>Ga0181530_10000002_pt1 | contig 346172 bp, 313 predicted proteins | sample PEATcosm2014_Bin_42_FD_119769 | JGI IMG/M metagenome (GOLD analysis project Ga0181530, IMG submission 119769) | Peatland microbial communities from MTU Mesocosm Facility, Houghton, MI, USA - PEATcosm2014_Bin10_60_metaG | ecosystem: Environmental > Terrestrial > Soil > Wetlands > Peat | place... | reverse complement strand
CGCGCGCCTCTGCGCCCGCTTCGCTGCACTCGCCGCAGCCGTCGCCCTCAACCACCAACTCGGCCGCCCCAGCCGCAGTCTCGCCAACTACACAGCCTGAAAACCGTGGCACTACTCATCTAGCCGCGGGGCAACACGGCGAACGCGATCACCGCATACTGCAGCGCCGCGGCGGCGAGCACCAGCGTGTGGAAGACCTCGTGGTAGCCGAACACCTTCGGCCACGGGTTCGGCCGGCCGCTCGCGTACACGATCGCCCCGACCAGGTACAGCACGCCGCCGGTCGCCAGGCCGGCCACGCCGAGCCAGCCGATCGCCGATGGCAGCTCGCCGAAGACCGCCGCGGTGACCAGGCCGAGCGCGACGTAGACCGCCGCCAGCAGCCACTTCGGCGCGTCGATCCACAGCAGCTTGAACACGACGCCGCCGAGCGCTCCGGCCCACAGCACGATCAGGACCGTGTTCGCGAGCGATCCCTTCAGCGCGAGCAGCGCTACCGGGGTATAGGTGCCGGCGATCAGCACGAAGATCATCGAGTGATCCAGCCGCCGCATCCAGCGCCGCGCCCCGGGTCGCCAGGTGACGCGGTGGTAGAGCGCGCTCGTGCCCAGCAGGCCCGAGACGGCTGCTGCGTAGATCGTCGCCGCCAGCCGCGCGCGCCCGTCAGATGCCGCGAGGATCAGCGCCACACCGCAGACGAGCGACACGAAGAAGCCGTACTCGTGCAGCACGCCGCGCAGTCGGGGCTTCAATGGCCCCGACGGGACCGTGTTCATACACAGACGGTAGCGCGCCTACGCACCGCCGGGGGCGGCGCCCTGCAGCTTCGCGCGGGCGCGCTCGGGCGTCACCGTCACGACGTCCCACGCCAGGCCGACGCGCGCCAGCCCGAGGATCAGCCAGCCCGACGGGTCGAGCTCGTACCAGCGCAGCCCGTGGAATGCCGACTGCGGAAACGCGTGGTGGTTGTGGTGCCAGGCCTCGCCCAGTGACGGCAGCGCCAGCCAGAACACGTTCGTCGACTGGTCGTCGGTGTCGAAGCGGCGGCTGCCGAAGAAGTGGCAGATCGAGTTGATGCTCCACGTGATGTGGTGCACGAGGAAGATCCGCACCAGGCCCGCCCACAGCAGCGCCGACAGGCCGCCGTCGACGAGCGAGCCGCCGCTCAGCGCGAAGCCGAGCACGAACGGCAGCACCAGGCTGCCCAGCGCGATCAGCGGGAAGCTCCTGTTGATGCGCCGCATCGTCGCGTCTTCGACCAGGTCCGCCGCGAAGCGTTTCGAGGACGCCTGACCGTGGGTCTCGAACAGCCAGCCGACGTGCGCGTGCCACAGGCCCGCGACCATCCCGCGCAGGCCGGCGCCGTGCCCCGCGTGCGGGCTGTGCGGGTCGCCCTCTTCGTCGGTGAACGTGTGGTGCTTGCGGTGGTCGGCCACCCAGTCGATCACGCCGCCCTGCAGCGACATCGAGCCGAGGATCGCCAGCGTGTAGCGCAGCCACGGGCGCGTCTGGAACGCGCGGTGCGTCAGCAGGCGGTGAAAGCCGACCGTGATCCCAAGCGCGCTCAGCAGGTACATCACCGCGAAGATCGCCAGATCGCGCGGGCCGAGGAAGTGACTCCACAGCACCACCGCCGCCACGATCACGCCCAGAAACGGGATCACCACCGCCGCGATGTTCGCGTTGCGCTCCAGCCGTGTCACTGCTGCGAGCCTACTCGCCGTTGCGCGCGAGGTTACGCACCAACTGTCAAACGACCCCCATTTGGGGGGTGGGGGCGGCCTGGCGCGCGTGCTCGAGCACGACGCCACGAGCTGCGTGCTCAGGTGTGCTCGTCGCCAGGCAGTGCCTCGGTCATCTCGCCCGCGATCTGCTGAGCGTCCGGCAACGCCTCGAGGATCTCTGCGGTCGTCTCGTCTGGGTTCTCGAGGATGGCCAAGAAGAGGTGTCCGGTGCCGACGATTCGGTGGTCGAGCCGGTGGGCGACGCTGAGCACGTCTTCGGCCACCAGGTGCCGGGCGGGCGCGCTGAATATCCCGGTCGGGGCCGTCGAGACGCGGGCTCGCCTGTCCGCCACATCCTGGGCCATCTGTCCCGCGGCCCTCGAATGGTCGGCCATGAGCTCGGCCGCGCGAGCAGTCGCCGCGTCAAACTGCCGTTGGTGGCGGGGACGCACGCTCGCGACCACGCCCTTCTCGCCGCCAAGCAGCCCGAGGAGCAGGTGGGCGGGTGCCACGTACTGGTTTTCGAGCGAGCGAGCGCTCTCCACCGCAGCCTCGACCGCCCGGTGGGCCTCTCTGCTGAAGCGCTCGAAGACCGGAGGGATCGGTCCGGGAGCCGGGGGTTTGCGGGCGGCCACGGTGCGCTCACGGCGCTCGACCGCGTCTGGGTCCAGCGGGCCGCGCGTCACCGGGTATTTCGCATCGACGAGTGCCGTCACATCCCCAAGGCCAAGCTCGCGAAGGACGACCATCGCGTCGCCCTGCTCGGCCAAGCCGAGCAGCAGGTGCTCAGTGCTCGGGCCGTGGATCCCGCGCTTGGTGGCCGCCGCGATCGCCTGCTGCAGGACCGTCTCGCTGGCCGTCGAGCGCGGCACCGGCCCCAGGACGAGCTGCGCTCCGAACCCGCCCATGCGCACCACAGCAGCATGGATCGCGCCCGCAGTGACGCCCTCCCGAGCCAGCAGCTGCTCCACATTGCCTCTTCGAGCCGCGGCGAGGAGCAGATGCTCAGGCTCGACCCTGGGTTGGCCGAGCATCCGCGCCTCGTCCTCAGCCAACAGGATCGCGTTGTATGCCTGATCGGTAAACCAGCCGATCGCGATGTCCGGTGCTTCCATGTCGCCTGCTCCCTCCCGCCGTGGGCCACTTGATGTCCGGCAGAAAATCTGCCACAATGCCACTTAGATTTATACCCGTCTTTAGAAGGAGCACAACTACATGGCCAAGACCATAGGCATCGACCTCGGCACGACGAACTCGTGCATGGCGGTGCTCGAGGGCGGCGAGCCGACCGTCATCGAGAACTCCGAGGGCGGCCGCACGACCCCGTCGGTCGTCGCGTTCACGGCGTCCGGCGAGCGTCTCGTCGGCACGGTCGCCAAGCGCCAGGCCGTCACCAACCCGCAGAACACCGTCTTCTCGATCAAGCGCTTCATGGGCCGCAAGGAGGCCGAAGTGCACGAGGAGGAGTCGATCGTCCCCTACAAGGTCGTCTCCGGTCCCAACGGCGACGCCCGCGTGGACGCCGGCGGCGAGCAGCACTCCCCGCCGGAGATCTCCGCGATGATCCTGCAGAAGCTGAAGGCCGACGCCGAGGCCTATCTCGGCGAGACCGTCGACTCCGCGGTCATCACCGTCCCCGCGTACTTCAACGACGACCAGCGCCAGGCAACCAAGGACGCCGGCAAGATCGCCGGGCTGGACGTCAAGCGCATCATCAACGAGCCGACCGCCGCGTCGCTGGCCTACGGCCTCGACAAGGAGGCCGACCAGACGATCCTCGTGTTCGACCTCGGCGGCGGCACCTTCGACGTGTCCGTGCTCGAGATCGGCGACGGCGTGTTCGAGGTCAAGTCCACCGCCGGTGACAACCACCTCGGCGGCGACAACTTCGACAAGGCGATCGTCGACTGGCTCGTGTCCGAGTTCAAGAAGTCCCAGGGCATCGACCTGTCTGCCGACCCGATGGCGCTGCAGCGTCTGTACGAGGCCTCCGAGAAGGCCAAGATCGAGCTCTCCACTACGCAGGAGACGCAGATCAACCTGCCGTTCATCACCGCCGACGCCTCCGGGCCCAAGCACCTCGACACCCGCCTGACCCGCGCGAAGCTCGCCGAGCTGACGTCCGTCCTGCTCGACCGCGTGGTCGCGCCGGTGCGCCAGGCGATGGACGACGCCAAAAACAAGGGCGTCAAGGAGATCGAGCACGTCGTGCTCGTCGGCGGTATGACGCGCTCGCCAGCCGTGCAGGAGAAGGTCAAAGAGCTGACCGGCAAAGAGCCGCATCGCGGGGTCAACCCCGACGAGGTGGTCGCCGTCGGCGCAGCCATCCAGGCCGGTGTGCTCGCCGGCGACGTCAAGGACGTGCTGCTGCTCGACGTCACGCCGCTGACCCTCGGCATCGAGACCAAGGGCGGCGTCATGACCAAGCTGATCGAGCGCAACACAACGATCCCCACCCGCAAGGGCGAGGTCTTCTCCACGGCCGAGGACAACCAGCCGTCGGTCGAGATCCACGTGCTGCAGGGCGAGCGCGAGATGGCCCAGTACAACAAGTCGCTCGGCAAGTTCCAGCTCACCGGCATCCCGCCGGCGCCGCGAGGCATCCCGCAGATCGAGGTCGCGTTCGACATCGACGCCAACGGCATCCTCAACGTGTCCGCCAAGGATCTCGGCACCGGCAAGGAGCAGAAGATCGAGATCAAGGCCGGCTCCGGGCTCTCCGACGAGGAGATCAAGAACATGGTCTCCGACGCCGAGTCCCACGCCGAGGAGGACCGCAAGGCGCGCGAGCTCGCGGAGGCGCGCAACAACGGCGAGAACGCCGCCTACCAGGCCGAGCGCCAGCTCGCGGATCTCGGTGACCAGGTCGACGCCGACTCCAAAGGTCGCATCGAGGAGGCCATCAAGGAGCTGCGCGAGGTGCTCGAGTCCGAGGACCCGGCGACGATCAACGCCAAGGCCGAGACGCTGCAGACCGCCTTCCACGCGGTCTCCGAGGCGATGTACCAGCGCGCCCAGGAGCAGGCCGCTGCCTCTGGCAACGGCGCGTCGGCCGACGGCGCCGGCGAGTCGTCCTCCGCCGATGAGGAGGACGTCGTCGATGCCGAGGTCGTCGAAGAGCCCAAGGCGTAGGGCGCACGATGACGGAGATCAAGATCACTGGTGGTGGCCAGTCCGCTCCGGCGGACTCGGCTGCCGCTGGCGCTGCGGACTCCGCGGTACGCACGCCCGACGCGGGATCAGCTGGGGCGGGGGTTGGCTCTGACGGCTCGCCTGGCGGTTCCGAGGCCGAGGCCGCGATCGAGGTCGACGAGGGCTTGGAGATCGAGGGTGAGCTCGACGAGCTCGTCAGGACCGCCAAGCAGCGTGATGACTACCTCGCGCTTGCTCAGCGCACGCAGGCCGATTTTGAGAACTACCGCAAGCGGGTCGCTCGCGAGGCTGCGGCTGCGCGTGATCGGGGGGTCGGGTCGCTGGCCAAGGAATTGCTGCCGGCGCTCGACAACCTCGACCGGGCGCTCGAGGCGGCGGCCGAGGATGACCCGCTGTTGCAGGGGGTGCGGCTCGTGCGCGCGGAGCTGAAGACCGCGCTCGCGCGCGCCGGGATCGAGTCTTTCTGCCCGCTCGGCGAGGTGTTCGATCCTGCGGTGCACGAGGCCGTCGCCACCGCCGAGCAGGCGCCCGGCGGCAGCCCCAGCGGCACCGTTGTCGAGGTCTACCAGGACGGCTACCGGCTGGGCGAGGGAATCCTGCGCCCGGCGCGTGTGGTCGTGGCCGCTTAGGAAGAGGCTCTGTAGATGGCAACGCGACCCGACTACTACAAGACGCTCGGCGTCGACAAGAAAGCTACGCCCGAGGAGATCAAGAAGGCCTACCGCAAGCTCGCGCGTCAGTACCACCCCGACCGCAACCCCGACGACAAGCAGGCCGAGGCGCGCTTCAAGGAGATCTCGCAGGCGCACGACGTGCTCGGCGACCCCGACAAGCGCAAGCAGTACGACAGCGGCTCCGGCCCGTTCGCCACCGGCGCCGGTCCCGGCGGCGGCTTCGGGGGCTTTGGCAACTTCGACTTCGACGGCTCCTCGATGGGCGACATCCTGTCCAACCTGTTCGGCGGCTCGACCAGCGGACGGCGCGTGCGCACGAAACCGCGCGCCGAGAAGGGCGCCGACCTCGAAGCGCAGGTCACGATCACGTTCGACCAGGCCGTCGCCGGCGCTCAGGTGCCGCTGCAGGTGCCGATGCGCGCCGCCTGTCCGACCTGCCACGGCACCGGCGCCAAGCCCGGCACCGCCCCGTCGGTGTGCCCCAACTGCGAGGGCCGCGGGATCGAGACGCAGGGGCAGGGCATGTTCTCGATCTCCCAGCCATGCTCGCGCTGCGGCGGCACCGGCACCGTGATCGAGGACCCCTGCCCGACGTGCGCCGGCGCCGGCGCCGTGCGCACCATCAAGCGCCTGCGCGTCAACATCCCCGCTGGCGTGCGCGACGGCAGCCGCATTCGCCTGGCCGGCAAGGGCGAGCCCGGACGCGCCGGCGGACCCGCCGGCGACCTGTACCTGATCACCCATGTCGAGCGCTCGCCGCTGTTCACCCGCAAGGGCGACAACCTCGAGGTCGAGGTGCCGCTGAGCATCCCCGAGGCCCTGCAGGGCGCCGAGGTGCAGGTGCCGACCCTCAGCGGCACCAAGACGCTGCGCGTACGCCCAGGCACGGCGCACGGCACCGTGCAGCGCCTGCGCGGCGAGGGTCCGCCGAAGCTGAGCGCTCCGGGCGAGAAAGGCGACATCCACTATCGCTTCGTGATCGACGTTCCGCAGAAGCTCAACAAGGAGCAGCAGAGCGCGGTCGAGCAGCTCTCCAAGACGCTCGACGGCAACCCGCGCGCGGGGCTGTTCCAGCAGAACGGCTCTGCGGCGGGCGACACAGCGACGAAGGCGGCCGGCGATGGATCGTAAGGCGACGCGCGTAGAGGTCGAGACCAGCCGCGGCGTGTTCATGATCTCGATCGCCGCGCAGCTCGCGAACATGCACCCGCAGACGCTGCGCGTGTATGAGTCGCGCGGCCTGATCGAGCCACAACGCTCGCCCAAGGGCACGCGGCTGTACTCGCAGGAGGACGTCGAGAAGCTCAGGCGCATCCAGGAGATGACCGCCGAGCTCGGCCTCAACCTCGCGGGCGTCGAGCGCGTGCTGCGACTGGAGGCGGAGATCGAGAGCATGCACGCGCGCATCGAGCAGATCGAGCTGGAAGCGCTGCAGGCGCAGGTGCGCCTCGCCAACGAGCTCGAGGAGGTCCGCCGCTCCTTCCGCGCGGAGCTCACCGTGCCCTACCGCGGCGGCCTCGAGCTGGTGCGCGCGGCCGACGCCCGTTCCCCATTTCGCAACCCCCCGAAGAGGTCATAGACATGCAACCCGATCGCTTCACGATCAAGTCCCAGGAAGCGCTGGCGGCGGCCGCACGGCTCGCGCAGCAGCGCGCCAACCCGCAGGCCGTTCCCATACACCTGCTGAGCGCACTGCTCGACGGCGACGGCGCGACTGCCGGCGCCGGAGCTGGCGCCCGCGGCGGCGGCACGGCGGCGAGCGCCCCCGGTGGCGTGGTGCTGCCGGTGCTCACCAAGCTCGGCGTCGAGCTGCCCGCGCTGCGGGCCGAGACCGCGCGCGCGCTCGACGATCTGCCGCGCCTATCCGCCTCTAGCTCGCCGCCCGCCACGATGCCCTCGAGCGAGCTCACCGCTGTCATCCAGGCCGCCGAGGGCGAGGCGCAGGCGCTGTCCGACCAGTACGTCTCGACCGAGCACCTGCTGCTCGCGCTGTCGGCCGACCAAGGCCGCGCCGGCGCCGCGCTGCGCTCCGTCGGCGCCAGTCGCGAGCGGCTGCTGCAGGCGCTCGTCGAGGTGCGCGGCTCGCACCGCGTCACCGACCAGGCCCCCGAGGAGAAGCTCGAAGCGCTCGAGCGCTTCGGCCAGGACCTCACGCAGCTGGCCGAGCAGGGCAAGCTCGACCCCGTGATCGGGCGCGACGAGGAGATCCGGCGCGTGATCCAGGTGCTCTCGCGGCGCACCAAGAACAACCCCGTGCTGATCGGCGAGCCCGGCGTCGGCAAGACCGCGATCGTCGAGGGCCTCGCCCAGCGGATCGTCTCCGGCGACATCCCCGACTCGCTGCGCGAACGGCGCGTGATCGCGCTCGACATGGGCTCGCTGATCGCCGGCGCGAAGTACCGCGGAGAGTTCGAGGATCGCCTGAAGGCCGTGCTGAACGAGGTCTCCGAGGCGCAGGGCAACGTGATCCTGTTCCTCGACGAGCTGCACACGATCGTCGGCGCCGGCGCTGCCGAAGGCGCCGTCGACGCCGCCAACCTGCTCAAGCCGATGCTCGCGCGCGGCGAACTGCGCTGCGTTGGCGCGACGACGCTCGACGAGTACCGCAAGTACATCGAGAAGGACGCAGCGCTCGAGCGGCGCTTCCAGCCGGTGATGGTCGGCGAGCCGTCCGTCGCCGACGCGATCGCGATCCTGCGCGGCCTCAAGGAGCGCTATGAGGTGCACCACGGCGTGCGCATCCAGGACAGCGCGCTGATCGCCGCGGCGACGCTTTCCGACCGCTACATCGCCGACCGCTTCCTGCCCGACAAGGCGATCGACCTGATCGACGAGGCTGCCTCGCGGCTGCGCATCGAGATCGACTCGCTGCCCACCGAGATCGACGAGGTCGACCGGCGCGTGATGCAGCTGGAGATCGAGCTGACGTCGCTCAGCAAGGAGACCGACGAGGCCTCGGGCGAGCGCCGCGAGGCGATCGAACGCGAGCTCGCCGAGCTGCGCGAGCAGTCCGCCGGCATGAAGGCGCAGTGGCAGAGCGAGAAGCAGGCGATCCAGGGGATCTCCGAGCTGAAGGAGCGACTCGAGCAGGCGCGCATCGACGCCGAGCGCGCACAGCGAGAGGCGGACCTGGAGCGGGCCTCGAAACTGCTCTACCAGGACATCCCCGAGCTCGAACGCGAACTCTCAGAACGCGAATCCAGCGAGGACGATGGCGGCACCGCCGCCCCCGTCTTTCTCAAGGAGGAGGTCGACGCCGACGACGTCGCAGAGGTCGTCGCGCGCTGGACCGGCATTCCCGTCAGCCGTCTGCTCGAGGGCGAAACAGAGAAGCTGATCCACATGGAGGACCGGCTGCACGAACGCGTCGTCGGCCAGGACGAGGCGATCGAGGCGGTCGCTACCGCGCTGCGCCGCTCACGCGCCGGCCTGCAGGACCCCAACCGGCCGATCGGCTCGTTCCTGTTCCTCGGTCCCACCGGCGTCGGCAAGACCGAGCTCGCACGCGCGCTCGCCGAGTTCATGTTCGACTCGCAGGACGCGATGATCCGCATCGACATGTCCGAGTACATGGAGAAACACTCCGTCTCAAGGCTCGTCGGCGCGCCTCCCGGATACGTCGGCTACGAAGAGGGTGGCCAGCTGACCGAGGCCGTCCGCCGCCGCCCCTACGCGGTCGTGCTGCTCGACGAGATCGAGAAGGCGCACCCCGACGTGTTCAACGCGCTGCTGCAGGTGATGGACGACGGCCGCCTCACCGACGGGCAGGGGCGCACCGTCGACTTCAAGAACACCGTGCTGATCATGACCTCGAACCTGCCGGTGCCCGCAGGCGCGGATGACACCGCGCTGCGCACCGCGCTGCTCGCGCACTTCAAGCCCGAGTTCGTCAACCGTCTCGACGACATCGTGCGCTTCGAATCGCTCACCCGCGAGCAGCTCTCGGAGATCGTCGAGCTGCAGGTCGCGCTCGTCGTCGAGCGCGTCGCCGGGCGCGGCGTGCACGTCACGCTCACCGAGGCGGCGCGCGAGCTGCTCGGCAACATGGGCTATGACCCGACCTACGGCGCGCGCCCGCTGCGGCGCGTGATCCAGAAGCAGCTCACCGACCGGCTCGCGCTGGCGCTGCTGTCTGGAGAGATCCGCGCTGGGGACTCGGTCACGGTGGATGTGGTCGAAGGGGAGCTGGCGCTGGAGAAGGCGCCCGCCGACTCGCCGGTCACGGCCTGAGCGGCGGCGCTACCTGCGTTTGGGCTTGGGCCTGGTGCCCTTGAGCTGGATGGTTCCCGCGGTGCTCGCGCGCGCGGCGCCGGCTGTCGTGTAGCTGATGCTGACGTTCGCTCCGAGCTTGTAGCCGTGGGCCTTCAGCAGGCTCAGGCCGTGGCTGGTCAGCTTCAGCGAGACCTCCTGCGCTCCGAGCGCGAGTGCTGAGAAGGACCCGCTCGCGATCGTCGTGGACACGGTCTTCGTGTGCCTGTGCTTGCCCTTGCCGGTCGTGATCTTGGTCTTCACCGTCAGCTTGACCGTGCCCGAGCACGGCGCGCCGGAGCAGTCCAGCGTCACGTGTAGGGTGCCCTTGCTCGTGACCGTGTCGGTCTGGTGGGGGAGCTTGAGCACCGACGCAGCCGGGGCAGCGGGTGTAACGACGGGCGCAGGCCCGATCAAGACCCCGGCGCTCGCGGCCGAGACCGTGACGTTGAGCAGCTGGTATGTGGCCTTCACCGAGCATGAGATCTGATGCCCGAGGTCGGTGGCGCCCACGAGCAGCGACTGCGCGGTCTGCCCGGCGATCACGTGGCCGTCTAGTAGCCAGGTGTAGCCGTCGAAGCCGTAGGCGCCTGTGGATGGCTGCTGGCCCGCCCACGTCGACCAAGCCGCCCCATCGCAGGACAGCGTGCTGCCGACCTGGTCGGCCCCCGTGACGGTCGGCGGGGCCTGCGAGGCGGCCGGCGCGCCGGTGCCGATCGCGCCGACTTCCCTGCCGGTTTTGCTGATCGCTATGAACCACATGTTCCCATCCGGCCCCGGTGTGATCAGGCCGCCCTCGGTTTCGGTGCCGAGGCTCGCCACGTCTTCTTCGAGAGCTCCCGCGGGGGTGAGACGTCCGATGACGTTGGGCTTGAGCGGTTCGGTGTGCAACCCCGTGAACCACACGCTGCCTTCCGGTCCAGTGGTCAGATCAAGGACTTCGCTGTAGTTCAGACGCTTGGCGATTCTTGTTTCGCCGGCCGGCGTGATTTCCCCAATCACGCTTTCTTCTTCCGTCGTGATGGGGTTTTCGCCGGATGCGCCGAAGAAGACGTTGCCATTTACGCCGGCGGCGATGCCGCTCGGCTTCAGCCACGGTTTTCCGGTGATCGCGAATTCCTTGATTTCGCCTTTCGGCGTGATCCGCCCGATCGCGAAGTGGGGTTCGGCCGCGTTGACGAACCAGAGGTTCCCGTCGGACCCCGTCACGATCTGCTCCAGCAGGGCCTTCGACTCCAAGCCGAGGCTGAATTCGGTCACCTGCCCCGAGGGTGTGATCCGACCGATCGCCGAGGATTCGCCTTCTTTGCTGAAGATTTTTATGCCCGGGACGCCGGCGGTGTACCAGACGTCGCCATCCGGACCGAGCGTCAGGAAGTGCGCCTTGTACGTCCCCTCTTCATTGAATTCGGTGATCTCCCCCAGCGGCGTGAGCCGCCCGACGACGGTCGAATCCGCGTCGTTGTCGCCAAACCAGATGTTGCCGTCAGAGCCTGCGATCAGCTCGCCGACCGGCGTTTCGGACGTGTTGAGCGTCGTGATTTCGCCGCCCGTGGTCATGCGCGCGACGCCTGTGCCGCCACTGATCCACATGTCGCCTTCGGACCCCGCGGTGATCGTTCCGGGGAACGGGATGCCGGGGGTCGGGAACAGCCGCACCACACCGAGCGGGGCGCCGCTCGCCGGCAGGGCGCCAGCCCATAGCGCCGTGATGGCGAGTGCGAGAAGCGGCGGGATGCGCGCAAGCTGTCTGGTCGCGAGCGATATCTTCATCTAGGACCCCTTGTGTTTGGGCTTAGTGCCCAAGAGTTGGACAGCGCCGGCGGTGCTCGCATGTGAGGTGCCAGTAGTGGTGTAGGTGATGCTGACGTTGGGTCCGAGCTTGTAGTGATGGGCCGCGAGCAGGCCGAGACCTTGGCGTGTGAGCTTCAGCGAGACCTTGTCGGCTCCGAGCGCGAGCGCTGAGAAGGTGCCGGTGGCGATCGTGATCGACACGGTCTTCGTGTGCCTGTGCTTGCCCTTGCCGGTCACGCCCCTGGTCTTGTAGATCAGCTTGACGGTGCCCGAGCACGGTGCACCGGAGCAGTCGAGCGTGACGTGCAGCGCGCCGTGACTCGAGACCGTGTCCGTCTGATGCGGGAGCGTCAGAGTCGACGCCGCGGGGGCAGCCGGGGCCGCGACCGGGACCGGTCCGATGACTTTCACGGCTGGGCTGGTCGCGCTCACGGTGACCGAGAGCAGGGGATAGGTGGCCCGGATCGAGCAGGAGACATCGTGGCCGGCATCGGCCGTGGCAAGCCTGAACGACTGCGATGCCTGGCCCGCGATCGGGCTTCCTTCCAGCAGCCAGGTGTAGCCGTCGAAGCCAAAGGCGCTCAGCGAGGGCTGCTGGCCAGCCCAGTTGTTCCAGGCCGGGCTCTCGCAGGTGAGCGTTGCGCCGACTTCACCCGGCCCGGACACCAGCGGCGATTCCTTCGCCGCAGCCGGGGCGCCGGTGCCGATCCAGCGGATCGCCGGGATGCGCCCTTTGTTCGTGAACCACATGCTTCCTTCCGGCCCCGAGGCGACCGATTCTGGTTCGCTTTCTTCCTCCAGCCCGGATGTGAAGTTGTGCGCATTCTCGTCAGGGAATTCTTCCGGCTTGACTTCGCCGGCGATGCGGCCGATCACGCTCGACTTACCCGGTTCGTCGCCTTCGCCGGCGAACCACAGGTCGCCTTCCGGTCCGGTGACGATGCCCGCCGGGATCGCCTCGATCTCGCTGAAGTACATCGTGCCGCTCGGCTCGACCAGCCCGATGAAATATTCGTATTCACCGCCTTTGTTGTCACCCCCCGCCGTGAAGGCCACGGCGCCGTCGGCGGCCTGCGTGATTGCCACCGGGCGGCGCCACTTTTCCTCGATCGGGAATTCGCTGATTTCGCCGGCCGGCGTGACGCGGTCGATCGCGGGGTTTAACCCGTCGACCGTGAACCAGAGGTTGCCGTCCGCGCCCGCGGCGATGGAGCCCGGTTCTTCGAACAGGCCTTTCTTGAATTCCGTGATCTGCCCCGCGGGCGTGATTCGTCCGACCGAGTGGGGTGTCGTGAACCACATGTTGCCTTCCGGACCGCGCGTGATGTCGTAGGGGTGGTTGTTGAGGCCTTCGCTGAATTCCATGATTTCGCCGGTCGGCGTGATCCGCCCGATCGTCCGCGCTCCGGGCTCGGTGAACCACATGTCGCCTTCCAGGCCAAGGGCGATCTCATACGCTTCGGACTTCAGGCCCGGGAATTCCGTGATCGCCCCGCCGGGCGTGATGCGCCCGATCGCCTTGTTGGGCACCTCGGTGAACCACATGTCGCCTTCCGGGCCCGCAGCGATCGATTCCGCGTTAACCCCGGAGGGGAGCGGGAACGCGTGGACTTCTCCGAGCGGCGCGGCCGCTGTGGGTGCGACGAGGACCGCGAGCGCCGCGGCCGCCCAGGCCGCGAGCACCAGCAGCACGGCAACAGCGGATCGTCTCGCGCGACTGCTCAACTAGGCCACCCCCATCGGCATCTGCGATGCGCCGATGCTATCCGTTTGCGCGGCCGGCCGGTCTCGATCCCATGTGATCCGGCGGCCCGGCGGCCGATGCGGTACAAACGGCATGCCTGCGCAGTGGGCGGAGCGCTGCGACAGGCCCAATCACCGACGCGAGGAGCCACCATGCCCACCTACATCCTGCTCACGACCCTCACCCCCGATGGCGTGCAGACCGTCAAGAACAACCCGCAGCGGATCAAGGAGGTGAGCAAGGAGGTCGAAAACCTCGGCGCGACCGTCAAGGGGCAGTGGGCGACGCTCGGGCACGTCGACTTCATCTCGGTCGTCGAGGCGCCCGACGACAGCACGATGGCGCGCGTGTCGCTCGAGCTGGGCTCGCGCGGCACCGCCCGCTATGAGACGCTGTCGGCGATTCCGATCGATGACTTCATCGCGTCGCTGTAACGTGGCGGACATCCCCGGCATGCACACAGACGATCCCTCCGCGCACGAGGGCAGGCCCGCCGGCTCGCACGGGATCTCGCTGGTGCCGACGCCGATGGAGGAGGCGGAAGTGCAGGCGCAGCTCGACGACATCGACGTCGACTCGCCGCGCGTCGGCATCGTGATGGGCTCCAAGAGCGACATGGAGACGATGGAGAAGGCCGCAAAGGAGCTCGAAGAGCGGGGCATCCTGCACGAGATACGGGTCATGTCCGCCCACCGCGAGCCCGACCTGGTCGCCGAATACGCCAAGAACGCGCGCATGCGCGGCCTGCGCGTGATCATCGCCGGCGCCGGCATCTCCGCGGCGCTGCCGGGGGCCGTAGCCGCGCACACCGACCTGCCCGTGATCGGCGTGCCGCTATCCGGGCGACTGACCGCCGCCGGCGGGCTCGACGCGATCCTGTCGATCGTGCAGATGCCCCCGGGTGTGCCCGTCGCGTGCGTCGGTCTCGACAACCCGCGCAACGCCGCGATCCTCGCCTCGCAGATCCTCGGCGCCTGAACGACATCCGCGGGGTGGAGAATTGGCGAAGCCGTGCCCTCAGGGGGCGCGGGCCGCCAATCGACCAGCGGAGGCAGAGCCCATGTCAAGCCGTATACGCGCAGTGCGTCCCACCATGTTCATCAGCGCGACGGGAGCCGTTGTGCTGCTCGCGCTCGCGATGGCGCCCGCAGCCAGTGCCGCGGCCGCACCGGCGCCGAGTGCGTCAACGATCACACCTGTGTGAGCAAGAAGAGCGGGGCGATGCGGATCGTCACCGCGAACGCGAAGTGCAAGCGCGGCGAGCACAAGCTCTCCTGGGGCTCAACTGGCCCGGCAGGGCCGACAGGCGCGGCCGGCGCGCCGGGCGCGCCGGGCGCGAGCGGTGTAGGCGTCGACTATTCGAGCTTCAGCTTCGGGCCGAACACGCTCGCAACGAGCGAAACCGGCGACATCGTCGTCATCAAGGCGATCCCCGCCGGTACCTACTTCGTGAGCGGAAAGCCGGTTGTCGGCGGCACCGAAGCCAAATCGGCGGTGTTCGTCGCGGTCATCTGCGAGCTCGTCGACTCCTCGAGTACCCCGCACTTGATGGAACCCAAGGAAGCGATCGACCTCGGCGAGTGGGTGCAGCAGCTCTCCGACAGCGGGACCGAGTGGGTGGGGGCGACGACGATGGAGATGCAGGGTCAGTTGACGACCACCGGGCCGACCGTGCTCGCGCTCGTCTGCGACCCGGTCGAGGGCGCCAAAGAAGCCACGTTCGACGCCTTCGCCTCGCAGGTGAGCGCGCTGCAGACGACCGCCAACGAGTAGTCAGCCGAGGTCTCGGGGCGGCAGGCGGGGATAATCACCGTGTGATCCCCCGCTACACCCGCCCCGAGCTAGGCCGCCTCTGGAGCGACGAGGCGCGCATGGACGCCTGGCGTCAGGTCGAGCTGGCCGCCTGCGAGGAGCTGCCGGGCCTGCTCGGGAACGAAGGGCCGACCGATGAGGAGCTGCATGCGATCCGCGGCGCGGCGTTCACGGTGGGGGAGGTCAACGAGCGCGAGCTCGTGACCGAGCACGACGTGGCCGCGTTCGTGGACGTGCTGGCCGCGTCCGTCGGCGAGGCCGGGCGCTGGATCCACTTCGGGCTGACCTCCTCGGACGTGCTCGACACAGCGCTCGCGCTGCAGCTGCGCGCGGCCGGCGAGCTGATCGTCGGCGGTGCGCGTGAGCTCGTGGCGGCGCTCGCGACGCGTGCACGCGAGCACGCGGACACGCTGTGCGTCGGCAGGACCCACGGCGTGCACGCCGAGCCGACGAGCTTCGCGATCAAGCTCGCGGGCTTCGCGTTCGAGGCCGAGCGCAACGCCGCGCGCCTGCAGCGCGCGTTCGCGCAGGTCGCCGTCGGCGCGGTCTCCGGCGCCGTCGGCACGTACGCGGCCACCAGCCCCGAGTTCGAGGCGCGCGTGCTCGCCCGCCTCGGGCTCGTGCGCGAGGACGTCTCGACGCAGGTCGTGCCGCGCGACCGCCACGCCGAGCTGCTGAGCGCGATCGCGCTCGCCGGCGCCGGGCTCGAGCGCTTCGCCACCGAGGTCCGCCATCTGCAGCGCACCGAGGTGCGCGAGGTGCAGGAGCCGTTCCGCGCCGGGCAGAAGGGCTCCTCGGCGATGCCGCACAAGCGCAACCCGATCAAGAGCGAGCAGATCTCCGGTCTCGCGCGCGTCCTGCGCGGCAACGCCCAGGCCGCGCTCGAGAACGTCGCCCTGTGGCACGAGCGCGACATCTCCCACTCCTCGGTCGAGCGCGTGATCCTGCCCGACTCGACGATTCTGCTCGACTACCTCCAGCACCGCACGATCGCGCTCGTCCAGGGCATGACCGTCGACGTGCAGCGCATGCGCGCCAACCTCGAGCTGACGCACGGCGCGCTGTTCTCGCAACGCGTGCTGCTCGCGCTCGTCGAGGCTGGGTCCTCGCGTGATGAGGCCTATCGAGTCGTACAGGAGCTCGCTCAGCGCGCCTGGGACGAGGGCATCGGTCTGCGTGAGCTGCTCGCCGCGGACGAGCGCGCACGCGAGCTCGACCTCGACGCGATCTTCGACTACTCGCACTACCTGCGCCACGCCCGCGAGATCCTCGCGCGGCTGGACGCGATCGCCTGAGCATTCGCTAGCATCGCGCCACGTGACCGCCACCCTCGCCGAGCTGCCCCTCATCGCCAGCGGCAAGGTCCGCGAGATGTACGACCTCGGTGAGGTCGGCAGCCCCGTCGAGCACCCCGGAGGGGCTCTGCTGATGGTCGCAAGCGACCGCATCTCCACGTACGACGCGGTACACCCGACGCCGATCCCGGACAAGGGCAAGGTGCTGACCGGGCTGTCGGTGTTCTGGTTCGAACGCACGGCCGGGATCGTCGCCAACCATCTGATCTCGACCGTCGACGGCGTGCCCGACGAGGCGCGCGGGCGCGCGCTGGTCGTGCGCAAGCTGCAGATGCTGCCGGTCGAGTGCGTCGTGCGCGGCTACATCACCGGCTCCGGCTGGAAGGACTACCAGGCCACCGGCGCCGTGTCGGGGATCGCGCTGCCCGCCGGCCTGCGCGAGTCTGAGCGCCTGCCCGAGCCGATCTTCACGCCGAGCACCAAGGCCGACGTCGGCCACGACGAGGCGATCGACTTCGAGGGCGCGGTGGCGCTCGTGGGCGACCGCGCGCTGATGGAGCGCGTCCGTGACGCGTCGATCGAGCTGTACTCATTCGCCGCCGAGCACGCGCGCGAAAACGGCGTGATCCTGGCCGACACCAAGTTCGAGTTCGGCCTCGACAGCAGCGATCCAGATGCCGGCGCGCCGACGCTCGTGCTCGGCGACGAGGTGCTGACGCCCGACTCCTCGCGCTACTGGCCCGCGGACGGCTACGAGGTCGGTCACGGCCAGCCGAGCTTCGACAAGCAGTACGTGCGCGATTGGGCCTCCGCCAGCGGCTGGGACAAGAAGCCGCCCGCGCCGGCGATCCCCGATGACGTCGTCGCGGGCACTCGCGCGCGCTACATCGAGGCTTACGAGCGCATCACCGGCGAGCCGTTCCAGGCGTGGCTCGATCGCACGGGCGCAGCGTGAGAGCGCGCGTGCTGATCCGGCCCAAGGCCGGGATTCTCGACCCGCAGGGCGTGGCCGTCGAGCGCGCGCTGCCCGCGCTCGGGTTCGCGGGCGTCGGCAACGTCCATGTCGGACGCCTGATCGAGCTCGACGTCGAGGATCCCGAGCAGCTGCAGCCGATGTGCGAGAAGCTGCTCGCGAACCCGCTCGTCGAGGATTACGAGGTCGAGCTGCTCGACGGCAGCGCCTGACGCGACGTGAAGTTCGGCGTCCTCCAGTTCCCCGGCTCCTGCGACGAGGTCGACGCGCTGCACGCCGCGCGGCGCGTCGGGGACGCGGAGCTGATCTGGCACGCCGATCGTGACTTGAAAGGCGCTGATGCGATCATCGTGCCCGGCGGCTTCTCCTACGGCGACTACCTGCGCGCGGGCGCGATCGCGCGCTTCGCGCCGGCGATGGAGTCGGTGATCGCGTTCGCGCGCGACGGCGGGCTCGTGCTGGGCATCTGCAACGGCTTTCAGGTGCTCTGCGAGGCGCGCCTGCTGCCCGGGGCGCTGCTCGTGAACGCCAACCTGCGATTCACCTTCCGCCAGGTCGAGCTCGAGGTGCTCAACAGCGGCGGATCGTTCACGCGCGCATGCGCGCTCGGCGAGCGCTTGAGCATCCCCGCGAAGCACGCGTGGGGCCGCTACTACGCCGACCCGGAGACGCTCGCGGCGATGGACAGCTCCGGCCAGCTCGTGCTGCGCTACGCCCCCGGCGAGAACTTCAACGGCTCGGCGCACGACATCGCCGGTGTGTGCAACGAGGCCGGCAACGTGTTCGGCCTGATGCCCCACCCCGAGCACGCCGTCGATGAGCTGATCGGCGGCTCGACAGACGGGCTGAAGATCTTCGAGTCGATGCGGCTGACGGTCGAGGGTGCCGTCGTATGACTTCAATTGGGTGGTGTGTATAACGATGGCGATACAGGGGACAGGAGGGGACACGGGCACCCCGCTCGACGCACCCACACGCATCGACACCGCCACTGCCACCGTCGCTGCGCCGACCGTCGATGACGCGATCGCGCTCGGGCTCACGCGCGCGGAGTACGAGCTCGTGTGCCAAAAGCAAACCCGCCCGCCGAACCAGGTCGAGCTGGCGATGTACTCGCTGCTGTGGAGCGAGCACTGCGCATACAAGCACTCCAAGAAGCTCCTGCGCACGCTGCCAACCGAGGGCGAGCACGTGGTCATGGGGCCCGGCGAGAACGCCGGCGCGGTCGACGTCGGCGGCGGCCTGGTGTGCGCGTTCAAGGTCGAGTCCCACAACCACCCGAGTGCCGTCGAGCCGTTCCAGGGCGCGGCCACCGGCGTCGGCGGCATCCTGCGCGACATCTTCGCGATCGGCGCGCGCCCGATCGCGGTGCTCGACTCGCTGCGCTTCGGCGAGCCGAGCAGCGCGCGATCGCGCTACCTGCTCGACGGCGCGGTGTCCGGCATCGGCCACTACGGCAACTCGATCGGCGTGCCGACGGTCGGCGGCGAGCTGTACTTCGAGGGTCCCTACGAGCACAACTGCCTGGTCAACGCGATGGCGCTCGGCCTGGCCCCGCGCGAGCGCCTGGTGCGCAGCGCGGCGGCCGGCCCGGGCAACCTGCTGGTCCTGTTCGGCGCCTCCACCGGGCGCGACGGCATCGGCGGCGCCTCGGTGCTGGCCTCGGCCGAGCTCGGCGCCGAGGGCGAGGGCGACGCGGACAAGCGCCCGACGGTCCAGGTCGGCGACCCGTTCGAGGAGAAGAAGCTGCTCGAGTGCTCGCTGGAGCTGCTCGAGCGGGGGCTGATCGTCTCGCTGCAGGATCTCGGCGCCGCCGGCCTGACCTCCTCGGCTTCGGAGATGGCGTCCAAGGGCGGCGTCGGGATCGATCTGGACGTGGCCAAGGTGCCGCTGCGCGAGCCCGGCATGGAGCCGTTCGAGGTGATGGTCAGCGAGTCTCAGGAGCGCATGCTGTGCGTGGTCGAGCCGGCGAACGTCGACGAGGTGCTGGAGCTGTGCGAGAAGTGGGAGGTCGGCGGGTCGGTGATCGGCGCGGTCACCGACAGCGGGCGCATGCGTGTGCTGAGCGACGGCCAGCTCGTGGGCGACATGCCCGTCAGCGCGCTTGTCGACGACTGTCCGCTGTATGACCTGCAGCCGCGCAAGCCCAGCGAGCCGATCTACGCGCCGCCGCCGGCCACGGCCGGGCTCGCGCTCACCTCGCCGCCGCGCGAGATCCTGCTCGCGCTCCTCTCCTGCGCGAACGTGTCATCGCGCCGGCCGCTGTTCGAGCAGTACGACGCGGTCGTGCAGTCGCGCACGGCGCGCCGCCCGGAGCAGGCCGACGCGGCCGTGCTCGTGCTCCCCGATGGCAGCGCGCTGGCGGTGAGCATCGACTGCAACGGCAGGCGCGTCGCCGCCGATCCCTACACGGGCACCGTCGAGGCGGTGCTCGAGTGCGCCGCCAACCTCGCGTGCGTGGGCGCCGAGCCGCTCGGCACGACCAACAACCTCAACTTCGGCAACCCCGAGAAGCCGCACATCGCCTGGCAGCTGAGCGAGTCCGTGCGCGCGCTCGGCGACGCGTGCCGGGCGCTTGACGCGCCGATCGTCGGCGGCAACGTGTCCCTCTACAACGAGGGCGCCACCGGGCCGATCTATCCGACGCCCGTGATCGGCATGGTCGGCCGTCTGCCCGACGCGCGCCGCGCCGGACGGCTGGGCTTTCAGCGCGCCGGCGATCAGATCGCGCTCGTCGGCGCGCTGCGCCCGTCGCTGGCCGCGAGCGAGCTCGCCAAGCTGCTGGGGGAGCCGCTTCCCGACGGGCTCCCCGCCGTGGACGTCGACGCGGTTGCAGCCACGCAGCTCGCTGTCCGCGACGCGGTCCGTGCCGGACTGCTGTCGAGCGCGCACGACGTCGCCGAGGGCGGCATCGCGGTCGCGCTCGCCGAGTGCTGCCTGGCCGGCGGCCTCGGTGCGCAGGTCGAGCTGGGCGAGGACTTCTGGGAGGCGAGCACGCTCGCGCCGCCGCCGGCGCAGCAGTCCCCGTCGCCGGTCGCCGCGCACGTGGCCGCTGCGCTGTTCGGCGAGGCCGCCGGCGGCTTCCTCGTCAGCGGCGCGGCCGACGCGCTGCGCGGGCTCGGTGAGCGCGCGCCCACGCGGATCATCGGCAGGGTTGGCGATGAGGAGCTGACGATCGTCGAGGCGGGGGCGGGCGCCGGCGAGATGCTCACGCTCACGCTCGAGGAGCTGGCCGACGCACACGCGGCCCTCGGGAAGCTGTTCGCATGAGAAGCCCGCCGACCCACCCTGCTAGCTTGTGAACGTGATGCGTGAGGGACCGCGCGACGAGTGCGGAGTGTTCGGCTTGTATGCACCCGGTCACGAGGTGTCCAGGCTTTCGTACTTCGCGCTGTACGCACTGCAGCACCGTGGACAGGAGTCCGCAGGCATCGCCGCGGCGGATCGCGGCGGGCACATCATCACGCGCCGCGAGCTCGGGCTCGTCAACCAGGTGTTCACCGAGAACGACCTGCGCACGCTCGCCGGCGAGCTGGCGATCGGTCACGTTCGCTACTCGACCACCGGCTCCAACGCCTGGGAGAACTCGCAGCCGGTGCAGCGCTCGGAGGGCACCAACGGCTCCCGGCGCGAGGTCGCGCTGGCACACAACGGCAACCTGATCAACGCGCTGGAGCTGCATGAGGAGCTGCTCGAGCGCGGCGTCACGTTCAGCTCGACGTCGGACTCGGAGATCATCGCCGCGATGATCGCCACGCACCCCGCCGAGCTGGTCGAGGACGCGATCGCCGACGTGCTGCCGCGCCTGCGCGGTGCGTTCTCGATCGTCGCGATGACCAAGGATCGCGTGGTCGCCTTCCGCGACCCCCACGGCCTGCGCCCGCTTTCGATCGGCGTTCTGGAATCAGGCCCCGAGCACGTCGAGGGCATCGCCGGCACGGCGGATGGCTCTGGCGGCAATCGCTACTGCGTGGCCAGCGAGTCTTGCGCGTTCGACATCATCGGCGCGAAATTCGTGCGCGACGTCGAGCCTGGCGAGGTGGTCACGCTCGGTCCCGATGGCCTCCAGAGTCGCATGGTCGCGCCCGGCGGCAGGCGCTCGCTGTGCGTGTTCGAGTACATCTACTTCGCGCGCCCGGACTCGCGCATGAACGACCAGGTGCTGCAGGTGGCGCGCGGCCGCATGGGTGAGATCCTGTGGCGCGAGGCGCCCGTCGAGGCGGACCTCGTGATCGCGGTCCCGGACTCCGGCAACCCCGCCGCTCGAGGCCTCGCGCGCGCCGCCAGCCTGCCCCAGGACGACGGCTTCGTCAAGAACCGCTACGTCGCGCGCACGTTCATCCAGCCCGGACAGGAGTTGCGCAAGCACGGGCTGCGGCTCAAGTTCAACCCGCTGCCCGAGGTGATCGCCGGCAAGCGCCTGGTGGTCGTCGACGACTCGATCGTGCGGGGCAACACCACCCGCCAGATCGTGCAGATGCTGCGCGACGCCGGCGCCGCGGAGATCCACATGCGCATCTCCGCGCCGCCGATCAAGCACCCCTGCCACTACGGCATCGACATGTCCACGCGCGAGGAGATGATCGCCCACGGGCGCACCACCGAGCAGGTCGCCGCCGAGCTCGGCTGCGACTCGCTGCACTACCTCTCGCTCGAGGGCGTCTACGAGGCGATCCGCGGGACGCGCGCGAGTCACTGCGACGCGTGCTTCAGCGGCGAGTACCCGCTCGAGGGCAGCGACGGGGCGGCGGGCAAGTACTCCCTTGAGGAGAGCTCGCCCGCCGAGCCGAACGACGCGCCGCCGCTGGCGCGCGTCTGAGGCAACGCCTCGCTTCAGCTCTGGACTTTGGCTTTGAAGCTCGACGTGCCGCTGCAGCTGCTGGCGAGCAGGTAGTCCGAGTGGGCGCTGCCGCTGACACTGCGCCCGGAGAACTTGCCCGTGATGACCAGCGTGGAGGTCTTCTTTTTGGTCGGCACGAATTCGTAGCTGATCGTGTCGCGGAAGCTGCCCGACTTGGAGATCGGGGCGGGGTTGCTGATCTGGCGCACGCCGGCGCTGCCGCCCTGGCAGTATGACGGCGGGAAGGCGTCGTCGATCTCCACCGTCTTACCCGACTTGGAGACCTTGAGCGTGAATATTTCTCCCTTCAAGGTGCCGACGTAGACGGCGCCCTTGATCGCCCCGGCCGCGAGCGCGAGCGCTGCCGTTGCGAGCAGGCCCGCGGCGATCGCGAGCGATAGGGCGAGGGCACGGCGAAGCTGGCTGCTCATCGAGGTCTCCTTTGCATTGCTCCGCGGTGGATGCGGAGGCACCGGTCGATAAGCGGAAATCTAGCCTGCCAGCTACTCGAGGTGATCCTCGCGCGCCCCCGAGGCGTCGTTGTAGCGGTTGTTGTAGGGCCGGCGCACGATCAGCTTGCCGGTGCGCCCTGAGCGCAGCCCGTAGCCGAGTGCTGCGACGACGAGCAGGGTGACGATGATGGATGTGAACATGGGGCCCGTCCTGTCGGTCGCGGTACGAGGCCCTCTCCGCCCTTGTGCTCATTGAAGGCCATCGCGCGGGCGTGCTCTGTGAGCTTGCTCACAGCTATGGTGAGCGGCGCGTGAGCGACAGATTTCCCATCGCCGTGCTGGTGTCGGGGGCTGGCACGAACCTGCAGGCGCTGCTCGACACGGTGCATGGGCGCGAGGCGGAGATCGTGGCGGTCGCCTCGAGCGTCGCCGGCGTGCAGGCGCTGCAGCGCGCCGAGCGGCAAGGTGTGCCGGCGGCGGTGTTCGCGCGCGCGTCCTACGCCGACCGCGGCGAGCGCGACCAGGCGCTGGCCGGCTGGCTCCTGGAGCGCGGCGCGCGGCTGGTGGTCCTGGCGGGGTACATGGAGCTGCTCGGCGAGCCGTTCCTGTCGCGCTTTCCCGGCGCGGTCATCAACGTGCACCCGTCGCTGCTGCCGGCGTTCCCGGGTCTCGCGGCGATCGAGCAGGCGCTCGAGTACGGCGTCAAGGTGTTCGGCGTGACGGTGCACTTCGTCGACGCGGGCGTGGACTCGGGGCCGGTGATCCTGCAGCGCGCGGTCGAGCTGCCCGACGCGCGCGAGCCCGACGAGGTGCTGGCGGCGCTGCGCCCGCTCGAGCACGAGCTGCTCCCGCGCGCGGTCGTGCTGTTCGCGCGCGGCGCGCTCGGCGTCGATCCCGAGAACCCGCGCAGGACGACGATCCGCGCGGGCGAGGGATAGGCTGCAATGTGTGACCCCCGAAGGTGATGTCATGACCGCATCATCCCCGGAGGGGGATCACGTGTCCGGTGTTCAGCGCGCGGCGCCCGGCGAGGTGCGCGTGCGCAGGGCGCTGCTGTCGGTGTCCGACAAGCACGGGATCGTCGACTTCGCGCAGGGGCTCGCGGACCTCGGCGTCGAGCTCGTGTCCACCGGCGGCACCGCGCGCGAGCTGGCCGGCGCCGGGATCGTGGTGCGTGCGATAGAGGACTTCACGGGCTTTCCGGAGATGATGGACGGGCGCGTCAAGACCCTGCACCCGCGGCTGTACGCGGGCCTGTTGGCGCGACGCGACGAGGACGATCATCTGCGCGCGGCATCCGAGCAGCAGATCGAGCAGGTGGATCTGGTGTGCGTGAACCTGTACCCGTTCGAGCAGACCGTCGCGCGCGGCGACGCCTCCGAGGAGGAGGTGATCGAGAACATCGACATCGGCGGCCCGACGATGATCAGGGCGGCCGCCAAGAACAGCGCGTTTGCGGCCGTCGTGGTCGATCCAGCCGACTACGAGCGCGTGCTGGGCGAGCTGCGCGAGTCCGACGGGCGGCTGTCGCTTGCGACGCGCAAAGCGCTCGCGGGCAGGGCGTTCGCGTGCACCGCGCGCTATGACGCCGCGATCTCGACGTGGTTCGCGTCGCGCACCGACGAGGCCTTCCCGCCAAGCTGGCGCGAGTCCTACGAGAAGGTCAGCGACCTGCGCTACGGCGAGAACCCGCACCAGCAGGCCGCCTTCTACGCGCGCGTGGGCTCGCCCACGCACCTGCTGGCGGGCGTCGAGCAGCTGCACGGCAAGGAGCTGTCGTTCAACAATCTGCTCGACCTCAGCTCCGCGCGCGAGCTGGTGGAGGAGTTCGCGGAGCCCGCCTGCGCCATCGTCAAGCACAACAACCCGTGCGGCTGTGCCATCGGCGACAGCGGCCGCGAGGCCTACGAACGCGCCTTCGCGTGCGACCCGCTGAGCGCCTACGGCGGTGTGATCGCGGTCAACCGCCCCGTCGACCTCGCATTCGCGGAAGAGCTCGGCAAGCAGTTCATCGAGGTGCTGCTCGCGCCCGGCTACGACGCCGCCGCGCTGGAGGCGCTGCAGGTCAAGAAGAACGTGCGCCTGCTCGAGCTCGGCGACTGGCCGGCACCATTGCGCGAGGTCGAATCAAAGCCCGTGATCGGCGGCCAGCTGGTGCAGACGCACGACGTCGTCGCAGAGACGCGCGAGCAGATGAACGTGGTCAGCGCGCGCCAGCCCAGCGAGAGCGAGTGGCGGGACATGCTGTTCGCGTGGACGGTCTGCAGGCACGTGCGATCGAACGCGATCGTGCTCGCCGCCGGCGGCGCCACGATCGGCATCGGCGCCGGCCAGATGAGCCGCGTCGACGCCGTGCGGATCGCGATCGAGAAGGCGCAGGCGTTCCGGCCTGAGCAGCTCGCCGGCGCGGCGCTCGCCTCCGACGCGTTCTTCCCATTCGCCGACGGCCCCCAGCTCGCGCTCGACGTGGGCGTCAGCGCGATCATCCAGCCCGGCGGCTCAGTGCGCGACGAGGAGGTCGTCGCCGCCGTGGACGCAGCGGGCGCCGCGATGGTCGCCACCGGCGTGCGGCACTTCAGGCACTAGCGGTCGCTGCGTCGACGGCGTACGATCGCGGCATGTGTCGAAACATCCGCAACCTCCACAACTTCGAGCCGCCGGCGAGCGACGCGGAGGTCCGCGCTTCGGCGCTGCAGTACGTGCGCAAGATCAGCGGTTTCACCAAGCCGTCGCAGGCCAACGCTGAGGCCTTCGAGCGTGCGGTGGACGCCGTGAGCGAGATCTCCGCGCGCCTGCTCGACGAGCTCGTCACGAACGCGCCGCCGAAGGATCGCGAGGTCGAGGCCGCCAAGGCCCGCGCTCGCTCCGCGCAGCGGTACGCCGCGTAGTCGCCGCAGCGTCGTCGAGACCGTCCTGGGCGCCCTGCCGGTGGCGGGGTTGGGATTTGACATCCCTGCTGTTACGATATATCGTGTTGGTACTTTGATAGCTCAAGATAGGAAGTAGATATGTTTGGCAACGATCCTTATTCAACGGGCGCAAAGCCCGGCTGCAGGTCCGCCCGCCACGGCGGCAAGCACAGTCGCGGCTCCGCGTATGGCATGCGCGGCGAGTTCGGCGGCGGTCCGTTCGGCGGCTTCGGGGCGGGCGGGGGTCAGTTCGGCCCGCGCGGGCGTGGTCGCAGGGCGCGTCGCGGCGACATCCGCACGGCGGCGCTGCTGCTGCTCGCGGAGGAGCCGCGCAACGGCTACCAGATCATGCAGGAGGTACAGGAGCGCAGCGGCGGCCTGTGGAGCCCGAGCCCCGGCTCGGTCTACCCGGCGCTGGCGCAGCTCGAGGACGAGGGCCTGATCCGCACCGAGGAGAGCGACGGGCGCAAGCTGTTCGCGATCACCGAGGAGGGGCGCGCGCTGCTGGCCGAGCGCGGTGCCGAGCGGCCGGCCCCGTGGGAGCAGACGGGCGACAGCGCCGGCGGGATGCACGAACTCGGACGGCTCATGCGCGAGGTCGCCTCCGCGTTCATGCAGGTGATGCGAACGGGCAGCGAGAGTCAGATCGCCAGGGCCGCCGGTGTGCTCGCCGGGACTCGCCGCGAGCTGTACCGCATCCTCGCCGACGGCGACACCGAGGGCGATGGCGGCAGCGACACGGACACCGGCGCGGATGCCGGTACGGTGGACACGGACAGGTGAACGAGACCGCGACGACAGCAGCCAGCCCCGCAGCCGAGACGGCGTCCAGCTCCGCCGTCTCGGTCAACGGCCTCGTCAAGCACTACGACGAGGTCGAAGCGGTGCGCGGCATCGAGTTCGAGGTGGCAAGCGGTGAGATCTTCGGCTTCCTCGGCCCCAACGGCGCGGGCAAGTCCACGACGATCAACATGCTGTGCACGCTCGTACGCCCAAGCGGCGGCTCGGCGCGGGTCGCCGGGCACGACGTCGTCTCAGAACGCGACGAGGTCAGGCGCAACATCGGGCTGGTGTTCCAGGACACGACGCTCGACGGCTACCTCACCGCCGAGCAGAACCTGCGACTGCACGCCGAGCTGTACGGCGTGCCGCGCGAGCTGGTCGCCGAGCGCATGCGCCAGGTGATGGAGATGGTCGCGCTGTGGGAGCGGCGCGACAGCCTGGTGAACACGTTCTCAGGCGGCATGAAGCGGCGCCTGGAGATCGCGCGCGGGCTCTTGCACTCGCCGCGCGTGCTGTTCCTCGACGAGCCGACCGTCGGTCTCGACCCGCAGACGCGCAGCTCGATCTGGCGCTACATCCGCGAGCTCAAGACGCGCGAGGACATCACGATCTTCCTGACCACGCACTACATGGACGAGGCCGAGTACTGCGACCGCATCGCGATCATGGACCACGGCCGCATCATCGTGCTCGACACGCCCGCCGCGCTCAAGGCGCAGGTCGGCAAGGACCGTGTGCAGATCCACACGGACGACGACGAGGCGGCGATCGCGGCGCTGCGCGAGCGCTTCGACATCGAGGCGACGATCGCCGAGGGCGCGGTCACGTTCGGCGTGCCCGAGGGCGAGCAGTTCGTGCCGCGGCTGTTCGAAGATTGGGATCCCGCCCACCCCGCGATCCTCACGGTCAGCGTCGCGCGCCCGTCGCTCGACGACGTGTTCATGGCGCACACCGGCACAACCATCCGCGACGCGGAGTCCGGGCAGACAGACACGCGGCGAAACTTCGCGCGGATGATGAGCCGCTGATGGCAACGGAGACGACCACACAACGGGCGGGCGAGCCGGGGCCGCGCGGGCCGGGGCCGCGTGTCCGTGACCAGCCGCACGAGCTGGCGCGCGTGCGGGTGCCGACGCGCACCGCGCGCAGCGAGCTGCGTGCGATCAAGGTTGTCTGGAAGCGCGAGCTGATCCGCTTCAGCCGCGACCGGCTGCGGATGCTCACCTCGTTGATGCAGCCGTTCCTGTTCCTGTTCGTGCTGGGCACGGGCATCTCCTCGATCGCCGGGGCGGGGACGCACGGGGTCAACTTCAAAACCTTCATCTACCCCGGCGTGCTGTGCATGGCGGTGATGTTCACCGCCATGTTCTCCGCCGCCTCGATCGTCTGGGATCGTGAGTTCGGCTTCCTGCGCGAGATGATGGTCGCGCCGGTGCGGCGCAGCTCGATCGTGCTGGGCAAGTGCCTCGGCGGCGCTACCGTGGCCGGCTTCCAGGGCCTGATCGTGATCGCGATCTCCCCGCTCGTCGAAGTCCCCTACGAATTGGGCCTGATCCTCGAGCTGCTCGCGCTGGCGCTGCTGCTCGCGTTCGCGATTACGGCCTTCGGCGTGATGTTCGCAGCCAGGATCAACCAGATGCAGTCGTTCATGGCGCTGATGCAGATGGTGATCATGCCGATGTTCTTCATCTCCGGCGCGCTGTTCTCGGTCGCCAGCCTGCCTCGCTGGCTCGGGATCCTCAACCGCCTTGACCCGCTCACGTACGCCGTCGACCCGATGCGCCGCGCGATCTTCGCGCACCTGAGCGTCAGCCCGGCCGCCCGCCAGGCGCTCGAGCCGGGCGTCACCTGGTGGGGCTGGCACGTGCCGACCCTGCTGGAGGCCGGCGTCATCGGGGCGCTCGGCCTGGTGATGCTGCTGATCGCGATATGGGAGTTCTCGAGCGCGGAGTGAGCCTGGTAGGGTCGCGCCATGTCTTCGCTCGGCCCGTTTTCACCGGCGCTTGAGCTCGCCGCCGCGCTGCGTCGCCGCGAGCTCTCCTCTGCGGAGCTGCTCGAGACGTGCATCGCCGCGGTCGACGAGCTGGGCCCCGAGCTGAACGCGGTGATCTGGCGCAACGACGAGGATGCGCGGGCGGCCGCGGCGGAGGCCGACCGCCGTCTGGCGGCCGGCGAGCAGGCGCCGTTCCTGGGCGTGCCGCTGCCGATCAAGGACCTCACGCCGGTGGCCGGATGGCCCGTGACCTACGGATCCAACGGCGCCCCAGCGGGTGTGAGCGAGGACAGCGAGCTGGTCGTCGAGGCGCTCGAGCGCGCCGGGTTCGTGCTGTGCGGGCGCACCAACACGCCCGAGTTCGGGGTGATCACGGTCGCGGAGAACAGCCGCTACGGGATCAGCCGCAACCCGTGGGATCCGGCGCGCTCGCCGGGCGGCTCGAGCGGCGGCGCGGCGTCGGCTGTGGCAGCCGGGATGTTCCCGATCGCCCACGCCAACGACGGCGGCGGCTCGATTCGCATCCCCGCCTCCTACTGCGGGCTGGTCGGCTTCAAGCCCAGCCGCGGGCGTGTCCCGCGTCTGGCGCAGAGCTGGCTCGGTGCGGTCGTCGAGGGCGTGGTCGCACGCACGGTCGCCGACTCTGCGGCGGTGCTCGACGCGATCGCCGGGCCGGACCCACTCGCCTGGTACAACGCGCCGGTCCCCGCGCGCCCGTTCGCGCAGGAGCTGGGCACGCCGCCGGGCGCGCTGCGCATCGGGCTGATGGCGCAAGCCCCGCTGGGCATCCCGACCGACGAGGCGTGCACGGCGGGCGCGCGCGCGGCAGCTGCGGCGCTCGAGGAGCTCGGCCACTCCGTCGAGGAGGTCGAGGTGCCGACGATCTCCGAAGAGCTCGTGCCGTCCTTCATCGCGCTCACCCAGGGCGGTCTGGCCGACTACGACGGCGTCGACTGGACTGCCGTGGAGCCGCACATCGTCCACCAGCGTCAGGCGAGCAGCGAGCTCGGCGCCTACGACTACGCGCTGGCGGCGCGCAAGCTCGAGCTCTTGAGCCGGCGCGAGGTGGCGCGCTGGGGCCGGGACTTCGATGTGCTGCTGACGCCGACCTCCGCGATCCTGCCACCGCTCGCCGGCGCGGTGCTCGAGGCCCAGCACGCGGCGCCCGACCAGCCGGTGCTCGACGTCGTCGCGAGCGTGTCGTTCACAGCGTTTGGCAACGTCACCGGTCTACCGGCTGTGAGCCTGCCGCTGCACTGGAGCGAGGCTGGCCTGCCCGTGGGGGTACAGCTCGTCGCCGGCCCGTGGCAGGATGGCCCGCTGCTAGCGCTGGCGGCTCAGCTCGAACAAGCGCATCCGTGGGCCGAGCGTCGCCCACCCGTTCGCTGACGATCCGGCAGAACACCTCGACGAGGTGCGGGTCGAACTGCGTGCCGGCGCAGCGACGCAGCTCCCACAGGGCATCATCGAGCGCCATCGCCGGCTTGTATACGCGCTCGTCGAGCATCGCGTGGAACGAGTCGCAGATCGTGATGATGCGGGCGCCGAGCGGGATCTCCTCGCCGGCGAGGCCATCCGGGTAGCCGTCGCCGTCCCAGCGCTCGTGGCTGGCGCGCACGAGCGGGCCGATGCGATCCAGCGACGGACCGGCGGCGGCGATGATCTGCTCGCCCATAATCGTGTGCTGCTTCATGAACGTCCACTCGTCCTCGTTGAGCGCGCCGGGCTTGGTGAGGATCTCGTCGGGGATGCCGAGCTTGCCGACGTCGTGCAGGTCGCCGGCCTTGATGATCACGCCGACCGTCTCCTCGTCGAGGCCGATCGTGCGGGCGAGCAGCTCGACGTCGCCGGCGACGTCGTCGGAGTGCTCGCCGAGCTCGGGGTGACGCTGGGCGAGCGCCGCGCGCAGCACCGAGGTGATCAATTCCGCGGCGCCGCCGCGGCAGGTCGCCTTCTCGCGGTACATGTGCTGGTCGGCGAGTCGCAGCGCGTGTACCGGCTCCCTGGTCTCGCGAGGGATCTCGACCGCGCCGGCGGCGGAGGTGACGGTGAACGCGCCTCCCTGTTCGACGAGCGCTTCGCGCGCCTTGAGGAACAGTGCGTGCGGGTCCTCGACCGGCGCCGTGATCAGCGCGCAGAACTCGTCGCCGCCGAGCCGGTAGACGGCGCCGTACGGCTCGATGACCGCGCGCAGCCGGCCTCCGAGCCGCGCGAGCAGGCTGTCCCCTGCGATGTGACCGAAGGAGTCGTTGTAGTGCTTGAAGCCGTTGAGATCGAAGAACCACACATACGCGGGCCGCTCCTCGCTCGCGCGCTGGCAGACGCGCGGGAGCTCCTCGATCAACGCCCGGCGGTTGCGCAGGCCCGTGAGCGCGTCGGTGGTCAGCTCGCGCATCACCCTGCGGTTGGAGATCACAATCCCGGCGATCGAGCCGAGCAGGCCGAGGATCGCGGTGATCAGCACCGTCAGCAGTCCGGGGCTCCAGGCGTTCAGCAGGTCGGGGTCGGCGTGCGTGTCGGTCGCCACCACCGCGAGTAGCTGATGCGTGCCACCCACGGGCATCGGCAGCACCGCCACCATCGCGCGATGGCCTGCGTTGACGGCAGGCTGGGGATGCCCTCCGAGCTGGGCGCCGGCCACGAGCACGGTGCCAGCCGCTCCGCGCGAGGGTGGCACGTGCCCGCCTGCAGGGCCGCCGATCGTCAGCCGCCCCGCCTGGTAGCTGCCCAGCTGGATGTTCACGTGGGAGAAATCGCCGACGACCAAGGCGGGTCCCTGCGTGGAGAGTGGGCTCATGTCGAGATGCACGAGGCCGAGCGTCCGCCCGTCGAGGCGCATGGGGACGAGGAACGCGACGGACGGCCGCCCGTTGACGGGTGAGGTGAATGTGCCGGTGCCTGCGGGGGCGCCGCCGGCGAGGGCGGCGAACTGCCGCGTCAGCGCGAGCGGGAAGACGGTGGGGTGCGGACTCGGGGCGCACACGAGCTGGCGGCCGGCGGCTTCGTCGAGGCATGTCGCCGTCATCGGCACCGCGGCGGCGCGCTCGACGGTGGCGAGGCTCGCCGCCGCGTACGCGAGGTCGCTGCGCCGCGTGCCGGCCGAGAGCTTCTCGCCGCTGAGCAACTGACCCACGGCCGGGTTGACGAGCATCATCGACAGCGCCGTCATCGTCTGGCGCTGGCCCCCGGTGAGCAGCGTGAGCTCGTTGCCGACCGCCGCCTGCAACGAGCGGTCCTGCGAGTTGCGCCGGGCGTTGACGTTGTCGCTGGTCTCGAACACGGCGACGCCACCGAGCAGCAGCGACGCGACCAGTCCAAAGATTGCGAGCTGCCGCATGCACACTATTTCGTCGTTCTGCCGACGAGCTTAAATCTTGGATATACCAGCCGGCACATGTTTGCGCGCGTCAATCCTGCATTTCGGCTGCTGTTCGCAGGACAGGCGATCTCGGCGCTCGGCGATCGCCTGGTGCCGGTGTCGCTGGCGTTCGCGGTGCTCGACCTCACGGGGTCGGTCACGGACCTCGGCATCGTGTTCGGCGCACAGGCCGCCGCACTCGTATTGTTCGTGCTGTTCGGCGGGGTGTGGGCTGACCGGCTCCCGCGCCAGCGCGTGATGCTGGCCTCCGACGCCGTGCGCTGCGTGGCGCAGGGGGCGAGCGCGGCACTGCTGTTGAGCGGCAGCGCGCACGTGTGGCAGCTCGCCGGGCTGCAGGCGCTGTATGGCGCCGCTGCGGGGTTCTTCGGGCCGGCGGCGACCGCGCTCGTGCCGCAGACCATGGATGCGGCCGACCTGCAGCAGGCCAACGCGCTGCTCGGGCTCAGCGGCAACGCGGCGGCGATCCTCGGCCCGGCGCTCGCGGGAGTGATCGTGGCGACACTCGGCCCCGGCTGGGCGCTCGCCGGCGACGCGGGCACGTTTGCGGTGAGCGCGACCTGTCTGAGCCTGATGCGGGTCACTCCACTGCTCGCCGCCGCGAGGGCGAGCACGCTGGCCGAGCTACAGGCGGGCTGGCGCGCGTTTCGCTCACGCACATGGCTGTGGGTGAGCGTTCTGTACTTCACGCTGTTCCTCGCGCTCGCGTACAGCCCGCTGCAGGTGCTCGGACCGCAGGTCGCGCGCAGCTCGCTGGGCGGCCCCGGCGCGTGGGCGGCGATCAGCACCGCGCTCGGCATCGGCGCGGCAGCGGGCGGGGCGCTCGGCCTTCGCTGGCGCCCGCGCCATCCACTGCGTGCCGCGTTCATCGCCTTCCTGATCGCCGGCCCGCTGCTGTTCGCGCTGCTCGCCGCGCACGCTCCGCTGGCGCTGATCGTCGCGACGGCGCTCGTCGACGGGGCATCGGGCACGCTGTTCAACGCCTTCTGGTTCACGGCGCTGCAGCACGAGGTGCCGGCCACGGAGCTCTCGCGCGTGAGCTCCTGGGACTACCTCGGCTCGCTCGCGCTGCAGCCGCTGGGCCTCGCCGCGAGCGGGCCCGTGGCGGCGGCCGTGGGCGTCTCCACGACGCTGTACGGGGCGGGCGGCATATTCCTGGTGCTGCTGATCGCCGTGCTTGCGGTGCCGGCCGTGCGCGACTACACGGCCGGCACCCACGCGCGCGCTGTTTCTTCTGCTTGATCGTGATGTCGCGCAGAACCGCTGAGCCTAGGTAGTCCGGCCCCGGGGATTGCGGACGAGGGCGGATGTCGCTGGCGCGAAGAGGCGGGAGCCTGTCGCGCATGAGCATTGCCCGCAAGCGAGCCCGTCGCGCGAGCGCTCGCTCAGGGGTGACGGAGACGCTGGCGCGGGTCTGCGCCGCGCATCCACGGCGGACGCTGGGCTGTTGGGCCCTGGCACTGTTCGCGGCGCTCGCGCTCGTCGCGACCTCGCTGCATGGGCTGAGCTCCAGCTACCACGCGGTGGGCGCGCCACAGTCGGCGAAGGCGGCGAACGTGCTCGCCAGGGCCTTCCCAGGCGGATCGGGCTATGTCGTGGCGGGGGATGCCAGCGACGTCGTGATCGTCCACTCCGCGCGCTGGACGGCCACCGAGCCGGCCTTTCGGGCGTTCGTAGAGGAACTGGTGCGCGCTGTTCGTGCCACCGGGTCGGCGACGGATGTGCGCAGCTACCTATCCGGCGACAGGGCGCTCGTCGCCGGCGACGAGCGCGCGACGCTGATCTCCCTCTCCGCGGCCAGCCCCTCGAAGGTCAAGCCGATCGTCGCCCTCGTCGAACGGTACGACCGCGCGCCTGGCTTCAGCGTCTCGATCACCGGCAGCTACCCGGCTCAGAACGACTTCAGCAAGCTCTCGCAGAGCGACCTGGAGCACGGTGAGCTCGCGTTCGGCCTGCCGGCCGCGCTGGTCGTGCTGGTGCTCGTGTTCGGATCGATCATGGCCGGGCTTGCGCCGGTCCTGATGGCGCTCGTCGCGATCCTTGTCGGCTTGGGCCTCGTCGCCCTGCTGTCGCTCGCCTTCAGCCTGTCGGTATTCATCGTGAACATGCTCACGGGCATGGGCCTGGCGCTGGGGATCGACTATTCGCTGTTCGTCATCTCCCGCTATCGGGAGGAGCGAGGTCACGGGCGCGCCCAGCAGGAGGCGATCGCACGCGCCGGCGCCACCGCGAGCAGAGCGGTCCTGCTGAGCGGCAGCACCTTTGTGATCGCGCTGTTCGGCATGCTGCTCGTGCCGACCCAGATCATGCGCAGCCTCGCGGCCGGGGCGATCGTCGTCGGCGTCGTCTCCGTGGCAGGCGCGCTCACGCTGCTGCCGGCGGTCCTCGGGCTGCTGGGCGACCGCGTCAACGCCCTGCACGTGCCGCTGCTGGGACGCAACCTCGGGCACGTGGAAGCCGCCGAAGGGCAGGTCTGGCGCAAGATCGTCGACCGGGTCTTGCGTCGTCCGGCGCTGAGCCTTGCGCTGGCCGCAGCCGTGATGATCGCTGCCGCCACCCCCATCTTCGGCCTGCACATCGGAGCGAGCGGCGTCAGCTCGCTGCCAAACAGCCTGCCCTCCAAGCAGGGCTATCTCGCGCTGGCTCGCTACTTCCCGGCGGCGAGCACCTATCCCGCGCAGATCGTCGTCGAAGGGGGCAGCCCCGCGGTTCGCAGCGACCTTGCCGAGCTACAGACACTGCTGGCCCGCGACAGGCGCTTCGGCCCGGGGACGATCGTCGCCTCGGCGACGGCGCCGGTCATGCTCCTGTCGCTTCCGATACGCGGCGATCCCGCGTCACCGCAGGCGATCGCCGCCGTGCGAGAGCTGCGCGGGCAGCTCCTCCCAGCCGCACTCGCTGGCACCGGCGCTCGCGTGCTCGTCGGCGGCGACTCGGCGGAGGACGCCGACTACTTCGACGCGGTCACGAGCCCCACCCCGGCTGTGCTCGCCCTGGTGCTCGGCCTGAGCTTCCTCGTCCTGCTGGTCGCGTTCCGCTCGCTCGTGCTCGCGCTGATCTCGATCCTGCTCAACCTGCTCTCGGTCGGTGCCGCTTACGGGCTCCTGACGCTCGTGTTCGTGCACGGCGTCGGAGCAGACTTGCTCGGCTTCCAGCACGCCAGCACGATCGAAGCGTGGGTTCCCCTGTTCCTCTTCTCGGTCCTGTTCGGCCTCTCCATGGACTATCAGGTCTTCCTGCTCAGCAGGATCAAGGAGCACCATGATCGTTCACGCGACACGCGCGAGGCCGTCGCCGCCGGCGTCGCTTCGACCGCGCGCATCATCACCGGCGCCGCGCTGATCATCATCATGGTGTTCATCGGCTTCGCCCGGGGGCAACTCGTGATGTTCCAACAAATGGGCTTCGGCGTGTCTGTGGCCCTGCTCCTGGACGCCACCCTCATCCGCGTCGTGGTGCTCCCCAGCGCGATGAGCCTGCTGGGCGAGCGCGCCTGGTACCTGCCCGGCTTCCTACGGTGGCTGCCCCGCCTGGAAGCCGAGCGTCGCGAGTCACTCCCGCCCGCGCCGCGAACTGCACAAGCAGCCGCGACACACGCAGGCAGCGCCTAGCTGGGGCACGGCGGCAGGCGCTGAGTGGCAAGGAGGACTGCCCGGAGCCCGCCTGACGGCTGGTCAGTCGATCGATCCGGGCTCAGCCACCCACACGCTCTCGACCCCGAGTACGCGGCAGAGGGGCTCGAAGTGGCGGTCGTAGTGCAGCACGCCCGCCCCACGTCCGGCAGCCGCAGCGGCAATCAGATAGTCCGCCGCCGGGACACGTCGCTCGCCCCGTAGCTCGCGCGACGCACCGAGGGCCGCTGCGCTGACGCTGCGTGTCACATGGGCCGCAGGCAGCGCGGTCAGCGTTCGATCGAGGTCGGCGAACTTCTGCTCGTCGCGAGCGCTAGCAAGCAGCTCGAGGGCGACCACGGGACACACAGCGAGCAGGTCGGACTCAGCGGTTGCCAGCCAGCGAGGAAGCACGGCCGGGTCACGCTGGCGATTCCACGCGGAGGTATCGAATACGAGCAGTCCGCCAGAGCCGTAGGGCTCAACGGGAGGCATGAAGCTGCTCTGAGACGGCGAAGTCGTAACTGTCATCCTCACCTGCTGCGATTCGCAGCAGGTGCTCGCGGGCCTTGCGTTTGTCAGCGCGCTCGGCGCGGATCGCCTCTGCGCCACGCAGCGCCAGGTCACGCACCGCGCGCGAGCGCGGCTCTGTGCCGCCGAACTCGGCGACAGCGGCCGCCAGCTCGGAATCGAGGGTGACCTGGATACGCGGCTTGGTCGGCGGCATCCGAGCAGTGTACCGCGCTCGTGGTACACCATCATCGAGACGAATGCCCCGTGCGGGACTCGAACCCGCCCCACCGGATCAAGAGTGGGCTCGCGGGGGGTGTTCTCGGCGCAAAACTGCCGTGGCTTCGGGCCGTAAGGCGTGCTCAGACGACCTCAGAATTGCTCATCTCAGGACCAATTTGGGGACCAAATTGGCGGCTCCAACCCGCCGGATTCGCGATCCGGTACCCACCGGATTCGTGGGCTGTCGCACTCGCCTGAAGCAGCAGCCTGCCCGCCGGGAGGCTCCCGTGCACCTCTCCGTCCGGAGCGGGCACGCGCGGAGCCTGGACGTGGGCTCTCGCATGTGGGCGGCAGCGGTAGCGGGCCTGAGATCTTCGATGAGTGCTGCTTGTCGTCCGGCCCGAGCGCGAGCCCGGCCCTCGCTTGGACGCTCGCTCGGCCCGCGAAGCAGAAGCGGCTCAAAGTGTATGGTCTCAGTAGCGGAGGTCGCCTGCCATTCGTTTGTCGCTCCAGTCGCTGGCCGTGTCACCTAGACCTCGATTTCTCCCCCGGGCGCCACAACCATGGACCTAGGTCGGTGTTGAAGGTCTTGCGAATCGAACGCGGGAGGGGGTGGGGCTAGCGATGGGTGGCCGCGAAGTAGAACAGCGCGAGACGCGAGTTGACAACGAAGTCGTGCGGCGCGCGGCAAGACGTCTGAACGTCGCGCTGTGCGTGATAGCTGTCGCGTGTTCGTTGTCAGCGGCGATATCGAGCGCGGCTACTCGCGGGTGGTCGCCCGCCGTCTCGGTGGGTGGACCGCGAATTCAGGATTTGGTCTTCGGCCCCGGGAATGTGCCGTGGGTCGTCTTCAACGACGAACCCTTCTACGGCTCGTCGCCGCATCCGAGCGCACCTCAAGTAGCGCGGCTCACGCGGCGCTATGCACTCGTCGACCGTCGCCCCATTCCCAGCGTCCCCGGCTATGAAAGCTCGGTTCGACTGTATGTCAACCAAAGCGGGGTCGGGGCGGCGCTATCAACCTTGACGCCGGCTGGCGGCGGTGAGCTAGCGCCCCCCATAGGCATAGGCGTGTCAGCCTGGCGGCCGGGCAAAGCCCCGAGCCAACCTGTGATACTGACACACAACGTGCGGGAAGATGAAGGCGCGAGCATCGCAATCAGCGCCAGTGGGACGACTGCTGTGAGCTACGCGACGTACGAAACGGGAGCCAAGTTTGTGGTCGACCGTCTCACGGGCGGTCGCGTCGTGAGTGTTCACGAAGTCCCCATTCCGTCCGCGGACATCCCCATCAGCACGGAAGTCCTGGCGGCGAGTGGAGGCGGCTTTCGCGCCGAATGGAAGCTGGCAGGAACCATGGAAGGTCTCGCAGGCATCGAAACCACCGAAGTGACAGCCGACGGCGTGTTCTCGCCCGACGTGTTCGTCCCCTGGCCATACGAGCCGGGCGCCCCTCGAGTCTCCCAGGGCATCTTCCGATCGGATGCGCGAGGCGACGAGGTCGCCATATGGCCAACGAAAGAACCCCCATTCCGGGAAGGAGTCGAACCTGTTACCGAATGGGATCTGGCGTCTAAGGGCGCGGGCGGCACGTGGAGCTCGCCCCAACTCATCGGCACCACCGGGGGGGAGGGTGCCAATGAAATGGCCGTGGCGATCGATCCAACTGGCCGCTTCACGGTCCTCTGGACGTCAGCGCAGTCGCGCCAGATGGTGGTCGGCGGAGCCGCGGGAGCTCAAGCGAGTAACCCGATGCCTCTACAGAGACGCCCGACCGGCTTGACGGAACGCTTCCAGCGGCTCGCCTTGACAACCACTGATCACGTAGTCGCGATCTGGAACACGTATCGGGACTCCAGAGCCGAGGAACTGACTTCCGTGGAGGCAGCGACAAGCATGGACGGGGTCCACTTCTCAAAACCGCAGCGCATCTCACCGAACAAGCGCCCTATGCGTGGCTGCCTCGATGAGCTCTTGGTGCCCGACCGCGCCGGTGGCGCTTTGGCATGGTGGTCATGCGAAAACGACGGGCACCGAGTAAACGAGTACGCACGTTACCGGCCATAGCGCAGGGTGCTGCCTCACCCGGACGCGATGGTCGACGCGACATGAGCAGCCGACACTGATGGTTTCAGAGACGAGCGAGCGCCCAAGCGAAGACCGGGATCGCGCTCGCTCTGGACGACGACCGGCGGTCCGGGGACGAGTTGGTCGTGCTCCTGCGTTTGCGCGCGAGCGGGCGGAAGCAGCAGTGTCGACCCGGGCGGGCGCTGTCGCACGCCGCTACAGGAAGGCGGTATTACTTCACGATCGTGAAGCTGAGCTTCTGCGGCGCAGACTTTTGGCCTGCGGCGTTGGTCGCTGTAATAGCGAGCGTGTAGCGCCCCGGCTTGAGCTTCCTCAAGCGGGAGAGCCGGCCCTGGAAGACGACCGTGTTCGTGGCGCTGTGGCCGGCGAAGGAGAGCATGCCGGCTGTCACGGCGCGCTTGCAGACACGCTTGCGGCGATTCGTCCTGGTCTGCGCGACGCACTTGCCCTTAACCGTGTGGCCGCTAACGCGCTGGGTGAAGCTGAAGCTCACGGCGGCTTGCTCGTTCAGTGAGAAGGAGAACGTGGTCCCGATTGGGGGCTTCTTCTTGGCGCTGATCTGCGCGAGCTTGCTTCCCTCGCGCCAGGTTGAGGTCGACTGGTGGGCTGCGGTGATCGCAGGCGCCGGTGTGACCGGCGCCGCCGCGACGGCGTAGGTAACGGTCTGGCTGGTTTCAGCACCGTCGCTGTCGCTGGCGTCGACGGTGAAGGAGTGCGCGCCGGGCGTGCTCGTGGCGATCGGTGCGCCGCTTGCGACCGGACCGGCGCACGCGCTCACCGTCGCGGGCGCGGACGCGGTGCAGGAGTAGGCCGCCGCCACGCTCTGCCCGTCGGTGTAGGTCGCACCGTTGGACGGCGAGCTGATCGACACCGTCGGCGGCGGGTTCACGAAGGTGTAGGCGACGCCCTGTTCGGCGTTGACCCCGACCTTGTGGTAGGGCGCGCCGGCGATGATCGTGTTGTCGGAGATGGCGACCGCGGTGCCGAACGCATCGCCTTTGGCGCCATCCGCTGGCGTCAGCTCCGCGGTCTGCGTCGCGTTCGTCCATCCCGACGCGGGCATCGTGAACACGTACGCAGCGCCGGGCTGGCGGTTGATGCCGTCATATGTCGCGCCGCCCACGATCGTGTTGCTCGAGATCGCAACCGAGAACCCGAGGTAGGATTCCTTTTCGCCGTTGGAGGTGGTGAGTTCGGCGGTGGGCGCGGTCACGTGCGTCCACCCGGCGGCGGGCATCTCGAAGACGTAGAGCGCGCCCTGATATTCGTTGGCGCCGATCGTACGGCCTGGCGCGCCGACAACGATCGTCGCGCCCTGGATAGCGACCGAGTAGCCGAGCTCGGCGTGGGCTCCGTCGTTGGAGACCGGGAGTTCGGCGCTCTGGGTGGCGTTCATCCACCCGGTCGCGGGCATCTCGTAGATGTAGACGGCGCCCTGGTAGGAGTTGTGGCCGTACGCACCGGCCACAATCGTGTTGCCCGCGATTCCGACCGAGCTGCCGAGCTGGTCGTATTCTTCGGGGTTCGAAGCGGTCAGCTCGGCGGTCTGGCTGGCGTTCGCCCACCCCGACGCGGGCATCGTGTACACGTACACGGCTCCCTGCCAGTCCTTGGTAGCTGCGTGCCGAAACGCGCCGGCCACGATCGTGTTGCCCGAGATCGCAACCGAGGCGCCAAGGCCATCACCTTCGTGACCGTCCGTGGCGGTCAGCTTGGCTGTCTGGAAGATCGTGCCCGCCCACCCGGAGGAGGGCATCTCGAATACGTACACAGCGCCGCTGGGGCCATACTTCGAGGGAGCCGCGCCCGCGACGATCGTGTTGCCCGAGATCGCAACCGAGGCGCCGAGGCGGTCGCCTTCCTGGCCGTCCGAGGCGATCAGCTCGGCCGACTGCGTGGCATTCGCCCAGCCCGCGGAGGGCATCTGAAAGACGTAGGCCGCGCCCTGTGTTTCGTGGCTGCCAACCTTGTGGAGCGGCGCACCCACGACGATCGTGCTGCCCGAGACTGCCACAGCTTCGCCGTAGCCGTCGCCCATCGCCCCGTCGGAGGAGGTCAGCTCGGCCTGCTGGAGGAACGGGTCGATCCGCAGCGGGTAGATGGCACCGCGATCGTCGATGCGGATCAGCACGTGGCCGCGTGCGAGCTGCAGCCAGGAGGGCAGTGTGCGCCCGCGCGCGTCGCTGACCCGAAGCCCGCCGTAGCGAAGCGCGGCGCCCGGACCCTGCAGCAGCACGCCCGAGCGCTCAAGGCGCGTGCGTACATCGCCGGAGAGGGCAACCGAGAGCGTCAACGGGCCTCGGCCTGTGGTTGGGGCGCTCGCCACGTCGAAGCCCTGCTCGAGTCCCAGAGGCCCGTTCGCGTACCACTCGCGCACGCCGGTGTGGGGGTAGGTCACGCGGTTTGCGTGGACCTCTGGCGAGATCGTGGGGACATGCTTCAGCGCGTCACCACGGCCGTAGGCGAGCAGGGCAAGGCGGACGTGGATCTTGCCCGAGGCCACGGTCACACCGGCGGGCGAGAAAGCCATGCCCAGCCGCTGGGCGCGGTTGCGGGCTCGCAGGCCGAGGACCCCATAGCCAGCCTCATCTGCACCCAGCGCGGCCGAGATCGGGCCGCGCGCCGCCAACGGAAGGCTCATGAGACCGTCCCCTGAGAGCACCTGCGGCCCGGCATGGCGCCTGGTCTCCGAGGGCGACCCGATGACGATGGCGCCCGCCGCAAGCAGCAGGAGCGTAGCGACGCCCGCAAGCCACGCCCGGTGGAGGCCTCGGCGCCCTATGCGCCGAGACAGCCCACTCGCGGAACCGCGCTCGGCGATGACAAGCGTGGACACCCGCCGGACTCTATCGCCGCGCTGTCAGCAGTGGATGGGCACCCGGGCACCCGACAGCGGTAGGGGCGATGCGAAGGGGGTTCGCATCGAGGCCGAACTGACACATGCATCGAGCGTCACCCTCACACGAGCGCCCCGTCGTTCCCTCGGTCGATCTTGGGATCAAATGGGGACCAATTTCAAGATCCGCCGCATAGCTCTTGGCGAAAGCCCTTGACTTACGGGCACTTCCTGATGCCCCGTGCGGGACTCGAACCCGCCCCACCGGATTAAAAGTCCGGCGCTCTACCAGATGAGCTAACGGGGCCCTGCGGGCGAACAGTCTACGGCCCTTCGGCGGCGGCGACGCGCAGAAGCTCCTCGATGCGCGTGAGCTTCACGCGCGGGCGGCCGGCGGGCTCGCCGAGGGCGCGCTCGTGCCGGTCGATCGCCTCCCAGCCAGCGTACGTGACGAGCTCGGGCTGGCGCGAGCGCAGGAGCTCCTCGACGGTTGCGGCGTCGGGGCTGCTCGGGGTGTGCGTGGCGCCCGGCTGCGGCGTTGGCCCGTCGCCGTTGCTCGACGGCGCCAGGTCGGTGAGCATCGCGTCGACCGTCTCCTGCGCGTCCTTCTTGTTGGTGCCGATCACGCCCGAGGGGCCGCGCTTGATCCAGCCGACGACGTACTCGCCGGGGAGCGGCGCACCGCTGGCCGGATCGAGCACGCGGCCGGCCTGGTTGGGGATGACCGCGGAGCGCTCGTCGAACGGCACGCCCGGAAGCGGGATGCCGCGATAGCCGATCGCGCGGAACGCGAGCCCGGCTGGGATTGTCTCGCGCTCGTCGGTGGGCGTCGCGCGCAGGCCGCCGCCGGGAGCGGGAACGAGCTCGTTGCGGACCAGCTCGACGGCGCCGAGGTGGCCGTGCTCGTCGGGCACGAACGCGGTCGGCGAGAGCAGAAAGCGCAGCACGATGCGCTTGCTATGGCCCTTGGCGGGCTGCGCCGCGTAGCCGCGCAGGATCTCGACGTTGCGACGGCAGGTGATGTCCTCCTCGGCGGCTGCGTCGGCGACAGCGAGCGCGCGCTCGAGCTCGTCGGAATCGACGATCACGTCCGCGTCGGCTAGCTCGCCGAGCTCGAGCAGCTCGGGGTTCGTGAACGCCGCCTGCGCGGGGCCGCGGCGGCCGAGGATCACGACCTCGCGCACGCGGCTGCGGGCGAGCACCTCGAGCGCGTGATCGGCGGTGTCGGTGGGCGCGAGCTCCTCCGGGGCGAGCACGAGCATGCGCGCGACGTCGAGCGCGACGTTGCCGTTGCCGACGACCACCGCGCGCTCGGCTGAGAGCAGGTCGAACTCGAGGTCGGTGTGGTCGGGATGGCCGTTGTACCAGCCGACGAACTCGGTCGCGGCGTGCGAGCCGGGGAGCTCTTCGCCGGGGATGCCGAGCGGCCGGTCCGATGGCGAGCCGGTCGCGTACACGATCGCGTGGTAGTGGGCGAGCAGATCCTCGCGGGAGACGTGCTCGCCGAGCGTGACGTTTCCGAAGTAGCGAAAGCGCGGGTGGGCGGCGGTCTTCTCGTACACGCGCGTGACCGACTTGATCTTGGGGTGGTCGGGGGCGACGCCCGAGCGCACGAGTCCCCATGGCGTGGGCAGGCGCTCGAGCATGTCGACCTCGAAACGCCCGCTCGAGTCCTTGAGCAGGTGGCCGGCGGCGTAGAAGCCGGCCGGACCCGAGCCTACGACAGCGATGCGGATGGGTTGCTCGTCGGTCATCGGCCGGTCTGGTGGTCGGAGTGCGGGTGCGGTAGGGGAGAGGATGGGCGCGGCCCGACTCGAACGGGCGACCCCCTCGGTGTAAGCGAGGTGCTCTAGCCAACTGAGCTACGCGCCCTCGTGGGGCTCATAAGGCTAGCGTGAGTCGACGCGCGCTCCTGCGAAGCTGTCGCTATGGGCAGAGGTGCGCGGATCGGGCTGGTGGTGGCGGGCGTGGTGCTGCTGGTCATCGCGCAGCTGCTGCTGCCGTGGCTGGCCGCCAGAAGGATCAGCTCTCGGGTCGGCCGCTACGGCAAGGTGCTGAGCGTGAGCGTCAGCGCGTGGCCGGCGCTGGAGCTGCTGTGGGGCCACGCGGACTCGGTGCGCGTCAGGGCCAAGAGCCTCGCGCTCAGCCCGGCGCAGGTGGGAAGCCTGCTGTGGGAAGCGAGGGCGACGTCGAGCATCGACGTGAGCGCCGAAAGCGTGCAGCTGGGACAGCTGCGGGTGAGCGACGGAAGCCTGCGCAAGCGTGGCAGCGCGCTGAGCGCGCAAGCGCTCACGAGCGAAGCGGACGTCGCGGCGGCACTGCCCTCCGGATTCGGTGTGCGCCTGCTGCGCAGCGAAGGCGGCGAGGTGGAAGTGCGGGCGACGGGCGGGCTGTTCGGCATCGGCGCGTCCGTCAACGCGGTGGCGGGTGCGAGCGACGGCAAGCTGGTGGCGCATCCGCTGGGATTCCTGATCGAAGGGCTGCAGCTGACGCTGTTCTCCGACCCGCACGTGTACGTCGAGGGCGTGGGCGCGAGCGTGCAGAGCGAGCAGCCGCTCAGCTACCGGCTGACGATGAGCGCGACCCTGCGCTGAGCGGCTCAGGCCGCCGTCTGCAGATCCGCGGCCGCGATCGCGCTCCGCGGCCGGACGAGCATCGGCAGGCCGTGCTTGGGGCTGATCGTGGGCATCTGGCGGATGCTCAGCTGGAAGTCGTCGGGCAGCGCGAGCGTGCAGCGGGAGAGGATCAGCGTTGCGATCGTGCGCACCTCGAGCTGGCCGAAACGCATGCCTATGCACATGCGCGAGCCGCCGCCGAAGGGGACGTAGGCTCCCCTTGGCAGCGCAGCGCTGGCCTCCGGCGCGAAGCGCTCCGGACGGAACTCCTCCGGCTCGGGAAACACATCGGGGAGATGGTGGGAGGCCCAGGAGCAGTAGTTGACGAACGCGCGCGCCGGCACGGTGTGGCCTTCGAACTCGAATTGCTCGACGGCACGCCGAGGCCCGATCCACGCCGGTGGGTACTTGCGCAGGGTCTCCTCGAACACCATCTCCAGCTCGGCGAGCTCACCGGACATGAGCTGCGCGCTCGTCGGCTGTCCGCCGGAGAGCTGGGCATCCTGCTCGGCCAACAGCCGTGCGACGAGGTGCGGTTGGCGGGCGAGCTCGTAGAACATGAACGACACGGTCGAGGTGGTGGTGTCGTGGCCGGCGAACAGCAGCGTCATGACCTCGTCGCGGATCTGCAGGTCGGTGAGCGTGTTGCCGTCCTCGTCGTGGGCATCCAGCAGCAGGCTGAGGATGTCGTGCCCGCGCTCTCCTGTGGCGCGCCTGCGCGAGATCTCCGAGTAGATCAGCGTGTCGAGCTTGCGCGCGGCTCGCTGCAGGCGAGCCCACGGCGAGAAGCGGCCGCGGAGTACTCGCAGGAAGTACTCGGTGGAGTAGAACGACAGGGCCTCCTCGAACAGCTCGGCGGCGTCGATCGAGCGGGCCTGCTCGCCGTCGGGGTCGACGCCGAACAGTGCGCGCATGGCCACGCGCACGGCCAGACGCCGGGTCCACGCGTAGAGGTCGATGCTCGCGCCTGGCGTGAGCTCGTCGAGTGCGCTTGTGGTCTCGTCCACGATGGCCTCGGCGGAGGCGGCGATGTGCTCGCGGTGGAAGGCCGGCAGCATGATCAGGCGCGAGCGGCGGTGGAACTCGCCGTCGATCGTCAGCAGCCCGTCGCCCATCAGCCCGATCAGGTCGCGGAAGTGCGATTCGCGCCACGTGAAGTTGGATGCGTTGGAGACCGTGATGTAGTGGTTGGCAGCCGGCCCGAGCATGAACACGACGTTGCCGTGGAACAGCCGCAGCGTGAACACCGGGCCGAAGCGCTCGTAGGCCTGCAGCAGCATCGGCAGCGGGTCGTTGGCGAAGCGGCGCGTGCGGGGCAGCGAGAAGCGCGTTTCGCCCGGCGGGAACGGGACCGACGCCGAGCGCTCGGCGCGCAGGTCGTCGAGCATCACCGACAGCGGGTTCGAATTGAGCAGAGGGGTGGGACCGACAAGCGCCACGCCGCGAAGCCTAGTCGAAAGCTGGCTGGCCGGCCAGTCTCGACGAAGGCGGGGCCAACGCCCCAGCCTTGCCATACTGATGAGGCACGGAACGTCGCCCCGGCGCTCCGAGCATCGCGGGGGCGTAGCTCAGTAGGTTAGAGCGCTGCCCTGTCACGGCAGAGGTCGCGGGTTCGAGTCCCGTCGCTCCCGCTTCCACCGCATTTTCGGCCGCGTCGACGGACTTTTCGCTGCGGTGCCAACAGCGGGTTCGACGTACATCGCTCACGCTGTGATGACGAAGTGGGTCAGAAGTCGAGCTGGCGCAGTCCGAGTCTCGCTGTAGCGCGCAGGAAGTCGTCGACGAAGCCGTGGGCGTCAGCGGCGTCGTCGTCGAGCTCGGCGTCGGCGGTGATGGCGAAGGCCGCTGCACGGCGGGGGCCAATGTCGTCTGGGGCGTTGAAGTCGCGGTTCAGGAGCCCGAGGGCGCGCGCGACAATCTCGGCGTGGAACTGGGCGTGGAGGCGTAGACGTTCCGCGATGGCGGTGCCGCGTCCGGGGGTGTGGCGAATGACGTAGATGAGGTCGTAGGCGTCCTTGGGCTCGGCGCGGTCCCCGAACGCGAGAGCCTTAAGAACGACGAAGGCGGCTGATCCGCAGACGGGAACGGTGCGGCGCGCTCGCTCTCCCGCGAGGGTGTGTCCGTCGAGCTCGATGTTGACGCGCTCGTCGAAGGCGAGCTCGAGCCCTGGGGTGATAAGCGCGCCGAAGTCGGGCTCAAGGTTCTGGACCCGCACCGCGGGCTCTTGGGCGGGCGCTGGTGGCATCAGGAAGTCGACCGTGACCCTCAGCCCACCGAGTCGCCAGCGCTGGACGGTCTGGTTGCCGTTCTCGTTGGTGTCCGGCTTGAATCCCTCGCTGCGAAGTCGACGGCTGATCTCGGCATACCGCTCGTCGTCGAGCAGTGCGAGCGCGAGGCCGACGTCGAGGTCGTTGGTACCTGGATGGAGGTCGTCATCATCGCCATCGGTTCGCGTGGTGTCGATGAGGAGCGGCGGTACGAGGCCACCGACGATGCAAACGTCGTCGAGGTAGGCGCCGAGCGTGACGGCGACGGTCAGGCACACGGCCTTGACTTGCTTGGTCTCCTCCGCTGTGTAGCCGGAGCGGTGGCGTGGCTTGTCAGGGGCGGGCATGCCAGATCGCTCCGTCGTGGCGCAGCTCCTCGGCTGCCTCGCGGGCGCGCTCGGGTAGGGCGAGGAGATCAAGGTAGACCTGCACGCTCGACACGCAGGGCAACTCATCAATGTCCTGCTGGCCGTCGAAGACGCCGCGGTCGTCGGGGCCGATGAGCTGCACGTTGGCGCCGCGCTCGTTGCGTCGGAGTTCGATCGCATCCGCGGCGGCGCGTGGATCGCCGTGGACGTAGACGCTGTTGAGGCGGAAACGGGCGAAGCGGTCAAGTGCCCACGCGGCCGACAGCCCGGTGAAGGCGTGGTCGACGTCGGCGTCACGTAGCCGATGGTCGAGTTCGCGCGCCAGCTCGATGCCACTTCCAGAGATGTGCCCGGTGATGATGTCGTGGCGACCGAAGCGGTACTCGTCGGCCCAGGCATCTAGCAGCAGGTCACGGTCGCGGGGGCGCAGCGATGCTCGGTCGCGAGCGAGAAGCTCGTCATCCTCCAGTCGCCGAACGACGCGCGAGACGCGGCCGGCGTCGAGGCCGGTGTGTTCGCTGAGCTCCTTTTGGCGCCACCAGCGCTCGGGGTCCAGCAGTAGCGTTCGCGCTACACGGGAGCTCTTCGGTGCAAACGCAGACGAAGGGCGACCCCGGGCGGGGAACTGATTGGGTCGGCCTTGAATCGAGACGTAGAGATCCTTGTCCCGGATGTGTGCGTTTCCCGACAGGTCCAGCCAGTTCAGCTCGCGCTCCTCGGCCGCTTTCGCGCCGGCTGGCGTCATGAACGGCACGACCAGTACGGCGATGCCGTCATGGGTCGCGAGGCGCGCCATCTGCTCTGCGGCCAATGCGACAACTCCCGGACTGGCCGCTGACTTGACCTCGATCAGCCAGAGACGGCCGTTGCTATTGACGATCGCATCGAAGCCACCGTCCGGCGCCTGCTGCTGTGGTGGTCCGATGTCCGGCTCGTCGAGCAGGTCTTCGAGAATCGTCGGAAGCCGTCGCAGCGCTTCGCGCTCGAACTGCACGCCTGCGTAAGCGGCGTCGGTTGCATGACTCGGCATTCAGCGTATTTTACGCAGCTAGCTGTCTAAAAGCAAATAATTGCTTGCGCTGACAATCGGAGGCTTTTGCGCAATGCGAGGTCCGCTCCGGAGTCCTTACAGACCGTGCGTGGGTCCAGCCGCCTACCCCCGGATCTCAATACGGTGTCCACAGCGCGTCCGACCCCCGTCGCTCCCGTACTCTACCCCCGCCGTCTCCCGTGGCTGGGCGCGGCGGTCGCGTTGGAAGAACGCCAGGAACGAGGGCTTGGGCTGGACTGCGACGACGCGGTCTTGGTCGAGCCAGACGTTCTCGAGATGAGGCTGAGGAACTGCCGCTCGGCGGTGAAGTCACGGCGACGGCTTGGACGTAGCAATCGCGCGGCTAAATCAGGTCGGTGCCCGTTCGACTTCGATGACGGTGGTCGCGGGTTTCTTGGTGGTGTCGGAGCTCGGTCTTGCGGTGGTTCTTCCCGCTCCTCATTCAACCAGGCGACGGGGCACGCACCCCGCGACGGCCCTTTCTGCGCCGACGAAGGGGGCATCGCCCGCCGGACAACTCGCTCGCACAAGGCGCTCGAGTTGTCCGATGGCCGTCCCAATCGCGGCCCCGTGGCAGTCTCTCGGGACGGCGCCTTCGTGTGCAGTCCAACAGTCGTGGGGGACCGCGGCGAGCGTCGCTTTGGCCTGCGCCTCCACTCTTGCGTGGCCGTTAGTCGGCGTTGCGCACGAAACGGTCCAGTCCGGTGGGACGACAACCGTCTGCGACCTCGCGGAGCACAGGTCCTCAGCGGCATGCAGTGCGAGTCGGAAGCAGGCGGCCTCTTCCGCGCGGGACGGATTGCTTTGACACGCCCTAAGGTCGCTACTGACTCGCCGCAGCGTTGTCGTGCTGCCGCCGCAGCCCGCGAGTGCCAGCCCGGCGATGATCGCCAAAGTTCCCGATTGCCGGAACACTGGCGGAGCTTACATCGGGGGAAATGGTGAAGAGGACCGTGCTCGCTTGTGGTGATCGTTGTTGGCAAAGGCTCCGTCTGGCTGTGGCGTCTTGACGGTTTGACGCCATCGCACTACTGTTCTGGTGTGGCTCGACGCAAGACGACGTACTACATAGACGAGGGCGTGTTGACGGCTACGAAGATGACTGCTGCTGCGACGCATCGCAGCGAGAGCCAGCTCGTCGAGGACGCTCTCCGCGCCTACGTCGTCGATGAGGGTCGTGGAGAAGCGGCCCGCGAGGACATGCGCCGGCTCCTTGACGAGCTGCGAGCCCGACCGGAGCTGAACGACTTGGACGACGAGCAGACGATGGCGCTGGCGGTCAGCGAGACACGCGCGGCCAGGCGCGAGCGCGCCGCCAAGAGACGAGGCTCCGCGACCGGGTGAGCAAAGCGCTTCGGGCCGTCGCCGACGTCAATGTGCTCGTCTCGGCGGCCCGCTCGCCAAACGGGCTGTGCGGAGTACTCCTTGAGGACGCCGCCGCCGGGCGTTGGATTCCCGTTGTGTCGGTGCTGCTCATCCAAGAGCTGGAGGAAGTGCTCGCCCGCCCGAAGTTCAGGAACGTGCTCGGCCAACACGGGATCCTGACGACGAGTACCTGGTGGCGCCCGCTCGCTCGGCAAACGTCGACGCGCTCATCTCCGGTGATCGCGACCTCACAGACCTCCCGGAGGCCGAGCCGCCGATCGAAACCCCGCGCAGTTCTCGCAGCGCCTGGCTGGGCTATAGCCGGATCTCAATCTCCGGGGTGACAATCACGGGTCCGACCCCCATCGCTCCGGCTTTTGTCCCCCCGCGTTTCCGCCTCCCGGACGACGGAGAAGCGGCTGCCGAAGCGAGGCTCATCGTCATATCGGAGCTGATCGCTGGTCGCACGTGATTCTTTCCTGACTCCGTAGAAACCGCCGTGTCAGCAGCGGATTCGACCTGATGAGCCGGCGCTCGTCCGGGCCTAACGTGGATGTATGGGACAGAGTCTGTCTGGAAGGAGATCCAGCATGGGCCGCAGAGCATCGATCGTGGTTGGGAGGCTCGTCTTCGGCGCCTTGGCGGTTCTGGTCGGGCTGGCGATCGGGGCAGCACCGGCATTGGCCGGATGGTCTGCACCGCAGTCGGTGAGCTACTCCACGGCAGGGTTCCGCTACGTCGCGCTGGCGACCGATGCGCGCGGCGATGCGGCGTTGGCCTGGGTCAGCGAGAGCGACGTCGGGCTGGTGCAGACGCGGGCGGCGGTGAACGTGGCATTCGTCGGCGCCAGCGGTCGGCTGGTGCAGTGGACGCTGTGGCGCAGCAGCGACGCGCTGGTCGCCGGTGTCGCGGTCGCGCTCGACGCGCACGGCGAACTGACGGTCGCCTGGATCGACGCGGCGCGCGGCCGCAGCGGCGCAACCCTCTACCCGCACACCATCCGGGCGGCCTACCGCACCCCTTCGGGCAAGTGGTCGCCGACCCAGGTCATCGGCTACAGCGGCCCGTTCTTCGGCGCCGACCTGCGGCTGGCGGCGGCGCCCAACCGCGAGGTTCTACTGACCTGGGTGGCAAATACCAAGAACGCTCCCGGCGTCGCGGCCGCGTGGCGCAAGCCGGGGCATCGCTTCGGCCCAGAAAGCGCGGTCAGCCGCGCCAAGAGCGCCATGATGAGCGAACCCACGTCCCTGTTCGACAGCGGTGGCGCCGCGCACATCTACGGCACGGTCAGCTGCGGACGCGGAATCCGCACCTGCGCGACGATGCTCAGCACCGCCCCGCGCAGCCACCGCTTCGGTGCGCCGCTGCTGATCGCCCCCGCGCCGGCCGAGTTCCCGGTCGTCTCGTTCAGCGCGCCGGGCCGAGCGCTCATCGCCTGGGAGACGGGTGACTACGAGGAACTCGAACCCTACTTCGCAGCCCCCTATGCGCGGGTGATGACCGAGGGATCGCTCAGCGCGGCGGTGGCGCTGCAGCCTGGCTCTGCGAACATCGCGAGCCCGGTCAACGCGGTCGCCGCCAACGAAGGCGGCGGGACCGTGAGCTGGTCCGAGACACCGCCGCCGTACCCTGGCTCGGCCCGCACGATGCTGGCGGTCAGCGATGCGAGCGGTCACTTCTCGGCGCCAAGCGTGTCGCCCGTTGGCCTGATGCCGATGCTGCGCGACGGAGTGGGCGACATGTTGCTGAAGCTCGGACGGACCGGCGGCCCTGCGGGGATCCCGCCGAGCCCGGTCGCGGTGCAGCCGGCCGGCGGCGGCGCGGTGCGGCCATCGCCGATGCCCCTGCCGCCTTTGGCGTCCCTCGCCGGGGTCGTAACGACCCAGCCGGTCGGCGCCGGGGCGGCTGTGGCCTGGGTTGCCGGCGCAAAGCTCGAGATCTCGACCTGGCGGCCGTAGGTCGTGACGGAAAGCGCCCAAGTCCTGCGAGCGGTCAATCCACAGCGCGACCCAAAGTCGTCCAGATTGCCCTGGCCAGCCCGGCGGCGAGGTGCTCGTCCTCGTCCGGTGGGTTGGCTGCCACGTGCTGGGCAACGAGTCGCTCCGTTCCCCAGGCGATCCACGCGGCGGTCGTACCAGGGTCGAGCGCGGGGGCGATCGTGCCGGCGTGCTGGCCGTCCGCGATGCGGCCACGCAGGAGATCTACGAAGCCGCCGACTCGCCTGCGCCAGAACTGCGCGACCCGCTCGTCATAGCCGGCGACCTCCGTCAGCGCCGCCAGCAGAGCCGCATGCTCGCGCTGCTGGGCGATCACGCCCTGCAGCGTCTGCTCGAGCGCGGCCAGGTCGGCGAAGCCCTCCTGCAGCCAGGAGCCGGCGGCGGCGAACAGCTCCTCGGTTGCCGACTCGGTGACGCGCATGAGCAGCGCGGTCTTGTCGGGGAAGTAGAGGTAGAACGTCGAGCGCGCGATGCCTGCCTCCTCGGCGATGCGCTGGACGCCAAGGGTCGTGTATCCGCGTCCGTCTTCGAGCAGCCGCTCGACGGCTTCTGCCACCTGCCGAATCACGGCCTCCCGGTGCTCTGGAGATCGTGCGGCGCGACGGGTTACGGACGGCATGCTCGAGCTCGTCACGCAGGTCAGCCCGCGGCGCTCTCGCGCGGTCCCGGGGTGAAGGTCACGGGCAGCGTCTTCAGGGCGTTGGTCCATGAGGATGGGATGCGCTGCACCTCGCCGGCGAGCTGCAGGTTGCGCAGGCGGCGCGTGACCTCCTCGAAGATGATCTTCAGCTCCAGGCGCGCGAGGCCGGATCCAAGGCAGAAGTGGCGTCCGCCGCCGCCGAACGCGTCGTGGTCGGGTTTCGCCCGGCGGATGTCGAACGTCTGTGGGTCCTCGAATACGGTCTCATCGCGCGACGCGCTCGTGTACCACATGACCACGCGGTCGCCCCTCGTGATCTTCTGGCCGCCGAGCTCCGCGTCGCGCAGGGCCGTGCGGTTGAACCACTGCACGACGCTCGTCCAGCGCAGGATCTCCTCGACGGCGTCTGGCACCAGCGACGGATCGGCCTGGATCTCGGCCAGGGTCTCGGGGTGCTCGAGCAGTGCGAGGATGCCGCTCGAGGTCGTGTTGCGCGTGGTGTCGTGCCCGGCGAACGCGAGCAGGGCGAAGAACACGAGGATCTCGGTGTCGGTCAGCGCCCGCCCGCCGACCTGCCCGTCGCGCAGCTTCGCCAGGATCGTGTCCCGCCGAGCTTCGGCGCTCTGGCGCGCGATCTGTTCGGTCAGGTACGCCGCCATCAGGCCGAACACCTCGGTCGCCTGTTCGGGCTCGGGCGAGCGTGTGGACTGCTCGATCGCTGCCGTCCACGAGGCGAATTGCTCGAAGTCCTCGTCGGGTACGCCCAGCAGGCTGGTGATGACGCCGAGCGGCACGAGCACCGCGAGCTCGCTGACCAGGTCCGCGCAGCCCTGCTCGATGAACTGGTCGATCGTGCGGGTCACGCGCGCGCGGACCGGCTCTTCGAAGCCCTCCACCGCGTGCGGCGTGAACGCTCGCTGCAGGATCAGCCTGTAATCGGTGTGCTGCGGGGGATCCATATAGAGCAGCAGGTTGCGCGTGATGTCCAGCGCCAGCACCTGGTCGGGGTGCAGCATGATCCCTCCCTCATAGGAGGAGTAGGTCTGGAAGTCTCGGCTGACCTGCGCGACCTCCGCGTGGGAGGTGACCGTCCAGCAGCCCGTCCCGTCCGGCAGCGGGTTCCAGCGCACCGGCGCCTGCGCGCGCATCCGTGCCAGCAGCGCGTGCGGTGGCCCGTCGTGGTGCCAGCGAGGATCAAACAGGTCGACCTCCTCGAGGTTGATCGCGTCGATGGGGCTCGCCAGCTCAGTGGGCACAGGACTCTCCTTTGCGTTTATCGGACGTAATGTACGACACCACGTCCGACGGTGTGATAGAAGTCGCGCCATGGGAGGGAACGTTCCGGTCCTGCGGCGTCCGGAGGAGCTCACGAGCTCGTGGCTGGCCGAGGCGCTCGGCACTGGCCCGATCGACGAATTCACGGTCGAGCCGATCGGCACCGGGCAGATGAGCGAGAGTCGCCGGGTGAGCATCGACTACGCGCCGGGGCCGGATACCGGCCCGGCGAGCGTGGTGCTGAAGACCGCCTCAGCGGATGAGAACAGCCGCTCGGTGGGTGTCAGCCTCGGTGTCTATGACCGCGAGGTCCGCTTCTACAGCGAGCTTGCCCCGCGTGTCGGCGGGCCGCTGCCGCAGTGCTATACGGCCGTCATCGACCCGAGGGAGGGGTGGTTCACCCTCCTGCTCGAGGACGTGGCCCCCGCCGTCCAGGGCGACCAGATCACTGGCTGCGCCGTCGAGCAGGCGCGTCTGGCGACACTCGAGCTGGCGAGGCTGCACGCACCGGTATTCGCCGACCCGCAGCTCGGCGCGACCCCATGGCTCAATCAGGAGATGGTGCTCGGCCAGGCGCTGATGACACAGCTGCTTCCCACGTTCCTGGAGCGCTATGGCGACCGGGTCGCCCCCGAGCATCGGGAGGTGTGCCGGCGCTTCGTCGCAAGCCTCGACGGTTGGGTGGCCGACCGCCGGCCGCCGCTCGGCTTGGTGCACGGCGACTACCGCCTCGACAACATGCTCTTCGGAGCTGCCGACGCACCTCGGCGGTTCGCCGTTGTGGACTGGCAGACAGTCAGCTGGGGCCCGGTCATGACCGACCTCTCCTACTTCCTCGGCGGCTCCCTCGCCGTCGAGGATCGACGTGCCCACGAGCAGGTGCTGGTCCGCGGCTACTACGACGCCCTCCACGCGCACGGAGTCCGCGGCTTCGACTGGGATCAGTGCTGGGATGGGTACCGTCGCCAGAGCTTCCTGGGGATCCTCATGACCGTCGGCCCCGCCGTGCTCGTGGAGCGCACCGAGCGTGGCGATGAGATGTTCCTCGTGAGCCTGTCCCGCTACGCCCAGCAGATCCTCGATCTCGACGCGCTCGAGCTTCTTCCCGAGGCCGGGTCCGGTCGTCCGCCGGCCCTGCGCCCGCAGCCGTCCGACGAGGGACGGCACGCGCCCGGGCCGGAGGAGCTGTGGAACGAGAGCTGGTACTTCGACGCCATCTCCGAGGACGGCCGCACCGGGGTGTACACACGCCTCGGGCTCTACCCCAACCTCGGCGTCTCGTGGCTCACCGCCTTCGTCTGTGGCCCGGACCGCCCGACTGTTGCGATCGTCGAGTTCGCGGCGCCCGTGCCCGATGGCGAGGAGCTGACGGTCGACATGGAGGGCCTACACGCCGAGCACATCTGCGACTCGCCGCTCGAGCGCTTCCGCATTCGCATCAAGGCCACAGGCGAGACGCACGCCGACCCCGCCGCCCTGCTGCGCGGCGAAGCGGGCGATCCCGTCCCGGTTACCCTGGACCTGGAGTGGCAGACGCTCGGGGAGCCATATGCCTATCGAGTCACCACCCGCTATGAGATCCCCTGCCGCGTGAACGGCACGGTGAGCGTCGGAGACGAGACGATCGAGCTGCGCGGCGTCGGTCAGCGCGACCACTCCTGGGGCACGCGCGATTGGTGGTCGGCCGAGTGGATGTGGTCGGCGGGGCACCTAAACGACGGCACGCGCTTTCACGGAGTTGAGTTCCGCCTTCCCGGCGCACCTCCAATCGGTGTCGGCTACCTGCAGCCGCCGAACGGCGGGCTGCTCGAGCTCGACAGCGTCAGCGCCTCGGAGGAGGTCGGCCCCGACGGGCTCATCACGACGGCGCAGATCAGCTACGGCGAGCTGACACTGCGGGTGCAGCCGCTCGCCTTCGGCCCCCTCAGGCTCGAGGCGCCAGACGGCCGTGTCTCGCAGTTTCCCCGCGCCATGTGTCGGGTCTCCGCCGAGGACGGCCGGACGGGGCTGGCGTGGGTCGAGTGGAACCGCAACGCGTCAGTCTCGTGACGCCCGGGTACCTCGCTCATCGGTTGTGCGGCCCCCGGTGCGAGCCATTTCACACTGCTTTCTGGTCGCCGGCGTGCTCTCGCGCGAGCGCGGCGAGCATGTGTTCGGCGATTGCGTCCGGTGTCGGCGGACAGCCGGGGATGCGGATGTCGACGGGGAGCACGTCCTCGAGTGCGCCCACGAGCTCGGCGGGGTCGCCGAGGACGTTGCAGCCGAGCGCGCAGTCGCCGAGCGCGGCCACGAGGCGGGGCTCGGGCATCGCGCGGTAGGCCGTGAGCAGTGGCTCGAGCATCCGCGTGGTGACCGGTCCGGTGACGAGCAGGATGTCGGCGTGTCGAGGCGAGGCGACGATGTCCAGGCCGTGGCGCTGAAGGTCGTGGAAGGGGTTGGTTACAGCGCCGAGCTCGTGCTCGCAGCCGTTGCACGAGCCGGCGTCGACGTGGCGGATTGCGAGCGAGCGCGGTCGGCCGCGGCTGAGGCGCGCCTCACGGCGGATCGTCGCGAGCTGGCGCAGCAGGACATACATCAGCGGTCCACGCAGGCGTAGCAGAGCTCAAAGCTCTTGTTGATCAGAGGAAAGTCAGGCAGCAGATTTCCGGCGGCGGCGTGGGCGAGCGCGGGCCAGTTGGCGTAGGACGCCGTGCGCAGGTGCAGTCGCGCGAGCCGCGCGCCGGCGAGCTCGACGGCGCACATCGTGGCCCCGCGTGGGCTCTCGACGATGCCGACGCCGAGCGTTCCCGTTGCGCCGCCGACGGTCGTCGTCCCCGCGGCGAGTGGCTGCTCGAGCAGGCCTTCGAGGAGCTCGTAGGTGGTCTCGAGCTCGATCGCGCGCATGCGTAGACGTGCCGCGACATCACCGCTCGCAGTGGCTGTGGACGCGGGCGTGAAGCCGTCGTAGGCGAGGTGCGGACTGGCGCTGCGCACGTCCTCGCGAATGCCTGCTGCGCGTGCCGCCGGTCCGACGGCGCCGAGCCGTCGCGCATCCGCGAGCGCGAGCACGCCGACGCCATCGAGGCGCGCCTGCACCGAGCCGGCGAACTCGAGCTCGCGCCAGGCGGCGGCCGTGTCCGCGTGCAACTCGCGCAGCGCGCCTCGTACGGCATCGGTGCTCGAGGCGTCGAGCTCGACCGGCCCGCAGCCGACGCGAACGCTCCCGAACAGGAAGCGGTGCCCGAATGCGCGTTGGTTGATCTGCTGGGCGCGATCCTTCAGCGCTGCGAACGCCATCGATCCGGGCGCGAAGCCGACGCCCGCGCAGATCGCGCCGATGTCGTGGAGATGGTTGTAGAGCCGCTCGAGCTCCGCCAGCACCGTTCGGGCGATGCTCAGCTCGCGATCCGGTCTCAGCCCGCGCGCGTCCTCGACCGCCTGCGCGTAGGCGAGCGTGTTGGCGACGGCGCAGGCTCCGCATGCGCGCTGGGCGTAGAGCAGCGCCGCGTCGCCGTCATGCCCCTCGGCGGCGCGCTCGAGTCCCCGGTGCTTGTAGAAGAGCCGCGGGTCCAGTGCGAGGATGCGCTCGCCGACGACGTGGAAGCGGAAGTGGCCGGACTCGATCACGCCGGCGTGGATAGGTCCGACGGCCACCTGGTGCACGCCGTCGCCCGTCACCGGGGTCATCCACTGCGCGGGCTCCGCAGGGTGCGCTGCCAGCGCGCGCATCGGTGAGTGGCCCGGAAAGCTCAGGTCGCGCAGGTCATGCGCCTCGCGCTCATCCCATCCAGCGGCCTCGACGAGATCGACGATGCTCTCGACCCGCCGTTCGCTCGCTTGGCATGAGATCACGCGCCGGCCGTGCGGCGATGTGAACAGCGCGCGCCAGGCCAGACTCTCGTCGCGTCCGCTCGCCCAGGCGCCGCCGAATCGTTCCCCGCCGAGGACGGCTCGCGCGACCGCCTCGCGCCACCCGCGCGGCGCGACGTGCTCGATTGCCGTCACAGCGCCCCCCGCGCGAGGGTGTCCACGAACCCTGAGCCGGGCAGCAGCAGGCCCGCCGCGGTGAGCGCGAGCAGTCCGCTGCCCAGCACCGCCGTGAGTGTGATGATCGGACGCTGGGCGCGCGACCGCGACCGCGATCGCGCCCGCCGGCGATGTCGCCCGGGCTCTCCGAGCACGCCCTCGATGAGCGCGTGCAGCAGTCCGAGGAACCCGAGCGCAAGAGCGACCAGCGCGATCGCGCTGACGAGCACGTCGCCGGCGTCGACACCGCCGAGGAGGATCAGAAGCTCGGAGAGGAACAGCGGCGAGGGCGGCAGGCCGGACAGCGCCACGAGGCTGACGCCCATCGCGGCGGCGGTCGACGGGCTCTCGCCGACGACGCCCTCGGGTGCGCGCGCGGCTGTATCAGGGTCGATCCGCAGGAGGGGCATGGCGGCGTAGAAGCCGAGCGCCTTGGCGAGCGCGTGGCCGGCGACGTGGAGCACCACGCCGGCGATCGCCAGCGGCGTGCCGAACCCGATTCCGAGCCCGATGACTCCCATGTGCTCGAGGCTCGAGTAGGCGAGCAGTCGCTTCCATGGCAGCGATCGCCACAGGAACGGCACGGCGACGAGGATCGAGGCCAGGCCGAACGCGACGAACAGGCCGTGTGTCGTGGCGCTGCCCACGGATGGCTGCAGGATCGACTTCACCCGCCACGCGATCAACAGCACGCTTGGCAGCAGCGCCGCGGACAGCAGCGCGCTGATCGGAGCCGGCGCCTCGCTGTGCGCGTCCGGCAGCCAGTTGTGCACCGGCGCCCAGCCGATCTTGGTTGCGAGGCCGGCGAGCAGGAGCACGAACGCGATCAGCGTCGAGCTCTTGGGCAGCGCACGCGCGGCCGCACGCAGCGCGTGCCAGTCGAGCGCGTGGAGACCGTGGTGTCCGAGGTTCGCCTGGCCGATCGCGAGCACGATGATCCCGAGCAGCGCGAGCGAGAGCCCGAGCGTGGTCAAGACGAGGTACTTCCAGCCGGCCTCCAGTGCCTCGCGCCGGCCGCTGAACGCCACGAGCAGCGCAGACGCGGCGGTGGTCGCCTCGATGATCAGCCATGCCACCGCGAGGTTGCCGACGATCGGAACGGCGAGCAGCGCCGCCCAGAAGAGGAACAGCGCGGCGTAGTACAGGCTCCGCGAGCGTGCGGCGGTCGTCCAACTGCGGCCACTCGTGCGCAGATAGGCGGGTGAGACGGCAACGCTGCACAGGCCGACGACCGCGATCACCGCGAGCAGCAGCCCGCTCGCGCCGTCGAGCAGATACCAATGGCCGCGCAGGGCGGGCAGGCCACCGCGTGCGAGCGCTGCGGCGGCGAGAGCCAGCGCCGCGGCGGCGGTCGGCAGTGCGGTGGCGAGCGCGAGCAGGTCGGCCTGTCGCGGGGTACGGGCGAGCAGCGCGAGCACCATTCCCACGAGCGCCAGCGCCGGCACGACGGCGACGAGGATTGGCACGAGGTCAGTCACGCAGGCCTCGCAGCAGCTCGGTGTCTCCGGTCCCCAGCTCGCTGTGAATCTGGTGTACGAACGCCGCGGCGACGGTCACGATCAGCGCGAGGTCGAACAGCGCGCCGAGCTCGACCACGTAGGAGGGGCCACCGGGCACGGACACCGCCAGCAGCGACAGGCCGTTCTCGGCCACGATCAGCCCGAGCAGCTGGAACAGGATCGGGCGCCGCGCGACGACGATCGTGATGCCGAGCAGGACGAGCGCGACGGCGGCGTGCTCGGTGTGCGCATCGCCGAGCCCAAGCGGCGGCACCAGGATGACGGCGCACAGCACCGCCGCGCTTGCACAGGCCAGGCGCACGAGCGGGCCCGCGGCGGCGAGAACCAGGCCCGGCTCGCGCGTGCGGCGAATCAGCGCGTACAGGAGCAGCGGGATCACGATCGCCTTGCTCAGGAGCACGAAGCCGGCGACGAGGGATTCGCCCGAGCGCCCGCCGGCGAGGCTGAGCGCGCCGATGCCGAGCGCGAGCGACTGCGCGGCCAGCAGCGCGATCGCAACCGATCGGCGGCGCACGACGACCACCGCAAGCCCGAGCCCGAGCATCGCGTCGACGAGCGCGCCGTTCACGTGCCCACCCCTCCGACCCACATGCCGACGCCCGCGAGCGCGATCGCGCATCCAACTCCCAAGAGGGCCGGAACGCGCAGGATGCGCATCTTCGCCTGCGTCGTCTCGATCACCGCGAGCGAGCCGCAAAGGAGCGCCACCCCTGCGACGAGGAGCCCGAGGCTCGCCGCAAAGCCACCCCAGTGCGGCAGGAACAGCTCGGCGCCCAGCACGAGGATGAGCCAGTGGCGCGCCGCCGCTGCCCACTGCAGAAAAGCGAGATCGCGGCCGCCGTACTCGAGCAACGGGCCCTCGTGGATCATCGTCAGCTCGAGATGCGTGTCGGGGTTGTCGATCGGCTGGCGACCGGTCTCGACGAGGATCACGAGCGCAAACGCCAACGCGCCACACCAGTGCGCCGGCGCGCTCCAGATGTGCCCGCCGGCCGCCGCTACGCTCATCGCGCCCAGATCCGTGCTGTGCGCGGGAAGCGCCGCGAGGAGCAGCGCGAGCACCAGCAGCGCCTCCCCGAACACCGAGATCATCAGCTCGCGCGCCACGGCCATCAGCGCGAAGCCGTTGCCCGTGTCCCACGCGGCGCCAGCCACAGCGAAGCGCGCGAGCGCAAGCAGCCCGACGAGCACCAGCGCGTCGTTGCCCAGCCCGAAGCTCCCGGCGCGGCCGGCCACCGGGACGATCGCCAGCGCTGCGAGCAGGCACGCCGCGACGAGCGGCGGCGCGAGCCGGTAGACCACGCCGGTCCCCTCGGGGTCGACGGCGCTCTTGCGCCACAGGCGCCACAACGTCCTGTACGGCTGCAGGGCCGACGCACCGCGACGGCCCTGCAGGCGTGCCTTGAGCGTCTGGATCGACCCGGGCAGCAGCGGCGCCAGCGCGACGCCGGCGACCTGCACGATGCCGGCGAGGGCGTTCATCCGAGGACCCCGGTGTGTGCCAGCACGAGCAATCCGATGACCAGCCCGAGCAGGTACGCGGCGTACGTGCGCACGTTTCCCGACTGCAGACGCCGCGCAACGGCGGCCGCCCGCAGACCTGTGCGGACGGTCGGCTCGTACAGCGCCGTGTCGAGCAGCGAGGGCACATGGCCCGTGTAGGCGATGCTCTGCACCATCCCGCCGCTCCGCTCGACCTCGATCGTGCGGCGCGGGCGCAACAGCGCCTCGAGCACGAGCCTCAGGGGCTTGGTGAACCCGGCCGAAGTCCAGCCGAGCGCCGCCACGACCGGCTGTCCGCAGACCCAGGTTGGCGCTGTCGCGGCGCGGCGCTTGCCACGCACGCCAACCAGCACGGTTGTCAGCACGGCAAGCGCCAGCCCCAGCGTGAGGGACGGGAACGAACCCGTCCCGGGCAGCACGAGGCCCGCATGCCGGGCCAGCACCGCACCGTGCGCGCTCGGCGCCAGGCCGCTGAGCGTCGGCAGCACCAGGCCCGGCGCGAGGCCGAGCGCGACGCACATCGCGGCAAGCGCGACCATCCCGGCCCGCATGCCCATCGGCGGGTCGACCGCGGCGGCACACTCAGCGCGCCGCGGCTGACCGAGCAGGACGAGGCCGACCACCTTGGCGAAGCACAGCAGCGCGAGCGCCGCGGTCGCCGCCAGCCCTGCGAGTGCGACTGCGCCGGCGAGCGCGACACCCAGGGGACGGTAGAAGGCGACGTGCAGCAGCGACTGCAGGACCAGCCACTCCGATGCGAACCCGTTCAGCGGCGGCAACCCCGCGATCGCCATCGAGCCGATCAGAAACGCGCCGCCCGCCCACGGCATCCGGCGCAGCAGCCCGCCGAGACGGTCGAGATCCAAGCTCCCCACGGCGCGCTCCAACGCCCCGGCGCCCAGGAACAGGAGCGCCTTGAAGATCGCGTGGTTGGCGACGTGCAGCAGCGCCGCCGCAAACGCGATCGCGGCCCACGTCGTCTCGCCGGCATCCGCGAACAGCAGCGAAGCGCCGAGACCGAGCGCGATGATCCCGACATTCTCGATCGAGTGATACGCGAGCAGGCGCTTGAGGTCGTGCTGCACCAGCGCCCACAGCACACCGCCCAGCGAGGACAGCAGGCCAACCGCCAGCAGCGCGAGACCCAACCATCGCGGCGTCGCACCGAGCCACTGGAACTCGACCCGGATCAGCCCGTACAGCGCGACCTTGATCATCATTCCCGACATCAGGGCGGACAGATGCGCCGGCGCGACCGGATGCGCGCGCGGCAGCCAGGCGTGCAGCGGGATGAAGCCCGCCTTGGTGCCGAAGCCGATCAGCGCTGCGAGCGCCACCAGCGTCTGGGCGCCGGTCCCGGCCGCGGCGAGCGCGGACGGGTTGCCGATCGCGCCGTGGTGCGCAAGCGTGAGCAACGCGATCCACACTCCGGCGCCGCCGAGATGCGTGATCGCCAGATACGCATAGACAGCCGACCGAACGGACTGATCGCGCCTGGCGACGAGGATCGCTGCCGCCGGCACGAGCGTCATCAGCTCCCAGAAGGCGAGAAAGCTCGTCACGTCACGCGCAGCCAGCACGCCGACCAGCGCGAGCAGGAATGCGGCCGTCAACGCGCCGACGGCCCGCGCACCCGGGCTCGCGGGCAGGTAGTCACGCGCGAACACGAGCGTCGGCACCGCGGTCAGCGCGAGCACCGCCAGGAAGAAGCCGCTGAGCGGATCGAGGCCGAGCGCCGGCGCGATCGTGCTTCGGAAGGCCGCGCCAAGGGCGTCGCCGCCCGTCAGGACCGCCACGCCGTCGAAGCCGAGCAGCGCCATGCCCGCCGCCTGCACCGCCAGCCCGGCGCGCAACCCTCCGTCGATCGCCGCAAGTAGGCCGCCGAGAGCGACCGTCGCAGCGCCAGCGAGCGCGACGGCATCGAGCGTGCCCACGGCTAGCGCTGAACCTGAGGTCCGAAGTCCTCCACGGCGAGGTCGTCGAGCAGCGCCCGGTTCTCCTCCAGCGCTCCCGAGATGATCTCCTTCGCGAGCTCGAGCAGCTCCAGCGTGCGCGGATCCTTGATCCGGTAGTAGACGCTCGTGCCCTCCTTGCGGCTCACCACCAGACCCTGCGCGCGCAATGCCGCCAGATGCTGCGAGGTGCCACTCGAGTCGAGCTCGATCGCATCGCGCAAGCTCCCAACCGACTGCTCGCCTTCCCGCAGGAGTTGCAGCAGGCGGACCCTCGCCGGATGACCGAGCACGCGGAAGAAGTCGGCCTTCAGGGCGTAGATCGGAGGCTGACCCGCACGAGAAGACCACATAGATGAAGAGTTTACAAAGTTATAAGATTCATGGATCGTGCCTGCGCCGATACACGCCGGCTCAGGCCACCGTCACCGCGCCCGCGAGCCGCGCCACCGATTCGGGGTCGTGCGACGGCAGGTAGCGACGCATCACGCGCGCGAACGGGGTGGCGAGGAAGCGCAGCTCGGCCTCGTTGCACATCACTCGCGCGCGCACGTGGACCAGCCCGTCGATGTGGTCTCCGTGAGCGTGCGTGAGCACTACCTCGGTGACGTCGTCGAGCCGTACGCCCGCCGCGGCCATCGCCACCGGAAGCTCCTGCTCACGAGTCACTTCAAAGCGCGCGAACGGCACATTGCGCGCGGCGGCGGTCTCGCCGGTGTCCACAAGCCGCAGCAGCCCTTCGTGCTCGATCGCCCAACAGTGGATCGGCAGCGGCTCTGACCAGGCGCCCGGCATGAACAGATCGAGCTGCCGGCGCGCGCCGTGGCTGGGGAACAGGAAGCTGTGCTTGACGCGTACCGCGCCAGTCTGGATCGCATGGATCTTCATCTCGCTCCGTCCATTCTCCAGAGAGCTTCCCCGGTGCGCCGTGGCAACGTTGGGGCTGCCACGGAGGCAGCCGCCCCAAGGGTTGCAAGCGGGCCGCTACTTCATGCGCGGGTCGACGTAGACGTCGTACAGCTCCGTGGCGCCCTTGCTGCCGCCTTCGAAGATGAAGCGGACTTCGCGCGGCGCGTCTTCGGTGCCAGCCAGCGATGGTTCGACGGCGAACTTCCCGAGCGTCCAGGTGCCGTGCTTCGCTTTGATGGTCACGACTTCCTGGGGCGTGATCGCGCTCGCGGTTCCCGCATAGGAGACGAACACGTTGACCCCCTTTGAGCCCTTGGCGCCGTCCACCCACGCCTTGGCTGTCGGGTAGGCAAGCGTCACGCACATCGGCGGGCTCTCCGCCTTCGCGCCGCTCGGCAGGTTGAGCGCACCGCCGGTGCCTCCTTCCGGCAGCGTCGCGCTGATGACGCTCGCTCCGCCGCTCAGCGTCCAGCCTTCTGAGGCGCTCTTGAATTCCCCGCCCGGCACCAGCGTGTAGAAGGCGCTGTCGCCGTAGGCGAGGAACGGCTGGCTGAACACCTGCCCTTCGCATGTCGCCGGCGTTTCCGTCGCAGCGGCGACGGCTGCGCTCTTCTTCGCGAGAGCCGGAGATGCTGCGAGGCCGAGAACGGCGACGCAAGCGCCCGCCGTCCAGCTGAGCCGGCGCTTGAGACTTGATGCCGTGGGTCGAGACGATGGGAACACGATGTCCTCCGTGACGTTCCACTGGCGGCTGAGCTATCTCGGCCGAGACCTCTCGCTTTGCGTCCCCGCCTCACGACGGGTTTGCCTTTGTCAGTTGTTGGGTTGTAGTCCTTCACGGGCAGTATCGGTCACAGATTCCTGCCCGTTTAGGGCAATGGACGCGTGTACGAGGCCGCGATCGCTCGGATTGGCCATCCGCGTGTGCGCGGCGCATGACCTAAGCCTCACGGCGCAGCTTGGCGATACACAAGGACACGCCCATGTCCGTCCACGCCCTCAACGAAGCCGAACGCACAAGGGTCTCCCACACCCAGCGCGCCGAGCCGATGAGCGCGGCGGCGCTGCGTCGAGAGCTGATCGCCGGAGCCTGCTTCCTCGCCGCGGCGCTCGCTCTGCCGCTCCTCTGGGGTGTGCATGGGAGCGTCTCACCGGGCGTCGTGCTGCTGTACGTCGCCGGCATCGCCGTGGCCGGACACGTCCGCTTCGATGTCGGCGCCGGATTCACCGTTCCCACACAGGCCATCTTCGTGCCGATGCTGTTCGCCGTGCCCGTCTCGCTCGTGCCGCTGCTGGTGGCGCTGGCGCTGGCGCTCGACATGGCTCCGAGGATCATCGGCGGCCAGATCTCGCCGAGCTGGCTGTTGACCGTCGCCGGCAACAGCTGGTTTGCGTGGGGGCCTTCGCTCGTCCTGCTGCTGGCCGACGATCACAACCCCGACGGGCGCTGGGGCGTCCTGCTGCTCGCGCTCGCGGCACAGTTCGCGTGCGACTTCGCGGTGAACGTCGTGCGAGAGCGACACCTCGGCGCGATCACGCTCGAGCAGCTGCTCGATGAGGTCAGGCCGATCTACGCCATCGACCTCGCGCTCACGCCCGTCGGGCTGGTCCTCGCCTTCGCCGCGTCCCCCGCCTACGGGCAATGGCCGATCGTTCTGATGGCCCCGCTGTTCTGGCTGCTGAGCTTCTTCTCGAAGGAGCGCCACGACCGCCTGAGACAGCTGGTCGAGCTCAACGACGCCTACCAGGGCACCGCGCTGCTGCTGGGGGATGTGGTCGAGGCCGACGACTCGTACACCGGCGAGCACTGCAAGGGCGTCGTGCGGCTCGCCCTCGACGTGGCCGATGAGCTCGGCCTGGACGCCGACACGAGGCGCAACGTCGAGTTCGGGGCGCTGCTTCACGACGTGGGCAAGATCGCCGTGCCCAAGGAGATCGTGAACAAGCCGGGCAAGCTCGACGAGCAGGAGTGGGCGATCATCAAGACGCACACGATCGAGGGCGAGAAGATGCTCGAAAAGATCGGCGGCTTCATGTGCGAGATCGGCCACATCGTGCGCGCGTCGCACGAGCGCTGGGACGGCACCGGCTACCCCGACGGCCTCAGCGGCTACGCGATTCCCATCGAGGCGCGCATCGTCTCCGCCTGCGACGCGCTCAACGCGATGACGACGACCAGGTCCTACCGCGAGGCGATGCCGCTCGCCGATGCCATCGCCGAGCTGAACCGATGCGCAGGCTCGCAGTTCGACCCGCAGGTGGTGCGTGCGCTGCTGGCGGCGATCGGAGCGCCCTGCGCCGCGGCAGAGGGCGGAGCGCCCTCCGGCCAGGCGAGCAGCGGGCGGCTGCCGGCCGTCACGTTTCGACCGTGACGAGCGTGCCGATCGTCGTGTACGGCCACTCCTCGGCGGCTGCTTCCAGCGGCAGCTCGACGCAGCCGAGGCTCTGCGGCGTGCCGAACGATGAGCGGTCGAAGTTGTGCAGCGCGTCGCCGCCGTTGAAATAGCTGACCCATTTGATCCCCGGGTCTTCGTAGTGCGAGCCGTCCGGGTTGGTGCCGCTCATCGTCGTTTCGGGGAGGTGCTCGAACACGGGGAACGTGCCGAGTGCGGTTTCCGCGCCGGAGATGCCGGTGTTGGCGGGCGCGGTCTCGACCGTGCGCCCGGCGCTCCACAGCGTCATCGTCTCCGGGACTTCGCGGTGCACGTACACGTAGCTGTACGGTTCGTTCAGGCGCTTGTCAGCGAGCACGTACCCGAGCAGCGCGCGCCACACCGCGGGGCCGGCTTCGCCGTCGACGGTGAGGTTGTTTTCGTTCTCGAACTTCATCACCGCGCCCTTCATCACCACGCTCCACTGCCCCGGGCTCCACAGCGCCTGCAGCTGCGCCGGCGTGTTCCCGTAGCGCCAGCTGAAGCTGCCGCTCGGCGGGTCGACCGCCGCCTGCGCCTGCGCGCCCGGCGTGTGCGCCACGCGGGCGCCCGACGGATGCCACTCGACCGGTAGGTAGCCCGTCTCGGCGAGCAGCTGCTGCAGGCGCAGCGTCGAGCCGGGCGGCACCGTCCATCCGATCTGGCTGGTCGTGCGCAGCCCGCTCCCCGAGCCCGCCGTGACCGCGACCCCACGCGGAAGCTCGACGTGCAGCTGGGAGTCGAGCGCCGCTCCAAAACCCGACGGTGTGAACACGAGCGTGTGGCTGTTGGGTTCGCTCCAGCTTCCGGCGGTGCTTGGCGAAAGTCGTGGACGGGCTGAGCCCAGCACTTCGCTCACGGGCTTGGAGAACGTCAGATCGATCGGCGTCGAGGGAGCGATGCGTTCGCCCGCGGCGGGGATGCTGACCATCACCGGCGAGCTGGACGGCGGGAACCAGCTCACCAGCATCCGCGCGCCGGTGGTCTCCCACGGACGTGGCGCCGCGGCGATCTCGACGGCGCCGGTCGCCGGCTGTGAGCCGAGCGAGATCGAGCTGCGGGCGTCGCTCAGCGCGCGGTGGGCGGAGTTTCCCTCGATTCGGTAGGACACGGCGCTCACCGGCTGATCGAAGCTCACCTGCACCGGCGCGCCGGGCGTCACCGTCATCCACTTCTCGGTCACCTGTGCAACCGGCGCTCGCAACGTCAGCTGCTCGGTGCGCTGAGCTCCCAGCGCCCACCCGAGCCACCCCGGCCGGCGGACCTCCACGTTCACGGACACCAGCTCTCCGGGTGTCAGGCGCTGTAGCGGCGTCAACAGCCCGCCGTCGACCGCGAGCGCCAGCTTCCTGCCGTTTGGCCCAAAGGCCTGAACGTGCTCGATCTTGCCGCCGAGCGGGCCCACCGACACACGCGCGAGCGCCGTCGACGTGCTCGCCAGCGTCACACCCGACAGCGTCAGCGCCGCCACCGACACCGCGACGATCACCACCAGCAGGCCCGCTGCCACGCCCAGCAGGAAGCGTTTTCGAGGAGACCCGGCCGTCACGGCGTGGTGAGCCGACACGCTCGACATCCATAGATCGTAGGACGCTGCGCAAGGCTGTGCGTGCGGTGGGTAGACTGCGCGCCCACCTACAGGGAGGGAGCGAGGCGCAGATGACGACCGTCCGCGACGCCGCGTTCGAGCTGTTTCGCGCGCGCGGCATGACCACGATCTTCGGCAACCCCGGCTCGACCGAGCTGCCGATGCTCGGCCCGTTCCCCGAGGACTTCCGCTACGTGCTCGGCCTGCAGGAGGCCGTCGCCGTGGGCATGGCCGACGGCTACGCGCAGGCGAGCGGCAGCGTCGCGCACGTCAACCTGCACACGGCGCCCGGCGTTGGCAACGGCGTGGGCTCGATCTTCAACGCGCGCGCCAACAAGGCGCCGCTGCTCGTCACCGCGGGACAGCAGGTGCGCTCGCTGATGACGCTGCAGGCCAACCTCACCAACCGCGACGCCATCGAGGTGCCCAAGCCGTACGTGAAGTGGAGCTACGAGCCGCCGCGCGCCGCCGACGTTCCGTTCGCCCTCGCGCAGGCCATCCACCACGCGTCGCTGCCGCCGCAGGGGCCGGCGTTCGTGTCGATCCCGATGGACGACTGGGCCACCGAGGTCGCGCCCGTCGATTACGTCACGCAGATCGCGCGCACGGTCGGCGGCCGCGCCCAGGCAGACCCCGCGCAGATCGCTGCGCTCGCCAAGCGACTGCGCTCAGCCGAGCGGCCGGTGTTCGTCGCGGGTCCCGAGATCGACGCCAGCGGCGGCTGGGACGCCGCGGTCGAGCTCGCCGAGTCTCAGCGCCTGCCGGTGTGGGCGTCGCCCGCGACCGGCGGCGGGCGCATCGGCTTCCCCGAGGACCACCCCGCGTTCCAGGGCGTGCTGGCGCCGGCCGTGGCGCCGCTCGCACAGATGCTCGCCGGTCACGACCTGGTGCTCGTCGCCGGCTCCTCGGTGTTCCCCTACTACCCCAACATCCCCGGCGACTTCCTGCCCGACGGCGCGCAGCTGATCGCGATCACGAGCGACCCCGACGAGGCCGCGCGCGCGCCGATGGGCGAGGCGATCGTCGCCGATGTCGCGCTGACGCTGCGCGCGCTCGTCGCCGAGCTGGCCGCGCGCGCCGGCGGCGGGCGGCCCGACAGCGACCCGTCCGAGCGCGAGCCGGCCGACCGCGAGCCGCCGCCCGCGCGCGTCGAGCTGGAGACGCCGCCGCCCGGCGAGCAGCTGTCGGGCGGCGAGGTGCACACGGTGCTCGCCGGGCTGTTCCCCGAGGACGGCATCATCGTGCTCGAGTCGCCGTCGAGCACCGCCGCGCTGCGCAACAACCTGCGCCTGTCGCGCCCCGGCTCCTACTACTTCAGCGCCGGCGGCGGGCTCGGCTTCGGCCTCGCGGCGTCGCTCGGCGTGCAGCTCGCGCAGCCCGAGCGCCAGGTCGTGTGCGTGCTCGGCGAGGGCTCGGCGCAGTACGCGATCACCGCCTTCTGGACCGCCGCCGCGTACTCGATCCCCGTCAAGTTCCTGGTGCTGCGCAACAACGAGTACTCGATCCTGAAGTGGTTCGCGATGCTCGAGAGCGTCGACGGCTCGCCCGGCCTGGACCTGCCGAAGCTCGACGTCGCCGCCACCGCTTCGAGCTACGGCGTGCCCTCCGCCACCGTCAGCGGGCGCGACGAGCTGCACGCCGGCCTCGCCGACGCGCTCGCGCAGGATGGCCCGCGGCTCGTGCAGGTCGACGTCGCCCCGGGGATGGCGCTCGCTTGACGACGCTGCTCGCCCCGGACACGCGGCGCATCGGCCGCCCGCCGGGCCCGCCGCACGCGGACCGCGCGCCGGACAGCCTCGCAACCGGCACCCCCGAGCCGCTGCGCTCGGAGCTGATCGCGCTGCTCGGCGCCGAGCGCGTGCTCGCGCGCGCGATCGACCTGGTCGCGTACGCATCCGACGCGAGCCCGTACAGGCGCCTGCCGGCGGTCGTGGTGATGGCCCACGACGCGGACGACGTCGGCAAGGTGCTGTCCTACGCGCGCAAGACCGGAATCGCGGTGAACTTCCGCGGCGGCGGCACCAGCCTCAGCGGGCAGGGCGGGACGGACGGCATCCTGATCGACGTCCGGCGCTGGTTCTCGGGCGTGAAGATCGAAGAGGGCGGCCAGCGCGCGCGGATCCGCGCCGGCACGCTCGTGGGCCTCGCCAACCGCCTGCTCGCGCGCCACGGCTACAAGCTCGGCCCCGACCCCGCGAGCAAAGACATCGCCACGCTCGGCGGCGTGATCGCGAACAACTCCGGCGGCATGCGCTGCGGCGTCACCTGGGACCCGTACTCGACCGTTCAGTCGATGACGCTCGTGCTCGCGTCGGGCACCGTCATCGACACCGCCGCGCCCGACGCGGAGGCGAGATTCGCGGCGGCGGAGCCCGAGCTCGCACAGGGCCTGCTCGAGCTGCGCGCGGAGCTGCTCGCCGACGAGGAGCTCGCGCAGCGCGTGCGGCGCAAGTACGAGATCAAGAACGTCACCGGCTACCGCCTGTGCGCGCTGCTCGACGCCGACACGCCGCTGGAGATCTTCCGCCGCCTGGTCGTCGGCTCGGAGGGCACGCTCGCGTTCATCGCCGAGGCGGTCATGCGCACGCGCCCCGAGCCGAAGCTGACGTCGCTCGCGTGGGTGCACTTCGCGAACATTGACGCCGCCGCCGCGGCGGTTCCCGCGCTCGTGGCGGCGGGCGCGCGCGCGACCGAGCTGATGGTCGCGCCGGCGCTGATCGCCGCCGCGTGGAACCTGCCCGGCACCCCGGACTACTGGCGCGAGCTCGCGCCCGAGTCCGCGGCGCTGATCGTCGAGCTCGGCGGCGCCGACAGCGAGGAGCTCGACGCGGGCGAGGCCGCGGTCGCCGAGATCCTCGCCGGCCACGAGCTCACGCAGCCGCACCGCTTCACCCGCGATCGCGAGGAGATCGAGCTCGCGTGGATGGTGCGCGAGGGGCTGTTCGGGCTCGTCGGGCGCCTGCGCCTGCCGGGCACGGCGCTGATCGTCGAGGACGTGTGCGTGCGCCCCGAGCGTATCGCCGAGTGCGCGCGCGACCTGCAGGCGCTGCTCGGCTCCCACCAGTTCCTCGTCGGCGTCGCCGGGCACGCCTCCGCCGGCAACCTGCACTTCCAGCTCACCCCCGACTTCACCAAGCCCGAGGACATCGAGCGCTACGAGGCGTTCATGGGCGAGCTGGTCGAGCTGATCGTCGACTCCTACGACGGCTCGCTGAAGGCCGAGCACGGCACCGGCGTGAACATGGCGCCGTACGTCGAACGCGAGTGGGGCGCCAAGGCGACGGCGATCATGTGGCGCGTCAAGCAGCTCGCGGACCCGCACGATGTCCTCAATCGCGGTGCGGTCCTGAATCGCGACCCGGGCATCCATCTAAAAAACCTGAAGAGCCAGCCCGCGATCGAGCAGGTCGCCTCGCAGTGCGTCGAGTGCGGCTTCTGCGAGCCCGTCTGCCCGAGTCGCCACGCGACCACGACGCCGCGCCAGCGGATCGTGATCCGCCGCGAGATGGCGCGCCAGGCGGAGGGCTCGCCGGTGTACGAGGCGCTGCTGCGCGACTACGAGTACGACGCGCTGCAGACGTGCGCCGCCGACGGCAGCTGCCAGGGCGTGTGTCCCGTCGCGATCGACACCGGCAAGCTCGTCAAGCAGCTGCGCGCGAGCGAGCGCAGCGAGCGTGAGGAGACGGTCGCGCTGGCGATCGCCAGGCGCTACGGCGCCGTCGAGCGCGCGGCCCGTGCCGGGCTTGCGGCGACGGGCGCGGCCGCCGACGTGGTCGGCCAGCGGCGGCTCGCGCACGTCCCCGAGCTCGTGCGGCGGCGTGTGTCCAGCGAGCTCGTGCCGACGCTCCCCGCGAACCTGCCGCCCGCCGCGCCGGTGCGCATGCCGTTCACGCAGCGCTCCGGCGCGGCCGCGGTGTACCTGCCGGCGTGCCTGAACCGCATCTTCGGCAACCCCCGCGGGCCCGGCCGCGCGCCGGCAGGCGGAGCCGATGCGCCGTCGCTGGCGCAGGCGCTCGTGTCCGTGTCCGCACGCGCGGGGCTGCCGTTGTGGATCCCCGACGACGTCGCCGGGCACTGCTGCGCGACGCCGTGGTCCTCCAAGGGCTACCGCCGCGGGCACGAGCACATGGCCGCCAAGACCGCAGCCGCGCTGTGGCGCTGGAGCGACGGCGCCAAGCTGCCGGTCGTGATCGACGCGAGCTCGTGCGCGCTCGGGCTGCGCGACGACGTCGCACCGTGCCTGGACGGCGGAGAGCGCGAGCGCTTCGAGCAGATCGAGATCCTCGACTCGATCGCCTGGGCGCACGACCGCCTGCTCGCGCAGCTGCACGTAGGGCGCAAGCTCGCGCGCATCGCCGTGCACCCGACGTGCGCCGCCGGCCAGCTGGGCCTCGCGGGCAAGCTCGAGGCGATCGCGGGCGCGCTCGCCGAGGACGTGCTCGTGCCCGCCGCGACCACCTGCTGCGGCATGGCCGGCGATCGCGGCCTGCTGCACCCCGAGCTGCCCGCCTCGGCGCTGCGCGACACCGCCGCCGAGCTCGACGAGCGTCAGGACGGCGGCGAGCGCGTCGACGAGCACGTCTGCAGCAACCGCACGTGCGAGATCGCGCTGCAGCAGGTGACCGGCGCGCCGTACGCGTCGTTCATGCTGGCGCTCGAGCGGCTCACGCGGGCGTGAGCGAGGCTATGCCGCGTCTGGCCAGGCGGCGACGCCCATGACGCCGTCGCCGTCCTCGGGCTTGGGTCCGCCGATCGCGATCAGGTCCATCCCGTCGGGGCCCGCCTCGAACGCGCGCACGACCTCGGGCGCGACGCGCACGACGTCCCACTGGCGCAGCTCGTGGACCTCGCCGTCCAGCAGCACGCGCCCGGAGCCGGCGACGACGACGTAGGCCTCCTCCTGCTCGCGGTGGCTGTGAGCCATCGGGCTGCGCAGGTCCGCGGCGTAGCGGAACAGGCTGACGCCCAGGTCACGCGAGTCCAGGTGCTTGCGGCCAAAGCGGCCTTCGATCCCGGGCGCGCGATCGCCGACGGAGTCCTCGACCTCGAGCAGGTTCACGACGGCGAAGCTGGACATGCGATCTCCTTTGGCGTGGCGGATCAGTTTGCCTTCCCACCAACCTTAACGGGACCGGCCTCGGCGATGGTTGCCGCGGCGGCCACCGTCCCGCCGACCCGCACGGCTGCGGCGTGCGCCTTCGGCACGAGCGCGCCGGCGAGCAGGCACACGAGCAGGAAGCCTGTGGCCATCAGGAACGTGTCGGTGAAGCCGGTGACGGTCGGCTCTCCGTGGGCGACGTTGCCGGCGATGAACGTCGCCGACAGCTGTCCGCCGAGCGCGCCCCCCAAGGTGCGCATGACGGTGTTCATGCCGCTCGCGACTCCGGTCTGATGGTTGGAGACTGCCTGCACGATCAGGTTGCCGAGCGCCGCGAACGCGAGGCCGATCCCGACCCCGAGCAGCGCGGCGGCGATCAGCAGGTCGTACGGGTGGCCGTGTTCGAGCGCGAGCAGCGCGAACGCGGCGGTCGTGAAGGCGGTCCCCGCGAGCAGCGCGCTGCGCGAGCCGAAGCGCGCGGAGATGCGCCCGGCGAACAGGCCCAGGATCGTCATCCCGACGGTCGAGGGCAGCAGGTAGAGACCGGAGACGACGACCGAGGCGCCGAAGCCGAAGCCGGTGCTCTTGGGCAGCTGCGCGAACTGCGGAAAGACGATGAACGACGCGTACATGCCGGCGCCGAGCAGGAACGCCGCGAGGTTCGTCGTCCAGACGCCGCGGATGCGCATCATCGTCATGTCGACGAGCGGATGATCGCTGCGCGCCTCTACCGCGATCCACACGGCTGAGACGGCAAGGCCGACTAGGATCAGGCCGAGCGTCCTGGCCGACCCCCAGCCCCACGTGGTCGTCTCGCTGACCGCGATCAGCACCGTCGAGAGCCCGACGGTCATCAGCGTCGCGGCGAGCCAGTTGATGCGCCCCGGCACGCGGATCGGCGATTCGGGGATGTAGCGCCAGGTAGCGATCGCCGCCAGCACGATCGCGATCAGCGGGATCCAGAACAGCCAGTGGTAGTTGAGGTGCTCGACGATCACGCCCGACAGCACGATGCCGATGCCCGCGCCCACGCCGAGGATCGCCGACAGCAGCCCGATCGAGCCGGCGACCTTCTCGTGCGGGAACTCGTCGCGGACGATGCCGAACGCGAGCGGGAAGATCCCGCCGCTGGCTCCCTGGATGAAGCGCGCCACGATGATCACCACCAGTGAGCTCGACACGGCGGCCAGCAGCGTGCCGGCGGCGAGGATCACGAGCGTCACCAGCAGCAGCCGCTCCTTGCCATACATGTCTCCCAGCCGGCCGAGGATCGCGGTCCCCACCGAGGCTGACAGCAGGTACGCGGTCAGCAGCCACGCGATCCCCGTCTCGTTCGTGTGCAGCGCGTGCTCCATCGTCGGCAGCGCCGGCACGACCGACGAGCTCAGCATCGCGTACGCCACTCCGCCGAGCGACAGCACCGCGAGGATCAGCGTCGGATGGGTGCGCTCGGCGGTGGGTGCGCTCATCGCGCTGAGGCTAGCGTGCCCGCTTGCGATGCTGCTCCTCTACGGGTGAGCGGCCCGCTCACGAGACGCCGGCCAGATGGGCGGCGGCATCCTCGAGGCGGTCGTCGCCCCAGAACAGCTCGCCGTCGATCGCGACCGTCGGCACGCCGATCACGCCCAGCGCGTGCGCGGCGTCGGTGGCCTCGCGCAGCGCCTGCTTGATCCGCGGGTCCTGCGCGGCCGCCTCGACTTGTGCGCGGTCGAGGCCCGCGTCCTGCGCCGCGTCGAGCACCCGCGCGGGGATGCTCAGGTCGTGGCCGCGCGCGAAGGCGTCGCGGAAGGCCTGCAGGGTGAACTCATGCCCGCGCCCCGCGGCGAAGGCGAACGTCGCCGCGCGCATCGCCATCAGGTAGTTGCCGGGCCATGGGTCCGGCCAGTGGATCGGTGGGAGCCCGTAGTCGCGGGCGCGGCGCTCGACCTCGGCGCTGCCGGCCTGCCGGCGCTGGTAGTCGTCGAGCGCCCATGAGCTCCTGCCATTGGCCTTGAACAGCCCTCCCAGCGACAGCGGCTGCCACTGCGCGGGCTCGCTCAGCACGTCCGTCAGGCGCTCCGCGGCGAGGTACGCGTAGGGCGATCCGAGGTCGAAGTAGAACGTCACCTGTGGCATAATGCTTGCCGGCAAGCAAATAGTTTATGGAGGGGCGTTCGCATGGCGATCGACGCGGCCAAGGTAGCACCCGAGCCCGAACCCGAGCCCTCACAGGCGGAGGCGAGCGAGCGCCTGCGCGTGGTCATCGGCAGGCTGTCGCGGCGGTTGCGCCCGACGGTGGCCGGCTCCGGCCTGACTCCGTCGCAGATCTCGGTGCTGTTCACGGTCGTGCGGCTGGGTCCGGTGGGGCTCTCCGAGCTGGCGCAGGTGGAGAGCCTGAACGCGACCATGCTCTCGCGCATCACGGCGCAGCTGTGCGACGCCGGCCTGATCGTCCGTTCGGCGGACCCCGGCGACCGGCGCTCCGCGAACGTGGCCGCGACCGCCGCCGGCAGGCGTATCCGCGAGCGCATTCACCGTGAGCGTACGCGCGCGCTGAGCGCCCACGTCCAGGAGCTCGACGAGCAGCAGCGCAAGGCGCTGTGGAACGCGCTGCCGGTGCTGGAGGAGCTCGCCCAGCGGCTCCCCAGCGGGCGCACCGTGTCGGGCGAGCGTCGATGACGCGCCTGCAGGGCATCGGCCGCGTCACCTTCGCGGCGCTCGCAATCCCCAACTACCGCCGCTACATCGCCGGGCAGTCGGTGTCGCTGATCGGCACCTGGATGCAGATGGCGGCGCAGTCATGGCTGGTGCTGAGCCTCACCGGCTCAGCCACCATGCTCGGCGTGATCGTCGCTCTGCAGACGCTGCCGGTGCTGCTGCTGGGCCCGTACGGCGGCGTCGTCGCCGATCGCATCGACAAGCGCCGGCTGATGGTGATCCTGCAGATCGCGATGGGCGTGCAGGCGCTGATCCTCGGCGTGCTGACCGTGACCGGCGCCGTACGCCTGTGGGAGATCGGCGTGCTGGCGGCGCTGCTCGGCCTCAACAACGCCTTCGAGAACCCAGCGCGCCAGGCGTTCATGCTCGAGCTGGTCGGGTCGTCACCTCGCTGGTGACGCTCGACCGCAGCGCGATCCACCCCAGTCCGCCAAGCGGACGCGAGCCGGGGCAGCTGGAGCTGTTGGCGCTGGCGCTCGCCGGTGGTGCGAGCATCTCGTTCATGTCGACCGGCAACTCCACGCTGCAGCTGGCCGCCGCGCCGAGCATGCGCGGTCGCGTGATGGCGCTGTGGTTCGTCGCATTCCAGGGCTCCACGCCGATCGGCGGCCCGATCGTGGGCTGGGTGATGGCGCAGGCAGGCGCTCGTGCCGGCCTCGGCCTCGGCGGCGTCACGTGCCTGCTGACGGCGCTGCTCGGGCTGCTGGCGCTGCGCCGCCTCACACCGGGCGGCGTCCGCGCCAAGCTCGTCGCAAGCGTCAGGTAGCCGCGCATGGATGCACGCCAGATCCCGATTCGCTGGGCACGCGGTCCTGAGGACGTGCAGGGCGCGTTCGCCGTGAGAGAGCGCGTGTTCTGCGGCGAGCAGGGTGTGCCGCGCGAGGAGGAGATCGACGGTCACGACGATCGCGCGCTGCACCTCGTGGCGCTCGACTCCGACGGCGGTCGCGTTATCGGCACGCTGCGGCTGCTGCTCGACGGCGAGCGGGCCAAAGTCGGCCGCGTGGCCGTCGAACGCGAGTGGCGCCGGCGCGGCATCGCCGCGCGCATGCTCGAGCTCGCCCTCGTCGCGGCGCGCGAGCGCGGCTGCGTGCGGGTGCGCCTCGCCGCGCAGCTGGCGGCCACCGAGGTCTACCGGCAGGCAGGATTCGCCGTCGAGTCCGAGCAGTTCGAGGAGGCGGGCATTCAGCATGTGTGGATGGGTCGCAGCCTCTAAAGACCGTCCCTGGCAGTGATCCAGCCGACGGCCGCGCGACTATCTGTGAGGGTGAGCGCCGCCACAGTCGATACGTCGCGTCCAGACAGCGCCCCCTGGCGGGAGGTGCTGGCGCCGTACGCCAGGCCGCGCGTGGGCCGCAGCCTGCTCGATCTCGCGACCTCGCTGCTGCCCTATCTCGCGCTGTGCGTCGCGATGTACCTGTCGCTGGGCGTCTCCTATCTGCTGACGCTCGCGCTCGCGATTCCCGCCTCGGGGTTCCTGGTGCGTACGTTCATCCTCTTCCACGACTGCTCGCACGGGTCGTTCCTGCCTTCGCGCAAGGCCAATCTGTGGCTCGGCACGGTGCTGGGGCTGTTCGTCTACTCCCCGTTCCTGCGCTGGCGCCACGATCACGCGATCCACCACGCCACCTCCGGTGACCTCGACAGGCGCGGCGGCGGCGATGTGCGCACGCTGACCGTCAGCGAATACCTCGCGCTGCCGCCGCGCGCGCAGTTGGGATATCGCCTGTTCCGCAATCCCCTCGTGATGTTCAGCGTCGGCCCGATCTTCGCGTTGGTCGTTGGGCCGCGGCTGGTGTCGCGCTCGGCGCGGCCGCGCATGCGGCGCAGCGTGATCGGCACGAACATCGCGCTCGCCGCGCTCGTCGGGGCGCTCTGCTGGCTGATCGGCTGGCGCGACTACCTGCTCGTGCAGGCCCCCACCGTGTTGATGGCGGGCTCGGCAGGAATCTGGCTGTTCTACGTGCAGCATCAATTCGAGGATGCGTATTGGGAGAGCGCCGACGCTTGGAGCTACGCCGACGCCGCGCTGCGCGGCAGCTCCTACCTCAAGCTTCCGAAGGTGCTGCAGTTCTTCTCTGGAAACATCGGCCTGCATCACGTACATCACCTGAGCGCGCGCATCCCCAACTACAACCTGCAGCGCGCGCACGATGACAACCCGATCTTCCACGAGGTGCCGACCTTGTCGCTGCGCGACGGGCTGCGCGCGGTGCGTCTGAAGCTCTGGGATGAGGAGCGGGGACGGCTGGTGACTTTCGCGGAGGCGAGCGAAGGCGCGCTAAGCTGAATATATGATTACGCAGGCAGATCGCGCGGCCGAGAAGCGCCGCGTGAAACTCCAGGACGTGCAGCGGCAGATCGAGGAAGGATCGCTGACGATCCGCAAGATGACGGCGGAGGAGCGCAAGCGCTTTCCCCCCAAGACTGCCGAGCCGCGCCGTAAACGGCGCGCGAGCTGAGAACCTCTAGGCGCTGTCGAGTCGCTCGAGGTACGGCGCTAGGTACTTCGCGGCGATCTTGGTCGCTGGCGACCAGCTGGGCGTGTCGCTGATCTCCGAGCTGAAGCCCTGTCCGCCCGTGATGCGCGCGGTCAGGTAGCGCGGTTTGTCGGCGGTCAGCAGGATCCCGTGGATCACCGGGTGAAACGGCTCGGGGGTGACGTCGGCGCCGGCAAGCGCGGCGATCGCTTCGGCCAGCGCGTCGGCCTGCTGGGCGGCGATGCCGCCGAACTTGACGGCGAACTCGGTCGCGTCGCCGGCCGCATAGATGTGCTCGGTGTCGACGAGCTTGCCGTGCACGTCGACGCGGAAGAAGCCGTGCTCGCTGAGTGGCAGCCCCCGTACGCCCGGCCCGTAGAGCTCGGGTAGCGCCACCACGCGGCTGACCTGCAGGTGACGGTCGCCGGGGTTGATCACGATCTCGCCCGCCCGCGGGATCTCAGCGTAGGCGGAGTGGATCGTTTTGATCTGCGACTGCTCGAGCAGCTCCGCGACCGCGTCGCTCACAGTCGCGCCGAAGATCGCCAGCGGGGCGTCCTCGGGCGTGATGATCGTCGTCGCCAGCTCGACGTTCATGTCGTAAGCCCGCGCGGCTGTCATCAGTGCGAGCTCGTACAGCGGGAAGGGCCAGGCCATGCGTCCGGGCGAGACGAACGCGAGGCTCTTCACGTAGCCCTCCTCGACATCCTGGATCAGCCCGTGCATCGTCTCATCGAGCTTGCGATCGTCGATCGTGATCGCGTGCTCGTAGCGTGGACGCGCGCGGGCGCCCAGCGCCAGCACGAGCGCGTCGTACTCGATCTCCACGTCGGCGGCGGTGTGCGCGATCCGCTTCTCGGGATCGACCCACGCGAGCTCGTCGACGACCAGCTCAGCGCCTGCCTCGCTCACGATCGGCGCGAGCGCGTAGCGATTGGCCTCTGGGTAGGCGAATGGCTCGCGCACGGTCATCGGCCGGTAGACGAACTCGTGGTTCGGTGCGAGCACGGTGATCGCCGTCTGCTCTGGCGCGAGCGCTCGCAGCGCGAGCAGCGCCTCGAGGGCGGCTACGCCGCCGCCGGCGATCGTCACGCGCAGCTTTGAAGGGGAGGCCTGGATCGTTACAGGCTATAGCTTTGCTCACTCGCCGATTGGGCGGGTGTGGCGATATGCCTCGTAGCAGGCGCGGTGGTAGCAGTCGGCCCTATTGTCCGCGGGCAGCGCCTCGGCCGCGAGCGACGTTTCGCGTGCCTGTCCGGCCGTCAGCGCGACCAGCGGCTCGTACACGCCGATCACGTCGCCGCAGTGCGCGCAGTGCAGCCGCTCGCTCATGCCCTTGCTCCGAGCAGGCAGCGTCGCAGCGCGTAAGCGACGAGCTGTGCGCGGGTGGCCAGGCGGAGCTTCTTGTGTATGTGCGCGCGGTGGGTCTCGACGGTGCGTGGGGAGAGATGCAGCTTGCGCGCGATCTCGACGCTCGTGTGGCCGAGCGCGATCAGGCGCAGAACCTCGACCTCGCGCGGCGTCAACGCATTGTCGGTGAGCGAGCGGTGCAGGTCCTCCAGGCGCACCGCGATCGCCGGGCTCACGTACTGCTCGCCGCGCACGGCAGCTCGGATCGCCGTCGGCAGCTCGCTGGCGGCGAGGTCCTTCGCGACGTAGCCGCTCGCCCCGGCTGTGAGGGCGCGCTGCGCGAGCAGCGGGTCTTCGCTCGTCGTCAGCACCACGATCTCCACGTCCGGTGCTCGTTCGCGCAGCTGGCCGATCGTCTCCGTGCTCGATCCTGCGGGCAGGCTCTCCTCGAGCACGAGCACATCTGGCCGCTGTCCCTGCACGTCGTTGCTCACGGATGCGAGGTCGGATGCCTCGGCGACCACCTCCACGTCCTGCTCGTCCGCGAGCAGGCGGCGCAAGCCGCGGAGCATCACCGGGTGATCGTCCGCGAGCACCACGCGAATCGGCGCCAGCGGGTCAGCGAGCACCGCCGGTGGGGCCGCTCGAGTCGCCCCCGGGCCCGGCGCCAGGTGCAAATAGGACGGCATACCCCGACGCTACGCGCTCCTTGGCGCTGCCATCTACCGAGAATGCCCCACTAATTCTGTGGGAAATCACTGACTCGTAGGGTGGGATTACGGTCGTCCCGCCGCTGTATGGGGGAAAAACCCGGATGGTATGGTCGCCCGCCGTCGGGATGCTGCACTCATGTCTGCGCCAGCCGAGCCTCCCTGGGCCGATCGCGCTCCGCCGGCCGCAGGCGGCGCCGCTGCGATCCACACCGAGGGGCTCGGCAAGCGCTACGGCGACACGGTCGCGCTCGCCGACCTGGACCTGACGGTGCAGCGGGGCGAGGTCTACGGCTACCTGGGGCCCAACGGCGCCGGCAAGACGACGACGATCCGGCTGCTGCTGGGGCTGCACCGGCCGAGCACGGGCCGCGGCGAGTTGTTCGGCGTCGACGCCTGGCGCGATCCGGTCGCCGCCCATCGCCGCGTGGCGTACGTCGCTGGCGAGCCGTTCCTGTGGCCGGCGCTGACGAGCGCCGAGACGTTCGAGTTCCTCGCGCGCCTGCACGGCGGAACGGATGTCGCCTATCGGGACACGCTGGTGGAGCGCTTCCAGCTGGACACGCGCAAGAAGATCCGAGCGCTGTCGGAGGGCAACCGCCAGAAGGTGCAGCTGATCGCGGCGCTCGCCACGCGCGCGGAGCTGCTGCTGCTGGACGAGCCGACGAGCGGCCTCGACCCGCTGATGGAGATGGCATTCCGCGACTGCGTCAAGGAGGCCAAGGAGCGCGGGCAGACGGTATTCCTCTCCTCCCACATCCTCAGCGAGGTCGAGGCGCTGTGCGACCGCGTCGGCATCCTGCGGCGAGGGCGGCTGGTCGACGAGGGCACGCTGCGGGAGCTGCGCCATCTCGCGGCGCAGACCGTCGAGGTCACGTTCGACGGCGGCGCACCGGAGCTCGCGCCGCTGGCCGGTGTGCAGGTCGAGAGCGCCGGGGCCAGCGCGCTGCGCTTCGAGGTCACCGGAAGCGTCGGCCCGCTGATCGCCGCGCTCGCCGAGGCGGGCGGTCAACGCATCAAGACGCTGACCAGCCGCGAGCCGTCGCTGGAGGAGATATTCCTGCACCACTACGACGGCTCCGACGGTCGTGTCGAGCGCTAGCCGAGCGATCTCGGCGCCTGGCGCCGTGGCGGCGGGCGGCGGCGTGCGCCTCCGGGCCGCACGCGCCCTGGCGGGGCGCGCGCTGCGAGACGCGCGCACGCGCACGATCTCGTTCGCCTACCTGTTCGCGATCTACGCCTACATCCAGCCGGCAGGCTTCCGCCACGCCTACCCGACCGTCGCCGACCGGCTCGCGTTCGCGCACAGCTTTGCCGGCAACGACGCGCTGCGCCTGTTCTACGGCTACCCGTACGACCCCGTGACCGTCGGCGGCTACGCCGCCTGGCGCGTCGGCGGCACGCTCGCGATCGCGGCTGCGGCCTTCGGCGTGCTGGCCGCCGTGCGCGCGCTGCGGACCGAGGAGGACACAGGCCGCATGGAGCTGATCCTCACCGGGGCGATCGGGCGCGGGACGGCCTATGTCGCGGTGATCGTCGCGATCGCGGCGGGCGTGCTGGCGCTGTGGGTGGCGCTGCTCGCCGGCTACCTCGCCGGCGGCCTGCCCGCGGGCGAATCTGCCTATCTCGCCCTGGCGACGGCCTCCGTTGTGCCGGTGTTCGTGGGCGTGGGCGCGCTCGTCAGCCAGCTCGCGCCCACGCGCCGGCTCGCGCTGGAGCTGGGCAGCGCGACCGTCGGTCTGTTCCTGGCGCTGCGCGTGATCGCCGACACCGCCAGCGGCGCCGCCTGGCTGCGCTGGGCCACGCCGCTCGGGTGGGCGGAGGAGCTGCGCCCGTTCGCCGGCGCGCGGCCGCTCGCGCTGGTGCTGCCGGTGGCGGCCACCGTGCTGTTGCTCGCGGCCGCCGCGCGGATCGCCGCCGGCCGCGACGTCGGCACCGGCCTGTTGCCGGCAAACGACACGGCCGAGCCCCGGCTGCGGCTGCTGTCCTCGCCGTTCGCGCAGGCGCTGCGCGGCGAGCGCGGCAGCCTGAGCGTGTGGCTGATCAGCACCGGCGCCTTCGCGTTCATCCTCGGCATGGTCTCGACGAGCATCTCATCCGCCGGGATCTCCAAGGGCATCCAGCGAGAAATAGCCAAGCTCGGCTCCGGCTCGATCCTGACTCCCACCGGCTACCTCGCGTTCGTGTTCATCTTCTTCGTGCTGGCGGTGAGCCTGTTCGCCTGCGCGCAGATCGGCGCCGCCCGGGAGGAGGAGGCCGACGAGCGACTCGAGACGCTCCTGGCCCAGCCGCTCAGCCGCGTCGGATGGCTGAGCGGGCGACTGCTGCTGGCCGCCCTCGCCGCCGCCGGGCTGTCGCTCCTCGCGGGCCTGCTCACGTGGGGGGGAGCGGCTTCGCAGGGCGTCAGCATCTCGCTGCCGCGGATGCTCGAGGCCGGCGCCAACTGCCTGCCCGTAACGCTCCTGTTCCTCGGAGTCGCGGCGCTGGCCTACGCGCTCGTGCCCCGCGCGAGCGCCGGGATCGCGTACACGCTCGCCGCCGTCGCGTTCCTTTGGGATCTGGTCGGCTCGCTGCTCGGCGCGCCGAAGTGGCTCGTCGAGCTGACGCCGTTCCAGCACGTCGGGCTCGTGCCCGCGCAGCCGTTCCGCGCGCAGGCCGCCGCGATCATGGTCGCGATCGGCGTGCTCACGGCGCTCGCAGCGCTCGCGGTGTTCCGCCGCCGCGACCTGATCGGGCAGTGAGCAGCCGCTCGTACAGTACTTTCCCGCACGATTTATGAGGGCAGGGGCTGATCCTTTGGCGAGGGGCGGGAACTAGGTTCAGCGCATGAACACCCTTGAACTCGCGCGCCTGCAGTTCGGCGTCACGACCGTCTTCCATTTCATCTTCGTGCCGATGTCGATCGGGCTGGCCGTGTGGGTCGCCTACTGCCAGACGCGCTGGCACCGCAGTGGCGATGAGGTCTACCTGCGCATGACCCGCTTCTGGGGCAAGTTCATGCTGATCTCGCTGGCGATCGGCGTCGTCACCGGGATCGTTCAGGAGTTCCAGTTCGGCATGAACTGGTCGGAATACTCGCGCTACGTCGGCGACATCTTCGGCGCGCCGCTGGCGATGGAGGGGTTGATGGCGTTCTTCCTGGAGTCGACGTTCCTCGGCCTGTGGATCTTCGGCTGGGGGCGCCTGTCGCCCAGGGTGCACCTCGCGACGATGTGGCTGACCGCGTTCGGAGCGGTCCTCTCCGCGTATTTCATCCTCGCAGCCAACTCGTGGATGCAGCACCCGGTCGGCTACGCGATCAACCATGTCACCCACCGCGCGGAACTGAAGAGCATCTTCGCCGTGCTCGGCAACCCGACGGTGCTCTTGGCGTTCCCGCACACGATCTTCGGGGCGCTGTGCACGGGTGCCTTCCTCGTGCTGGGGATCTCCGCGCTCGGCCTGCTGCGCGCACGCAAGGGCGCAGACGGGCGCAACACCGACGTCTACACGCGCTCGGTGCGCCACGTGCTGCCGCTGGCGCTGGTCGCGGCGATCCTCACCGGCGCGTTCGGCCACACGCAGGGGATGCTGATGGAGAAAGAGCAGCCGATGAAGATGGCGGCCGCCGAGGCGCTCTACAAGACCACCAAGGGCGCGAGCCTGTCGATCTTCGCCGTCGGCCCGTTCGAACACTTCCCCAAGCGCCTGAACACCGACATCCGCATCCCGCACCTGCTGTCGATCCTCGGCACCGCCTCATGGGGCGGCGAAATCAAGGGCGTCGACCAGCTGCAGGCCGAAGACGTCAAGAAATACGGGCCCGGCGACTACGTGCCGATCCTGGGCGTCACCTACTGGACGTTCCGGATCATGGCCGGCGTCGGCGTGCTGCTGCTGCTGATCCCGCTGCTCGGGCTCTACCTGCTGCGCCGCCGCAGGCTCGAGCGCTCGCGCCGCTTCCTGCAGCTGGCGATCATCGGCGCGTTCCTGCCGCCGCTGGCGAACCTGACGGGCTGGATCTTCACCGAGATGGGACGCCAGCCGTGGGTCGTATACGGCCTGTTGAAGACCAGCGACGCGCGCTCGCCGCTGGTCAGCTCCGGCGACGTCATCCTCAGCCTGCTCGGCTACACGCTGCTGTACGGCTTCCTGCTCGTGATCGGCGCGCGGCTGTTCCTGCGCGAGATCGCCCACGGACCCGAATCCGAGCCCGCGCACGAGCCCCACGCGCACGGCGACGGCGCCGCGAAACCAGACCTGGTCCTGGCGTACTAGAGAGAGCGAGGCGACGGCGATGCGCGATCCAAACTTCCTGCAGACCGTGTGGTTCGGGTTGATCGGCGTGCTGTGGATCGGCTATTTCGTGCTCGAGGGCTTCGACTTCGGCGTCGGCATGCTGCTGAGGCTGATCGGCGGCGACAGGACCCAGAAGCGCATGATCATCCACGCGATCGGCCCCGTGTGGGACGGCAACGAGGTGTGGCTGCTGACCGCCGGCGGGGCGACGTTCGCCGCCTTCCCCGGCTGGTACGCGAGCCTCTTCTCCGGCTTCTACATCGCGCTGTTCCTGATCCTCGCTGCGTTGATCATCCGCGGCGTCTCGTTCGAGTTCTGGGGCAAGGAGGACTCGCCGCGCTGGCGCGCCACGTGGGAGTGGACGGCCGCCGTCGGCAGCTTCCTGGCGGCGCTGCTGTGGGGCGTCGGCTGGGCGGACATCGTCCACGGCGTGCCGATGAACGCCCAGCACAACGTCACCGCCTCGCTGTGGGATCTGCTGCACCCCTACGCGCTGCTCGGCGGCCTGACGACGCTCGCGCTGTTCCTCAGCCACGGCGCGATCTTCCTGTCGCTGCGCACCAAGGGAGAGCTCGTGCAGCGCGCACGCCTGCTCGCGCGTCGCGCTTCGGTGGCCGCGACGGCGCTGCTGGCGGGCTTCTTGATCTGGACGACGATCGACCAGTCGAGCCCGGGCGGCGTGAAGGTCTCCGCGCTCGTGCTCGCCGTCGCGTCGGTGCTGCTCGCGGGCGCCGTTCCGGCGGTGCTCGCACGCGAGCGCGAGGGGCGCGCATTCGCGCTCAGCGCCGGCGCGATCGCGCTGCTGTTCACGAGCCTGTTCGTGAGCCTCTACCCCGACGCGCTGCCATCCACCACCAGCCACACCTATGACCTGGCGCTGACGGCGGCCTCCTCGACCCACTACACGCAGACGGTGATGACGGTCGTGGCGATCGTGTTCGTGCCGATCGTGCTCGTCTACCAGGGCTGGACCTACTGGGTCTTCCGCCACCGCCTCGGACGCGATGACTTCGAAGGCACGCCCACGCCGCTGGCGGTGCTCGAGCATGCCCGGGCCGGTCGATCGTAGGCTGCTCGCCGAGAGCCGGGTCGCGCGCACGCACCTGGTTCTCGCCGGTGCGCTCGGCGTCGCAGCGGCCGTCCTGATCGTCGCGCAGGCGGCGCTGCTGGCGTTCGTGATCGACCGCGCGGCGATGGATCACGCGACGCTCGGCTCGCTGCGAGCGCAGCTGATCGCGCTCGCGGCGGTGCTGTGTCTGCGCGCGCTCGCGGGTGGGGCGTTCGAGCTGTCGGGGCGCTGGGGGGCTGTGCGGGTGATGTCCGAGCTGCGCGGTCGGCTCGCGCAGCGGCTGCTGCTGAGCGGTCCCGAGGCGCGCCCCACGCGCGGGCGCACGGGCGAGCTGGCGAACACGGCGGTGCAGGGCGTGGACGCGCTCGAGTCCTACTTCGCGGGCTACCTGCCGCAGCTGGTGCTGGCGACGCTAGTGCCGCTGGCGGTGATCGCCTGGGCGATCGCGCTCGACCCGATCACCGCTGGCATCCTCGCGCTGACCGTGCCGCTGCTGGTGGCGTTCATGGTGCTGATCGGCAAGGGCGCAAGCGCGCAGGCGCGCGGACGCTGGCAGGCGCTCGCGCTGCTGGGCGCGCACTTCCTCGACGTTGTGCAGGGCCTGCAGACGCTGCGTGCGTACGGCCGCGAGCACGCCCAGGAGCGCACGCTCGCCGAGGTCGGCGAGCGCTACCGCGCCGAGACGATGTCAACGCTGCGGATCGCGTTCCTGTCGGCGCTCGTGCTCGAGCTGTGCGCGATGATCGGCACCGCGCTGGTGGCCGCGACGATCGGCGTGCAGCTGGTCGATGGCGCGCTCGGACTGCAGGCAGGGCTGACGGTGCTGCTGCTCGCTCCCGAGCTGTATGCGCCGCTGCGCCTGGTCGGTCAGCAGTTCCACGCGAGCACCGACGCGAGCAACGCCTCCGCGCTGCTGTTCGCGGCGCTCGACGCGCCCTCGTCGATCGCGCGGCCGAGCAACCCCGCGGCGATGCCGGATCCGGCGCTGGCCGCGGTGCGCTTCGAGGGCGTCTCCTACGAGTACCCGCAGCGTCCAGGCCGGGTGCTGAGCGACTTCGAGCTCGAGCTCGAGCCAGGCGCGATCACTGCGCTGATCGGACCGAGCGGGTCGGGCAAGAGCACGCTCGCGCGACTGTTGATGCGCCTGGACGATCCCAGCTCGGGCCGCATCACCTGCGCCGGCGTCGACCTGCGCGAGCTCGACCCCGAGCGCTGGCGCGCGCAGATCGCGTGGGTGCCCCAGCGTCCCACGCTGTTCACCGGGACCGTCGCGGAGAACATCGCGCTGTACGCGCCCGACGCGACGCGCGCGCAGATCGCGCGGGCGGCACGAGCTGTGGGCGCCGAGCAGCTGATCGACGAGCTGCCCGCTGGGCTCGACACCCCGATCGGCGACGGCGGCCGGCGCTTGTCGGCCGGCCAGTCCCAGCGCCTCGGGCTCGCGCGCGCGTTCCTTGCGAACCGGCCGCTGCTGGTGCTCGACGAGCCGACCGCGCACCTCGACGAGGACAGTGCGCTCGCGCTGGCCGGTGCGATCGAGCGGCTCGCCCGCGGGCGCACCACGCTGCTGATCGTCCATGACCCGGTGCTGAGCGAGATCGCCGGGCACGTGCACTGCATCCGCGACGGGCGCCTGCTCGCCGAGGCGCTGGCATGAGTCGCTCCGACACCCGCGCGCTGCTCACGCTGGCGCGCCCGCAGCGCGGAGAACGCGCGCGCCTGGCGCTGAGCGTGGCGCTGGCGGCGGCGGCGGCCGCGGCTGCGATCGGGCTGCTCGCGACGTCCGGCTATCTGATCTCGCGCGCCGCCCAGCGCCCGCCGATCCTGATGCTGATGGTCGCGATCGTCGGCGTGCGCGCCTTCGGGATCACCCGCGCCGCGCTGCGCTACGGCGAGCGGCTGGCCTCGCACGATCTTGCCCTGCGCCAGCTCGCGCGTCTGCGCGTGCGCTTCTACCAGGGCCTCGCACCGCTCGTGCCGGGCGGGCTGAACGCGCGCAGCGGCGATCTGCTGAGCAGGTTCGTCGCTGACGTGGACACGCTCAAGGACGTCTACCTGCGGGTGGTGATCCCCGGGCTCGTATCGATGCTCGTGATCGCCGGCGCCGCGCTGGTCGCCGCGATCGTGCTGCCCGCCGCCGGGCTGACGGTGCTTGCCTCGCTGACGCTCGCCGCCGTGCTGCTGCCCTGGCTCAGCGCCGCCGCGGTCGCCCGCGCCGCGCGCCGCCAGGCGCCGGCACGCGCCCGGCTGACGAGCGAGCTGGTCGAGAGCATCGACGGTGCGAGCGAGCTCGCGCTGGCGGGACGCGCCGGCGAGTACGTGCGCCGCCTGCGACGCAGCGACGCAGCGCTCGCGCGCATCGCCCGCGGCGACGCGCTCGCGGTCTCCGGCGCGCAGGCCGCGGGCGGGCTGCTCGCCGCCGCTGGGATGCTCGCGCTGCTGCTCGTCGCGATCCCCGCGGTGCATGCGGGCGCGCTCAGCGGCGTGCTGCTCGCCGCGCTCGTGTTCCTGTTGCTTGCCGCATACGACAGCGTGCTGGCGCTGCCGGCCTCCGCGCGCGGGCTGCGCATGTGCGCGACCGCCGCCGGACGCCTGCGCGAGATCACGCTCGCGCGGCCCGCGGTTGCGGACCCCGTCTCGCCGCGGACGCTCACCGGTGTAGGGCCGCTGTGTGCCGAGGGGGTCGGCTTTCGCTACGCGCCCGGGTTGCCGTGGGCGCTCGAGCACGTCGAGCTGCGGATCGAGCCGGGCGAGCACGTCGCCCTCACGGGTGCCAGCGGCGCGGGCAAGAGCACGCTCGCCGAGCTGCTCGTGCGCTTCCACGATCCACAGCGCGGGCGCGTGACGATCGACGGGGTCGATCTGCGCGAGCTCCCGCAGGAGCAGATCCGCAGCGCGGTGCTGCTGTGCGGGCAGGACTGCCACGTGTTCAACACGAGCATCCGCGAGAACCTGCTGCTCGCACGTCGCGGCGCCAGCGAGCGGGACGTGCTCGCGGCGCTCGCCGCGGTCGAGCTGGACGAGTGGGCGGGCGGCTTGCCCCAGGGGCTGGACACGCTCGTGGGTCGCGACGGCGAGCTGATGTCCGGAGGCCAGCGCCGGCGCCTGGCGCTGGCGCGAGCGCTGCTGGCCGACAGTCGCTTCCTGATCCTCGACGAGCCGACGGCCCACCTCGACGTTGCCCTTGCCGCTCGTGTCATGCACAACGTGCTGAGCGTATGCGACGATCGCGGTGTGCTCGTCATCACCCACGACACGACCGCACTGGAGGGCTTTGACCGCGTCCTGAGCGTATGAGCTTCGGGACGCTCGTGCTGATCGTGCTCGCCGGCCTGGGCGGGCCGCTGCTCGGGGTCGCCACGGGGCGCTTCGTCCCGGTCGTCGTCGGCGAGATCCTCGCGGGCATTCTCGTCGGGCCGGCCGTGCTCGGCGCGGTGCATCCCGCCAACGCGACGATCGCGACGCTTGGCGAAGTCGGGTTCGCGATGCTGATGCTGACCGTCGGCATGCACCTGCCGCTGAGCGATCGACGGCTGGCGGCCGCCGCGCGAAAAGGGGGACTGCTGGCGGCGATCGTGTGCCTGCTGGCCGTGCCCGCGGGGTTGCTCGCGGCGAGCATCGCCGGCTCCGGCCACGCGGCGATCTACGCGGTCGTGCTCGCGTCGGGCTCCGCCGCCGTGCTGCTGCCCGCGATCGAGGAGACAGGCCTCGCCGGCGCCGCGGTGCTGACGGTGATGGCGCAGGTGACGGTCGCCGACGTGATCACGATCCTGGCGGTGCCGATCGTGTTGCAGCCGTCGCGCATCGGTCACGTGGCGCTCGGCGGCGCGCTCGTCGCGGCGGCCGCGATCCTGCTGTTCGGCGTCGCGCGCTTGCTGGCGGGCCACGAGTGGGTGCAGCGCGTGCGCCACCTGTCCAAGCAGCGCCGCTGGGCGCTTGACCTGCGCCTGTCGCTGGTCGTGCTGTTCGCGCTCGCGTGGATCGCGCAGAAGGGCGGCACGAGCATCCTGATCGCGGGCTTCGCCGCGGGCGTGATGGTGGCGGTGATGGGTGGGCCCAAACGCCTCTCCACCCAGGTTCGCGGCATCGCCGACGGCTTCTTCGTGCCGCTGTACTTCGTCGTGCTCGGCGCGCAGCTGAACCTGGCCGGCCTCGTACGCCATCCCGCGATGCTCGCGCTGGCCGGGGCGCTGGCGGTCCTGAACGTCGCGATCCACGTACTCGCGAGCCTGCTCGCGCGCCAGCCGCTCGCGGGCGCGCTGACGGCCACTGCGCAGCTCGGCGTGCCCGCGGCCGTCGCCTCGCTCGGGCTCGCCGAGCACCTGCTCTCACCAGTCGTCGCGACCGCGATCGTCGCCTCTGCGCTCGTCAGCCTCGCGGTCTGCACCGTCGGCGTGGAGATGCTCAGACCGGCGTCGGAGCCGACACCGGCTCCTGCTCAGTGAGCGGCACGCCGGCCGCCGCGTAGGCGTCGGGGGCGTCGAGCGTCTCGGTCTTGAGCAGCGCCTGCGCGAGGCCCTCGAGCTGGTCGCGATGCTCTTCCAGCAGCCGCGTGACCTCCTGGTGGGCCGTTTCGACGATCGTACGCACCTCGCTGTCGACGACGCGCTGGGTCTCCTGGGAGGTCTCGCTGACGCCCGGCAGGAACATCCCCTGGCCCTCCTCGGGTAGCACCGCGATCGGGCCGATCGCCTCGCTCATGCCCCAGCGCCCGACCATCTGGCGCGCGATCATCGTCAGCTGCTGGATGTCGGACTCCGCGCCGGTAGTGATTTTCCCGTAGACGACCTCCTCGGCGACGCGACCGCCGAGCGCCACTCGGATCTTCGCCTGCAGCTCTTCCAGCGAATACGACACGCGGTCTGAGTCGGGCGTCGACAGCGTCACGCCCAGAGCCATCCCGCGCGGGATGATCGAGACCTTGCGCACGGGGTCGGCGCCCGGTGTGAGCATGCCCACGAGCGCGTGCCCGGACTCGTGGTAGGCGGTGCGCTCGCGGTCAGCCGGTTCCAGCACGAGCCCGCGCGGGGCGCCCAGCATGATCTTCTCCAGCGAGTCGGTGAGGTCGCCCATCTGGACCTTCTTGTGACCGCGGCGCGCGGCCAGCAGCGCGGCCTCGTTGGCGAGGTTGGCGATGTCCGCCCCGACCATGCCGGGCATGCTCGCCGCGAGCGCGTCGAGGTCGACGTCGTCGTCCAGCGGGATCGAGCGCGTGTGCACCTCGAGGATTTCCACGCGCCCATTGCGGTCGGGCGCCTGCACGGTGACGCGCCGGTCGAAGCGCCCGGCGCGCAGCAGCGCCGGGTCGAGCACGTCGGGGCGGTTGGTCGCGGCGAGCACGATCACCGCCTCCGAGGATTCGAACCCGTCGATCTCGGTGAGGATCTGGTCGAGCGTCTGCTCGCGCTCGTCGTTGGCGCCGGTCACCGACACCTGGCCCTGGCGCGAGCGCCCGATCGCGTCGAGCTCGTCGATGAAGATGATCGCCGGCGCCGCCTCCTTGGCCTTGGCGAACAGGTCGCGCACGCGCGCGGCGCCGACGCCGACGATCGCCTCGATGAACTCCGAGGCGGAGATCGAGAAGAAGGCGGCGTGCGCCTCGCCGGCGACCGCGCGCGCGAGCAGTGTCTTGCCGGTGCCGGGCGCGCCCGAGAGCAGCACGCCGTGTGGCATGCGCCCGCCGAGGCTGCCGTAGCGCTCGGGGTTGCGCAGGAAGTCGACGATTTCAGAGAGTTCGGCCTTGGCCTCGTCGATGCCCGCGACGTCGTCGAATGTCACGCGGATCTTTTCGGGGTCGACGCGGCGCGCCTGCGATTTGCCGAAGTTGCCGAGCGCGCCCATGCCGCCGGCGCTCTTGGCGGCGCGTTTGAAGATCAGGATGAACAGGCCGACAATCAACAGCGTCGGGCCGAAGCCGAGCAGCAGCTCCTCCAGCAGCGACTCGCTCGTGGTCGTCGATTCGGCCTTGATCTGCACGCCCTTTTCCTGCAGCAGCGCCGACAGCTGGCTGCCGTTCCAGAACGTCGGCACCTGCGTGGCGAACAGCTTCGTCGGCGTCGCTTTCTTGTCCGTTGCGGGGTAGCGCTGCTTGACCTTGAACTTGCCCTGGATCGTGTCGCCCTTGGAGGCGATCGTGCTGACCGTGCCGTCCTTGACCTGTGTCAGGAAGTACGGGCTGAACGGCACGGTCACGCGTTCTTCGCCGGTGGAGGGCTGGAAGAAGATCACCGACAGCCAGTTGAGCGCGATCAGCGCCAGCACGAAGTACCAGAAGCCGCGCATGCGGTGCGGCGGCGGGCCCGTGGGAGCGTGCTCGGGCATGCCCCGACCGTCGGGCGCCGGCGCGACCGACCAGCCGCGTTTGTCGCGCGGCAGCGGGGGGTGCGCTTCGGAGCGCTCGCCGCCTACGCGGTCGGGCCCGCTCGAAGGTTCGTCAGGCACGCAGCCAATGCTACCCCGCGCGCGCTCGAGTGCCGCCAAGCACGGCCGGCCCACGGGTGGACGGTGTCGAGGCGCGGCGGGTTGACCCCTCTATCGTGGGCCGGGCGATGTCCTCCACGGACTCAACAGCCCCAGCGCCCGCGGAACAGGCGCCGCGGCGCTACCGCGGTTTGAGCGTCGCCGAGCGCCACGCGCAGCGGCGCGAGCGACTGCTCGATGCGGGCCTCGAGCTGTTCGGGACGCACGGCTACGCCGGCAGCTCGATCCGTGCCGTCAGCGCTGAGGCATCGCTCAACTCCCGCTACTTCTACGAGTCGTTCGGCAGCAGGGAGGACCTGCTCTACGACGTCTACCAGCGCGCCGTCGCGGACGTGGCCGCGGCGGTGATCGAGGCGACGGCGCGGGCGCAGACCGTCGAAGAGCAGGCGCGCGAGGGGCTGCGGGCGTGGTGGCGGGTCCTCACCGAGGACCCGCGCAAGGCGCGGGTGATCGTGCTGGAGGTCGTCGGCGTCAGCGAGCGTTTGGAACGGGTGCGCCGCGAGAACAGGCACGCGTTCGCGGACATCCTCGTGCGCAGCGCGATGTCGCTCGCCGGCGAGGGCATCCAGCTGCGCATGGACCCCGTGCTGACGGCGCGCTCGCTGATCGGCGCCTCGACGGAGCTGCTCGTCGACTGGATCCACGGTGACGTGGACGCCTCGCCCGAGCAGATCGTCGAGCAGCTGACGAACATGTACACCGCGGTCGCGCTGGCATCGGTCGCGGAGCCGCCGGCCGCGCAGGCGCAGGCCAGCGAGTGAGCGCTACGCTGCGCGGAATGCGCACGCTGCCGACAGCCCCGCTCGCGGCCGGCTCTCTGATCGCTGCTTGGGCGGTCGTTGAGGCAAGCGGCTCGCGCCCGCTCGGCGGGGTCGTGCTGGCGCTCGGCGGTGTCTGCTGCATCCGCATCTGGGCGCGGCGCCACGGGCCACGCACGGCCGCAACGCTCGGCGGCGTCGGTTTCGCTGCGTTCGTCGCCTCGCACGTGCTCGCGCTGGTCCTCGGGGCGTGGCCGTCGGTGCTGATCGTGGCCGCCGTCACCGCCGCCGTCACCTGGGCGCTGGCCGATGCGCAAGTGCTCGCGCCGGCGCGCGGGCTGGCGCTCCGCCCGCCGACGCGCTAGATTCGCGCGATGGCACACGCCGCTGTCTCCTCACCGGGTGCCGTCATCGGCGACGGGCCACCCGCGGCGCTCGAGCGCCCGCACTTCCAGATCGTGCCGCGCGCGGGACTGCCGATCGTGGCCGTCGTGCTCGCGCTGCTGATCGCCGGCATTGCGGTCAACGAACTGTGGCCGCTCGAGTTCCTGCATGTCGTGGCCGGCGCCGCGTGGACGATCATCGACCTGTTCCTCGGGTTCGTGCTCGGACCGATCATGGGCAAACTCTCGATCCCGGCGCGGATCGAGTTCACGACGCGACTGATGCCGAAGATGGTGCTGATCATGCCGACCGTCGTGACCGTCACGCTCGCGGCCGGCTGGCAGCTGTCAACGCACCTGGGAACCAACCAGACGAGCTACGCGCTGCACGGATGGGTGGTCGCGAGCTTCATCGTCGTCAGCGTCATGGCCGTGGTCGCCCTCGGCCTGCTCGAGCCGGCGAACATCGCGGTGCTGACGGAGCTGAAGAAGCCCCAGCCGAACCCCGCGGTGATCGAGCGGCTGATGAAGCGCTTCATCTACTCGGCGGGCGCGACCGGGCTGATGCAGGTCGCCACGCTCGTGATCATGACCAAGCTCGCATCCGGATGAGCGCGTCGTCCGCGCAGGGGGAGCGCCGCCTTCCACCGGTGACGCAGCTCGGGATGCTCTCGCTCGCGCTCGTGCTCGTCGCCGGCATCTACCTCTCGGCCCATCTTCCCCAGCACGTCTCGCTCGGCCCGGCGGTGGCGCTGCTGGCTGCGTCGGCGCTGGTGCTCGCCGCCAACATGCTCGCCCTCGCGCGGGTGAAGGGCTTCGCGTGGGGCCGTTTCTTCGAGGTCGCGAGATGGGCGCTGCTCGCCTACGCGGTGATCGCCGGGATGATCGAGTACGTGTTCCTGCGCAACCACACCAGCGGCGGCGCGCTGGTGGTGCTGACGCTGTCGCTGGTGATGTTCGCCGTGAACGTGCCCGTGTTGATCGGCTTCACGGTCGCGCGCTACGCACAATGAAGGCCATCCAGATCGTCGAGGAGTCAGGTCCCGACAGCGCGCTCGCGCTCGTCGATCTGCCGCAGCCGGAGCCGTCCCACATGCTGACGCCGGGGGCGGGCGTACTGGTCGAGGTCCATACGGCCGGTGTGTCGTTCCCGGAGCTGCTGCAGACGCGTGGTCAGTACCAGATGAAACCGCCGCTGCCGTTCGTGCCCGGCAGCGAGGTCGGGGGCGTCGTGCTCAGCGCACCGGAGGGAGCGGCGGTGAAGCCCGGCGACCGCGTGGCCGCTTTCTGCGCACTCGGCGGCTTCGCCGAGACCGCTGTCGCACCGGAGTTCTTCACGTTCGCACTCTCGCCCGAGCTGGACTTCGCACAGGGCGCGGCGCTGATCCTCAACTACCACACCGCCTACTTCGCGCTGCTGTTGCGCGGGCGCCTGGCGCAGGGCGAGACGGTGCTCGTGCATGGCGCCGCCGGCGGCGTGGGCACGGCCTCGCTGCAGGTCGCCAAGGGTCTTGGGGCGAAGACGATCGCGCTGGTCTCAAGCGTTGCCAAGCGAGCGGTCGCTGAACAGGCCGGTGCCGATCGCGCGCTGCTGCTCGGTGACGGCTGGAAGGACGAGGTGCTCGAGCTCTCAGGCGGCGGCGTGGACATGGTGCTCGACCCGGTCGGCGGCGATCGCTTCACCGACAGCCTGCGCTCGCTGCGCGAGGGCGGGCGCCTGGTCGTCGTCGGCTTCACCGGCGGCTCGATCCCCGAGGTTCGCGTCAACCGGCTGCTGCTGAAGAACACCGAGGTCGTGGGCGCCGGCTGGGGCGCCTACGTGATGGGCAAGCCGGACCTCAACCGCGAGATCGGAGCGGCGGTCAACGGAATGGTCGACGCGGGCTTCATACGCCCGATCGTCGGTGAGCGCTTTCCGCTCGAGCACGCCGCCGAGGCGCTCAAGACGCTCGACGAGCGCCGCGCGACCGGCAAGATCGTGCTGGACGTGCGCAGCAGCTGACGGGCGCTGTCGCGCAACCTCCGGTCTGCCCCACCTTGCGGACGGGGGACAGCCACCGCGGGGCCGGTGGCCGGCCGGATCGACAAGGACGCTCGTCGTGTTCACGATGAGAGGGGCATGAGTGCCACCGCCGGCCCGCTGACCGAGCCCCAGCCCACCGAGGATCGCGCAGGCGGTCTTCCGCCCGCGCCCCCAGTGGCGCCGCAGGCGCGCGCCGAGACGCGCGATGGGCCGGCGCCGGAGGAGATCCAGGAGCCGGTGCTCGAGAACCTCGACCGCGCGATCACCGGCCTGATCACCTTCGTGCCGCCGCTGCTGCTGGCGCTGGCGGGCTGGCAGATGTGGAACCGCGAGCTTCGCTGGCGCGACATCGCGATCTTCCTGATCATGTACATCCCGACCGGCCTGGGCGTGACCGTCGGCTTTCATCGGCTGCTCACGCATCGCAGCTTCAAGACCTCGCCCGTCTTGCGCGGGGTGCTGGCGGTGCTGGGCACGATGGCCGTCGAGGGTCCGGTGATCTCGTGGGTAGCCGACCACCGCAAGCACCACGCCTACTCCGACCGCTTCGGCGATCCCCACAGCCCGCACGTCGAGAACGGCGGCGGCTGGCGGGGGGCGCTGCGCGGCCTGGCTCATGCGCACGTGGGCTGGCTGTTCGACCACACCCAGCGCGGGTCGCGCGAGCGCTTTGCCCCCGACCTGCTCGCCGACCCGGTCGTGTCGTTCGTCGACAGGACGTTCGTGTTCTGGGCGCTGCTGGGCTTCGCGATTCCGTTCGGGCTCGGCGTGCTGTTCGGTGGAACGGTGGACGCCGGTCTGGAGGGCCTGCTGTGGGGCGGAGCTGTGCGGATGCTCGTCCTGCACCACGTCACCTACAGCATCAACTCGCTGTGTCACTTCTTCGGGCGCAGGCGGTTCGCTACGGAGGATCACTCGCGCAACCTGCTGTGGCTTGCGCCGTTCTCGCTCGGCGAGGCGTGGCATAACAACCATCACGCATTTCCCACCTCGGCCTTCCACGGTATGGGACGCCGCGAGCTCGACATCTCGGGTCTGGTGATCGCTGCTCTGGAGCGTGCCGGCCTGGTGTGGGACGTGCAGCGGGTCGGCGCGGACAGACAGGCCGCCAAGACGCTCTGACCGCAGACGGGCCGGTGCGCCGCTGCGGAGAATCGCTGAGCCACTACGGGGCCGTCTACCGATGCGCCGGCGCGGCGCAGCCGCGAGCCTGCCTGTCGAGCATCATCACCCGATCAGGGAGTCTGCATGCAGCGCCTCGGCCCACAAGACGCCGCCTTCCTGCATCTCGAGGACTCGGTGAGCCACATGCATGTCGGTGCGGTAGCGATCCTCGAGGGGCCGCCGCCCGGCTATGAGGCGATCGCGCGGATGGTGCGGGCGCATCTGCGCAGCGTCCCGCGCTACCGGCAGACGGTCCATTTCGTGCCGCTCGCGCTCGGCCGGCCCGTGTGGGTGGACGATCCGCACTTCAACCTGGGCTATCACCTGCGCCACACCGCGCTGGCGCCGCCGGGCAGCGATGAGGAGCTGCGCAACCTGGTCGGACGCGTCATGTCCCAGCAGCTCGACCGTGCCAGGCCGCTGTGGGAGATGTGGATCATCGAGGGCCTCAGCGAGGGGCGCTGGGCTGTGATCACCAAGGTGCATCACTGCATGGTCGACGGCGTCTCGGGGATGGAGCTGCTGGCCGTGATCCTCGACTCCGAGCGCCATCCCAAGCTTCCTCCAAGCGAGGATTGGCATCCGGAGCACCAGCCCCTGGGGGCGGAGCTGGCCGTCAAGGCGCTCGCCCGGCGCGCCGTCAGCCCGTACGAGCAACTGCGCGCCGTGCGCGCCGCCGCGCACTCGCCGGGGCGGGTGGCGAGAACCGCTGCCACGACCCTGCATGGGCTGTGGACGATGGCTGGCGTGGTTGCGCCGCCGCCGCCGTCGTCACTGAACGGAGCGATCGGCCCCCACCGTCGCTGGGCGTGGGCGCGGTCGCAGCTGTCGGACGTCAGGCGCGTCCGCGGCGCGTTTGGCGGCACCATCAACGACGTCGTCCTGACGGTGGTAGCAGGCGGCTTTCGCGCGCTGCTCGCAAGCCGCGGCGAGTCCACACAGCGCGACGTGCGAACGCTCGTGCCGGTGTCGGTGCGCTCCGCCGAGGAGCACGGTGAGTACAACAATCGTGTGTCTGCGATCTTCGCCAACCTGCCGGTTGGGATCGAGGATCCGGTGCAGCGGCTCGCCGCGATGCGGGCGCAGATGGAGCATCTCAAGCACTCCGGCGAAGCCGTTGCGGGCGACGTCCTGGTGGGCCTCAGCGGGTTTGCGCCGGCGATGCTGCTCGCGCTCGGGCTGCGCGCGGCCACTCGCATGCCCCAACACAGCGTCAACACGGTGACGACCAACGTTCCCGGCCCTCAGAACCCGCTGTACGCAGGCGGGCGCCGGATGCTCGAGTGCTTCCCCTACGTGCCGATCGCCGGGCACGTTCGCATCGGCGTGGCGATCTTCTCCTACGACGGCGCGTTGGCGTTCGGCGTCACCGGTGACTACGACGAGGCCCCGGACATCGGTGTGCTGTGCGACGGGATCGAGTGCTCCATGCGTCAGCTCGTCGCGGCGGCGGAGCGCGCCGGGCGTGCAGACCGGGTTGATGCGCCCCACGCGGTTGGAGCGACCGGCGGCTCGGCGCAACGCCGATAGCTCACGGCGGGCTCTCTCGGTCGGCCTCGTCGAAGCGCTCGAGCGCGGCCTTCATCGTCGCCAGGGCGTTCCAGGCGTTTGGAAACCCCGCATACACGGCGACCTGGCGCAGCACCTCGCGGATCTCCTGCTCGGTGGCGCCCTGCCGGCGCGCCGCTTGGACGTAGACGCCGAGCTGTAGTTGCTGGTCGAGCGTGGCGAGCATCGCCACCGTGCACAGCGCGCGCGTCTTGGCGTCCAGGGTCTCGCCAGCGTAGACCTCGCCGTAGACGAAGTCGACGATGTAGCGATGCAGCTCCGGATCGAGCTGCTCGAGATAGTTGCGCCCGCGCTCGACGTTTCCCGCCCCCACGTAGCGCGCCATCACCTCTGGGCCGGGCTCACCCACCGGAGCGTCCGTTCCCGGAGAGGTATGCCTGCGGGTCGAAAGCGACGCGGATGCCCGTCGAGGCGAACTTGCCGACAAGCTCGCCGTCGGCCAGCACGTCGGCCTCGGTCCAGACCAGCCGCCCGCCGGCGCGCACGACCTTCGCCTCGGCGCGCAGCCGGTCGACCTTCTTCGCGTTCACCGGCCGGATGAACCGGGCGAAGAGGTCGATCGTGGTGATCGCGCTCGTCTGGATCTCCTCATCGGTGAGGATGGTCGTCGTCGCCGCGGCCATCGCGGCATCCGCCAGCGCCGTGGCCACCCCACCCTGTATCACCCCGAGCGGATTGCCGAGCTGCTCGCGCGCGGGCATCTCGTAGACCGCCTCACCGCGCGCGAACTCCACGAGGTGCATGTCGAGAGTTTGGGAGACCGGCGAGCGCAGCTCCCCCGTCCTGTTCAGCTCCATCATCCGATCGACGAACTCGTAGCTCATGCGCGGGTCGCTGGCGTTCCGCGCAAGTGCATCACTCTCATCGGCCGGAGGGCGCTTGCGAACAACTGATCGCTGCTTCGCCGCCGGGCGGGTTTGGGTCTTCGTCTTGGGCATGGCCCCACCACCTTTCGGACCTTGGTCACGTCACAGCACATCGGTGGGTGCAGAGCGGCTGACTGACTCGGAGTCGGCCGCTCTGCGCCGCCTACTTCTTCGCGTCGTCTGACCGCGTCACCGTCTTGCCTGCACTGTCCACGACCTTGCGGAGGAACTCGTACTGTGTGTGCACGAGCCGCTGGGCCATCTCCAGGGCGGAGTCGGTGATCTCCTCCCTCCTGGACGGGCCCTCTCCCCGTGGTGGCAGCGCCTTGTCGACTGTCTCCACGAACTTGCGCACCGCATCGAGCGCGGTCCTCGCACCCTCGTCGAGCGATTTGAGCACATCCTCCGACAGCTCGGTGCTGCGATCGACGGCTTTGCTCACATCGCGCCCCCGATGGGATGGGCGGCGCGTGGTAGCTGTCGCTTTCTTTTTTACCGGCGCGGGATGTTTGGTCTTCGTGTCGGGCATCAGATCCACCACCTTTTCGGGACCTTGGCCCCGTACGTAGCTCTTGCGAAAGTTGGGGAACCGTGCGCTTGCAGGTCCACTCCAAAGCTCCGCCTGTTCGCCAACGACCGTATGTCAGACCGATGGCCGTGCCATCCGCAGAAACTCGCACACGTGCGCGGGCGGACTACGTCCGGTCTTGCAGGATCGGCGCGATGTCTGACGTGTCGGTGGGTGCGCGCTACCGCTGCAGCCGGCCGTCAGGCGGGAATTGCGAGCGCCTCGGGCGCCCTTGCCAGCCAGTCGCGGAGGCGCTCGTAGACCTCGGGGTGGTTGAGCAGCGCGAGGTGGTGGGTGCCCCCCACGTGATGCCCGTGCTCTTCGCGGAAGGGGATCCGCCGGGTCTTGCTCTTGCCGCTGGCGCTGGGCTTCAATACCAGGATGTCGCCGAGCAGGCGCCCGAGCGGGTGATTCGGGTCGCGGGTGACGGTCGCCGAGACGAAGAAGTGCGTCGCCCATGGCAACAGCGGCACCTCCTGGCAGGCGACCGCACGCAGCGCCTCAGGATCACGGCCCCGCCAGTCCTCGTCGACCAGCGATCCGTGGCGCAGATCACGAATGCCGGCGCTGCGCTTTTTCAGGAAGCTGCCCAGCATTCGCGTCTCGGGCAGCTTGTCGAGTGCCAGTGCGGCCCGGTGAGCTCCCCGCTCCAGGGGAGCACCGTGGTGGGGGGTCCCCAACGAGACGACGTGCCGGACGCGCCGGACCCACGTCTGGTCTTGCTCATGTGCGTGATGTGCAGCGCTGCGCGCCACCAGACCGCCCATCGAGTGACCGACCAGCGCCACCTGCTGCGCCTCGACCGGCCACGACTCCACAAGCTCCTGTAGCAGCTCCGCCACCGTGCGGCCGTTTTCGGAGATGTGCAGGCCGCTGTTGTAGCGCAGGTAGACCGGCGTGTAGCCGAGGTCTGAGACCAGCCGTGAGCCATACGGGTCCGCCGCACCCGGATTGGTTGCCAGGTTCGGACCCCAGGACCAGCAGAACTCATCCCCGGTCAGCCCGTGTATGAAGACCACCAGGCGCGGAGTGGCCTGCGGGAACGCGTCGCGCAACGAGGACTCATCCAGCCCGATCCGCTTTCCGTGCATCCGTGCCGATGCGGGCTGGTGGAGCGCGCTGCCCTCGCGCTCCAGCCGGTCCCCGATCAGGCCGTTGAGCACAGCGAGCCCGAAACTGCCCGTCTGGGTGGTGGAAAGCGAAACCTGCTCGCCGATGCCGCGACGCTCCATCGCCCTGTCGGCGGCCCTGCCGAGCGCCGAGGCGCCCGCCCCGATCGCGCCATAGGCGCGGCTCGACAGCGTGTCGTGGATCAGCTTCACCGGGACAGCCGCCGGGCCCACGCCACGGAACGCGCGCTCCGCGATGCCCAGGTGCATATCGCGAATCGCGCCCGGGAAGCCGCGCAGCTCGTCGAAGGCCAAGGCGCTCAGCGCCCGAACCTCGTTCGGCGCAGCCCCCTGGGCCTCGCCGCTGGTGCTGGTCGACGTGCCGGCCATGCCTGTCTTCGCGCTGGACATTCCTGTCTCCCATCCGCTTGTCGTGCCGATCGGCTTAGCCGAGGCTAACCCTCGATCCAGACTACACTACTTTGTGGCCTTCGTTACAAGGGCGGGAACATGGCTTTCGACATCGATCTCTACAACCTGAAGCGCGGCTTCGAGCGTACGAACGAGCTGCTCGACCTCGGGCGCGCGAGCGCGGGCCTATCGTTCCTGCATCATGCGCGTCGCGCGCTGATGCCGCTGCCGCTGATCGATCGGCCGCAGCCCGTGCCCACCGACGTCTTCCCACCCCTGCAAGAGCGGCCGATCGCCGCGCTGAAGGGCAAGCGCATCGGCGTGATCGCATCGGGTGGCGGCGGCGGGTGCGTCTCGATGGTGGGGGTCGCGCGGGCGTTCGAGGAGGCGGGGATCCGCCCAGCGCTGTTCTCCGCCTGCTCGGGTGGCTCGATCTGGGGGGCGATGTGGGCGGCCGGGATGAGCGCGCAGAAGATGGCCGACTTCTCGCTGTCGTGGCGAGCCGAGGACTACCTCGACATCCAGTGGGCGCGGATTCCCCGCTTCGCGCTGAGCGCGCTGAAGGGGTTCACGGGGCTGATGAAGGGCCGTGCGCTCGAGCACCTGTTCAACGAGCGGCTGTGGAGCATGCGGGTCGGCGACACCGCGTTCCCGATCAGCTCGATCGTCTACAACATGGATCTCGGTCGCGTCGAGTACTTCGGCACCGAGCGCACGCCCGAGCTGACGATCGGCGAGCTGGTTCGCATAGCGGTCGCGCTGCCGGTGTTCATCGAGTCGGTGCCGGTGGGCGGCCACCTCTACGTCGACGGCGGGATCATCGAGCTGTTCCCGGCGCAGCCGATCCTCGAAGACGGGGAGCTCGACCATGTCTTCGGCTTGAACTTCATGCTGCCACCGCGCTTTGAGGCGCAGGACATAACCGGCTGGGGCGAGCGCCGCTGGGGGATCCTGCAGGCGAGCCGTCAGCTGCAGCAGGGCTACCATCTCGAGATGGCACGGCGCGCACGACGCCAGCTCGGCGAGCGCTTCACGCTGATCGATCCGATCGACCCGTCGCTGCTGCGGGGCGTCTCCTTCTATGACCTGTTCATCGACCGCCGCCAGTGGCCCGCGCTGATCCGTCAGGGCCACGCGGCGGCGACGCGCGCGCTGGATGCGTTGCGTCGCCGTCAGCGGGTCCGCTCCGCCCGGTAAAGTCGCGCCGCGCCTCATGGACGAGTACGGCGACATCCCCGAGAACCTCCGATGAGCTCCCCCGCAACGGCACGGCAAGCGCCCAGAGTACGAGCCGGACGACTCGTGAAATCGCCGCCGCGGTCGCTCAAGACGCTGGCCGGCCGCTATGACCGCGACGTGTTCGAGCCTCAGGGCGGCCGGGCGCGCGTCCGTCTGGCGGTTCTCGGCGGCGACGCGTGGGACGTCGTGGTCGATGGCGAGACGGCGCGACTCGAGCCCGCCAAGGGCGACGTCGAGGCGACGCTCACCGCCGATGCGCGCACGTGGGCGGCGATCGCCGCGGATGCGCGCGAGGGGTTGGAGATATACGGCTCGGGGCGCCTAGCGGTACGGCGCAACCTGCACCTGGGCGTTGGCTTCCTGGTGGCCACGAGCGGGCAGACCGGCTCCGGACGCATGCGGTTTCGGACGGTCTGCACTCGCCGCGGGCGGCTGTCGACCGTCGAAGCGGGGAGCGGGCCACCGCTCGTGGCGATTCACGGGCTGGGGGCCACCAAGGGCTCGTTTCTGCCGACCGTGGCTGCGCTGAGCCAACGCTTCCGCGTGATCGCGCTCGACCTTCCGGGATTCGGCGACTCCGACAAGCCGATCGGCGCAAGCTATGACGCTCGCTTCTTCGCTCGCGCTGTCGTCGGCCTGCTCGACGCGCTGGAGCTCGACCGCGCTCATCTGATCGGCAACAGCCTCGGTGGGCGCATAGCGCTGGAGGTCGGGCTCCAGCATCCCGACCGGGTCGAGCGCCTGGCTCTGCTGTGCCCCTCGCTGGCGTGGCGACGGGAGCGAGCATGGGCGCCACTGGTCAGGCTCATGCAGCCGAAGCTCGGACTGGTGCAGATCGCCCCGCGGTCGCTCGTCGAGGCGATCGTGCGCCGCCTGATCCCGGGTGCCGACGAAGGTTGGACCGCAGCCGGTGTGGACGAGTTCCTGCGCGCATACCTGACGCCGGCCGGCAGGGCGGCGTTCTACGCCGCCGCGCGGCATATCTACCTGGAGGAGCCCCACGGTGAGCAGGGCTTCTGGACCCGGCTGCAGGGGCTGCAGGCCGATGCGCTGTTCGTCTGGGGCAGGCGCGACCGGCTGGTGCCGATCGCGTTCGAGCGGCACGTCGCCGAGGCGCTGCCGCACGCTCGCCACCTGGAGCTCGACTGCGGACACGTGCCCCAGATCGAGCGTCCCCCCGAGACCCACGACGCGGTCGGCGGGTTCCTGGGCGAGGCAGCAACGGTACGTGCCACCGCTGCTGCTGGCCGTTAGCGAGACAGACCTCCCCGGGCTCTTGCTATCCCGGGGAGGTCGGGGAACTCGCCTCTCAGTGTGCTCGGCGTCTAGCCGGTCGCGCCCGGCTGCGGCGCGTGTGAAGTCCGCCGTGATGCCGGCTCACTGCCATCGGCCGCGAAGCTCAGCCACCAGTTGAGCATTGGCAGCAGGAACAGGATGCCCCCGAACACGATCAGCAGGATTCCGGCGAGGATCGCGATGCTGCCGATCTGCCCCCAGCCCCACGCTTGGAGCAGCAGACCCCTCAGCGTCTCTCCGGTGAACAGCTCCGTACGCTCGCCGGCGAGCTTTTCGCTCTTCATGCCCCCTGCGATCCATTCGTCGCTCACCTGCGAGTAGGTCTTTCCGCCCGCGATCTTGGTCATGTCAACGCCGATCTGGTCTTCGGCGTACGCTTTCGCCTGGGTGCCGTTGAGCACCTGCTGCCCTTCGTACTTCTTGAGGTCCGGGTACTCCGCGGGCTTCGGGAAGGTGATCTTCTGCGGGCCAAGCTGGTTGTGCACCACTTCGTGGTCGTAGCTGCCGCCGATGATCGAGACGATCCCGAGCACGATCATTCCCGCCGCCGCCCCCGCCGCGATCGGTGTCAAGCTCGTAATTTTGCTGAGAAACGAACGCATGATGCCTCCTGTGTGAGAGTTCCCTTATCTGCGCACAGGTTCCCCGGTGGCGCTCAGTACTGCATCCGCTGCCGACCGTAGGGCGTCCGCGGGAAAACCCTGACGGGTCCGCGTCGCATCTGCTGGGGAGTTAATACGTATCTGGGGGGAGTCAAACGTTCTCGCGGCTCGGTCCGGGCGGCGCCGTGAGACGATTGCGGGGATGAGTCAGCGCGCTCGACTCCCGATGGACATCTCGCTCACGCAGGACGCAAGCCCGCGGCGTTGGATGCCGGCGCTCGCCGCCGGGCTCTCGATCGGCGAATACGTGCGCTCGCTGGTGCGCCGCCTCGCGTTCCTGAGCGCGGTCCTGGTCGCCGCGATCTGGGCGCTGGGCGGGCAGGGCTACTTCTGGCCGGCGTGGGCATGGCTCGGCCTGGGCGACCTCGTGCTGCTCGACTTTGCTGGAGGCTGGGCCTGGCGCCAGCCCCCGGGGGCGGTCAGGCGTGTGGCGTGCGTGTGGGCCGTGGTCGGCGTGGCGGCGGTGATCCTCGTGTTCACCTGGCTGCTGACCTGGCTGCTGGCGGGCGTGGACACGTTCTGGCCGGGGTGGGCGCTGCTGGGCCTGGCGACGGCCGGCAGCGGGTACTCACTGGTCGCGCTGCACGACCGCGTGCTCGTCGCCTACGGGCGGCGCGCGCTGCGCGCGAGGATCGACACGCTCACCCGCACGCGCCGCCAGGCCGTCGATGCGCAGGCGGCGGAGCTGCGGCGGATCGAGCGCGACCTGCACGACGGCGCGCAGGCGCGACTGGTCGCGCTGACGCTGCAGCTCGGCCGCGCCGAGTTGCGTGTCCAAGATCAGCCGGAGCTGCGCGGCCTGATCCTCGACGCCCAGCGCGAGGCGCACCATGCGATCGCCGAGCTGCGCGACCTCGCGCGTGGCATCGTGCCGCCGCTGCTCGCGGATCGTGGTCTGGTCGCAGCGGTCGAATCGCTCGCCGCGCGCTATGGCCTGGGGACCTCGATCGAGGTCGACACGCATCGATGTCTCGCGCCGGCCGTTGAGAGCGCCGCGTACTTCGTGATCGCGGAGGCGCTCACGAACACCGCCAAGCACGCGGGCGCGCAGCGCAGCTGGGTGCTGCTGCGGGACGAGCACCGGGCGCTGGCGGTGGTCGTCGGCGATGACGGCCGCGGTGGGGCTGACCCGCTCGGGTCCGGGCTGGCCGGACTGCGCGCCAGGGTAGAGGCGCTCGACGGCAGCCTGTGCGTGGAGAGCCCCGACACCGGCGGCACAGTGCTCGAAGCGAGGCTTCCTTGCGGGTAGTGATCGCCGAGGACCTCGCGCTGCTGCGGGAGGGACTGGTGGCGCTGCTGCGGGAGAATCAGATCGAGGTCGTCGCTCAGGTGCAAGACGGTCCGGCGCTGCTGCGCGCGATCGCCGGCCATGAACCGGATCTCGCGATCGTCGACGTGCGCCTGCCTCCCACGTACAGCGACGAGGGGCTGCTGGCCGCGATCGAGGCGCGCCGGCGCCAGCCGGCGCTGGGCGTGCTCGTCCTCTCCCAATACGTGGAGACCGCCTACGCGAGCGAGCTGATCGGCGAGGACACGGCCGGGATCGGCTACCTGCTCAAGGAGCGGGTAGGCGACGTGCGGGCATTCCTCGATGCGCTGCACAGTGTGGCCGCGGGGGGGACGGTGCTCGACCGCCAGGTCGTCGCCGAGCTCCTGGCCCCGCGCGACGGCGCGATGCACGCCCTGTCCGGCCTGACCGCGCGCGAGCGCGACGTGCTGGCGCTGATGGCCGAGGGCCGATCCAACACGGCGATCGCCGAGAGCCTGGTGGTCACGCCGGGCGCGGTCGAGAAGCACATCACCAACATCTTCGCCAAGCTCGAGCTCCCCGCCTGCGACGACGATCACCGGCGGGTGCTGGCGGTGCTCGCGTATCTGCGTGTCTCTGGATAGTCGAGCACAGTCTGCCGAGAGGCGACCTCGACACGTGATAAAAAGACGGCCGTGGCCGCTGACGTGCTCACGCGCGTGCGCGCCGAAATCGAGGACCGGCTGCGCGAGCTGCGCCCCGCGGTTACCGAGCACGAGCAGCTGCTGGGCGCCGCCGCCGCGCTCGAAGCGGAAGCCAAAGCCAGGGCTAAAGCGCCGGCCAAACCGCGGGCCGTCGCCAAACCGCGTGCCGTCGCCAAACCGCGTGCCGCGGCCAAACCGCGCGTGGCGGCCAAACCCAAGCAGGCTGCGCTGGGCCCGGCCGAGCAGGCGATCGTGGCGGCGCTCGAGCACGGCTCACACACCGTCGGCGAGCTGGGAATCGTCACTGCGATGTCCGGCGGCGAGATCCGCGAGGGCGCGCGACGCCTGCTGGCAGCGGGCAAGATCGTGCGCGCCAAGCGCGAAGGCAAGGCTGCCTACGCGCTGTCGGGCACTGCGTAAGCAGCCGCCTGAAGAGGCCCGATGAACGGCGTCAGCGCGAAGTAGGTCAGCTGGGCGCCCGCGCCGGGCAGTTCGGCGATGCAGTCGTTCTCGACGTAGTGGTGCATCACCTGCCAGATTCCGCCGGCGATTGCCTCGCTGGCGATCGTCGGCACCTCGACGTGGCCGCGGGCGAGCTCATACCCCGGGCCGAAGTAGGCGCCGAAGGCCTGCAGCGTCGCGTTGCGGATCTCGATCGCCTCGGGGCACGCCGCGAACGTGTCGACGACGCTCAGATGGGCGTGGGCGGGCTCGGAGGCGAGGTACTCGAGCAGCGCCCGCAGGCCTGCGCGGGCTGCTCGCGGCCAATCGTCGGACTCGGCCTGGTAGGCCTCGACGGCCACCGTCAGCGCCTGATGCATGCCGACCTTCTGCGCGCCCAGGAACGCGTCGTGCTTGGAGCTGTAGATGTCGTAGAAGGTCTGATGCGAGACGTTTGCACGGCGCGCGATTTCAGGGATCGTGAGCGCCGCGAGCCCTTTCTCGGCAACGATTGCGGCGGTCGCATCGACGATTCGCTCCCGCTGGCTTTTGACGATGAACTGCCGTGGCAGGTCGCTGCGCCCACTCGGCAGCCGGCCCTCGGCGCGTCGCGCGCGCTCGGAGGGGGGCGCCGTGGTCCCCTCGCTGGAACCCGTCGACTTGGCCAGGGGAGCGTCCAGGCCGTCGGGCAGGCGCCGCGGATAGCACGTCGCCCACGCCGTCAGTTCGTCCGCCAGCTCCGGGAGCTCGTCTGCACGACCCTCGCGCAAGCGCGCGGCGGTCACCTCGCGGATGCCACCGAGGATCGCCTTGACGGTCAGGTCCCCCGGCGCGGCGGTCGGGGCTCCGTCGCGGCTTGCGTGGATGCTCCGCTCGAGCTCCTCGAGCACGCGCCTGCGTCGCCCGAGCGCCCTTGCGCCCGCACCGAACGCGCCCAACACCAGCAACGAGGTCGCCTCTGGCTCGGCGGCCGCCAGCTCGGCCCACGCGCGCATCGCCGCCGTCAGGCGCTGCTCGCGGGGGCTGTCCGCGTCGTAGGCCTCCATGACCGTCCGTCCGGTCCGGGCGGCGACCTCGTCGTAGGCGCTCAGGAACAGGTCTTCCTTGTCCGCGTAGAGGTTGTAGAAGGTCGGCTGGGAGACGTGCGCGAGCTTGGCCAGATCGACGATGCGCACCCCCGGATAGCCCTTGCGGGCGATCAGCTCGACCATCGCCTTCTGCAGGCGCCCGCGCTGGTCACGCTTTACAAGCTCGGGGTCCAGGCCATGCGTGCCGGTAGGCAGCGGCCGGTAGCGACCGGCCTGCTCATCGTGTGCCGGCGGAACTCCGCTGTTGGCTGTCGGCGAGAGCCCGACAGCCTTCGGTGGCTTGCTTCTGACATTCCTGGTCGCCATCCAGAGCAACCCTCCATTGGTCTCCGGGAAAGTCGAGAGTATCAAACTGTGCGTACAGCTTAATCTGGCTATCGAGACTTACAATCACCCGCGTCTCAAAAGCTCAATCCGCCTGATTCCCTGTATGGGAGCGAATAAATGGGCCTTTGACGAACCATTGACGTGGGCTCAGCCGGCGATCGTGCGCGATGTCCCGAGCACTTCCCCGGAGGCGCCGAGCGCCTGCACCGCCACGTCGGCCTCCGCGATCGGCGTCGTGATCTCGGTCTCGAAGCCGGTGCGGGCGGCGCTGGCCACCGGCGTGAGCTGCTGGGCGTTTGGCCCTCCGAGCACACGCCAGCCGCTCGTGCGGGTGTCGCCATTCCAGCTCGCATAGACGATCACCTGGGCGCCCACCTTCGCCGCGGCGATCGCGGGCGGTTCGCTCGGCGAGCCCGTCCACGAGAAGCGGAAGCTGCGATAGGACTGGTAGGCGCCGTGCCAGTGCGCGTCGTACACGAGCTGGCCGCTGGCGCTGTATTCGGAGAAGTACGGCTCAGCCCCCCAGCCGATGAACACGTTCCCGCCTTCGAGCGCCTGCACGTCGCCCTGGCTGCCTGCGGACAGCGGCGGCGAGGAATGGTCGTATTCGGCGACGACGCTGTCGGTCTTCGCCTGCGCGTTGATCGCCAGGATCAGACCGCGCGACTGCGCGTGGACCTTGGGCACGCCGCCGTTGTCGAACACGCTGATCGTCCCGTTGGGCAGCACGTGCGCGTCGTGCTGATAGGCGGTGGCCGCCCCGGCGGACAGCTTGACGCTCGAGCTCTTGCCGCCGATGCGCGTGATCACCTGGCCGGTGACCGTGTTCAGTTCGTAGAGCGTCGAGGTGTTGCGAGCCGAGATCAGGGTCATCCCGTCGGCCAGCTGGTCGATCGAGTTGAGATGGAAGTAGTCGAACGGCCAGATCGCGTTTGCGGTCGTCGCCGAGCTGTAGGAGTCGCTGAGGGCGACGTGATCGAGGCTGTCCCATTCGCGGCGCACCAGCCCCGTCTTGAGGTCGATTTCCTGAAAGCCGCTGTCGGTCACGGCGCCGCCGCTGGGGCCGCCCAGCGACGACAGGTCGCAGTCGATCGGGTCGAACACGGTGAGCAGCGCGGTGCCCTCCGGGGTGATGTGGAATTCGTGCAGGTCCGCCAGGTAGCCGTTGCCGGCGTGTACGCGGCCGATTTCCCGATACGAGCTGTTGTCGATGATCTCTTCGCCCTGGCCGAAGCCCTGGGGGGGAATGCGTCCCTGCCACCACGTCAGCACCGGCTGACCACCCAGCTGCTGCATCTGCAGGTCGGTGGCTTCGGTCCCGGTCGGCAGCGGGTGAAACCAAACCAGGTTGCCGGATTCTTCGAAGATCATCGGTCCGCTCGGGCCGGGACCGTCGTAGGGCGCCGCGAAGATGTCGCCGGGAGCGCTCTGGGAGGATTGCGCGGAGACCACGACCACGGGCGGCTCCAGTTCGGGGCGTGAGTGGAAGTGCTGCATCTCGCTGAAGTCGTGCGGCTCGCTGACCGCGGCTGCGTAGTCGATCGGATCCTGATGGGCGGTGACGAAGTGGTAGGCGAACGGCTGCTCGTGCGAGCCGACCTCGACGGTCCCGCGTACGGTCACCGTCTCGCCGGGGAGGAATGGCCTCGCCGGCACGAAGCTGGCGCCGTCGCCCTGCGAGTAGGCGAGCAGGCGGCCGCTGTGCGAGCCCGTCTGCGATCCGCTCACGTGGATGGCGCCGAGCGCGCTCGGCGGGGCGCCCAGCAAGCTGATCTGCGTGTCCGTCGAGGCGTCGTAGGAGTCGGGCAAGGGCGAGACCGCGATGGTCGTTCCCGCCAGCACCGCCGAGCCGTCGAGCGTCGTCGGCGTGCAGCGGCCTGCGCTCGGCACGCTGTAGGCGGCCTGCTCGGCGCTGATGCGTTTCGAGGCCAGCGCGAGCGTCGTGGCGCTGGCGAGGACGATGACCACTGCGCCACCGATCAGGGAGGCGTGCAGCCGGCTATGCAGCCGCATCATCGTCATGACGGTCGATCGGGTCTCCTGCGGCGGGCGCGGTTGTGGGGCGGACGCAATGCTAAGCGGTGGACACGTCGACGGGCGAGGAAGTTGCGAAGACGGTCGCTAAGAGCTTACGAAGAGTGAGCGCCGGGCGGTGCGGGCGGGCCGGAGCTTGCACCCACCGACCCCCTGTTTGGGGGGGTTGCTGTAGCCAACGCATACCCGCCGCGCGCATTCGTGGGATTCTGCGGACATGCTTGGTGGCACTCCGCTCAGCTCAGGCTCCGTGGCTGACGCAGGATCCGAGGCGCACTCGGCGGTCGGCGCGGCGCGCGCTCGTGCCGGTCACATCGAGGTGCTCGAGGTCATGTCCGACCTGCTCTCGGGCGTCGGCGAGGGCTCGCCGCCGGATGCGTTCTTCAGCAGCCTGTGCGAGGCCATCTGCCGTCTGGCGTCGATGAAGCGCGCGGTGCTGGCCCGCTATGACAGCGCCCGGCGGCGCGTGCGCGCGGTCGGGGCGCACGGCATCGAGCTGGACCTGTTCGCGGATGTGTTCGCGACGATCGACTCGGTGCCGGTGGCGCGTCGCGCGCTGGTCGAGGACCGCGTTCTGGAGGTGCTGGGTGCGGAGGACTTCAAGGTGCCGCCGGCCGTCCGCGAGCTGCTCGCGGGAGTGCGCATCGTGTGCACGCCGATGGCCGCGGCGGGCCGCTACGTGGGTGTCGTGCTGTCCGAGCGCGAAGACGGCCTGCCGGAGATGGACGAGGACGAGCGACACCTGCTGTGGACGCTCGGCAAGGCGATCGCGATGGCCTCGGTCGCACGCGAGGTCACCGCCTACGACGAGCAGAGCCGCCAGCTCCGGCAGCGGATCGACCTCGCGCGCGAGATCCACGAGGGGGTCGTGCAGCGCCTGTTCGGGATCTCGCTCGCGCTCTCGCGGGAGGAGCTGCTCGACGCCGACAGCCAGCGGCGCTGCGCCAGCGAGGTGCAGACTGCGCTCGCCGACCTGCGCACCGCGCTCACGCGTCCGCTCGGACATGCCTCGCGACCGACGGCCGTGACGTTCGCAGAAGAGCTCGAACGGGTGCGGGCGCAGGACCCAGACCTGGAGATCGTGCTCGACGGGCGCAGCGAGGACGTGCCCGCCAACCTCGAGGCGCTGGCCCAGTCGATCCTGGTCGAGTCGGTGCGTAACGCGCGCAAGCACGCGCACGCCAGCGCCGTGGAGGTGCTGCTGCGCAACGACGGCGGCACGCTGGTGCTCGAGGTGCGCAACGACGGGGCACCCGCCCGTGGCGAGAAGCCCGGGGGCGTCGGACTGCGCCTGGCGACGCTCGAGGCGCTCCAGCACGGCGGCGTGCTCGAGTACGGGGAGTCCGAGCCGGGCGCATGGCAGGTGCGCCTCGTGGTTCCGACGGGCCAGTGAGCGTGCCCGCGCCGATGCCCGAGCAATCGGCGCAAAAGCGCTTGCGCGTCCTGGTCGTCGACGACCACGACGTCGTGCACTGGGGATTCCGGCTGATGCTCGGCCAGATGCCGTGGGTCGATCGCTGCCTCAGCGCTCGCACGGGCGCCGAAGCGCTCGCGGTGTGCCGGCGCTATGAGCCGCACGTGGCGCTCGTCGATCTGTTCCTGGGCAGCGAGTCCGGACCGGAGATCTGTGAGCGCTTGCGAGCGGAGGCGCCAGCTCCGCGCGTGCTGCTGATGTCCGGGGCGGGCGGCATCTCGCCGCGTGCCGCGCGCGCGGCGGGTGCAGCCGGCTTCATCTCCAAGGACTGGCCCGCTCCAGAGATCGCCAAGCTGGTGCGCATGGTGGGTGACGGGCAGGAGGTGTTCAGGGACACGGGACGCCCCGTGCCGACGCTGACCGACCGCGAGAGCGAAATCCTCGGCCTGATCGCCGGCGGTGCCACCAACCGCGAGATCGCGGCGGCGCTGTTCCTGTCGCCGCACACGGTCAAGGAGCACACGAGCACGCTCTACCGCAAGCTCGGCGCGCGCAACCGCGCGGACGCGGTCCAGCGCGCGCAGCGTCTGGGGCTGAACCGCTAGCACCCCGCAGGCGCACGGACTGGACCCCCCATTTGGGTGGTTCGCGTGGGACCGCCGGGTATTGACAGCATCTAACCGCGAAGCTGGTCGAAGTGTCAACCGGCGCCATAGCGGGTCTGTTCCCGGGACAGGGAAGCCAGACGAACGCTCTTCGTGACGAGGTCGCACGCGTCCTCCCGGCATTGCTGGCCGAATGCCTAGCGCTCGTCGGCGAGGATCCGTTTGCGCGTGTGGGCGAGAGCACCCGGTTCGCCCAGCCGGCGATCTTCTGCGCGAGCGTCGCCGGCTGGAAGGAGCGCCCGCCGTTCCTGCGCCCGGTCGCGCTCGCCGGGCACTCGCTCGGCGAGCTGAGCGCGCTGGTCGCCGCCGGAGCGCTCGAGCAGACCCAGGGCCTGCGGCTGGCGGTCCGCCGCGGCGAGCTGATGGCGAGCGCGTCGAGCGGGCGCGACGAGGGCATGCTCGCCGTGCTCGGCGCCTCCGACGAGCAGGTCACGGCCCTCGCGCATGAGCACGAGCTGGTGCTGGCCAACGACAACGCGCCCGGCCAGGTGGTTCTGGCGGGAGCGATCGAGCGGCTGCGTGCGGCCTCCCGCGCGGCGCGCGAGCAGCGGGTGCGCGCGATCCTGCTGGATGTCGCGGGCGCCTTTCACTCGCCCTCGATGGCCGCCGCCGTCGAGCCGTTTCGGGCCGAGCTCGATCAGGTCGAGCTCTCGCCCGCGGCGGTGCCCGTGATCTCGGGCGCGAGCGGGCGGCCGTTCGAGGACGTACGCGCGGAGCTGGCGGCGGCGATCGTCCGGCCGGTGCGCTGGGGCGCAACGATGCTCGCGCTCGCCGCGCTGGGAGCCGACACGTTCGTGGACTTCGGCCCGGGCGAAGTGCTCGCCAAGCTGGTCACGCGCAACCTGCCCGACGCGAGGGTGCTCGACTTCGCCAAGCCCGCGTCCACTCGCGACCGGGAGACCAGCGGTGTCGCCTGAGTCGCCCACGTTGGCGCTGCGGGCGGCTTCCTCGGGCGGGCCGGCCGCGCCGCTCTCGATGCGCACGGCCGGCATCGTCGGGCTGGGCGCGGCGCTGCCCGAGCGGCGGGTCGCCAACGCCGAGGTAGCCGTGCGCCTGGGCGTGACCGACGAGTGGATCGAACGGCGCACTGGCATCGGCGAGCGCCGCTACGCGTCGCCCGGGCAGCGCGTCAGCGACCTGGCGAGCGCCGCGGGGCGCGCGGCGCTGGCGGACGCCGGCCTCGACGCGCGCGAGCTCGACATGGTGCTGGTCGCGACGCTCGCATCCGATGAGATCACACCCTCGACGGCGCCGATCGTCGCGCGCGAGCTGGGGATCGCGGGCGTGGCGGCGATCGACGTGGGCGCGGCGTGCGCCGGCGCGATCGCGGCGCTCGCGCACGCGACCGCCTGGATCGAGTCGGGCCGCGCGCGCAACGTGCTCGTGATCGGCGCGGAGGTCCTGACGCGCTTCGTCGACTTCGATGATCCGCGCACCGCGCCGCTGTTCGCCGACGGCGCCGGCGCGCTCGTAGTCTCGGCCGGGGCCACCGGACAGATCGGGCCGTTCGTGCTCGGCAGCGACGGCGCGGCCGCGGACGCGATTCGCGCGACGCGCGCCAGGGGCGTGCTCGAGATGCAAGGCCACGAGACGTTCCTGATGGCCGTCGAGAAGCTCTCTAACAGCACGCGAGAGGTGCTCGAGCTGGCGGATCTGGCGCTCGAGGACATCGAGCTGTTCGTGTTTCACCAGGCCAACTCGCGCATCCTGACGGCGGTCGCCGAGCGGCTGGGGCTGCCGCGCGAGCGGGTGTTCGACTGCATCGCCAACTTCGGCAACACGAGCGCCGCGAGCATCCCGATCGCACTCGGCGAGGCTGTGCGGCTCGGCGCGCTGGCCTCGGGGGCGCGGGTCGTGCTCGGCGCCGTCGGCGCAGGGCTCGTATGGGGCGCGACGGTGCTCACCTGGGGCGAGGCGTCGGCCGCGCCCGCGGCCATCCCGTTGGAGGCCGCATGAACGGCCATGGCGAGCGCCAGGGATGCGCGCTGGTGACCGGCGGCTCGCGCGGCATCGGCGCGGCGATCGCATGTGCGCTGGCCGCCGACGGCTGGCCGGTGGGAGTCAACTTCCGCAGTGGCAAGGACGCCGCCGGCGAGACCGTCGCGCGCATCGAGGACGGCGGCGGGCAGGCGCTGGCGCTGGGTGCCGACGTGACCGTGCCCGAGCAGCTCGAGCGCATGTTCGACACGCTCGAGCAGCGCTTCGGGCGCGTGCTGGTGCTCGTCAACAACGCCGGCGTACGCGCTGACGACCTCGCGATCTCGCTGACGGACTCCGACTGGAGCCACGTCATCGACACGAACCTGTCCGCCGCATTTCGCGCGACCAGGCACGCGCTGCGCGGCATGATCCGCGAGCGCTTCGGCCGCGTGATCAACCTCGCCTCGGTCGTCGGGCCGCGCGCCAACGCCGGGCAGGCCAACTACGCGGCCGCCAAGGCCGGGTTGATCGGCATGACCAAGACGATCGCCGTCGAGGTCGCCCGCCGCGGCGTGACCGTCAACGCGATCGCGCCCGGGCTGATCGACACGGACATGACCGCCGACCTCGACGGCGAGCTGCTGCGCGCCGTGCCCGCACGCCGAGCCGGCACGGCGGAGGAGGTGGCGGCGTGCGCGCGCTTTCTCGCCTCCGAGCAGGCTGGCTACGTGACCGGCTCCACCTTGTATGTCGACGGCGGACTGGCCGCCTGAGCTGCATCAAACCAAACGAAAGGAACACACATGAGCACAGCCGTAACCACAGAGCAGGTCGAAAAGGTCGTGATCGAGTCGCTTGCGACGTTCGGCGCCGACCCCGACCAGATCACCCCGGACGCGACGTTCGAGGCGCTCGACATCGACTCGCTGGACCTCGCCGAGCTCTCGCAGATCGTGCACGAGCAGTTCGGCGTCGAGCTGAAGGGCTCCGATGTGGCCGAGGTCAAGACCGTCGATGACGCCGTCCAGCTGATCGCGTCGCGGCTGTAGGAGCGGTGGAGACGATGGCCCACACCGAACGAGCGGACGCGATCGTCGTCACCGGCGTCGGCGCCGTGACGCCGCTGGGCGTCGGCGCGCGCACGTTGCACGAGCGCTGGTGCGCGGGCGAGTGCGGGATCGCAGACGGCGAGGGCGCGTGTTCGGACTTCGACGCAAGGGACTTCCTCACCGCCAAGGAGGCGCGCCGCGCCGATCGCTTCACGCAGCTGGCGATCGCGGCGTGCACGGAGGCGCTCGCGGACGCGGGCTGGCAGGACGGCGGGGCGGACGGGCTCGCATACCCCCCCGAGCGCGTCGGCTGCGTGCTGGGCACCGGCATCGGCGGCATCCAGACGCTCGTCGACGGCCAGGACACGCTGCGCGAACGGGGCGGGCAGTACGTCTCGCCGCTGTCAGTGCCGCTGATGATGAGCAACGCCGGGGCGGGCGCGCTGTCGATGCGCCACGACCTGCGTGGGCCCTCGTTCGCGGTCAGCTCGGCATGTGCGTCGGGCGCGCACGCGATCGGCTCCGCGCTGCGGATGCTCCAGAGCGGCGAAGCGGACGCGGTCGTGGCCGGCGGCTCAGAGGCGGGGCTCACCCCGCTCGCACGTGCGGCGTTCAGCGCGCTGGACGCGCTCTCGCAGAGCGGCATCTCGCGACCGTTCGACGCGCGCCGCGACGGCTTCGTGATGGGCGAGGGCGCGGCGGTGATGGTGCTCGAGCGCGAGCAGGCGGCGCGTGCGCGCGGCGCGCGCGTGCTCGGCACGATCAAGGGCTACGGCGCGAGCTCCGACGCCCACCACCTGACCGCCCCCCGCGACGACGGTCAGGGCCAGGCCGCGGCAATGCGCGCGGCGCTCGCCGACGCCGGCGTCGTCGCCGAGCAGATCGACTACGTCAACGCCCACGGCACCTCGACGCCGCTGAACGACCGCGCCGAGACGCGGGCGATCAAGCTGGCGCTGGGCGAGCACGCGCAGCGGATCCCCGTGTCCTCGACCAAGTCGGCGATCGGGCACCTGCTGGGCGCCGCCGGGGCGGTCGAGGCAGTCGCGACGCTGCTGGCGCTGCGCGATCGCATCGCGCCGCCGACGCTCGGCCTGTCCGAGCCCGACGAGGGCCTCGATCTCGACTACGTGCCGGGTGCGGCGCGGCCGCTCGCGCGGGGCGGCGACGGAGCCCGCGGCGAAGGCGGCGGCGCGGTGCTGGCGCTGTCGAACTCGTTCGGCTTCGGCGGGCACAACGCGGTGCTGTGCCTGGAGGCCGCATGACTCCGGTGCGGGGGAGCGCGTGAGCCTCGCGCTGCTCGAGCGTCCCGACGAGCGGCTGACGCCGCTCGAGCGCCTGGAGGTCCTGGCCGACCCGGGCTCGCTGCAGCCGCTGCGCACGCAGGTGCGCTCGCGGCGGATGGGCGAGCGCGCGCAGGCCGGCGATGGCGTGCTCGCGGCGCACGCGCGCGTAGACGGACGCCAGGTGTACTGCTACGCGCAGGACGCGTCGTTCGCCGGCGGCTCACTCGGCGAGGCGCACGCGGAGACGATCGTCGAAGTCCTGCGCCTGGCCGGGCGTGCGCGCGTGCCCGTGCTCGGCTTCGTCGAGTCGGCCGGCGCGCGCATGCAGGAGGGCCTGGCGGCGCTTTCGGGCTATGGCGCGATCTTCCGCGAGCACGTGCGCCTGTCGGGCCTGGTGCCGCAGATATCGATCGTGTGCGGAGCGGCGGCGGGCGGCTCCTCCTACGGCCCGGCGCTGAACGACTTCGTGATCATGACCGGGCGCGCGTCGATGTTCCTGACCGGGCCGGCGGTCGTCTCGGAGGTCACCGGCGAGGACGTGGAGATGGCCTCCCTGGGCGGCCCGCGCGTACACGAGCGCAACGGCGTCTGCCACTTCACGGCGCCGACCGAGGTGGACGGCGCGCTGATGGCGCGCGACCTGCTCGACTACCTGCCCCAGCACGCGGGCGTCTGCACGCAGATGTGGCCGAGCGTGGCGCCGCCCGAGGGCGCGCCCGATCGCGCGGTTCCGGCGCAGGCGCGCAAGGTCTATGACATCCGCCACGTCGCCGGCGCGCTGGTCGACGGCGGGCGCCTGATGGAGGTCAGCGGACGTTGGGCTCGCAACATCGTCTGCGCGTTCGCGCGCCTGGACGGTTGCGCGATCGGGATCGTCGCCAACCAGCCGAAGCACTTGGGTGGCGTGCTCGACGCGAACGCGGCGCAGAAGGCGGCGCGCTTCGTGCGCATGTGCAACTCGTTCGGGCTGCCGCTGCTGGTGCTCGTCGACACCCCCGGCTTCCTGCCTGGATCGCGCCAGGAGCAGGACGGCGTGATCCGCCACGGCGCCAAGCTCGTGCATGCGTTCGCGGAGGCGACCGTGCCAAGCGTGACCGTGATCCTGCGCAAGGCGTTCGGCGGCGCGTTCATCGCGATGAACTCGAAGGCGCTGGGCGCCGACTACGTGTTCGCGTGGCCGGGCGTCGAGGTCGGCGTGATGGGCGCCGAGCAGGCCGTCGGCATCCTCAACCGCCGCGAGATCGCCGCGGCTGATGACCCGGACGCGCACCGCCGGCGGCTGGCGGGCGCGTACTCCTCCGAGCAACTGCAGGTCGAGGGTGCGAGCGCTGACGGCTTCGTCGACGAGGTGATCGCACCGGACGCGACGCGCGCACGGGTCGCGTCCTGCCTGGAAGCCCTGGCGGGCGTCCACCGCCCCGAGTCTCGCGGGGGCAACATCCCGCTCTAAAGGAGGTAGCGATGCGTTGGTCAGATCCATTCGAGCAGCTGTCGGTCGGGGAGCGATTCGACTCGGGACAGCGCACCGTGCGCGACACCGACGTGATCATCTTCAGCGCCCTCACCGGGGACTGGCATCCACAGCACTGCGACCCCGAGTGGGCCGCGCGCAGCCCGTTCGGCGAGCGGATCGCGCATGGCATGCTGGTGCTGTCGCTGGCGGTCGGGCTCGTGCCGCTCGATCCAGAGCGCGTGCTCGCTCTGCGCCGTGTCAGCGACGTGGTGTTCAAGCGCCCGGTGCGCCTCGACGACATCATCTCGGTCGCGGGCGAGATCACGGCGCTGCGCCCGATCGACGAACGCAGCGGGCTGGTCGACTTCGGCTGGCTGATCCGTAACCAGGACGGCGCGCTGGTCGCGCGCGCGAACGTGCAGGTGCTGTGGCGCACGGACGCAGGGCGCGCCACAGACACCGGCGAGGATGCGATCGCGGGCTCCTCGAGCGCGGACGCCGCGCCCGAGTCGTGGCTCGAGCCGATCGTCGGCGGCGCGGCCCCCGGCGAGTTCACGCCGCTGCCGCTGTGATGTTGCAGGGGCGGCGGATCCTCGTCACGGGCGTGCTCGACCGCCATTCGATCGCGTTCGCGACGGCCGCCCGCGCGCAGGAGCTCGGCGCCGAGGTGCTGCTGACGGGCTTCGGACGCACGAAACGGATGACCGAGCGCGCCGCCGGCCAGCTGCCGCAGCGGGTCGAGGTGCTCGAGCTCGACGTCAACAGCGCGGACGACGTCGAGCGCGTGCGCGCCGAGCTGGACGAGCGCTGGGGCGCGTTGGACGGGCTGCTGCACGCCGTCGCATACGCGCCGCCGGATGCGCTCGGCGGCGGCTTCCTCGACACGCCGCTGGAGAGCGCGGTGCTCGCGTATCAGACGAGCGCGTTCTCGCTGAAGGCGCTCGTCGCGGGGCTGCTGGGGCTGCTCGAGGCGGCGCCGGACGGCGCGGGCGTGGTCGGGCTGGACTTCGACGCGAGCATGGCGTGGCCGTCGTATGACTGGATGGGCGTAGCCAAGGCGGCGCTCGAGGCGGTCTCGCGTTATCTGGCCCGTGAGCTGGGCCCGCGGGCGATCCGCGTCAATCTCATCTCTGCCGGCCCGATCGAGACGCTCGCCGCCGGCGGCATCCCCGGCTTCTCGCAGCTGGCGGACGTGTGGTCACAGACGGCGCCGCTTGAGTGGGACACCGAGGACGCGGGCCCGGTGGCCGACGCCGCGTGCTTCCTGCTCTCGCCGCTGGCGCGCGCGATCACCGCCGAGATCGTGCACGTGGACGGCGGCTATCACGCGATGGGCTGCGCATCGCCGTGAGCGGCGCGATCCTGCTGACGGGGGCGACGGGCTTCCTCGGGATGGACGCGCTCACGCGCTTGATCGAGCGCGGCGACGGGACCGCGCGCGACGGCGAGCGGATCGTGGTGCTCGTGCGCGCGCGCGACGACGAGGACGCACGGCAGCGGTTGCGGGGCGTGCTTGCGCGCCTGTATGACGAGCCACCGGCCGGCGCGGCACGGGTGCGGGCCGTGCGCGGAGACCTGCAGGAGCCGGGGCTGGGCCTGTCGGCGCGCGACCGCGCCGAGCTCATCGGCTCGGTCGGGCGGATCATCCACTGCGCCGCGTCGATCTCGTTCGAGCTGCCGCTCGCACAGGCGCGCGAGATCAACGTGCGCGGCGTCGAGCGGGTGATCGAGCTGGCGCGTGAGATCGTGGCAGGCGGCACGCTGCGGCGCGTCGTGCACGTGTCGACCGCGTACGTCAGCGGGCGCCACGCGGGCGAGTTCGGCGAGGCCGATCTCGACGTCGGCCAGGAGTTCCGCAACACGTACGAGCGCTCCAAGCACGAGGCCGAGCGACTGCTGCGGGACGCTGAGGACCTGCCGCTGGCGATCGCGCGGCCGAGCATCGTCGTCGGGCACAGCCGCAGCGGCTGGACCTCCGCGTTCAACGTCCTCTACTGGCCGATGCGCGCGTTCGAGCGCGGGCTGCTCGAGGAGGTGCCCGCGCGCGAGGACTCGATCGTGGACTTCGTGCCCGTCGACTACGTGACCGACGGGATCGTGGCGCTGCTCGACGATGAGGCCGCGACCGGCACGTACAACCTGGTCGCGGGCGAGCGCGCGCTGAGCGCGGGCGAGCTCGTGCAGCTGCACTCGTCTGTGTCGGGACGTCCGCCGGTGCGCTTCGTGGCGCAGGACGGCCCCGGCGGCCTGCCGGCTGGCGCCGAGAGCTTCGTGCCTTACTTCGATGTGCGCTGCCGCTTCATGGATGGGCGGGCGCGCGAGGTGCTCGAGCGGGCCGGGGTGGAGAAGCCCGAGCCGAAGGACTACCTGGAGCGGCTGATCGCGTACGCGCGGTTGGCCGGCTGGGGCAAGCGGCCGATTACGCGGCAGGCATCGCTACTGGCTGCCGGCCACGTCCGGTAGCTGCCTCAAAGCTCAGGGCGCCAGCTGCGTCGCGGGCGGGTCTGGTGGAACACGTGTACCACGTAGGCCCGTTCGTCCGCGGGCGCTCCGAGGTTGGTTGCGAGCGCGAGCTCTCGCTTCGCCAGCTTCCGATCCCCCCTTCTGGCGGCCAGATTTGCGAGCGCGTGGTGTGTCGCAGCCAGGCCCTCACGGGCGTCCTGCGCAGCGAAGGCGCGGTGAGCGAGGTCGAGGTTCCTGCGCGCCTGCGGCAGCGCTCCCGTGCGGATCTGCACGACGCCGATCTCCAGCAAGAACCAGGCTTCACCGACGGGATCGCGCAAGCGTTTGCGCAGCTCGAAGCCTTCCTGGAGAAAGCGCCTCGCGGCGGCCCAATCGTGCAATGCCCGCGCGCGGCGCGCGAGCGACAGCAGCGAGTCGGCCTCTACATGCGCGTCGTTCAGTTCACGAGCGAGGGTGAGCGCACGCTCGTGCTCCCGATAGGAGGCCGTTGGATCCTGTATGAGGGCACCGAGGTGGTCGCGAGCGTACAGCTCACGCGCCCTGTTGCCGGTGCTCTGCGCGAGCGCGACCGCCTCGCGCAGCAACCCGATTGCGTCATCCGCGTCGCCGCGAACCACCTTCACAGCACTCATCGTGGTCAGGCTCGAACAGATGCCGTTGCCGTCGTTCGATTCGCGATAGAGGCGTATCGCTGCGGCGACGGCGCGCTCGGCGCGGGTCGTGTCGCCACATTCGAGCGCAATCTGACCGCGCTCCTCGAGCGCCCCCGCCTCGGCTCGAGGGTCCTGAATCGATCGGTATTCCTCTATGACCATATCCAGCCGCCGCGCCGCTGCAGCCAGGTCTCCCTGCTGTGAGTCCAGGTAGGCGAGCTCACACAGCAGGTTGCTGCGCTCGTGCCTGTCGCCCGCGGGGCCGAGTATCCGCTCGGCGGCGTCGAACCGCTCGCGCGCACGGTCGTACTCGCCTGCAACCGCGCGGACCTTGCCTTGCAAGCGGACCGCGGCCGCGCGTTCACTGTTGAGGTTGTGCAGCGCACCGAGTCTCTCTACTGCCTCGAGCAATGGGTACAGCTCGTTCCACGGCTGCACACGGCTGAACACCACGGACGCTTTCAGCAGGAACTGCGCCGTACGGCGGGCCTGCTCGTGACTCCAGCTCTTCCATTGCTGCTCGTCCTCGAGCGCAGCCTGCACCTGCCAGTGAAGGAGATCGCCGCTCGGAGAGACGTTGGCGATGTCCCGCCAGCGGCTGCTCTCGGCCGCATCCTCGGCAAAGTGGTACAGGGATGCAAGGGTCGCCGCGATGGACGCCGGGTCACAGGCATGGCTGCGTTGCAGTATCTGCGCGCTTCTCAGCGCCGCGTCGCGGCGATCTGCGGTGCTGAGACCGTATTGCGCGAGCGAGGACCAGACCAGCCGGTCCACGAACCGATAGCGAGGCGCGTAGTGCGTGGGCTGGGCGGACCCCTGCAGGGGCAGCTCTGCCACAGCTTCCAGCAGCGCTCCCTCGGCCGCACCGTGCGTCAACTTCGCTGCCAGCGCCTGGGAGCTCGCGAGCTCCACGCCGAGCAGCTCCGCGATCGGCTCGAGGCTGAAGGTGTCGCCCTGTAGGACCGCGAGCGCGAGCAGCTGTTTCGCCCCGTCAAAGAACCCGGATTCATCTCCTAGCGCTTCTTGGATGCGGTCATTGACGATCTCCCTGGTCGCGGCGAGCCCGCCCTCCAGCTTGGCGTGATCGAATACCCAAAGGCCCCGTCGATCCTTGATCACGACCGCTCGTCGACGCCACTCCTCGAACAGCTCGACCACCCAGCCGGCCTGCCCTCCGCTGACCGCATGCAGCTCAGCCCGTAGCTCCCGCGCGGACGGCTCGATGAGCGCCTGGATGGACGTGTCATCGAGGATCGGCATCGATCGCCACTCGGCGCGCTCGCTGCTCACAAGCGAACGCGCCATGCGCCACAGCGGAGGCTCGGTATCGTTTCGGGGGGGGAAGGCATGAAGGCGCCTCGATGCCAAGGATCAGCAAGAGGCGCAGATCCACGTCGGCCTCGGCCGCAAGGCCCTCGATCAGGTTGAGCCACCACAAGCCGCCAACGGGCGCCGTGCTCTGGACTGCGAAACACACAGGCTGCTGGTCCGCCAGCGCGCGAAGCGCCCGCTGCAGCACACGTGGTCCGGCGGGCATGGCGGGCCGCTCGCGCGAGAGCTCTTTCAAGAGGCGCTGGCTGTTGCTCATGCTGCCGGCTATCTGCCCCAGCAGGGCTCCAAGCGGGCCGCTGAAGGCGGCGAGTGAGGTCATCAGTTCGATGGTGGTCGAGACCGCACCGGGCCGCGAGTCGCTGTGCATGCCGCCGGCGATGTAGGCCCCGTTGGTCAGCGTCCCGCGCAGCAGCAGCGGCTGCTCACGGTGCTGCGCCAGCAGCTGCGGCAGCTGCTCGAACACCAGACCCTGGCCGGCTCCCGGCCCGCCGGCCAGGAAGACGGTGCCTCCTCGCCCGGCCGCAAACCGTGTCTGTGCAAGATCGGCGACGGATACGGCGAGATCGGTGATGAGACTCGGGCGGCGCGGCGAGCCGCCGCTGAGAATCTGTCGCAGGCGATTTACCACATAACCGCCTCGAGATCGCTCAGCGACAGGTAAGGGACGAGCTCTGCGCCGGCGGCGCGTTCCACTGTCACCTTCAGGACAAACCTTCGGCGGCGGGCAGCGGCCAGTCGACGCCAAACGGCTCGACTCGTCGCTCGACGATGCGATCGAGTGCGATGGTCTCAATTATCGGTGGTGCGAGTCGCGCCGTCACGCCGAAGCCCGGGTTCGCGACCCAGCTCGTGATGAGCCTCAGGGCAGCGTCGTAATACCCTGAGCGCTTCAACAGCGGACCGTGAGCAAACATCGGAGTGGCCAGCAGCGGTGGATGATCCCTCGCGGTCGTAGCCACCCGTCCCGCGGGGAGTGGCAGCAGCACCATGCCGCAGTACCCTGCGGGGAGCTGCAGTGGCCAGCCACGCGTCGTGTACTTGTCGCTCTGCCGGCGCCAAGTGCTCTCATGCGCCTCTCGCCAGCCTTGAAAGCTCGCCGCGCCGCACACCTGTATCACCAGCTGAATCTGCGATACGTTTACGTACGGCTGGCCAACCCTGTCGGCCAATCTCTCCAGTCCGTCGCGCAGGTGTCCCACGAGGCGCCGCCGATCACGGACGGATACGTCCTTGAACTGGCCGGTGAAGCTCGGTGGCGTGTTCCTGGATCTCAGCTTCATGTCGGAGGGGGATGCGAGACGGGTGGACGAGTTTCGATATCGGCGTCAAGTCGACTCCGCTGAAGTAGAGACTGTCAATCCGTGCGGGCGGAAAAAGTCGGGCTCCTAACTCTCGCGAGGGCCAGTGCCGGTCACCCGCTTCGCGCCTTGACCCGTGGCGGGATGGTCGCGTCGGCGGGGGGCGCAGCGACAGCGGTTATAGTTGCCCGATGTCGGGGCGACTCGAGGGGAAGGTCGCGGTCATCACGGGCGCGGCCGGCGGCATCGGTGCTGCGGCCGCGCGACGGATGGCGCAGGAGGGCGCGCGGCTGCTGCTGACGGACGCCGATGAGGGCGGCGCGCGGCGCGTGGCGCAGGAGCTCGGCAGCGAGCGCGCGGATGCGCTCGGCCATGACGTCACCAGCGAGGAGCAGTGGCAGGCGGTGCTCGCCGCAGCACTGCAGGCGCACGGGCGGATCGACGTGCTGCTCAACAACGCGGGCGTGTTCCTGGCAGCGGCGCTGACGGAGACCTCGCTCGAGCAGTTCCGGCTGGTGATGGAGGTCAACGTCGTCGGCGTGTTCCTCGGCATGCGCACGGTCGCGGCGGCGATGAGCGAGCAGCAGGCGGGGTCGGTGATAAACATCTCGTCGGTCGCTGGCCTCACCGGACCGCCTTACCTGACCGCGTATGCCGCGAGCAAGTGGGCGGTGCGCGGCATGAGCAAGGTCGCCGCCAAGGAGCTGGCGCAGTTCGGTGTGCGTGTGAACTCGCTGCACCCAGGACAGATCGACACCGACATGAACACGCGCCAGCGCGAACAGACCCCCGAGCTGATCGACAAGCTGATCAGGGGTATCCCGCTGCGGCGGATCGGCCAGCCCGAGGAGGTCGCCGAGGCGATCGTGTACCTGGCGAGCGACGAGAGCGTGTACGTGACCGGGTCAGAGCTCGCGATCGACGGCGGCGTCACCGCTTGAGCGGCGGCTGCGCCCACAACCACAACGGCAGGGAGAGGCAATGAGCGAGATCAACCATCAGGTGCGACTGGCAGCACGGCCGGTGGGACTGCCCAAGAGCAGCGATTGGAACATGACCGAGGAGTCCGTGCCGACGCCGGGCGCGGGGGAGTTCGTGGTGGCGATCTCCTACGTCTCGCTTGACCCGGCGATGCGCGGCTGGATGAACGCCGGCGCCTCCTACATCGAGCCGGTCGAAATCGGCGACGTGATGCGCGCCGGCGCGGTCGGGCGCGTCGTCGCCTCCGAGCACCCCGGCTTCGCCGTCGGCGAGCACGTCTACGGCGCGTTCGGCGCGCAGGAGTACGCGCTGTCGGACGGCAACGGCGTGATGAAGATCGACCCGACGCTCGCGCCGCTGCCGACGTACCTCGGCACGCTGGGCATGACCGGCATGACCGCCTACTTCGGGCTGTTCGACACGGGCAAGATGCAGGCGGGCGACACCGTCGTCGTCTCAGGTGCCGCCGGCGCCGTCGGCATGGCCGTCGGGCAGATGGCGAAGATCAAGGGCGCCGACCGCGTCGTCGGGATCGCCGGTGGCGAGGAGAAGTGCCGCTGGCTCGTCGACGAGCTCGGCTTCGACGCGGCGATCGACTACAAGTCCGAGGACGTGCGCCTCGCGCTGCGCGAGGCCGCGCCGAAGGGCGTCGACGTGTACTTCGACAACGTCGGCGGCGAGATCCTCGACGCGGTGCTCACGCGCCTGGCGCGCGGCGCGCGGATCGTGATCTGCGGCGCCGTCTCGCAGTACAACTCGACCGAGGGCGTGCGCGGCCCTGCGAACTACCTGTCGCTGCTTGTCGCGCGCGCGTCGATGATCGGCATGGTCGTGTTCGACTACGCGCCCAAGTTCGGGGTCGCCGCCGCCGAGATCGCCGGTTGGATGCAGGAAGGCCGGCTGATCTCGCGCGAGGACGTCGTGGACGGCGGCGTCAGCGCGTTCCCCGACACGCTGCTGAAGCTGTTCACGGGCGAGAACGTCGGCAAGCTGGTGCTGCGCGTCGGCTCGGACTGAGCCGAGCGCGTCAGCCGGTGCCCTGTCCTCGAGCGAACCGTATGAGGTCGACGTGCTCCCCAGTGTCGACAGCCTTGGTCAGTGCCGCTATGTAATCGGCTCGGCCGGAGCCGTCAACGTCGAGGCGTGCGCCGCCCCAGGTGAACGGCTCCTCTCCGACGGAGACCAGGAACAGGTCGGCCATCAGTCGGGTGCAGCGACCGTTCCCGTTGGGGAACGGATGGATGCTGACCAAGCGGCAGTGGATCCTGGCCGCCAAGGTGTCTGGTTCGAACACTTTCTCTGCATGCCAGAGCTTGGCGTCGTCGAGCAGCAGCTGGGACTGAGTCGTGATCAGGTGTGGCTCCACCCCGATGTTGGTCACGCGCCGTCGTTGCGTTCCGGCCCATCTCCAGACATCGCCGAACATCCTGCGGTGTAGGTGCAGCATGAATCCGTAGTCGAGTATTCCTACTGGCCCGAGTGTGCGCGCCTGCTGCTGCGCCCACGGAAGCGCCTTCGTGATGTTCTCGAACTCCACCTGATTGAGGTCTGCGCGGGTCGCCACGAAGTCTGGGATGAGACCGCCGAGGTCCTCCTCCTCCAGTGGCGTAGCCCCGGATGGCTCTGGACCGATCGTCCGTACGTGGAACGTCGGACGCGGCGGCTCATCAGGTGGCATGGCGCTCACTGTTCGCGTGGCAGTCGGCTTCGCGACGCGCGCCAGGGATTGCCGCTCGCCACGAGTTGCTGCGCATATCGCTCGACAGCCTCGCGCTGACGGTCGTCGTCTATGTCCTGGGCCTCCAGGGCCATGGTCCGGGCGGCATACCCGAGGAGCTGTGCCGCAGCCGTTCGAGCCCGGGTCCAGACCGTCCGCTCCAGCGTGGAGTTCGGCACGAGTGCGTAGACGAGTGTGCAGTCCAGGGCGCCAGCCACTTCGGACAGCTTGTTGATGGTGATGCCGCCGTGAAGCTCGGCGCGCTCCAGCTTGTTGACCGCGGCGCCCGACACCCCGAGACGCTCGGCGAGCACGGCTTGACTCATGCCGAGCGCACCTCGGATGGCGCGTATCCAGCCGGAGCGAGGGCGGGCTGCAATGGGCCCTAGTTGGGCGGAGCTGAACTTTCGATCAAGCTCACGGCGGGCCTGCGCGGCCCTCTCTGCTCGTTGCATATCTATAGGTTAGCAGATCAATTAGTGATCGAAACCTATCGGTTTAGAAAGTGACCATATGTGCAAATGTATAGGTTGTGACCAGGCGATCTGTCGGCGCATCCGACGACGTCGAGCAGGAAACAGGGATCTATCGCGCGGCGCTGGACGTCAGAACACCGGCGTCTCGCGGTAGTCGCCGAAGACTTGCTGCAGCGACTCGATGATCTCGCCCTCGCTGGCGTGGGCGCGGGCGCACGCCAGCAGCGGCTCCATCAGGTTGCGATCCTCGTGCGCGGCGTCCTCGCGCAGGGCGGCGAGCGTGCGCTCGACAGCGGCGCCGTCGCGCCGGGCGCGTGCGGCCTGCAGGCGCCCGATCTGCTTGCGCTCGAGCGCCGGGTCCACGCGCAGCGTCGGGATCGGCTGCTCATCGGTGGCCACGTAGCTGTTGACGCCGACGACGATCCGCTCGCGCGCGTCGATCTCCTGCTGCAGCGCGAACGCCGCGTCGGCGATCTCGCGCTGGGGGTAGTTGAGCTTGGTCGCCTCGACCATGCCGCCGAGCTCGTCGATCTTCGCGAAGTACTCATACGCGCGCGCTTCCATCTCATCGGTCAGAGCCTCGACGAAGTAAGAGCCGCCGAGCGGGTCCACCGTGTTCGTGACGCCGGTCTCGTGCGCGAGCATCTGCTGGGTGCGCAGCGCGATCGTGACCGCCTCCTCGGTGGGCAGCGCGAGCGCCTCGTCGTAGGAGTTCGTGTGCAGCGACTGCGTGCCGCCGAGCACCGCCGCGAGCGCCTCGACGGCGGTGCGCACGATGTTGTTCAACGGCTGCTGCGCAGTCAGGCTGACCCCCGCCGTCTGCGCGTGGAAGCGCATCTGCCACGAGCGCGGGTTCTTCGCGCCGAACGTCTCGCGCATCTCTTTCGCCCAGATGCGCCGCGCCGCGCGGTACTTGGCGATCTCCTCGAAGAAGTCGATCTGCGCGTTGAAGAAGAACGACAGCCGCGGCGCGAACTCGTCGATGTCGAGGCCGCGCGCGACCGCCTGCTCGACGTAGGTGAGGCCGTCCTTGAGCGTGAACGCGAGCTCCTGCTGCGCGGTCGAGCCCGCCTCGCGGATGTGGTAGCCGGAGATCGAGATCGGGTGCCAGCGCGGCATCCGCCGCGTGCACCACTCGATCATGTCGCCGCACAGGCGCATCGCCGGGTCGATCGGGAAGCACCACTCCTTCTGCGCGATGTACTCCTTCAGGATGTCCGCCTGGATCGTGCCCGACAGGCGCTCGAGCGGGATCGGGCCGTTGGGCCCCACCTCGCCGGACTCGGCGGCGGCCACGTAGAAGGCGAGCATGATCGCGGCGGGCGCGTTGATCGTCATCGACACGGACACCTCGCCGAGGTCGATGCCCGAGAACAGCGTCTGCATGTCGTCGAGCGTGTCGATCGCCACGCCCTCGCGGCCGACCTCGCCCAGCGAGCGCGCGTGGTCGGAGTCGTGGCCCATCAGCGAGGGCATGTCAAACGCCGTCGACAGCCCGGTCTGGCCGTGCTCGAGCAGGTAGTGGAAGCGCTCGTTGGTCTCCTCGCTCGTGCCGAAGCCCGCGAACTGGCGCATCGTCCACAGCCGCCCGCGGTACATCGTCGGGTGGATGCCACGCGTGAACGGGTACTCGCCCGGGCGCCCGATCGGGTCATCCGGGGCGCCCGCGCCAGCGCCGGGGGATAGGTCGGCGGCGGTGTAGAGCTCGCGCACGGGCTCGTCGGACAGCGTGCGGAAGCTTTCGCGCACGTCCGGCGCGCTGACTCGGGCGGGCGCCCCGCCCCCGGCGTCGTCCTGTGCGTCCCCCTCGCCAGGCGGCTTCGTGCTGATCGCCATTACGACCGTTCATGCTACCCGCGGCTACCGTGTGTGCCATTCCCGCGGCACTGGAGCGACGCACGCTGGCGCTGGTCGGCGAGGTGATGGGGCTGCTCGATCTGCAGGAGCTGTGCGTTGGGCTGCTGCGCGCGCTGCGCGAGGCGATACCCGCCGAGTGGTGCGCGCTCAACGAGCTGCCCGCGGATCTGCCGCGCACGGTCTCGATGGCCGAGCCGCCGGTGCCGGCGCAGATCCACATCGCGTTCGCCCGCTACGGCTCGGAAAACCCGCTGGTCGACCACTACGTGCGAACCCGCGACGGTCGCGCGACGCGCTTCTCCGATCTCATCACGCGCCGCGAGCTGCACCGGCTGGACATCTACCGCGAGGTCTACCGCCCGCTGGGCGTCGAGTACCAGATCGCGTTCACGCTGCCGTCCGCCTCCGAGCGACTGCTGGGCATCGCGCTCAGCCGCGGCAAGCGCGACTTCACCGCGACGGAGCGCGACCTGCTCAACCTCGCCCGCCCGTACCTGATTCAGGCGTATCAAAACGCCATCGCGTACACGCAGCTCGCGCGCGGCGCGGGTCGGCAGATCGTGGTCGCTGACCTGCGGGCGCTCGGCCTCACGGGGCGGCAATCGGAGGTGCTGCGGCTGGTGGCGATGGGGTATTCAGACCAGGACGCCGCGGCGGCGCTCGGGATCAGCGTTCGCACTGCGCAGAAGCACCTCGAGCACTGCTACCGCACGCTCGATGTCGGCGACCGCTCGCAGGCCGCGCGGTTGGCTTGGGCGGCGGCCAGCGACGTCGACTAGCCTCGCTCTCGATGATGTCCAGCGATGGCGGTGTGATCGTCGGCGAACTGCGCCGAGTGCTCGGCGCCGAGCACGTGCTGCAGGCGCCGCCGGCGCAGTCGCCGTACAACCGCGACAGCTCCAACCGCAGGGGCGTGCAGGGGCGTGCGGATGCAGTCGTGCTGCCGGGCAGCGCTGAGGAGGTTGCGGCGGTGGTCGGCTGGTGCTACGCGCACGACGTCGCGATCGTGCCCCGCGGCGGCGGCACCGGGCTGACGGGCGGAGCGGTTGCGGTGCACGGCGGCGTGGTCTGCTCGCTGGAGCGACTGCGCCGCGTGCGCGAGCTCGAGCCGGGGCTGTGGCGGATGTTCCCCGAGGCGGGCGTCAGCACCCACGACGTGCAGCGGCTCGCGCGCGAGAACGGCCTGATGTTCGCTCCCGACCCGGGCGCCGGCGAGCAGTCGCAGATCGGAGGCAACGTCGCGACCAACGCCGGCGGCCCGCACGCGCTCAAGTACGGCGTCACCGGGGCGTGGGTCGCGGGCGTCGAGGCCGTGCTCGCACCGGGGGAGCTCGTGCGCGTCGGCGGCTGGGCCGGCAAGGACGTCGCCGGCTATGACATCAAGAGCCTGCTCGTCGGCTCGGAGGGCACGCTGGGAGTGATCACGGCGGTGCGCCTGCGCCTGCTGCCCGCGCCCGAGGCGGCGATTCCGCTGCTCGTGTTTCTGCCGACACGCGAGGACGGCTGCGCGGCGATGTGCGCGGTGTTCGCCGCCGGGCTGCGCCCGTCCGTGCTCGACTTCATGGACGGCGAGACGCTGCGGATCCTGGCCGCCGCCTACCGAGGCGTCGGCGCCGATGCCGCCAAGGCGGGCGCACACGCGGACGAGGTGCAGGTGCCGGCGGACGCGGGCTTCGCGCTGATCTGCGAGCTCGACGGCTCGCACGCGGAGGCGCACGCGCAGCGACGCGCGCTGCTCGAGCTGCTCGGCGATGGTGCGCTCGCGGTGCACGAGCCGGCGGACGCGAAGGCGCTGTGGCGCTGGCGCGACGGCGCCAACCCGGCGGTCACGGCGGTGCGCGGGGCGAAGGTCAGCGAGGATGTCGTGTTCCCGCTCGAGCGCGTCGCCGAGGGCCTGCAGCGCTTCGAGCAGATCGCCGCCGCGCACGGGTTGCGCTCCTGCGCCTGGGGGCACGGCGGCGACGGCAACGTGCACGCCACCGTGCTCGTCGATCCGGCGAATGGGGCCGAGCTCGACGCCGCGGAGGCGGTCGGCGAGGAGCTGTTCGCGCTGGTCGTCGAGCTGGGAGGCTCCGTCGCGGGCGAGCACGGCGTAGGCTGGCTGAAGCGCGGGCGCCTGGAGTCGCAGTGGGACCGCAGGGCGCTCGACATTCACGAACAGATCAAGAGCGCCTTCGATCCGAAGGGCCTGCTCAACCCGGGGAAGAAGCTGGCGCGGTACCCTGCGCGCTCGCTGAGCACATCTACTTGAAAGGAACACCAGCATGAACAAGTCGCAACTGATCGACGCGATCGCCGCGGACAGCGGTCTCACGAAGGCCGATTCCCAGCGCGCCGTGGAGTCGCTGCTCGACACCGTCACCAAGACGCTCAAAAAAGGCGACGAGGTCAGCATCACCGGCTTCGGCAAGTTCTCCGTCGTCAAACGCGCCGCGCGCCAGGGCGTCAACCCGCGCACCGGCGAGCGCGTCAAGATCAAAGCGTCCAAGGCGCCCAAGTTCTCCGCCGGCGCCGGGCTCAAGCAGGCCGTTCACCCCAAGAAATAGTCAGTCCACCCGAGCACGCTCACCGGCGATGACGCTCGTCAGCGACCTGGAGCTCCCCGCGTTCGACTACACCGACCCGTCGATGCGCGGGGAACGCTTCCATGTCGCGATGGAGGAGCTGCGAGCCGAGGGTTGGCTGGCGCAGGGGCCGTTCGGGTACATGGTGCTCGACCGCGACGCAGCCGAGTTCTTCCTGCGCACCCGCGCCGCGACGTTCCCGGGGATGAAGATCGCCGAGATCTTCGGCGTGAGCGAGGGGCCGCTGTACGAGCAGATGCTGCGCAACATCCTGCACGTGAACGGCCCCGACCACGCGCGGCTGCGCGGCCTCGTCAACCCGTCGCTGTCACCGCGTGCGGTGGAGCGCTACGCGCCGGCCATGCGCGGGTTCCTCGAAGGCCTGTTCGAGCAGGCTCTTGCTTCGTCGCAGGTGCCGGGGAGCGTCACGTGCGAGTTCGTGGACGCGTTCGCCAAGCCGTATCCGTCGCAGATGATCGCCACCGTGATGGGCGCGCCGCTCGCGGACGCGCCGAGGCTGCACCACTGGTCCAACTGGATCCAGCGGCAGTTCGACGCCGCCAGCATGGCCAGCGAGCGCGATCAGATCGAAGAGGCGGTCGAGCAGTTCTACGGGTATGCCGAAGCCCTGATCAGGGCGCGCCGCGAGGACCCGCGCGATGACCTCATCTCCATGTTGATTCAGGCTGAACAGGACGGCGAGCGGCTGTCGGACGTGGAGTGCATCAATCTCGTCTTCAACGTCCTCGCAGGCGGCGTCGACACAACCCAGAGTCAGCTGGCGCACACGGTCAGGCTGCTCGCCGAGCATCCCGAGCAGTGGGCGATGCTGGTGGACGATCCGCAGCTCGCGCAAGCAGCCGTCGACGAGGCGCTGCGCTTCGAGCCGATCACGCCGTTCACCGCGCGCATGACCACCGAGGACGTCGTCTACCGCGACGTCAGCTTCCCCGAGGGCACGATCGTGATGGTGTGCGCGTTTACCGGCAATCGTGACCTCGCCGAGGACGAGCTCGGCCCCGGGGGACCCGACAGCTTCGACATTGCCGCCGCCGATCGAAGATCGGCCAGCAGCCGCGCGCGCTCGCTCACGTTCGGGGCCGGCGTGCACTACTGCGTCGGCGCAAACCTCGCGCGCCTGGAGCTGCGCGAAGCGGTGTCGTTCCTCGCCCAGCACGTGCGCCAGCTAGAGCTCGACGGCGAGCCCGTGTTCGAGAGCATCACCGGCATCTACGGCCTCGCCGAGCTGCCCGTCCGCATGTCGCTCTGACCACCGAGAGGTGGAACAATTTGGGAGGGGGCCACCGGAGGCTCCCAAGCGACACGAGGTTGGAGTGGTGGCTGTATTCGAACGGAGATCGAAGCGGAGTCGACGCGCAGCGTGGTTCCCGGCGGTAGTGGTCGCTGGTGCCGCAGCGATCGTGGTGGTCAGCGCCTTCTGCACGGCGAGTGCGCTGGCGGGTCTGTACCACGTGTACTCGTGCCGGACGCCCTCGGGGGAAAGTGCGCCGGTGGATGGGTGGAGCGGGGCAGTAACCGGTGTCGGATCAATTGCGGAAGACACATGCTCGGAGCCGAGCGGTGCCCTGGTAGCGGCGCTGCGCGCCAATACGGAACGCACCGCCGGTTCAGACGCCGCGACGTGGCTGTTTGAAGCCCCAACAGAGGAGACGCTCACGGGGGCAATCTTGTGGCGCGCGGGGGACGCAGATGGCGGTGCGGAAATTAGTGATACCTACGAGTTCTGGCTGGCTGGGCCAACCGAACGCGACGTCTTCGAAGACTGTCTGTCTATCTCGGAATGCGCTGGCAAGGGTGACATCGGGCAGCCGCTTTCGGTCGCGAACCTCGTGGCTGTTCCTGCAGCCAATCTCGGCTCTCGTCTCTACCTGACAGCCACGTGCGGCGGTGTCACGAAGTTCAATTGCCTGGATGGCTTCGGCGACCCCGACGGCTACGCCGCAGTGGTCTACCTGTACGCAGCGGACCTGACGCTCGAACAGAGCGCGCCTCCGAACGCGTCGAATGTGAGTGGGGAACTGGCGAGCGCGCCGACCGTGGCGGGCACTAGCGACGTGGCGTTCGATGCGAGCGACCCTGGCTCAGGTGTGTACGAGGCCGTGTTCAGCGTCGACGGCAAGGTGGTGCAGAGCACCGTGATCGACGAAAACGAGGGGCGCTGCCGGAACGTCGGTCAGACGACGGACGGGCTGGCTGCGTTCTTGTACGTGCAGCCGTGTCCGGCGTCGGTGAGCGCTGACGTGGGCTTCGACACGACGGCTGTGGCAAATGGCGGGCATCACCTCGTGGTGAGCGTGATCGACGCGGCCGGCAATGCGGCGACTGTGCTCGACAGGAACGTGACGATCGACAACCCGCCTGCGCCAGGCGCGCCTGGCGCGTCTGGCGCGCCTGGCGGCCCGAACGGGACGAACGCATCGTCACGAGCGACGCTGGCGGTGAGCTGGGCGAGTACGGCGAGCGCGCGCCTGGTGAGCAGCTATGGGCATGCGCACACGATCGTTGGCCGGCTGACAGCCCCGGACGGAGCGCCGATCGAAGCGGCGCAGGTCAACGTGCTCTCCACGCAGGATTACGCGGGCGCGAGGACCGCGGCGATGCCCGGTGTGCGCACGGGCGCCGGCGGTCGCTTCGCGCTGCGCCTGCCGGTGGGATCGTCCTCGCGCACGCTGCGCTTCCAGTACAGCGATGAGCTCGGCTCCTCGCCCGTGGTAACGCGCACGCTGACGTTGAGCGTGCGGGCGGGCGTGAGCCTCGGTGTCTCGCCGCGCACAGCCAGTGTGGGCCGCAGTATCTACTTCTCCGGCCGCTTGCGTGGCGGGCCTGTTCCGAGCGGCGGCAAGCTGCTCGTGCTCGAGGCGCGCTCGCCGGGCGGCGCGTGGCTGGAGTTCGACGTGATCCGCAGCGACGCCAGCGGGCGCTTTCACGCGAGCTACCGCTTCAAGTTCTCAGGTCCCGCCACGTATCAGTTCCGGGTGCTGTGCGAAGCCGAGGCCGACTACCCGTTCGCGACTGGGGCATCGAACGTGGTCGGGGTGTTCGAGCGGTGAACGCCAGCGCTCAGCTGGAGCGCGCTCAAACCGCTTCTCATGGAGGAGCCGGTCGGCTCGTGCATTTGACCGGAGCGGGGGAAGTGCCTACGGTTACAGGGGTGCTGCCGATGTCGGCGAGGTTCTCGTACTCGATGCTCGGTGGCCCGGTCGGCTCCCTTACATAGCTGCAGGTAGGCCCCGTGGTGGGGTGGCTCGCTTCAGGGGGCCAGAGCTCGTAGGCGACCGGCTGCTCGATCCAGGCTAGCTCGGTCCCGTCGAGCGCGAGCCCGAGAACCTCGTTGCCGGGTGCGATGTCGACCGTCGCCACGGGCGCACGGGTCGCGACATCGAGAACCTCGATCTGCCCGGTCGAGCTCAGAAAGGCCAGCTCGCCGTCCGACATCGAGACGGCGGTCTGAGGAACCGGCCCGGAGCGCGGCGTGATGGTTACGTGAATGTCGGGTTCGAATGGCCGGCCTCCGTCTGGGACTACGAAGCCACTCGTATCGTCATATTCTCCTGGGGGCCCGGGGCCACCCGAGGCCAACACGTTCGCAAACACGTCCCCAGCATCGTCGGTCTGCACGTCTGTCGTCACCTGTGGCGAAATACCGAGTGTGTCGAACGTCGTGACATGCGCACCGCCAGGTCGAATGACGGCCACGGTGTAGGAGTTCTCGCGGGCGGTCGCGCTTACGATCGCGACTGTCTTTCCGGCTGCCGAGACAGCGAGTGGCCGGCGCGCCAGCCGGCGCAAGAGCCCGGCGTACTGGCCGTCCGAGCCGAACGCGACCAACCTGAAAGCGCCGCTTTTTGAGGGCCCACCCACACGGCAGCTCCGCCCGACTACGTCAAACAGACGCCGGCCGCTTATCGCGAGCAACGAGCGGGACGAGCTGCTGCCTTTCGTGGATGTCGTTTCCGCTGCAAGTGGCTCACATCCCTGCGGTGGCTTCACTTTGGCCAGCTTGCCGTCGGCAGGACCTGCCATGACCGCGCGGTCGATGCCGAGCGCGATCCAGCCGCCGCCGGTCGAGACCTCTGCGAGCGTGCCACCACGCAGCAGTGAGCGCGGTGCCGCGCCTGGCGATAGTGCCTCAAGACCCGCGCTGTCTTGCCAGATCAGCGTGCCGCCACTCAGCAGCGGACCGGCGACGAACGTGGGAAGCGCAAGTGGGGCAGCGGCGATAGCGACGGGGGCGGCTGCGATGGCTGCGAGCAGGCCGGCTCCCACTGTGGCGAGGACACTGGATGTCAGCCGACCAGTGGAACCCATATCCCGACCATAGCGCGGACGCTGGCGTCAAAGCAAAGCCGCGCCTGCTGCGTGGCTGCGGTCACATCAGTGCGCCGCGGGCCGCGGGCACTGGTACCGCGGGTGCGCGACCGTGGGGTTACCAAGCACGACATACAGGCCGCTGCCATCTGGGAAGCGTCCGCAGGGCTTTGGCCCGTTGGCGGTGATCGGCTTGCGCAGCAGGTACGCGTCGCTGGGCGTGAGCTGCTGGGGAGTGAGCCCGGCGGGCACGGGGAGCTGCGCGATCTCCGCGAGCCGTTCGAGGCCGCCCGGCTGGAAGAACAGCGTGTCGGCGGAGGCGTGTTCGAATTGCAGCGCCTGCATGCCTTCGCGGTGCAGCGCGAGCAGCGTGTTCAGCAACATCGTGCGGGAGGCGCCAGTGATTTCAGGGTGCAGTTCGATCTCCGTCGCAATCGACAGGGGCGCGGTGCGCCGGTAGATCTCGGGGTGGCGCCCGGGGCAGATGAACGTGTATTCCTCAAACGGCTTGAGCGCGTCGCCGAGCTCGACGTACACGCCGCTTCCATCCAGCAAGCGTTGGCATGGGGGAGGGTCTCCGGGTTGGGGGACGTGGCGAAGCATGAATGCGTCACGCGGTCCCAGCGCAGCCGGGTCGTACACCGCCGTCGGGTGCAGACCGGCCTGGATCGCACGGACCTGCAGTCCATAGGTGGTGAATTCGGCGACGTCGGTGCTGCCGGCGTCGAACGTGATCGACTCGATGCCGGCGCGCTTGAGTCCGCGCATGAGCGCGAGGATGTCGCCGTCGTGCTCCGGCCCGCCGCGGATGTAGCCTTCCGGCGAATACAGCGTCACCTGCCGCGCGCGGATGGTGCCGCTGCTCGACGCGCCGGGAAGCACGATTCGCACCGCGTGCCCGACGCCGACTGAGACGCCCACGAAGTTGACGGCTAGCACCACGCCCAGCACAGCCGTCGCGGCCAGTCGCAGGCGCGGGCGCGCGAGCATGATCCAGCCCGTCGCAAGCACCGCCACGTAGATCAGACTCGGCAGCATGAAGCGGACGTCCTTGTGCCGGATCAAGACGATCCCAAGCCAAGATACCAGCGCGCCGGCCAACAGCTCCGGCTCAAGGCTGTCGGGCTTCCAGCGGCCGATGCAGCGGCGGGCGGTCGCGACCGTCCCGACCAGCAGGAACAGCACCAGCGGCACCAGCAGCTGCACGTTGAGCGCGGCCCACACGTACCACAGCAGGCCCGCGCGCGAGAACAGCGGCGGCGCCGCTTCGAGTGTCGGCGCCGCGCCCGTGCCGCCCTGGCCTTCCACCAGCTCGCCGAGCTGCGCGCGGTGGTAGATGTACCAGGGCAGCGAGATTGCGCCCGCGATCGCCACGAACACGAGCACGCCTCGCCACTGACGCCAGCCGCCGCGCAGCAGCATGACAGCCACCAGGCCGGTCACGAAGATGACGCTCGTCTCCTTCGTCATCAGCCCCAGCCCGACAGCCACGCCGGCGAGGGCCGCGACGCCGACGCGCGCGAAGCGTCGCGACGCGAGGATCGCCCACGCGCTCGCCGCGACCATCGCCGCCTCGGGCGAGTCGATCATGAACTCGTGCATCTGCGAGACGAAGATCGGCGTGCCCAGTGCGAACAGCCCCGCGAGCAGGCCCGCGAGCGGTCCGTACGCCAGCTTTCCCACGCCGTAGCAGCTCGCCGCCAGCAGTGGCACGAACACGATGTTCGAGGCGATGATCACCGACATCGGGCTCTTGCCGCCGATGAACACCCCCAGCGCCCCCACCAGGTGCACGAGCGGCGGGTAGGTGTTGAATTCGGTGAACCAGCCGGTCAGGTCGCCGCTGGCGATCTGATCGTGGATGCCGAACGCGAGCAGCGTGTGCAGCCCGTTGTCCCAGTCCTGCACGCGGTCGTCCTGCGTCAGCCACCAGACCGTGACCGCGATGAAGCCGACGACCGCGGCGCCCAGGATCCAGATCTCGCGGGGAGCGGTACGGTTCGCTCTGCCGGCACCGATCGGCCTCTCGGGCGTGGGCGCAGTAGCTGTCGTCGCACGAGCGCTGATGCCCGGCAACCTATCGGAGGCGTCCCAGCGCCGCAACGGCGCCACGCGCGAGCCGCGACGGGTATACGGAATGAGCGGCCTGTCGCTACGGTGCACGAGCGTGGGGCGCAACCTGCCACGTCGCATCGGGCTCAACGCCGTCTTCCTCGAGCCGCCCATGGGCGGGCTGGAAACCTACGTGCGCGCGGTGGCGCCCCAGCTCGTGCGCCTCGCCCCCGATGTCCGCTTCAGCGTGTTCTGCAGCCCGCGCGGACACGCGCAGCTGAGCCGTGAGGACTGGAGCGGGGACGTCGAGCTCGTCACCCATCCGCTGATCGGCGTGCGCGGGCTCAAGGCAATCTCGGAGATGACGGTGCTGGGCGCGCTGGCGGGGCGGCGCGTTGACCTGCTGCACAGCGTCGCCTTCACCGCTCCGCTGCGCACGCGCGCGGTCAATGTTGTGATGCTGCCCGACGTCATCTGGATCGTCGCCCCGGACGAGGACCAGGCAGCCACCATGCGGCTGTGGCGGCTGATCGTTCCGCTGATCGTTCGCCGCGCCGATCGGCTGATCGCGATCTCCCGCTCGGGCGCCGAGGACATCGCTCTGCACCTGCGTGTCCCGCGCGAGCGCATCGACGTGGTGCCGCTCGGGCCTGGCATCGAGGAGACCGTCACGCCGACGCCGCAGCGCGCGCTGCGCGAGCGCCTGGCGCTGGGCACTGGACCGATAGTGCTCGCGGTCTCCGCCAAGAAGGTCCACAAGAACCTCGTGCGCCTGATCGAAGCGATGCGGATCGTCGCTGAGCGTGAGCCGACGGCGATGCTCGTGCTGCCTGGTCGGCCGACCGAGCACGAGCAGCAGCTGCGCGCGCTGGCCACCCGGCTCGGCATCGCCGCCAACGTCGCGTTCCCGCCGTACGTCGACGAGGCCGACCTGGAGGGCCTGTACGCAGCCGCGGCCTGCTTCGTGCTGCCCTCGCTGAACGAGGGCTTCGGACTGCCGATCCTCGAGGCGATGCGCCGCAGGGTCCCCGTGGCCTGCTCCAACGTATCCGCGATGCCCGAGGTAGCCGGCGACGCCGCCCGCTACTTCGACCCGTTGCGCTCCGAGGACATCGCCGCGGCGGTGCTCGATCTGCTCGGAGACCCCGCGCTGACGTCGCGTCTGGTCGCCGCCGGCGCCGAGCGGGCACGAGCATTCTCCTGGGAGGCCACCGCGGAGCTCACGCTTGACTCATACGAGCGCGCCTGGCACGCGCGCATCACCGCGTGATCGGCGTCTCACGGACCGCGTCCGCCGTCGGGCGCTCCGTGGCCAGCTGACGCTCCCACACCTTCAACTCCGCCAGCAGCCAGTAGCACCACGACATCAGCGCGACCGCCAAGCCGTAGCGGCCGCCACGATAACCGCGCTTGACGACGTAGTCCTGGGCGAAGCGAGCGATCGGGATGGCAACCAGGCGTGGCAGGCTCGCTCGGCGGCCGGCGTTCGCCAGGCGCTCGGCCTCGAGGTCGGTATAGCGATTTGCGCTTGTCATCCAGTCGCTGATGCGCGCAACGCTGTGGTGGACGAGCGCGTTCTCCACGCGCGCGGGCGCGTGCTCGACCTTGCCGTCGATGGTTGGCCCTTCGTGCGTTCGTAGCCCCGGCCAAGTGGTCTGCGCGCCGCGAAAGAACCGCAGCTGCCAGTCGGGCCAGATGCCGGACCCGGGCACCCACCAGCCGAACTGGAAGTTCTGCCGCGGAAGCTGCACGCCCGCTACATCCTCGCGACCTACATATTTGGCGGCGAGCGCCCGCAGCCCGGGCGCGGCTCGTTCGTCCGCGTCCAGCGCGAGGACCCACGGCTGGGTGGCGGCATTGATGCCAGCTTGTCGCCCCGGCTCCGCCCATCCCGCCACAGGAACCTGGACGATCGTGGCGCCGTAAGAGCGTGCGATCTCGAGCGTCGCGTCACTGCTCTCCATGTCCACGATCACGATCTCGCTGACCCAGTCGCGGACGCTGTCGATACAACCTGCCAGCACTGGCGCGGCATTTCGAGTGCTGATGCACAGCGTGATCGGCAGGGCGTCCACGCCGCGAACAATAATCGCGCCTCGCTACTGTACGACGCGTGCCGCGTCCCCGGCGGCGTGAGTGCTGAGATCGAGTGGGCACGGGGCCTTGGGCCCCTCCGCGATCTCTAGCCTGTAGGCCGGCGCCTGAGCGCATGTAGGAACTCCGCCGGCAGCGCTCGCAGCGCCAGCAGTCCGGCGAACATCACCAGGCCGCCGGCGATGACGGCGACCACGGGGCCGAACGGAAGCGCCTCCGCGACGGCGAACGCGGCCGCGAGCGCGAGCGCCACGCGCGGAACCTGGCGCAACGAGGGCCGCAGCTCTGGTCGGCGGCGGCTCAGCACCGCGGCATATGCGAGCGCGAGTGCGATCTCGAGCGTCGCGGTCACCAGCGCCCCGCCGTGCGCGTGATAGCGGGGGATCAGGAGCGCGCTAAGACCGATGGCGACCAGCACGGTGATGCCGTTGACGACGATCAGCTCGCGATACAGGCGCAGCGTTAGCAGCGCGAAGGACCAGGTCGCGACCAGGAACGTGCCGATGACGCCGACACCCAGTATCTGGAGTACCGCGATCGAGGGGTGGTATTTGGGTCCGCCCACGACCGCGACCGCGAACGGCGCCCCGACGATGACGCACAGCGAGAAGAAGCCACCCACCACCAGGCTGCCGTCGAACAGCCGTTGCAGCGCGTAGCGCAGTCGCTCGTGGTCGTCGCGGGCCGCGCGGGCGAGGATCGGGAAGGCGGAGGCGACAAGCACCCAGGGGATGCCGTTGACGAGGCTGAGGACTCGAAACGAAAGGCTGAAGTAGCCCGTCTGGAGCTTGCTGGACAGCAGCGACATCGCGACAACGACGATCTGGAAATAGATGACTCCCAAGGTGGTCGCGGCGGCGTAGACGATCGAGTCGGACGCCAGCGAGCGCCAGCGGGTGGGCGAGAAGGCGGGACGCAGGCTGATCTCACTGCGAACGAGCGTCGCCATCAACGTGAGCGTGACCAGCGCGACGGCGATCGTGACCGAGTAGAACGGCAGCAGCGAGGCGCCGCTGACGACGAGCAGGACCATGCACACGGCTGTGACGAACTGACCGGTGAAGTCGCTGAGTGCGAGCCAGCCGAGTCGCAGCCGCGCGATCAGCGGGATGGCGAGCGTGACCCGCACGCCTTCCAGCACCAGGCCCACACAGGCCAGCCCGGCCCCCTCGACGAGCACCCGTGGGTAGCCGGCCAACAGGACGAACGTGAACGCCCCGGCGGCACCCAGCAGCGACAGCACGATCCGTAGCCCGAGCAGGCTGCTCATGAACGCGCGGCGCTCGGCTTCGCCGCTGGTCGAGAACTCGCGGACTCCGAGGTTGCCGACGCCGCCCTCGGTAAGCGCGGCCGCGATGAAGATCACCGAGGTGACCGTGATGTAGTGCCCCCAGTCGGTCGGTCCGAGATGGCGGGTGACCAGCGGCGTCGAGGCCAGTCCCACCAGCAGGCCCGAGCCGTATGCGAACACCCGCAGGCCGCTTCCCCGCAGGAAGCGCCCGCCGGCTTCGCGCGACGCGAGGATGTCGGCGTCGGGAATGGTTTCCGAGATCTCGCCGGGCGTTCCCGTGCTCATCTCACGGCACGGTGCACGGTCGCCTGCCGGGCGCTGACCCGCCCCACGGCCGCGTCGTCGAGCGTCTGCAGCGTGATCGTCGCGAAACGCTCCCATGAGAACTCGGCGGCCCGCGTCTGCGCGTGCACCGCCAGCTCGGCACGGTGAGACTCGTCGCCGAGCACCGCCCGCAGCCCGGCGGCGATGCTCGCCACCTGGTACGGGTCCACGTACTCGACCGCGTCGCCGCCCACCTCCGGCAGGGAGGAGATCCGCGAGGTCACGACCGCCGCGCCTGCGGCCATCGCCTCCAGCACAGGCAGCCCGAAGCCCTCGCCAAGCGACGGATAGCAGAACACCGCGCAGCGCCGGTAGAGCTCCGCGAGCGCCGCGTCGGAGACGTAGCCGAGCATCTGACAGTGCTCGCCCAGCGAGCGCAGAGCGCTCAGCGTCTCACCGGTCTGCCAGCCGTTCGCCCCCACCACGACCAGCCGATGGCGTGCCCGCTCGGCATCGTCCAGGGAGCCGTACGCGGCGACCAGCCGCGGAAGGTTCTTGCGTGGCTCGAGCGTCCCGACCGCCAGCACGAAGCCGGGTGGCGGCAGCAGCGCGGCCTCGGCGGGCGTCAAGTCGCCGTCTAACGTCGAGGCGACCCCCAGCGACGCCACCACCGTCTTGCCGCGGGCCGCGGGGAAGCGGTCCGTCAAGAGCTCGGCGGTGGCTTTGGAGATGGCGAGCATCGCGGCCGACCGTCGCACCGCGATCCCGAGCGTGGCGCGCTCGATCAGCGTCGAGCGGCGGTTGGGTCGCATCGACGGCGCGAACGTCGTCATGTCGTAGACGATCGGCACCGCGGGGATGCGCAGCAGCCAGGTAGTGAGATACGAGTTGGATGAGAGGAACACGCCGCACTCGCGATTCGCGGCGCGCGCGGCCAGTACATGCCACCAGGGGTCGCGGGCGCCGATCAACCGCCACCGGAAGCGCTCGTCCAGATCCTCGCCCCGCCACACCTGGCGTGCGTACAGGACGTAGCGGTGGCCATCGTCCTCGCGTGCGGCCAGCGCGCGCAGCAGCTCGCGCACCACTCGGCCGCGCCCGGCGGGGACCTCGGCCGCGGCTCGAGCGTCAATCCCTACTGTCACAGGCGGCTCAGTTCAGCGCAGATGATCGCAGCCGCCGCGGCCGCGCCCTGGCCGTAGGTGCGACCCTCCACCGAGTCCTCCTCAGCGGGTGCCCATCCGCTCACTGGATCGTGCGCAAAGACCTCTAGGCGCTCAACCACGAGTCCGGCTTCCTCGACGACGCGACGGAACGTCCTCGGCGCGTACTGTCGCTGCCAGCCCATGTTCTCGTCGCTTCCCGCTGGCACTGTGACAAGCACACGCCGAGCTACTCGTCCGAGCTCGCGTAGCGCCTGCACCTCACCAGCACCGCCGCTCTCGACGCCGTAATCGGTGTTGTCCATGCCGACATGCTCAAGCGTCGAGATACAGGTCGCCACCTCGAAGCTATCCTGGGCGAACGGCAGGTTGCGCACGTCGGCCACGTGACTCCTCAGCCCAGGGACGTACGCTTCGGCGAGATCGGCGATCTCGACAACGTGAGGTTGCCTGACGAGCAGCCGCCTGTAGACGATCAGGGAGAACGCGGTGCCGATGTCGAGGACGCGCGCTTCCCGATCCCTGGGAAGCGATCGCAACACCCAGGGGATCTCAACGACTCGCTCGCTCAGCCCCACACCGATTCCCTCGAGTGGCTCCCGCCCCAAGGCGAGTCGTTCGATCAGCGGTTCTTCCGCGAACACGCCGCGCGTGGCGGCATGCCCTCGAGCGAGCCTCGGCAGGTAGGCAAGCTGACCGATTCTCCTCGACCAAGGTTGGGGAAGGCGAATGCGTAGCCACCTATACGGACGAGTCAGGAGCTCAGGCGGCACGCGCTGGAGATTAGTGCCCACGGCTGCGTCAGGCGGCGAAGCCCACGCCGATCGACGGCGTCCCCCAAAGCGTCGATTAGGGTCTGCCCGCGATGCACGTCGGCCTGAACCTGATCTTCCTCGTCCCGGGCGAGACCGGCGGCATGGAGGTCGCCGCGCGCGAACTGATCCCGGCGTTGCTCGAGCAGGCGCCGCCCGGCACGCGCTTCACCGCGTTCGTCAACCGCGAGGCAGCCGCCGCCGGCGACGGACCGTGGGGAGAGCTCTTGCCGGCTGTGACAGTGCCCGTGCGTGCGCGCGAGCGCGTGCAGTGGGTGCTCGGCGAGCAGGCGCTGCTGCCGATCGCGGCTGCCCGCGCGCGCGTCGAGCTGGTGCACAGCATGGCCAGCACGGCGCCGCTGTGGGGGCGCTTTCGCCGGGTGGTAACCGTGCACGACCTGATCTACGCCCGCTTCCCGGAGGCGCACGCGGGCCTGCGCGACAGGGGGATGCGGGTGCTCGTGCCGGGTGCGGTCCGCCGCTCGCATCGCGTGATCGCCGATTCGCACAGCACGCGCGAGGACCTCGTGGCGCTGCTGGGCGTCAGCCCCGAGCGCATCGACGTCGTGCCGCTCGGCCTGGGAGCCGTGCGACGCGAGGCGCCGCCACCGGAGCGCGACGTGCGCGCGCGGTTCGAGCTCGGCGAGCGCAGCGTCGTCCTGAGCCTGTCCGCGAAGCGGCCGCACAAGAACCTGCTCGCGCTGATCGGCGCGCTTGCACAGATCGCGCCCGAGCAGCGCCCGGTGCTCGTGATCCCCGGCTATCCGACCGCGCACGAGCTGGAGCTGCGCGCGCGCGCAGATGCGCTCGGGATCGCTGAGGACGTGCGCTTCCCGGCGTGGGTGTCGAGCGAGGAGCTCGAGGGTCTGTGGTCGATCGCGCGCGCATTCGTCTTCCCGTCGCTGTACGAGGGCTTCGGCCTGCCCGTGCTCGAGGCGATGGCGCGCGGTGTTCCCGTGGCGTGCTCGAACGCCTCGTCGCTGCCGGAGGTCGCGGGCGACGCGGCGCTGCTGTTCGACCCGCGCGATGAGTCGGCGATCACGACCGCGATCTCGCGTCTGCTCAGCGACGAGGCCCTGCGCGCGCGGCTGGGAGAGCTCGGCGTCGCGCAAGCGGAGCGCTTCACCTGGGAGCGCACCGCGCGTCTGACGCTCGAGAGCTATGGGCGGGCGATGGCGACGGCCCAGCCGTCATGATCGGCGTGGGTCAGGAGCGCGGCACATCGATCGCGTAGCTCTCCAGCACCCTGCGCAGCGAGGACTCAAGCGACAGCGAGTCGGCGTTCTCGGCGAACCAGTGCGCGGTGCTCTCACGCAGCGCGCTGCCCGCCTCGTGGACGCGCACGATCGCATCGGCGATCCGGGCAGGCTCGGCGCTCGTTGCGACGAAGCCGTTGACGCCCTCCTCGATCAGCTCCGTCGCTGCGTTGTCCTCACCGGCGACCACGACGCTCGGCGTCCCGCGCGCGGCCGCCTCGACGACGACCAGGCCGTACCCCTCCCGACGCGAGGTCAGCAGCATGCACATCGCGCGGCGCATCTCCTGGTCGACGATCTCGGTCTCGGTGAAGCCCCGGGCCGTGACGATCCCCTGCAGCCCGTGCTCGGCGATCGCCGCGTCGAGCGCCGCGCGCTCGGGTCCGTCGCCAAGAAACTCTCCTTGCAAGCCGTCGATGCGCGCGACGGCCAGCGCCATTGCGGCGACCGCCAGCGTGACCTGCTTCTCGGGGATCAGGCGCCCCGCGAACATCACCATCGGCGCGGGGGGAGCCGTTGCGCGGGGTGCCGGCGCAGGGCTACCGGCGTAGAGCCCGCGCAGCACCGTCACCGGGCCGCGCAGCCCCGCCTCGCGCAGGCGCTCGGCGTGCAGCTTCGAGAAGCAGAACGCGCGCTGGGGCACGAGCGCGCACAGGCGCTGCACGAGCTCACCGACGCGTCCCCCGACTCCGCCGAGGTACTCGCGCCAGTACGAGCGGCTCCAGACCTCGAACCAGTCGACCACCAGCCCGAAGCGCATCAGCGGTCGCGCAAGCGCTGCGGACAGCAGTGAGAAATACGGGAAGGAGCATGTGTGGACGACGTCGTAGCGGCGGCCGTGGCGCAGCAGGTGCGCGAGCACCCCGAGGCCGAACACGAGCGGCGGCAGGATCCGCCGCCGCCCGTCGGCCGTGTACAGCGCCATGCGCGGGCCGGCGCACACGACGCGCACGCGCTGGTCGATCTGCGCGCGCTCGTGCCGCTCCCACTGGCGCAGCGTCAGGTAGGTGACCTCGTGGCCCTCGGCCGCCAGGCGCTCGGCGAGATTGCGATACCAACGCTCGGCGCCACCCACGGTGTGGGGGAAGAGGCAGTCATACACAAGGCACACGCGCATACCGCTAGCATTCCATCTCATCGGTGTGGCCACGTCCGTGCGCCACTTTCCGCCCTCTCAGGCGTTATAAACGCAACGCCAGCCGCCTGACTCTTCGAACAAGGGCTGCAAGCTTCAGCCAATGAGCACACTCGCCCCGACAAGCGCCCCGCCTTCGATGCCCGATTCCCAGGATGCCGAGCTGCCACTGGTCTCGGTCGTGATCCCCTGCCTGAACGAGGCCGAGAACATCGAGTCGTGCGTGACGGCGGCGCTGGAAGCGATCGTGCGCATGGGGGTGCACGGCGAGGTCGTGGTGGCCGACAACGACTCCGAGGACGACTCCGCCCGCCTAGCCGAGCAGGCGGGTGCGCGCGTGGTCGTCGAGCACAGGCGCGGCTACGGCAGCGCCTACCTGGCGGGGTTCGAGGCCTCGCGCGGTCGCTACATCGTGATGGCGGACGCCGATCTGACGTACGACTTCGACGAGATCCCGCGCTTCGTCGCGGCGCTGGAAGAGGGCGCGGAGATGGTGATCGGCGATCGCATGGACAACATCCAGCCGGGCGCGATGCCGTGGCTGCACCAGTACATCGGCAACCCGATCCTCACCGGGCTGCTCAACCTGTTCTTCCGTACCGGCATCAGCGACGCGCACTGTGGCATGCGTGCGCTGCGCAGCGAAGTGCTGCCACGCCTGGACCTGCGCACGACCGGCATGGAGTTCGCCTCCGAGATGGTCATCAGGGCCTCCAAGGAGAACCTCAAGATCGCCGAGTTCCCTATCGAATACCACCCACGCGGCGGCGAGAGCAAACTGTCGAGCTTCCGCGACGGCTGGCGCCACCTGCGCTTCCTGCTCGTGCACAGCCCCAACCACCTGTTCATCGTGCCCGGTGCCGCGCTTGCCGGGATGGGCACGCTGATCGTCGTCTTTGTGGGCGCGGGCCTTGACTTCTTCGGGCGCGCCTGGGGCGTGCACGCACTGATCGGCGGGGCGCTGCTGATGATCGTCGGCACGCAGGTGCTCGCGCTGGGGCTGTGCGCGCACGCCTACGGCACGTACTTCATGGGCGAGCAGGATCCGTGGTTCGATCGCATGCGCGCCCGCTTTCGCCTCGAGCATGGCCTGTTGCTGGGGGGCGCGTTCATGCTCATCGGCGTTGTCATGGGCGGCCTGATCCTGGCCACGTGGATCTCGCATGGGTTCGGCTCGCTGGCCGACGAACATCTGGCGGTGATCGCCGCCACGCTGGTGATCGTGGGCATCCAGATCTTCTTCTCCGCGTTCCTGCTGAGTATCCTCGGGCTGCGCCGTCGCTGACGTGCGCGTGCGCGTGGTGCTCGCCGTGGCGCTCGCGCTGGTGATCGGCGCGCTCGCGCTCGACATGTCCGGACGCGCGCCGCGCACGGCCGGCAGCGATCACACCGCGCCGGTGGGCTTCATCGCGACGCTGCTCGGCGCGCGCGAACTGTGCCAGCCGCAGATGACGCTGCCGAGCGATGCCGCCAGCGTGCAGGTGCTGATCGGCACCTACGGGCTGCCGGTGCCGGAACTCTCCGTCCGCTTTCTCGGGGCCGGCGGGCGCGTGCTCACCGGGGGGCGGCTCGCAGCGGGAGCCGTGCAGGGGGATGTCTCCATCCCCGTGTCCTATCCGCATGGACCCGACACCGAAAGCACCATGTGCGTGCGCGTGGGGGGGCACAAGAGGATGGTGTTGGGCGGCAACGTCGCCACCGCTGGCCCCAGCTCCGAGGAGGTCGGCGGCAGGCCCGAAGCGGGCCGCATCAGCGTCGAGTACTTGCGTCCCGATCGCGAATCCTGGTGGCAACTGCTGCCTACGCTGAGCCGGCGCTTCGGGCTCGGCAAGTCGCCGCTGTTCGGCGACTGGACGCTGGCGGCGGTCGCCCTGCTGCTGCTCGGGGTGTGGGTGTTCACGGTGCGGTTGCTCGCGCGGGAGCTGACTTGAGCGCTTGGCGGGCGGCGTCGGGGGTGTGGCGCGCGGCGCTCGTCAGATGGCGACGCGTCCCCCGGGCCGGGCGCGCGTGCTTCCTGATCGCGCTCGTCAACGCCGCCGTGTGGGGTGTGGTCGTGCCGCCGTTCCAGGTGCCCGACGAGATCTCGCACTTCGCCTACGCGCAGTACCTCGCCGAGACCGGCAAGGCGCCGCCGCAGGGCCCCGAGGCGCAGTACTCGCCGCAAGAGCAGACGGCGCTGCAGTTCCTCGACTTCTTCTCGGTCATCGGTCACGCCGGCGAACGCGGGATCCTCACGTCGGTCGAAGAGCGCGCGCTGCGGGCAGAGCTCAAGGGCCAGAGCCCGATCGGCCAGGGGGGCGGCAGTGCGGCCACCAACCAGCCGCCGCTCTATTACGCGCTGGAGGCGATCCCCTACCGGCTGTCGCCCTCGCACGAAATCCTCACGCGCCTGGCGCTGATGCGCCTGCTCTCGGCGCTGATGGCCGCCTTGACGGTGCTCGTCGTGTTCATGTTCCTGCGCGAGCTGCTCCCGGGATCGCCGTGGGCGTGGACTGTCGGAGCGCTGGTGGTCGCGTTCCAGCCGATGGTCGAGTTCATCGCCGCCGGCGTGCAGGGCGACAACCTGCTGTTCCTGACCTCGGCGCTCACGTTCCTGCTGCTGCTCCGCACCTACCGGCGCGGGCTGACCATGCGTCGCGCCGTCGCGATCGGCGTGGTCGTCGCGGCGGGGGCGCTGGCGAAGCTAACCTTCATCGCGCTGCTGCCCGGAATCGCGCTGGCGTTGTTGCTGATCGCGTGGCGGGCGCTGCCGCAGGGACGCGGCGCCGCGCTGCGCGCGCTCGGCGCAGCGGTCGCGGTTGCGTTCGTGCCGGTGCTCATCTATGGCGTGCTCAACGTCACGATCTGGCATCGCGGCGGCATCACGGCCGGTGGCGTAGCAGGTGCGACCGGCGGCTCGCTGCCCGGTGGGGCCCCGATCACGCTGAATCAGAGCCTCGACTACATCTGGGAGCTGTACCTGCCGCGACTGTGGTTCATGCACCACGTCTACTTCGACTCCTACCCGGTGCTGGGTCTGTGGCTGCACGAATCGATCGGCCACTTCGGCTGGCTCGACTACTCGTTCCCAGCCTGGGTGTATGAAGACGGGCAGAAACTCTTCTACGTTCTCGTCGCGCTCGCGCTCCTCGGGCTGGCGCGGGTGCGTAGGGGCATCAGGCCGCTGCTACCGATCTTCGCCTGCTTTGCGGTGATGGCCGTGGGCCTGCTCAGCGCGATCGGCTATGCCGGCATCCGCTACAAGCTGAGCACGGGCTTCCAGTTCGAGCAGGCGCGCTACCTGTTCCCGCTGCTCGTGTTCTACGGCCTGTTCCTGGTGCTCGCGGCACGCGGGGTCGGGCGCCGCTGGGCCCCGGCCGTGGGCGCCGCGCTTGTGATGCTGGCGATGGCGCACGGGCTGTTCGCCGAGACGCTGACGATCTCGCGTTACTACGGCTGAGCGACGGTCGCGGCTTCGCGCTCGCGCAGCGCGTGGCGCAGCCCGACTTCGACCTCGTCGGTCGCGTGATCCCAGGTGTGCGAGGCGACGAACTCGATGCCCTCGCGCGAGCGGCGCTCCCAGCGCTCGGGGTCGGCAAGCAGCCGCTCCATCGCGTCGGCGATGCGATTGGGATCCAGCGACGCCAGCTCCAGCGGGCCGTCTGCGCCGAAGATCGACTCCGCGCTGATGCCTGCGAGCTCTACGCACGGCAGGCCGCAGGCGAGCATCTCCTTGGGCATCAGCGAGAAGTTGGTCAGCGACAGGCACAGCCCGACGGTGGCTTCGGAGTACAGCCAGGAGAGCTGCTCGGGGCTGAGCACATCGACGTGCTCGTACGGGAAGGACGCGTGCAGGACCTCGTTGGTCCCGAACAGCACGATGCGCACGTCCGGGCGCCGGCGCTTCAGCTCGGCCAGGGCCATCAGCCCGATCGGCACCGCGCGCCTGGGGGTCGCGTAGCGCGCGTAGTAGATGACTGTCGCCGGCTGGCGGGCGACCGGGCGGGGGTGGTAGGTGTCGTGCTCGACGCCCAGCTGGAAGGCCTCCGCGCTCGCGCCGTAGCGCTCGATCAGCTGATCGCGCAGCCACGGGCTCGCGGCGATGCAGTGCAGGTCATAGCGATAGGTGTCGGCGGCGAGCGCGTGCTCGGCGGAGGCCGGGTAGAACTCGGGCTCGTGGTCGTTGACCACGTAGGCGCGCGCTCGGCAGTTGTCGAGCTGAAGCATCGCGTGGACCGTCTGCCAGCCGGTGGCGATCGCGACGTCGGCCCCCTGCCAGGAGTCAAAGCCCTTGTAGACTGGGCCCTGGAACGGCGCGAAGTACTCGTTGATTTCCTGGCGCAGCACCGCCGGCCACACATCGCGGGAGTAGCCGTGGTAGTCGGCGAGCCAGACGCTGCACGTATGCCCGCGGCGCTCCAGGCGCGAGAAGATCTGAAACAGCGTGTTGTGCCCGCCGCTGCCACGGCTGAACGGCGGGATTATCATCGCCAGGCGCAGCCGCTCGCGCTCGGCCATCCCGGGCACGGGATCGCGCAGCGGAGCAGGCCCGTCGCGCCAGACCTGCGCGACCACGTCGTAGACCTCGCCGGAGAGCTTCTGCTCGATGTGCTTTGAGGCTGGGACGGGCGAGCCCGCGGCGGCTTCGCCGGCCGCTGCACCCGCGCCCGGGTGGGCGGTGGTGCCCTCCAAAGACAGGAGCCTGCTCACGGCGCTCGGCAGCCGCTCCGAGCGCGAGCCGATCGCGGAGAACACACGCCGGCCACTGTGGTGGACGAGCGAGCGCGCCGTCCAGCGCGCGCGGGCGCCGCCGGCGATGCCGCGCTCTGCCATCCAGCGGCGGTCGGCGGAGACCTGGCTTAGCACGTGGCGCGCGGTTGCGGATGGCGCGAAGGGCTCGACGTGGCCGGTCGACTCGCGCAGGCCGCGGTACTCATCGAAGTAGCGGCGCATGAACTCCACGGGGCTGTAGTCGTGCGCGTGCAGCACGGCGGCGCCGGGGTGATAGACCTTCGCCCAGCCCGCGGCGAGCATGTCGGCGCCGAAGGCCTGATCCTCGGAGTAGCGCACGTCCCGGAAGCGGATCTCCTCCCAGCACGTACGCGCGTAGCAGGCGTTGACGTTCGACAGGAAGCTCGGATCGCCCGCACGCTGCACGACCGGGCGCGGGCTGTCGTTCCCGTTCGGGTGTGGCGCGCGGGCCTCAAACCCGGCGAAGAACTCTGTCAGCTCGCGCGCGATCATCGGGCTGGTGTCAGGGCGCGGCAGGTGCGGGCCGTAGGCGGCGCCGACGCGCTCCTCGAGAGCGAACGCCTCGCGATAGGCGGCCAGCCAGCCGGGGCAGGGAGTGGCGTCCTGGGTGAGGAAGCAGATCAGCTCGCAGGTGCTCCGTTCGGCGCCGAGGTTGCGGGTGCGCCCGTGGCCGAACTCCTCGGGGGCGATCTCGAGCAGCTCGACGCCGGCCGCGCGCGCGATCTCAAGCGTGCGGTCGCTGGAGCCCGAGTCGATCACGAGCACCTCATCGACCCCCTCGCGCGCGAGCGCGGCGAGCAGCTCCTCGAGGTAGCGCTCCCCGTCCTTGACGGGGATCACGGCGGCGACGGACTTCACGATCTGCTCAGCGTGCGCCGGGCGCGCTTGTAGGCGCGCACGACCGAGCGGATCGCGCGCAGCGCGGCCCGCAGCTCCGCCGCGCCGGGCCGCTGCATCAGCGCGTTCAGGTCGACGTGCCAGCGGTCCAGCCAGTAGGCGCGCTCCTGCCACTGCGCGACGGCGGCGTCGGTCCGCGCCTGCACCTCGACCAGCTCGGACTCGAGCGCGGCCACGCGTGCCCGCAGGATCTCGTTCTCGGCCTGCAGCTCCTGCTCGCTGGAGGTCTCGGCGGCGCTCATCGCTACAGCTTCTCCGATATCAGGGGCGCCTCGTGGTTGAAGTACCAGAGGCCGAGCGCGAACAGGCCGCCGACGATGCCGAGCGGGATCAGCAGGCGCACGTCGCCGCCGAGCGCGTGCGCGGCCGACGGCGCGCTCGTGTCCAAGAGCGCCTTGCGTGCCTGCGTGAAGACCGCGCCGAGCGGGTTGAGCACGAGGATGCGGGAGAACGGGATGTTGAGGAAGTGGTGCTTGGCGGCTGTCTGCACCGTGTAGAGGATCGGCGAGCCGTAGTACAGCAGCTGCAGGAGCACTTCCCAGATCGGCTGCACGTCGCGGAAGCGCACGTACAGCGCCGAGAGCAGCATGCCGAGCCCCGACGCGAAGATCACGAGCAGCCCCACCAGCGGGATCAGCTCGAGCCAGCTCCAGCGCGGGTCCACGCCGCTGGCGAGGATGAAGATGAACACGACGACCAGGTTCATGCACAGGTTGAACAGGCAGAACAGCGCGACAGACAGCGGCACGACCAAGCGCGGAAAGCGTACGCGGCGCAGCAGGTTCTCGCGCCCGACGAGGCTCCCCACGGCGCCGGAGGTGGTTTCCTGGAAGTAGGTGAAGAGGATCAGCGACGTGAGCAGGTACTCGGGGTAGTGCTTGGTGGGGTTGCCCTTGTTGATGTTGAGGATGACCGTGAACACGAACAACATCACGCCAAACAGCATCAGCGGGCGCACGAGCGTCCACACGTAGCCCAGCACGGAGCCGAAGAAGCGCAGCTTGAATTCGGTGCGGGCGAGCATGAACGTCAACGACCAGAAGCGCTGCAGCCCGCCGCCGAGCGCGGACGGGCCATAGACGCGATGGCTCGCCGGCGAGCGATGGGCTGGCGCCGGCGTGGGAAGGCCGATATCCGGCAGCGTGCTCATAGGCGCTCCAACTTAACGTCGACGGGGAGCTCCAGGATGCCGCCGGTGGCGGCTCCGTGGATCACGATCGAGGCCATGTCCGCGACGAGCGCGAGCGCGGCGTCACCGGTGCCCTCGCGCGCGATCGAGGGCGTGAGCATGTAGCGGCTGGCGGTCAGCCAGTTGGGGATCGCGAACTTCGCGACGACGCTTTCCCCGGCCTTGAACGAGCCGCTCGATTGCGCGTGCTGGTCTGAGCGCGCGACGATGATCGTGTGGCCGAGCTCGGTGCGCAGCGTCACGGCGAACACCGGATCGTGGAGATCCTCGCCGACATGCGCCTCGAAGCACATGCTCAGCGCGTCCTCCTGGCTGGCGCTCGTGACGCGCTCGCCGTCGGCCGTCTCGAACCAGGCCTCGGCGATCGTGGTGGTGCTCGCGGGCCGGCTCTCCTCGGGGGCCTCGTGGGCGAGCTGCCCGAAGTTCAGCTCGTGGTATGCGCGCCCGATCGCCCGCGGCTCGCCGATCTTGGTGACGACGCCGTGCTCCATCAGCATCGCGCGGTCGCAGAAGCGCTCGACGGAGAACATGTCGTGCGAGACGAACACGATCGTGCGGCCTTCGCGCTTCAGCCGGAAGAACTCCTCGAAGCACTTCTGCTGGAAGGCCGCGTCGCCGACCGCGAGCACCTCGTCGATCAGCAGGATCTCGGCGTCGACCTGGATCGCGGTGGCGAACGCGAGGCGCACGAGCATCCCCGACGAGTAGTTCTTCAGGCGCAGGTCCATGAAGCCCTCGAGCTCGGCGAAGGCGACGACGTGTTCGAAGCGCTGCATCGCCTGTCTGCGGCTGAGACCGAGCATGATCGCGTTGATGATCACGTTGTCGCGCGCGTTCAGGTCGGGGTTGAAGCCGACGCCGAGCTCGATGAACGGCGACAGCCGCCCGGCGATCGAGATCCGCCCCGTCTCAACGCGGTAGATGCCGGCGATGCACTTCAGCAGCGTGCTCTTGCCGCTGCCGTTGCGTCCGACGATCCCGAAGAATTCGCCCTCGGCGATCTCGAGCGAGACGTCCTTGACGGCGTGCAGCTCGTCGTAGGTGGTGCTGCGCAGCGGATGCAGCGCGCGCTCCTTGAGCGTCGAGTACTGCCGGTGGGGCAGGCGGAAGGTCTTGCTGACCTGCTCGATCGAGACGGCCACCGGCCGTGTCGGCGGGATGGCCGGCGGCGCGTCTGGCGCTAGGGGAATCGTGGTCGACAAGGCTCGGTGAACGCTAGCAACGCGGCTGTGCGGCGGATCAGACGCGCTGGAGCACGTAGACGTCCTGGTTGTCCTGGTTGCGCCCGGGCGCAAACTCAACAACGCGCCAGCGCGGACAGAGTTGCGTGAGCATCCAATCGGGCGAGAGGAACGCAGTGCCCCAATCTGGGTTCACGACACCCCAGTCGCCCTCCTCGCCGAACTCCGGCGCATACCACCAGCCCTGGCGGTAGAGGGCGTCTGCGATCTGGAGCGACTGCTCGGGCGTGCGCAGCTCGAGCGTGGCGTAGTACGCCACCGAGGTCAGCCCGTGCGTCGTGCACACGAGGTGTCCCCCAGGACGGATGACGCGGTGCGTCTCCTCGAACCAGCGCAGGCCGAGCATGGGCTGGAAATGAGACCAGATCGAGATCGCGTAGACGAGCTCGAGCGAGCCGTCCTCGAGCGCCAGCGGCGGGGCGTCACCGCTGACGAACAGCTCCGCGCCGGGCAGCTGCTCGGCCGCCCACGACACGGCCGCGGCATTGGGGTCGCAGCCGTGCCAGCGGATCTGCGGATAGGCGGCCGCCAGCGCTCGTAGCACGCGCCCGGAGGAGCAGCCGAAGTCCAGGGCGCTGCGGACGTCTGCCAGCCGGCTGCCGACGCTGAAGAGCGCATCGGCGACGAGGTCGGCCTCGTACAGCCCGGCTCCGGCGGCGAGCGGGCCACGGGCCATGGCGTGTATGTCCTCCGGCGGCTCTGCGGGGGTCAGACCGGTCTTCTCGATCACCTCGGCGACGCCGAGCCACACTCCGGACCTGAGGATCAGCGCCTCGCGCATGGCCTGCGTTGGGGCTACGGCGTAGTGAGCAGCGAGCTCCGGACACTCGGGCAGGCGACGCTCGACCTCGGCCACGTCCTGCTCGCTGAGTCGCTCGAACAGCATGTGCGTCACCGGAGATCGCTCGTGCACGAAGCTCCCGGGCACCACGTCGCGAACAAGGTCCGCGGGCGTGGGCGGCGGCGGCTCGGGTGGCGGCGGTGGCTCGGGGGGCGGGGGCGGCGCAGGCGGTGCGGGCAGCGCGAGCTGGTAGGGGGAGCCGATTCGCCAGAGCGCGCCGGCGGCGACACGCTCGATCAGCCGGCGCGTGCGCGGGCGGTTTCTCAGGCTCAGCACGCGCGAGAAGCTAGCAGCGAGTCGTGCCGGGGGCGTGCGCCTGTCGCGTCGCTGCGCCTGTTTCGTGCCCGCTGACGCCGAGTGGGGGCGCATAGAATGGCCCGGTGCACGTATGTACGATCGTGAGCCGCCGCTCGCTCGCTCGTGCCCGTGTGATGGAGCGCACCCTGCGTGAACATCACCCCGACGCTCAGCTCACGGTGCTCCTACTGGACGGCGACCACGACGCCGTCGTGGACTTCCCCGGCGCGCGCATGCTCGACGCGGCGAGCGTGCTCGGCGAAAGCTTCGGTCTGCTCGCCGCCGCCAATCCGCCGGCGGCGTTGAACGTGGCGGTGCTTCCACATCTGCTGCGCGCGGTGCTCGCCGCCGGCGCCGACTCGGTCCTCTACCTCGGCGCGGGTCAGCGTGTGCTCGGCTCGCTGGACGCGCTCGTCAACCTGATCGACGATCACGACATCGTGATCGTCGCGCGTGCGAGGGGCGCCGCGAGCTCGGTGATCGCGCCGTCTGAGTCCGGGGAGGGCCCGTTCAGCAGGCATCTGCTGGGGGTGCGGGTGGGGCTCGGCGTCGACATCTTGCTAGATGCGTGGCCGGGCTACTTCATCAGCGCGGGCGATGAGGGTGCCAGCGCGGTGCGTGGCTGGATGGACGGCATCCCGGCACTTGCGGGGGACGTAGCCGTGCTGCGCGATCCCGGCTACGGACTCGACCCATGGTCGCTCGCCGGCAAGCAGGTACTCGCGGCCCGTGGCGGCGTCGAGGACGCGCTTGAGGTGGACGGCGCGCGCGCCCGCGTGATCGACCTTGGCGAGCTCGACCCGGCGGACCCTCCGTCGTGGTTCGACGGCGAGGATCGCATCCAGCTGAGCGCGGCGCCGGCGCTTCAACGGCTCGCTGCACGCCACGCCGACGATCTCAGGAGCTGCGGCTGGGGACCCGACGCCGCGGCGCCGCCATTCACGAGACTGGACGACGGCCTGCGGCTGACGCCCACGATTCGCACGCTGCTGGCGGGGGCGATCGCGGAGGAAGCGATCACGCGATCGCCTTTCACCGGGGCCGGTCGGGCCGAGCTGTATGCGTATCTGAACCAGCTCGACGGACGCGGACGGGCGGCGGGGCTCACGCGCCTGCACATGGCGATCTGGGAGGCCCGCGCAGACCTGCGTTCGGGCTATCGCCATATCGACGGTCCCGATGGGAGCGGTTTCGCGGGATGGCTGTGCGCGTACGGGTGCGAGCAGGAGGGCCTCGTCCCCGAGCTGCTGCCACGGGTGCCCGAGCTCGCCTACCGCGACGCCGACCCGCACGCCCACGAAGCCCCTCCACGCTGGGGGGTCAACCTGGTTGGGTTCTTCACCTCGGAGCTGGGCGTGGGTGAGGCCGCCCGGCTGATGGTCTCGGCGCTCGACGCACGCGAGATCCCGGTGCTGCCGGTTCAGGGCAACCTGATACCGCCGAGCCGACAGAACGCGGAGTTCGACCACGTGAGCCCCGATCAGGCGGCCTATCCGATCAACCTCGTCTGCATCAACGGCGATGGGATCCCGGTCTTCGCTCGCGAAGCCGGACGCGCGTTCTTTGAGGGGCGTCACACGATCGCGTTGTGGTGGTGGGAGGTCGGCGATCCGCCCGCCAGCTGGACGGAGGCATACGAGTTCGTCGACGAGGTGTGGGTCGCCTCCCAGCACGTCTACGACGTGATCGCGCCGAGCTCGCCGGTCCCGGTGGTGCGCATTTGCTTCCCCGTGGCGGAGCCGGAGGTCGCGCCCCGCACCCGCGCGGATCTCGGGCTGCCCGAGGACGGCTTCCTGTTCCTGTCCGTGTACGACTACCACTCGGTTGGGGTGCGGAAGAACCCGCTCGGGCTGATCGAGGCGTTCAAGCGCGCGTTTCCCCCAGGCCATGGCGCCAAGCTGGCGCTCAAGTCGATCAACGCGGAGACCTGCCCGGATGAGCACGAGCGCGTTGTGCTCGCCGCTGCCGAGCACGCCGACATCACGCTGCTGAGCGGCTATGTCTCGGGCTCGGAGAAGAACGCGATCATCGCCGCGTGCGACTGCTACGTCTCGCTTCATCGCTCCGAGGGGTTCGGCTTCACCGTGGCTGAGGCGATGCTGCTCGGCAAGCCGGTGATCGCCACTCGCTTCGGCGGCACCCTGGAGTTCACGAACGATCGCAACGCCTACCTCGTGGGCTATGAGCCCGTGAAGGTGGGCGAGGGCGTCTACCCGTATCCGGCGGAGGGGGTCTGGGCGGATCCGGATCTCGACGAGGCAGCCGCGCTGATGCGGCGCGTGCTCGCGGCGCCGGAGGAGGCGCGAGCACGCGGCGAGAGCGCTCGCCGCGAGATGCTCGAGCGCCATTCCCCTGCCGCTGCGGGAGCGAGCATCGAGCGGCGCCTGAAGCTGATCTGCGAGCACCTGCACCGCGAAGGCGCGCGATCTCTGAACCTGGCCTATCTGCCGTCGTTGCAGGACGGCGACGTGGTGCCGGCAAAGATCGCGAGCCCGCCGTCGATCGACTGGGGCGGCGGTCGCCTCGGGCGCCTGAAGTGGCGTGCCCACCGCCCCGTGGCCAACTGGGCGCGGGCCTACATCGAGCACGAGAGCGGTGTCGACACCGAGTTGCACCGCGCGGTCGCTCGGATCGACGATCGCGTGCGCGAGGTGGCCCAGACGCTGCAGGATCAACAGCAGGCGCAGCACGCCGAGACCTTGGCGGTGCTGCGGCGATTGGAGGCAGAGCTGGCCGAGCTGCGCAGCCGCGATGGGAGGATCTAGCCGGCGTCGTATGCTCTCCGCCGCATGCCCGTCCTCCTGTTGAGCGCAGCCGTCACGTGCATCGGCTCTCTGGCGCTCGGGCAGGGGGTGCTGGCCCTGTGCGGAGCGCGGCAGTGGAATTGGCTGGCGGCGCCGGTCGGCCTGGCGGCGATGATGCTCGTGGCGGTGCCCGCGATCCACGTGCCGGGTCGCGCCGTGACAACGGCGGTCGTGACCGCCATGTTGCTCGCGGGGGGGCTCGCGCTGTGGATTCGCCGGCCGGCTCATCGCCCGCCGCTGGCAGATGTGCTCACCGGCCTTCCCGTTGCGCTCCTGGCACTCGTTCCGTTCGCGGCGTCCGGGCGCGTCGGCGCGCTCGGGATGTCATTCGACAATGACATGAGCGCACACCTGCTGCTCGCCGAAGGGTATCGGTCGTCCGAGGTGGCGTCGGTGACTCCACTGCTGCACTCCTATCCGCTCGGCCCGCATGCGCTCGTAGCCACGCTGGCCGAGGGTCTCGGCGTCAGGGTCGACCTGGCATTCACCGGCATGTCGGCGGCGACGTTGGTGCTGCTGGCTTGGACGGCCCTTGCGTGCGTGCGCCGCGCTCGCTGGCTCGCACGGGTGTTCGTGGCCACAGTCGTGGGGATTCCCTATCTCGTAGCCGCCTACTACGGCGAGGGATCCTTCAAGGAGCCGATCGAGGCGCTGTTCGTGCTCGCCAGCGCCCTGATCCTCGCCGGGTTCCAGCCCGAGCTCGCGCGCCGGCGCTGGATACCGCTCGCTTTCGTGCTCGCAGGCGCGGCCTCGGCCTACTCGTCGCAGGGGTTCGCGTGGCCGGCGCTCTTCATCGTCGGCTGGATCGCCGGCCGCGCGCTGCAGACGACATGGAAGGCGGGGCTGTCGGCGGCGTGGCGCGAGCTGCGCGCCGAGCTCGTGCCGGGCGCGATCGGGATCGCGGTGCTCGCTGTCCTGCTGTTCCCCCAAATCCCGCGGATCGTGCGGTTCGCTGGACAAGGGGTGGGTGGTCCGGTGCCCAAGACGGTACTCGGCAATCTCGTGGGTCCGCTCCCGGTCTGGGAGGCGTTCGGTGTGTGGGACAACCCGGATCTCAGGTTCCCGGCCTCGCAGCCGTTCACCGCCGGTATGTGGACGGCGTTCGTGCTCGCGCTCGTGCTGGCAGGGGGGGTCGTGATGTTGCGGCGCGGCCGGTGGATGCTGCCGCTCGCCGCCGCGGGATCGATCGTCGTGTGGGCCTACATCAACCACACGCAGTCCCCGTATGTCTCGGCCAAGGCGCTGGTGGTCGCCGCTCCGCTGCTGCTGCTGCTTGCGTCTCTCGCGCTCGTCGAGAACCTGCTGCCGCGGGGCGCTTGGTCGAGGATGCTGGCCCCCGTGCTCGCGCTGGTGCTGCTCGCGCGGGTGGTGGACTCGAGTTGGGAAGCGCTGCGCTACAGCAAAGTAGCCCCGACCGAGCACATGCTCGAGCTGCGCTCGCTGAGGCCCGCGATCGGAGATGAACCGACGCTGTTTCTCGGCAACGACGACTTCTTCGCGTGGGAGCTCGCGGGGTCGCGGGTCACCGCCGCCTACTTCGCCGGTACGGCCGAGGTCCCGCTGCGTCCCGAAAAGGACTTCCAAAACGGCGAGCCGCTCGACTTCGACTCGATCACCGCCGCCACCATGAACGCATTCGACTGGTTCATCACGACGCGCGACGCGGCCGCGAGCGAGCCGCCGCCGCAGCTGCATCTCGTGCGGGCGACGCGCGACTATGAGCTATGGCGCCGGGTGGGTGAGGTGAGCCCGAGGCAGATCCTCGCCGAGGGCCCGAACGCGGCGGGCGAGCTGGACTGCTCGACGCCGGCCGGCAAGGCGCTACTGCGCGCCGGCGGGATCGCGGCCGTGCGGGCGCCCTCAGTCGAAGTCCCGGTGGCGCTGATCGGACCGGGAACGAGCTTGACCGTGAGCCTGACGCTGACTCCCGGCAGCTGGGACCTCGAGACGCCGTATACCAGCCCGCTGCCGATCAAGGTGACAGCCGACGGCCTCACGACGACGCTGCCCGCGAACCTGGAGCGCGTCGGCCCGCGCTGGCCGATCGGCCGGATCGCGGTCTCGCGCCCCGGTCCCGTGGCGGTGACGCTCGACGTCCTCAAGTACTGGCTGACGCCCCCGACGGACATCGCGACGCCCGGCGCTCTGATCGCCACGCCGGTGGGTACGGAGCGGACCGTTCCGATGCGAGCAGCCTGCGGCAAGCTGGTCGACTGGTATCGCAGCGCCTGAGCGCCGGCCTGCGAGACCGAGGCGTGGGCGGCCTGCCCGCTGCTAGCTTGCGCCCGTGGACATCTGCACGATCATCGCCAAGAACTACGTGGCGCAGGCCCGGGTGCTGGCGCGCTCGTTCGCCGAACACCATCCCGGCGGGCGTTGCTTCGCGCTGGTGATCGACGACTACGACGGATACATAGATCCCGACGACGAGCCCTTCGCGATCCTCACGCCAGCACAGATCGGCTGTGTGGAGTTCGACGAGATGGTCCTGCGGTACACGGTCCTCGAGCTCTCGACGGCGGTGAAGCCGTGGCTGCTCGCCCACCTGCTGAGTGACGGCCGGCCGGCGATCACCTATCTCGATCCTGATATCCGCATCTACTCCTCGCTCGAGCACCTGGACGAGCTCGCGCGCGAGCACGGCGTGGTGCTGACGCCGCACAACGTCGAGCCGCTGCCCGACGACGGCGAGCGCCCGAGCCAGGTCGACATCCTGCTCGCCGGGGTCTACAACCTCGGCTACGTGTCGCTGGGGGCGCGAGAGGAGATCGACACGCTGCTCCGCTGGTGGCGCGAGCGGCTGCTGAACGACTGTCGAGTGGACCCGCTGAACGGCTACTTCGTGGATCAGCGCTGGTTCGACCTCGCCCCCGGGCTGGTCTCCGACCACGCGATCGTGCGCGAGCCCCAGTACAACCTCGCGTACTGGAACCTGCACAGTCACACGCTCGGGCACGACGGTGTGCGCTACACGGTGGACGGCGTGCCGCTCGCCTTTTACCACTTCAGTGGCTTCGATCCGCAGCGACCCGACGTGCTCAGCCGCCATCAGACGCGCGTTCGGATCGGCGCCGGAAGCGCGCTCGAGCGGATCTGCCTGCAGTACACGGAGGAGCTGGAGGCAGCCGGCTACGCCGAGGCGAAGGGCTGGCCCTACACCTTCGACCTGCTCCCGTCCGGCATCCCCTACGGTGCCCTGCTGCGCAGGCTGTACGTGGCCGCCGCGCAGGAGGGAGAGGTCTACGGCTCGCCGTTCACCGCCGCCGGCGAGAAGCAGCTGCTGCGCTGGGCCTCCTCGCCCGCCCCCGGAGGCCCGGCCGGCGTCAGCCGCGTCCTGGCCGAGGTCTACCGGACCCGCCCCGATCTGCAGAAGGCGTATACGAACCTCGACGAGGACCCGAGCGGACTCCTGCGCTGGGCCGAGGAGGGCGGAGCGATCGAGGAGCCCAGCCTCGCGATGCTCGCGTCGGGGCCGCGGGCCGACGCGCCCTCCCGTCCCGAGGCCGATGGCGGGGACGGCGGCGAGACGGAGCCACAGCCCGTCGGCGCCCAAGAGCTGCGGCGGACGCCGGCGTGGGGGGCGAACGTCGTCGGCTACTTCCGCTCGGAGCTCGGCACGGGCGAGGCGGCGCGCCAGCTCGTGAGCGCGCTCGACGCCGCAGGCGTGCCGCTGCTGCCGGTACACGGACGCACGATCCCACCGAACCGGCAGGGGCACGGGTTCACCCAGCTCGACTACACGGCCGCGCGGTTCCCGGTGAATGTGATCTGCATAAACGCCGACATGCTGGGGGAGTTCGCGGCCCAAGCCGGCAAGGAGTTCTTCGACGCCAGGTACTCGATCGGAATGTGGTTCTGGGAGGTCGAGCAGTTTCCGGCGAGGTGGGCCTCCGCCTTCGACCACGTAGATGAGCTGTGGCTCGCGACCGATCACATGGTGCACGCGATTGGCGCGCTGTCCACGGTGCCGATCACCAAGATCACCCTCCCGGTCGAGATGGCGCCGGTGCTGCCGGCGACGCGCGCGGAGCTGGGGCTCCCCGAGGGGTTCATGTTCCTGTTCTCGTTCGATTATCACAGCGTCTTCGACCGCAAGAACCCGCTAGCGCTGGTAGAGGCTTACAAGCGGGCATTCGGGCTGGACGACGGCGCGGTGCTGGTGGTGAAGTCGATCAACGGCGCCGCCGACCCGGCGAATCACGCGCGTCTGATCGCCGCCACGGAGATGCGCGAGGACGTGCACGTAATCGACAGTTACCTCTCGGCTGATCATAAGAACATGATGGTGGCCGCATGCGACTGCTACGTGTCGCTTCATCGCGCCGAGGGATTTGGTCTCACGATGGCCGAGGCCATGTACCTGGACAGGCCGGTGATCGCGACCGGCTATTCGGGAAACCTCGACTTCATGAACGAGCGCAACAGCTTCCTAGTCGATCATCGACTCGTCGAGATTGGACCGGACGCTGCCCCATATCCAGCTGCAGGACGTTGGGCCGAGCCGGACGTCGATGACGCTGCGCGCCTGATGCGCGAGGTGTTCGAGCAGCCGGAGCTGGCGGCCGAGCGTGGCCGTCGCGGCGGGCAGGAAATCCGCAGGACACACTCGGCGCAAGCTGCAGGGGAAGTCGTGCGACATCGCTTGGACCTGCTCCGCGAGCGCCACGAGGAGCGCCTGTCGAAGCTGGCACAGACGGCGTCGTCGAGCGGTGCGCTGGAACAGATGGTCGCGGCCGGTCCACCGTCGCACCCCCGCCTGCGACTCGGTTTCCCCGGCAGGGCCGCGCGCCGGCTGGTGCTCCGGGTACTGAGACCGTACACCGCCTACCAGCAGACCGTGAACGCGGACCTCGCACGATCGGTGGGCTCGGTCGAGGCGAGATTGCAGAGCCTCGACCTCGAGGCCAGCGAGCGCCATGCGACGGTGCTGGCGGAGGCGCGCGCCGAGGCCTCACGCCGCGGCATCTGGGAGCACATCGCGGGGCTGATGCGCTCGATGGTTGGACTTGAAACCGCTTTCGCGCGCCTCGAGCCCGCCACGGCCGAGATTGCGAGGTCGGTGCAGCGCATGGAATGGGAGGGTCACGCTCTCCCATATATGAGCGGCGAGCCGTTCAGCGAGATAGCCCACCCGCAGGTTGGTCTCATTCAGGGCTATCGCGGCGACCCTGGAACAGCCGACGACGACGCCTACCGCTCGTTCGAGGACACCTTCAGGGGCGCGGAGGAGTTCATCCGCGACCGCCAGCGCGTGTATCTCGATCTCATCGGAGATCGTGCGCCCGTGCTCGACCTTGGGTGCGGCCGGGGGGAGTTCCTCGACCTCCTGGCCGAGCGCGGCATCGCCTACATGGGCGTCGATTCAGATCCGGGGATGGTGCGCCGCTGCCATCAAAAGGGGCACACCGGGGTCGTCTGCGCCGACGGCCTGGACTATTTGGATGCGCTCGAAGATGGGTCGATCGGCGCGATCTTCTGTGCCCAGGTGATCGAGCATCTGCCGTATGAGGTACTGCTGCGGCTTTTCCGGCTAGCGCGCCAGAAGCTGAGCTCAGACGGCATCTTCATCGCCGAGACCGTCAACCCGCACTCGCCGGCTGCGCTGAAGGCCTTCTGGGTCGACCTGACTCATCAGCATCCGATATTCCCTGAGGTGGCCTTGTCACTGTGCCGGGCGTCTGGCTTCTCGGCGGCGTTCGTATTCCATCCAAACGGGATCGGCGACATCGAGCGCGACCGCTTCGTCCAGGGTGAGTATGCGGTCGTCGCCGGTGGGCTCGGGCTCCTCCCGCCGGACACGCTCGGCCAGCCGCTCACACGCTCCGCCCGAGATGACAGCGACGCGCAGGCGATCGTGCTAGGTGAGCGCGTCCAGCCTGCCGTCCTGCCCGAGCCCGGCAACTGAGCTGAACAGCGGTCGCTCGTAGGACACCGCCTGATACTCGGGGACACCCGAGGCAGCGCAGGCTGTGACCATCGCACGGGTGGGCGATGGATCTGGCCAGGAGCTGACGTTGTTCGGCTCCAGGCCGCAGGACTGGCACCACTCGAGCAGCGCGCGCACATTGGGAGCAAACCAGTTGCTGCTGTCGCCACCGAGCTCATCGCGACGGTAGAAGCGGGCGACTGCGAGCTCGGCGTCTTCCGGGAGTTCGTGGTCGCACACCGCTGTCTCCACGTAAGCCGTCGTCTTCGTCACGGAGCGAACGTTGTCCAGGGCGAGCAGGGGATGACGCAGGTGGTAGAGCACGCCCCAGAAGACCACGAAGTCGAACTGCTCCGTGGCCACGCGCGAAAGCTCATATACGCTCAGTTGCCGAAACTCGACGCTCGAGCCGAGCGCCGCGCGAATGGCGTCAAATCCGAAGTGCATCGAGTCGACTATGTCGGTGGCGAGGACCCTCGTCGCGCCTCGCCGCTCGAGCGTAAACGCCGCGCCCCCGTTCGTCGTGCCGATATCGAGGACGCTCGCGCCGGTGAGATCAGCGGGTACCCCAGCCGTGTGCAGCAGCCAGTCGACGTCATTCGCGCCCGGCGCGAAGATGCCGGGCGCAAGTTCAAAGCGCTGGTGCCAGAGGAAGTCCGTTCGCGCGGCGAGCGCTTCGAGCTCGCCGGATCGATCTGGTGCTGACACGCGCCGCAGTCTAGAGCGCACACGCGCCGCTCGCTACGCTGCCTCGCATGGCCCAAGCTGATCGCCCCGCAGTGGGTGCTGCGCTCATCGCCAACCAGGACCTGCTGCCACAGCATGTGGAAGCGATATTCCTAGAGTTCCTCGGGCGAGTGGCTTCTCCCACGGACATCGAGCTGTGGATGGGCGTCGGCTCGCTCAGAGCCCTGGTCGACGGCGTGCTCGCATCGGAGGAGTACGCAGCGCGTGCTGCCAAGCGCGCCGCCAGCAAGGACGCGGCCAGCGAAGGCCCGTTCCTGAACTGCTGGGTCGCCGACTTGGAGCGCTTCGCTCGGCCGGTGGGCACGATCTCAGCTGATGGTGTCGCGATCGTCGGCAGGCGCGGTCACCTATTCCTGTACGGCGGCAGCAACAACAACCTCGCCATGTATCGCGGCGAGATCGGCATGGCGCCGGACTGGTCAGCGCAGTGGCGCGAGCTCGTCGACGAACGGCTCACCGACGCACGGGCTGCTGATCGATCGATGTGCTGCCTGGTAGTGCCGGACAAGCTCGCCGTGTACGCCGACCTGTTTCCGCAAGATCTGGAGACCGGCGGCCCGCGGCCCGTGATCCGACTGATCGAGCATGTCGCGCTGCCGCTGCTCTATCCACGTGACCTGCTTCGTGACGCCCGGGCTGAGGGCGACACCTACATGATGACAGACAGTCACCTGACAGTTAATGGTAATCGGCTGCTGGCGCAAGCAACGGTCGAGGCGCTGGGCGCGCGCTCGGATCTCTTGGACGAGATACCGGTCGCGCAGCTGCAGCAGTTCGCGAGCGGGGATCTTGGGCAGCATTTCGCGCCGCCGATCATGGAGGTGCGCCAGCACCTCGCGGCGGCGTCCGCGTCGACGATCGTCTTCGACAACTGGCCCGCGGTTTCGCGCGCAGGAGGTCACATCGGAACGCTGCGCATCTTCCGTCGCGATGACGCGCCAGACCCGCGCACCGTGGTCGTCTTTGGAGACTCCTACGGCTTCGGCGATGAAACCTACCCCGGACTCTCATGGTTCCTGGCACAAGTGTTTCGCGAGGTGCACTTCGTCTGGGTTCCATTCGGATGGGATCCTGATTACCTCGACCGCGTGGGCGCTGAGCTCGTCGTCTGTCAAACGGCGGAGCGGTTCATCGCGCGCGTTCCCCGTCGGTGTGTAGATGTCCAGTCATTCACCCAGGAGATCGGTGATCGCGGTGGCGCGCTCGGACTGGACAGGGTCTTCGGCGACATCGTTGTGAGTTGACCGGACGTTGGATGCATCTCCGTGCGCGCAGCATCCGGGGCGAACCCTCGCCTGTCGAGGCAGCTGTGACACTCGTCTGGCTGATTCCGCTCGGTCTCGCGGCCGTGTATTTCGTCCTGTTTGTAGCCCGTCTGCCGCAAAATATCGTGGACATCCTGTGGGACAGCGATTATGCCTCGGGGTTCACACTTACACAGACGGTCGCCCAGGCCGGTGACGGCGGGCACACGGTCATCTCGACGACCGGCGCCTACCTTCCTCTCTGGTTTGGATTGTTTACCGCACACCTACCGTTTCACCGTCAGCTGTGGGAGATAGCGCCGACGCTGCTGACCGGAGCGACCGCGCTCACCATCGGCTGGTCGGTCGCGCAGGTGGCGCCGCGGCGTGCAGGCGTCTTCGCGATCCTGATCGTCCTCGTCGCGTCACCGTGGACCTTGGCGATCCTGATGGCGCCGGTCGCGCACAACACCGTGTACCCAGTCACGGCGCTGCTCGGGGCCTATCTACTCTGGCTGGCGCGCGACGGGACGCGCCAGCGCAGCACCACGATCGCCGTGGCGCTGCTGGGCGCGCTCGTGCTCGGCGTGGCCATCGCCTCGGACGCGCTCGTGATCGCGACAGGTGTGCTGCCGTTCGTGCTCACCGCCGTGCTTGCCGCTAGACAGCCGAGCCGTCGCGCACGCGCAGTGGCGATGCCGGCGCTGGCGAGCGCCATCGGCGCGGTGCCGATCGCGCTCATCACTCAGGCGATCATGAGGGGGCAGGGCTATGCGACCGTGCCGTCGCAGCCGCCGCTCGAACTCGCGTCGCTCTCGAGCCTGCCGCGGCATGTTCGCATCCTCGCGGAAGGCCTGAGGGAACTGTCCAATGGCTACCTGGGCGCGAAGTGGCCGGGGAGGCTCCACGCCGAGGTGGGGGTGGCGTGCGACGTGGTGCTGGTGGCGGCGCTGCTTGCGCTCCTCTACTTCGGCTCGCGCAGCAGCATTCGCTTCATGCGGCGTCGTTACGATGACGCCGAGCTGCGCCGGCTGCTGCACGTCGTGTACTGGTTCAGCTCGGCCCTCGTGGTTTGCGGCGCGTTCCTGTTCACCACTGCTCCCGGCACGGATACGCTGAAACATGAAGCCTATTACCTGACGCTGATCTTCTCGGTGGCCGCCATCGTGCCACTGCTGATGCGTCCGCGCTCCGCCGCACGCTGGCTGCTTCCGGCGGGCCTCACGATCTTCGCGCTCGGCAGCATCATCGGGCTCAAGCGAGACTACCTCGAAGTGATGAAGCCACCGGTGGCGCGCTATGCATCGAGGATCGCCCATCTCGCGGAGGTCGACCACGCAACCGTGGGCTATGCCGGTTACTGGGATGCCTCGAGCCTGACGTGGAACTCGAAAGAACGCATCCTGGTGCGTCCGCTGCAGACGTGCGCGAACCCGGCCGGTGCTGCAATCTGCCCGTTCTTCCTGATGCGAACTCCCTCCTGGTATGTGGCAAAGCCGCGCCGCAGCTTCCTGCTCGTCGACCCAAGTGAGACGTTCGTCGTGGCGCTTCCAGGAGGTCTCGGCAATCCGATCGCCAGCTACACGCTCGGGACGATAATGATGTACGTCTACTCATACGACATCGCGTCGCGGCTCGGACCGCCCCCGAACTGAGCTTCGGAAGGCCCGCAGCCATTCACAGTAAACTGCGCGCCATGGGCCACGACGACCACAGCGCCACCTACCTGGCCGCCGCGGCGGAGCTGGCGAGTGCCATCGATCCGGCTATCGTTGATGCCATGGCACACGGACTGGCGGAGGTGCGCGAGCGCGGCGGGCGCCTGTTCATCCTCGGCGTCGGTGGCGGCGCCGGCCACGCCTCGCATGCCGTGAACGACTTCCGCAAGCTCTGCCGCATGGAGAGCTACGCGCCGACCGACAACGTGTCCGAGCTCACGGCGCGGACGAACGACGACGGTTGGGAGACGTCGTTCAGCGCGTGGCTCGAGGTCTCGCGACTGTCCGAGCGCGATGCGCTGCTCGTGTTCTCGGTCGGCGGGGGCTCGCGTGAGCACAACGTCTCGACCAACCTCGTGGGCGCGATGGAGGCCGCGCACGAGATCGGCGCTTCGATCTTCGGCGTCGTCGGCGCGCCGGGGGGAACGCTCGCCGAGCTGGCCGATGTCGCGATCCTGATCGATCCGCCACCGGAGCTGCGCACTCCGCTCGTTGAGTCCTTCCAGGCGGTCGTCTGGCATGCGCTCGTCTCGCATCCCGCGCTGGCCATGCAGCAGGGCCACTGGGAGTCGCTCGCGGCGCGCGGTCGATCGTGAGCGGCAGCTGGTCGGGGTCTGTCGATCGAGGCCCGCTCGTGTTCAGGCCGGACGGCCGGAGCGACGTGGCGCCCGGCCGCCCTGCCGTGTTCCTCGATCGAGACGGGACGCTCAACGAGGCCGTCCCCGATTCCCACTCGGGCATGCCCGAGTCGCCCTTGACGGTCGAGGACGTGCGTTTGCTTCCCGGGGCTGCCGCGGCGGCCGGCAAGCTTGCGGACGCTGGATACGTCCTCGTGTGCGCGTCCAACCAGCCGGCGGCTGCGAAGGGCAGGGTGGCGCTCGAGCAGCTGCTCGCCGTCCACGAGCGGGTGATCGGGCTGCTGGCGCGGCAGGGCGTCCGCGTCGAGGCCTCGCTGCTGTGCCTGCATCACCCCGACGGCGTGGTTGACGGGCTTTCCGGACCGTGCGCGTGCCGCAAGCCCGCCCCGGGCATGCTCGTCGACGCCGCCGCTGCGCTGGGGCTCGATCTCAAGTCCTCGTGGATGCTCGGCGACACCGACGCGGACGTCGCTGCGGGGCACACTGCGGGCTGCCGGACCGTGCTGATCGAGTATCCGCCGAGCGCTCACAAGCGCTCGGATACCTCGACCGCAGAGCTGCTCGCGACAGACCTTGGAGACGCGGCGACGCAACTTCTCGACCAGGGCCCGGGTTAAGCTCGTAGACGTCGGGTCGCTGTTGGGCCGCTGACCAGCTAGCGGTATGGTGCGCAAATGCTCGATCAGATCTCTACACGGATATTCGCCGACGGAGCCGATCTCGATGGGATCCTGGCGCTGGCCGCCAATCCGCGGATTGCGGGGTTCACGACGAATCCGACGCTGATGTGGAAGGCGGGCCTGACCGACTACGCCGAGTTCGCCCAGCGCCTGCTCGAGCGGATCACCAAACACCCGATCTCGTTCGAGGTGTTTGCCGACGACGCCGACGAGATGCGCCGCCAGGCGCGCGTGATCGCGTCGTGGGGGCAGAACGTCTACGTCAAGATCCCGGTCACCACCACGAGCGGCGAGTCGATGGCTCCGCTCGTGCGCGAGCTCTCCGAGGACGGAGTGAAAGTCAACGTCACCGCGCTGTTCACGACCGCGCAGGTGGAACTCATCACCGCTGCGGTGAAGGACGGCGCCCCCTCCTATATCTCGGTGTTCGCCGGGAGGATCGCCGACGCCGGCATCGATCCGGTGCCGATCATGGCCCGCTCGGTGGACATCATGGTGCAGGCCCCGCGCTCGGAGCTGATCTGGGCCTCGCCGCGGGAGATCCTGAACCTCGTGCAAGCCGACCAGGTCGGATGTCACATCATCACCATCACTCACGATCTGCTCAAGAAGCTCGACTGCCTCGGTAAGAGCCTCGAGCAGTACTCGCTGGAGACGGTGAGAATGTTCCACGGCGACGCGGTAGCCGCAGGCTTCACGCTTTAGCGATGCGCGTCATCTCTCGAGGGCGCTCAGCCTTGTCGTCCGGTTGCGCGCGTGGGGCCGTTGGATGAGGCGCGCGTGCATCACCGGAGGCGCCGGCTTCATCGGCAGTAACCTCGCCGATCGTCTGATCGCGCGGGGCGTCGAGGTCGTGATCGTGGACGACTTCCGTACCGGCCGCCGGGAGTTCGTCGCGGAGGCGTTGGGCCGGCCCGGAGTGCGCTTGGTGGAGGGGGACGTGCTCGACCAAGCGACGCTCGAGGACGCCTTCCGGGACTGCGATTGGGTCTTTCACCTGCAGGCCAATGCCGATGTGCGCTGGGGGCTGGAGCATCCGCGCCACGATCTCGAACAGAACACGATCGCGACGTCGAATGTGCTGGAGGCGATGCGCGCGACCGGAGTGAAGCGGATCGCGTTCTCCTCGACCGGCTCGGTTTACGGCGAGCCCGAGGTATTCCCCACGCCCGAGGCAGCGCCGTTTCCGATCCAGACCTCGCTGTATGGTGCATCGAAGCTCGCCGGCGAGGGGCTGATCGCCGCATACGCAGCCGGATACGGTTTCACGGGAGTGATCTTTCGCTTCGTCTCTATTCTCGGCGAGCGCTATACGCACGGTCACGTCTTTGACTTCTACTGCGCGCTGCAGCGCGATCCCACGCACCTGCGCGTGCTCGGCGACGGTCGCCAGGAGAAGTCCTATCTCTATGTGCAGGACTGCGTCGACGCGATCCTGACGGCGGTCGAGCACCATGAGGATGAGCCCGGCGCGCATGTCTACAACCTCGGCACAGACGAGACGATCGTGGTGGACGAATCGGTGGCGATCATCACGGGGCATCTTGGTCTCTCGCCGGAGATCGAGCACACCGGTGGGCGGCGGGGCTGGATCGGCGACAGCCCACTGATTCACCTCGACACAAAGCGCATCCGCGGCCTCGGCTGGGAGCCGCGACTCACAATCCCGGAAGCGGTGGCGCGCACGCTGGAGTGGTTCGCCGGCAACGAGTACGCTTGGCGCGACCATGTCGTCGACGGTGCAGATGATGAGTGAACGGAGGGCGCGATGAGCGTCGTCTTCAGCCGCGCGCCGCTACGGATATCGCTCGGTGGTGGGGGAACCGATCTTCCCTCCTATTACCGCCAGCACGGTGGCTTCCTCGTGTCGGGGGCGATCGACAAGTACGTGTACATGCTCACCCACACGGTGTTCCAGCGGCGCTATCGCATGAAGTACTCATCGATGGAGGAGGTCGACGAGATCAGCCAGATCCGTCACCCGATCCTGCGCGAGACGCTGCTTCGCCACTGGCGCGGCAACCCGCTGGAGATCGCCTCGGTCGCCGACGTCCCGGCGGGCACCGGCATGGGCTCCTCGGGCGCCTACACGGTGTGTCTGCTCAAGGGGCTCGCGCATGCCCGGCGGACCTCGATCACGCCGGGCGCGCTCGCCGAGGCCGCATGTGAGATCGAGATCGACGTGCTCGGCGAGCCCGTCGGCAAGCAGGATCCCTACGTGGCGGCGCACGGTGGCATCTGCGCGTACACGTTCAACCCGGACGGAAGCGTCGAGGTCGAGCCGCTCGAGCTGGACCCGGACACGCTCAGGCACATGCGCGATCAGCTGCTGCTGTTCTACACGGGCGAGGCTCGCTCGGCGTCGAAGGTGCTGAGCGACCAGGACGAGCGCTCGAAGGCCGGCGACGAGCAGATGCTCGAGAACCTGCACCGCACGAAGGAGCTCGGCCGCCGCAGCTGCGAGCTGCTTCGCAGTGGCGATCTCGAGGCCTACGCGGAACTCATGCACGAGCACTGGGAGCACAAGCGCAGCCGCTCGCCGGGGATGGCCAACGAGCACATCGACCGGCTCTACATGCTCGCCCGGCGCAGCGGCGTGATCGGCGGCAAGCTGGTCGGCGCCGGCGGAGGGGGGTTTCTACTGGTCTACTCACCGCGACCTGAGGACACCAGGCAGGCGATGGCCGCCGCGGGCGCATCGGAGCTGACGTTCGATTTCGAGTTCGACGGGGCCTACGCGAGCGAGTACGCATGAGCGGCCTGCGAGTGGCGATCGTCGGGTGCGGGTTGATCGGCGCGAAGAGGGCGGCGGCGCTCTCGGGCGATGATGAGCTGATCGCTTGCTATGACGTCAACGAGCGCGCGGCCGGCACCCTCGCTGAGCAGCACGGCGCGAAGGCTTGTGCGAGCTTGGATGAGCTGCTTGCGAGCGGGCCCGAGGTGGTCGTGGTCGCGACGGTGCACGATCAGCTCGCGGCGCTCGCCGAGCGCGCGCTGCAGGCCGGCGCGCACGTGCTCGTGGAGAAGCCGGCGGGTGTGTCCAGCGCGCAGATCGACGGTCTGATCGAGTGTCAGCAGGCCAGCGGACGGCTCGTGAAGGTGGGCTTCAACCATCGCTTTCACCCGGGCATCGCGCGCGCCGCCGAGGAGGTCCACTCCGGGCGTCACGGCGAGCTGATGTACCTGCGTGCCCGTTACGGGCACGGCGGTCGCCCCGGCTATGACCGTGAGTGGCGGGCGCAGCCCGCGCGCTCGGGCGGCGGCGAGCTGATCGACCAGGGCATGCACCTGCTGGACCTCACACATTGGCTGGCCGGCCCGCTGGCGCTGCATTCGGCGCTCCTGCGAACGCACTTCTGGGACACGCCGGTCGAGGACAACGCGGCGCTGATCCTCGGCGACGCGCGCTCGCGCACGGATCCCTGGGCGATGCTGCATGTGAGCTGGACGGAGTGGAAGAACCTGTTCTCGCTGGAGGTCTACTGCCGCACGGCCAAGATCCAGGTGGACGGGCTGGTTCGCTCATACGGGCCGCAGCGACTGAGCATCTACAAGATGAGCCCCGAGCTGGGTCCGCCAGAGCTACTGCAGTTCGACTATCCGGACGAAGACGGCTCGTGGGAGCGAGAGTGGGCGAGCTTCACGGCTGCTATCGGCGCCGGCGACGAGGGGCTCGTGTGCGGCGGTCTGAGCGACGCCGGCTACGCATGGAGGCAGATCGAGGCGGCCTACGCGGACGGCCCCTACGAAGCGATGCGCGACGCGGTCGGCGCGCAGCCGGTTATATAGGATCAGCGGGCGCCGATGCCAGCCGTTCAAACCAGTCAACGCGAGCTCGTCGGCGTGGTCGGCCTGTGGCATCTCGGCAGCGTGACCGCCGCCTGTCTGGCCGAGGCCGGCTACGAGGTGCTCGGCGTCGACCCGGACGCCGCGGTGATCGAGGGGCTGCTCCGGGGGCGCCCCCCGGTGTCTGAGCCGGGCCTGCCCGAGCTGCTGGCCCAAGAGGCCGTGCGCCTGCGCTTCTCGGCCGACCCGGGCGCGCTCGCGGGAGCGCGCTACGCCTGGGTGACCTTCGACACGCCGGTCGACGACGACGACCACGCTGACGTCGGATGGGTCATCGAGCGCGCTGTGGAGCTGCTGGCGCCGCTTGCCGACGACGCGCTCGTGATCGTCTCGTCGCAGCTGCCGGTGGGCAGCGTGGCTGAGCTGCAGGCCCGCTGCGCGGCCCGACGCGGCTCGCACAGCCTGCGCTTTGCGTGCGTGCCCGAGAACCTGCGCCTGGGTAGCGCCCTCGAATCCTTCCGCGCTCCGGATCGAATCGTCGCCGGGGTCAGCTGCGAGCGAGATCGCGACGAGCTCGCGGAGTTGCTGTCGCCGTTCGGCGCGGAGGTGGAGTGGATGCGGGTCGAGTCGGCCGAGATGACCAAGCATGCGCTCAACGGCTTTCTCGCCACCTCGGTGGCGTTCATCAACGAGGTGGCGGCCATCTGCGAGTCGGTGGGCGCCGACGCGGCGGAGGTCTCGCGCGGCCTGAAGAGCGAGCGCCGCATCGGGCCGCGTGCGTACCTAGGTCCGGGTGACGCGTTCGCGGGCGGCACGCTCGCCCGCGACATCTCGTTCCTGCGCGAGCTCGCGCAGAGCCACGGGCTCCCGGATGACGTGTTCGCGGGCGTGGCCAGCGGCAACACGGCCCACAAGAGCTGGGCGCAGCGCAAGCTCGTCGAGCTGTTGGCCGCGCAGGGCGGCGAGGAGGGGGGGCTGTCGGGCGCGACGATCGGCGTCTGGGGCCTGACCTACAAGCCGGGGACCGACACGCTGCGGCGCTCGAGCGCGGTCGAGCTGTGCCGTTGGCTGTCCGCTGAGGGGGCCACGGTGCGCGCGCACGACCCCGCGGTCACAAGCCTGCCCGCCGCGCTGGATGCCGAGATCCAGCTTTGCGCGACGCCGCTCGCGGCCGCGGAGGGTGCGAGCGCGCTGGTGGTGTGCACGGCCTGGCCGGAGTACCGCGAGGTGCCGGCAGAGCAGCTGATGTCTGTGTTGCGGACGCCCGTGGTGATCGACGCCGCAGGCTTCCTGGCCGAGTCGCTGGGTGCAGAGGCCGGGCTCCGCTACACGCGCGTCGGCAGTCCGCAGGCACCACTCGGCGAGCAGCCCGGTACTGCCCCGGCACCGAGCGAGGCACGCGCGTGAGCGGAGAGTTGAGCGGGCGCACGGCGCTGATCACGGGGGGCACGCAGGGGCTCGGTCTCGAGATCGCACTGCACTACCTGCGTGCGGGGATAGCGGGCGTGTGCATCTGTGGTCGCGACCTCGACGCCCTATCGGCTGCACGCGAACAGCTGCGCGAAGCGGCCGCGGACGGGCAGCGCGTGATCGCCGAGGTCGCCGACGTGTCGAGCGAGACGGACGTCGAGCGGCTGGTCGCGACGACGCTTGAGCAGTTTCCCGATCTGACGATCCTGGTGAACAACGCGGGGGTGTACGGCCCGAAGGGGTCGATCGAGGAGGTCGACTGGCGTGAGTGGGCGCGCGCGATCGAGATCAACCTGTTCGGCTCGGTGCTGCCCGCCCGCGCGCTCGTCTCGCATTTCATGCAACGCGGCTACGGCAAGATCGTCCAGCTCTCGGGTGGGGGAGCGACCAATCCCCTTCCCGGCCTCAGCGCGTATGCAGCATCCAAGGCGGCCGTCGTGCGCTTTGCCGAGACGCTTGCGCAGGAACTGCGCGAGCACCACGTGGACGTCAACTCGGTGGCGCCCGGGGCGTTGAACACGCGCATGCTCGACGAGGTGCTCGCCGCTGGTCCTGAGCTCGTCGGGCAGGGCTTCTACGAGCGCGCGCTCGAGCAGCAGCGCACCGGTGGGGTGCCGCTCGAGCGTGGCGCCGCGCTGGCGGTATGGCTGGCGTCGGCGGCGAGCGATGGCGTCACGGCCAAGTTGCTCAGCGCCGTCTGGGATCCGTGGTCGGAGCTACCACAACACCTCGACGACCTCGCCTCGGACGTCTATACGTTGCGGCGAATCGTGCCAGGGGACCGCGGTCTGGACTGGGGAGACGTGTGATTCCGGAGGGCACCACAGAGCCGTTCGTCTCGTTTGTCGGCGACGATCACGCGGTCAACTGGTCTCCCGAGCTCGAGGAGCTGCACGAGGAGGCCAGCCGTGAGCACTTCATCGACGTTTGGACGCGACGCAGCATGCTCGCGCGGCTGGGGTCCCTGCCGGCCGGCGCCGTCATCGTCGACCTCGGCTGCTCGACCGGCTATCTGCTCGAAGACCTGCGCGAGGAGTATCCGGACGCGCAGTTGATCGGCATCGACCTGGTCGCGGCGGGACTGCGCAAGGCACACCTGGGCGTGCCCGACGCGCGCCTGCTGCAGGCCGACGTGTGCGCGCTGCCGCTGGAGGATCGGAGCATGGACGCGGCGGTGAGCGCCAACCTGCTCGAGCACGTGCCCGACGATGAGCTGGCGCTAAGCGAGCTGCGTCGTGTGCTGCGTCCCGGCGCACGCGGTGTGCTCGTCGTGCCCGCCGGCCCCGCAACATACGACTACTACGACCGGTTTCTCGGGCATGAGCGGCGCTACGCCCGCGGCGAGCTGGCATCGAAGGCGCGCGGAGTGGGTTTGGAGGTGCTCGAGGACATCCACCTCGGAAGCGTTCTGTACCCGCCCTTCTGGTTGGTCAAGCAACGCAACAGACGCCGCTATGAACACCTGCAAGGCGCCGCGCTCGAGGCTCGTGTGGCTTCGGACATCGCGGGAACGCGCAACTCTCGCGTGGGCGCGCTGGCCTGCCGGCTCGAGCGGGCGATGCTCGAGCACGGCATCCGCCTGCCATTCGGCATCCGCGGCCTGACCGTCGTGCGGCGCCCGGGAGGCGAGCGATGACCGACGAGCCGGACATCGTGGAGGCGCGTAGCGGACGCCACTCCAGCCTGAGCGTGGTGATCCCGGCGTTCAATGAGGAGAGCAACGTCGAGCGCGTCTATGAGCGCCTCTCGAAGGTTCTCTCCGAGCTGGACCTGCAGTGGGAGCTGATCTTCAGCGTGGATCCGTCGACCGATCGCACCGAGGAGATGATCAACACGTTGCGGGCGCGCGACCCGCGGGTCAAGATGCTGCGCTTCTCGCGGCGCTTCGGGCAGCCGATGGCGACGCTCGCTGGCATGGAGGCGGCCGGCGGCGACGCGACGGTCGTGATCGACTGCGACCTGCAGGACCCGCCTGAGCTGATCGCCGATCTCGTCGCTCGCTGGCGCGAGGGCTATGACGTGGTGTATGCGCAGCGGCGCACTCGCGCGGGTGAGACGCTTCCCAAGCGGATCGTCTCGGCGATCGGCTATCGCGTGATAGCGCGCATCGCCGAGGTGGAGATCCCGCCGAACACCGGCGACTTCAGGCTGATGAGTCGGCGCGTGGTCGACAACGTCGTCGCGCTGAAGGAGAGCCACGGCTTTCTGCGCGGCCTGGTGGGGCTCGTGGGTTTTCGCCAGACGAGCGTGCTGTATGACCGTGACCCGCGCGCTGGCGGGACGAGCAAGTACAACAAGTTCTGGGGGTCGCTGGCGATCGGCTTCAACGGCATCGTCGGCTTCTCCAGATATCCGCTGCAGCTCATCTCGCTGCTCGGGGTGACGCTGGCGGGACTCGCGTTCCTGCTCGCGCTCGTGTACCTCGGCCTGAAGGTCGGGGGCGTCGGGTTCCCGATCGGCAACCCGACGATCGTGATCGTCGTGTCGTTCTTCAGCGGCATCCAGATGCTCTCGCTCGGCGTCATGGGTGAGTACGTGGGCCGTATCTATGACGAGTCGCGACAGCGTCCCAAGTACATCATCGAGTCTCGCCATGGGTGGGACGACTAGACGGATGGGCGGCGCCGCCCGCGCGGCTGAGCTGCCGCCGATATGCATCCTCGCCGGCGGGCTGGGGACGCGCTTGGGCGAGCGCGTGCGAGACACACCGAAGCCATTGCTGGAGGTGGCGGGCGAGCCGTTCCTCGTGCATCAGTTGCGCCTGCTCGCGGGGCACGGCGCGCGCGAGGTCGTGCTGTGCGTCGGCTATCGGGGCGAGCAGATCGAGTCACAGATTGGACGCGAGCGCTTCGGCATCCGCATCCGATACAGCTTCGACGCTCCCGAGCTCGACGGGACGCTGGGGGCGATCCGGCGTGCGCTGGCGCTGCTCGGGGATCGCTTCCTGGTGCTCTATGGAGACACGTACCTCCGGATCGACTACGCCGCCGCAGTCCATGCCTGGCGCGAGAGTGGCCTCCCGGCGATGATGAGCGTGCTTCACAACGAGGGTCGCTGGGACACCTCGAACGTCCGCTACGCAGACGGGCGCGTGCTGGCCTACGACAAGCGGGCGCCGACGCCCGACATGCACTGGATCGACTACGGGCTGGGGGGCCTTACGGCCGGCGCACTGTCGGTGGTGGACGACGAGGAGGGCGAGTTGGCCGAGCTCTACCGGCAGCTCGCTGCGCTGGGACGTCTCTGCGGCTACGAGGCGAGCGAGCGCTTCTACGAGATCGGGACTCCGGCCGGATTGCGCGAAGCCGACGCGTTCCTCCGCGGGCTGGGCGCGGCGAGCTGAGCCGGGCGCCGTCTCGAGGTGCTCTACCGTTCCCGTGGTGCAACGGCCACGGGAAGTCCAAGAGTCCTCCAGAAGCGGTGGCGCGCGCTCGCTCGTACGTACGCTGAGGACGCCGGATTCGGGCTTGCTGGGTCAGGGGGTGCGCTTCGCGTTGTCGGGAGGCACCGTGGCGCTTGTCTATCTGGGCACTACCACGGTGCTCGCCGAAGTAGCCGGGATGCCGTTCCAGGCGGCTCTCGCGATTGGCTTCTCCCTCGGCCTCGTCGTTCATTTCACGCTGCAGCGGCTGTTCGTGTGGACGCATCACGAGGAGTTCGCGCTGCCGCTTTCTCATCAGATCGGTCGCTATCTGCTCGCCGCCGCGGTGCAGTACGGCGTGACGGCGGCTTCGACCGGGCTCCTGCCATCGGCCCTCGGCGTTCCTGCGGAGATCGTGTATCTGGCGACCGTGGCGGTCGTGCTGAGCAGCAACTTCCTGGTATTCCGCCACGGCATCTTTCATGCCAGGACAGAGACGAACGGGCCTGCGCCGGCATTGGCGTCGGGCGCGGCTGAGGCAAGCTCGCGAGCAGACAGAGCTCCGTCCGTTCCATGACGACGCTCCGCTGAAGCCGTCTCGCGTCCTCCATACGTCGATCGCGCGCCCGGGCGGTAAAGCGGCGTGCCCAGGCGGTCGAAATATCCAGCAGGATGGCTTCCCGTGCGAGCAACCTGAACCTTCGAGTGCCGCGAGCCCAAGCGCTCGCGCTTGCCGGCCTGCTTGCCGCAGCGATGCTCATCGTAGGCGCGCCCGCTGCGCGGGCCGCGGAAGCGGGCGTGGCGGTGCCTGGCCCCACTACGGTCAATGCTCCCCAGGTCAAGGCGCTGGGCACCCACTGGGTGCGCATGTTCGCGCCCTGGCCCGACTTCGAGCCATCCCGCGGCGTCTTTGCGGCAAACTGGCTGGCCTCCTACGAACAGACCTTCCACTCGCTGCCGGCAGGCACGAAAGTGCTCCTCGACGTCGTCGACACCCCGGCGTGGGAGACCGGCTCCAGCAACGAACACACGCCGCCGGCGAACCCAAACGACTATGCGGCGTTTGTCGGTGCGCTCGCACGACAGTTCGGGCCGCGCGTGAGCGCGTATGAGATCTGGAACGAGGAGGACTCACCCAGCTGGTGGACCGGCGCTCCGAACCCGGCCGCCTACACGCAGCTGCTGCAGGCCGCCTATCCGGCCATCAAGGCCGCGGAACCAAACGCAACTGTCGTGCTGGGCGGGCTCACCGGCAACGACTACGAATTCCTGGAAGGCGTCTACAAGGCCGGGGGCAAGGGCTCGTTCGACGCCGTCGGGGTCCATACCGACACCGCCTGCAACAAACTATCTCCGTACGAATTCCTGCGCGGCGCGGAAAACCGCATGATCGCCGACTCGTTCCTGGCCTACCGCGAAGTGCACGCGGTGATGCTCGCCAATGGCGACGATAAGCCGATCTGGATGACCGAGCTGAGCTGGCGGACCACGAACGCGACGTGCGCGGAAGGCGCATGGGCGGGGCAGACCGCCGGCGGCGTGAGCGAAGAACAGCAGGCCACGTATCTGAGGCAGGCCTACCACTGCATGGCGGAAGACCCCTACGTGCAGGTGGCGCTGTGGTTCCCGCTGCAGGACGAAGGAGCTGTCACCTCGGGGCTGCTGCGATCCAATGGCTCGCACAAGCCCTCGTTCGCAGCGATGCAGGCCTATGCGCGCGAAGGCGACACGCTGAGCGAACCGTGCGGGGTGTTCACCGGTCCGAAGATCACGGTCGCCTCGCCCGCCAACCACGTGACCTACAGCGGCCCGCTGCCGATCCACGTGACGGCGTCGAGCACGGAGGGCGTGTTCCGGATCCGCCTTGAGATCGACGGCAAGCTGATCCGCAACTACGACGGTCCGGCCTACCCGACGACCCTCTCCGGCGCGCTCGAATGGCAGCACGCCAAGCACATCGCCTACGGCTGGCACACGCTGACGTTCCTTGCCTACGACAAGGAGAAAAACGTCTCGGAAACGAGCATCAGGATCTACCACGCCAGGCCCAAGTCCAAGCACCGCCGCAAGCATCACTAATAGCGGAAGTGGACCGCTAGAAGGCGCCTAATGCTGGTGGACGCCAGTCAATCGCGGGTGCTCGCCAGGGCGGGAGCGTCGCTCGCGTGCGCGGGCGATCGTCATAATGCGCGCGATGCGCCGACTGGAGGCGAACGGCCTCGACGTGCTCCTAGCGAGCGCCGTGATCCTGGCGGTCGCGTCGCCGATGCTGTTCACGCACTCGGGCTTTCAGGTGGACTTCACCAACCACCTCTGGCTGGTGTGGGTGGCCGGCAAGGCTCTCGTCCAGGCTGGCCACCCGACCTACTTCCTCAACACCACCACGCAGGGAGTCTTCAATCCCTGGTTCGCGTTCTACGGCGGCACCCTCTACATGGTCACCGGCGGGATCTCCGAGCTGCTCGGCGGTCATCCGGTGATCGCCTACGTGGGTGTCACGATGATCGCGATCGCGGGCGCCTACGTGGGGACGCTGTGGCTCGGCCGTCAGTTCGGGTTGCGGCGCTGGCTCGCTCACGCGCCGGCCTTGACCGTAGCCAGCAGCGCTTACTACATCACGGACCTATACGGGCGTGGCGCGTGGCCGGAGTTCATCGCTGCCTCGTCCATCGCGCCCCTGATCGCCAGTGGCGTCTATCTCATCCGGGCACCGGCATGGCGACCTTGGCCCGTGCTGGTCTTCGTGGTGTCGACGGTGGCATTCACCGGCAGCCACAACATCACCCTGCTATGGGGCGCGACGATCGCCGTGATGGCGCTGCTGATCCTCTGGCTCGGCATGGGCCTCCCACGACAGCTGCCCTATCGTAGGCTTGCGATGGTGGTCGGGCTGGGGATCATCGCAACCCTGGTCAATGCCTGGTTCCTCCTGACCGATATCGCTCACGCCGGCGATGTGGGAGTCGGTGCGACGCCGTCATCGGCCGCTGCATCGGCCGCCGTCGCGAATGGCACGAGCTTCTTCGACACACCCGCTGTTCTCCTGGATCCCCTGCGCCATGCGGTCGCGGCTGCGAATAGCCCTGGGCTGTTCGTACAAGCGCCCGTCTGGTTCCTGGTATGGGGACTGCTGGCCGGGATCTTGCTGCTGCGAAGGCGGGCAGCTGGGCGCGGACTACGCCGCGCCTGGGCCAGCGCCACGATCGTCACCGTCCTGCTGCTGGCAATGATCATGCTCAAGCCATTCTGGGAGCACCTGCCGACGCCGTGGACCGAGATCCAGTTCCCTTATCGGCTCAACGCCTTCGTCATCTACGCAGTCGCCGGGCTCGTGCTGGTCGGCGCGCTCGCCCTCCGGCGAGCCGCCACCGAGCACCCGCAGCGCGCGATCAGACCGCTGCGGTTGGCACTGATAGCCGTGATGGTGATCAGCCTTGGGCTGTGCGTGTGGCAGGCGTGGGTTCCCAAATTCGCCTTCTTCAAGGATCGCCGCGAAGCTCTGGTAAGCGCGTATGTTCCGCCCCGCTCGTGGTACGACGGCGGCTCTTACTTGGACCGGCGAGCCCCGGTCGTGCCAGTTTCGCCCGCGCGCACTCTGACCATCCCCGCAGAACGGGTCGAAGGCGACCAGTTCGCCGGCTTGGTGAGCGTGCCGTCGGGCCCGCAGCCAATTCAGACGAACATCGCCGCCGGCGACTATCTGGTGCGGATCGTCGGCTTGCAGTGGCTGGGCCGTACCCCAAGCGGCTACGCCGTGGTGCGACGGCCGAACGGTGGCAGCGGACCTGTCCACGTCGTGGTCGAGACGGCGTCCAGCCGCGCCATCGAGTTGGGCAGGCTGTTAAGCGTCCTGGCGCTCTTCGCCGTCCTTGCCGTCTTGATCGCAACCGGCGCGCGAGCGTATCGAGACACCCGATCTACTCGGGCGGTCCCTTCGCCACTCACCTGAGCGGCCCCGACGGATCTATGCCTTGCGCGGTGTCACTCCGGGCGGTGCGGACGCTGCCTCCGGCGGCCTTGGCCGTCTGCGCCAGCGACCATTTGAGGCCCGCACGACCCGGGTTTGGAGCACCAGCACCGGTCAGACGCTCTCGTCGAACGCCGCGAGTGGATGGTTCTCCGCGAGGTACTCGGCGAACAGGGGCACGGTGAAGTCGAGCTGGCCCCACCTGGGGCTCCAGATGAGGCCCTTGTGAATGAGTGCGTCGCGGTGCATCGAGGCGCCGCGCTGGTCCTTGGCGCCGAAGAGGCGGGCGACCTCGGCTGAGCGGTAGGGCGCGCCGCCGCTGGCGGCCATGGCTGCCAGGTAGCGTTGCTCGGCGTCGGTGGCCATCTGCAGGCGGGTGCCGAAGAAGTTGCGTGCGAGCGAGTCCTTGACGATCTCGCTGACGGCCTCCACGTCGGCCTCGCTGATGGGAGGGCTCTCGGCATAGTTCCACAGCTCGAGGCCGTATTCTTGGAGGAAGTACGGGTAGCCGGCGGAGTCGCGCACGACCCGGCGGGCGGCATTCTCGTCGTAGTCGACGCCGCGTGTGCCGGCGGGGGCAACGAGGGCCGCGCGCGCTGCCGCATTGGAGAGGCGGCCGAGCTCGTGGTAGGAGAACAGGCGGTCGGCGTATGGCTTGGCGGACATCAGGCGAACCTGGAGGTCGGGGAGGCCGGCGGCTACCATCGCGACCGGCAGGCCGTTGCGGCTGACAGCCTGGAAGGCGATGCAGATCGCCGCCAGCGCGGACGCGTCGAGGTTATGCATCTCGTCGATCAGGAACAGCGCGCCCGCGCCACTCGCTTGCGCGACCTCGCCGATCTCGAGCAGCAGGTCGGTGAGGTCCTGCTCGGGGTCGCCCGAGTCGGCGACGCCCGAGGCAGCCTGCACGTCGAGCTTGAGCTGCACTCCAGAGGGCACGGCCACGCTGAACGCCTTCACCACGCCCAGCGCCCGCTCGGCACGGCTCTTGACTCGCTCGCGACGGCTCATCTCGCGCAGCAGCCTCGTGGCCATGCGTGCGAACGTCACGCGGAAGTCGGGCTGGGAGCCGACCTCCTGCACGTCGGTCGTTGCCCAGCCGGACTCGCTCGCCAGCACATCCAGTTCCATCAGCAGCACCGTCTTGCCCACACCCCTGAGGCCCGCATAGATGAGGCTGCGCTCATAGCCCCCCGCCTCCAGGCGCTCGATCAACGCCTGGAAGTCCTCCAGATCGCGGTCGCGCCCGGCGAGCATCGGCGGCTTGCGCCCGGCGCCCGGCGTGTACGGGTTGTCTCGCTTCTGCATCTGCGTGCCTCTCTAGGTATTTCTAAGGAGGAAAGTATCACCTTAGAAAATAGTAGAGCTAGCTCCGGCAGGGATCCCCAGATAGTCTCTAAGCGAGACGTTAGAAAACTTTAGAGACTTGCGGCTGCCACTCCCAGCAGCACAACTCGCGCGCAGGCCGTTCAGCGGCAACCGCGGCCGCGGCGTCGGAGCCGATCTCGAGCTCGACCGCCCACACCCCGCAGTCGGCGCCGTTGGCTGGGGCGGCGCCGAGGCCTACGCCCAGGCACTTCAGCTCGGCCTCGTGTCGGGCCCACGCGCCCAGGAACTCCCGCCGCCGCGCTGGCGGATCCAGCGCCTGCAGGCGCTGTGCTTCGGCCTCACCGAGCGTGCGCAGGGCGATCGCCACCTCGTCGATCGGCCGCCGCGCAACCTCCACGTCGACGCCGACGGCTCCCGCGTGGCTGAAGGCGTAAAGCGCGAGCCGCCCCGAGTGCGACATGTTGAAGCTTGGCCGAGGAGCGCGGGAGGCCTCCGCTGACGAGCGCGACGCTGCTGCTGGCGATCCATCGGTGTCCTCGACGAGCGCCGGCTTGCCGTGCTCGCCGACTACGAAACGCAGCGAGGCCGGCTCCTGCTGCAGGTAGCGGCCGATCAGCTCGCGCAGCAGCCCGCGCGATCGTCCCCACAGCTTTCCGTCGCGCTCGCTCGCGAAGCGTTCGGCTCGCGCGCGCTCGTCGGCGCAGAGCAGCTCTCTGAGATCGTCACCTACGGCTGTCAGGTCCGCCCGCCACACGTGGACGGAGCCCTCGGTGAGCAGTGGCCGAAGCGGGCCAGGCGCCCAGGTGCTCTCCGTGGTCGCTGGCATCGCCGCGTCGCTCAGTCGAAGAGGGCTTCGATGGCCGTCAGGAAGCGGTCGGCCAGCGCCAGCTCGTCGGCGGACAGCGATGTCTCGGCCAGCGCGGTCATGGTGTCAATCTAGGCGCTCGACCTCACCCGATCAACCCCGGGAGCCGGTGACGGCTACCCTCTTGCGCCTATGCGCGCCATTTCGGTCCACCTGCCGGGCCTCGTGGTCATCGAACCGACCGTCTTCTCCGACGAGCGCGGCTTCTTCTGCGAGACCTACAGGCATCAGTGGCACGCTGAGGCGGGTATCCCCGAGGACGAGCTGTTCATCCAGGACAACCACTCGCGCTCCGCGCGCGGGGTGCTGCGCGGCCTGCACTTCCACGTTGGCGACGGCGTGGCCAAGCTCGTGCGCTGCGCGCGCGGGCGCATCCTCGACGTCGCCGTCGACCTGCGCCGAGGCTCGCCCACATACGGGCGCTGGGAGGCAGTCGAACTGGATGAGCACAGCATGCGCGAGCTGTACGTGCCGGTGGGCTTCGCGCACGGCTTCTGCGTGCTCAGCGACATCGCCGACGTGCTGTACAAGCAGAGCGCCTACTACGACCCTGCAATCGAGCGCGGCATCGCCTGGAACGACCCCGACATCGGCATCGAATGGCCGCTGCCGGTGGCGGAGCTCACGATCTCCGAGCGCGACGCACAGGCGCCGCGCTTGAGCGCGATCGCTGACGAGCTGCCGTTCGAATGGCATCCTTAGGGACGATGGCCGGCCGTCTACAGCAGCTGCGCGAGCGCACCAACGGCTATACCGTCACCCCCGAGCAGTACGTGCGCTTCGCCTACGTTGCGCTCGGTGCGCTGACGCTGATCGTCCTCACCGGCGCCGCCGTGCGCTTGACCGGGTCCGGGCTCGGCTGTCCCACCTGGCCGAAGTGCTACGGCAACGTGTACCCGCCGCTGCAGACGCACGCGCTGATCGAGTTCTCCAACCGCCTGATCACCGCGCCCGTCTCGATCGCCGCCGGCTTCGCGTGGCTCGCGGCGGTTCGCCGCCGCCCGAACCGGCGTGATCTGGTGTGGCTGGGGGCGCTATTGCCGCTGGGCGTCGTCGCGCAGGCGGTGCTCGGCGGCTTCACGGTCAAAGGCCAGCTCGACTACGGCTGGGTGATGGGCCACTTCGCGCTGTCGATGCTGATCCTCGTCGCCGCGGTCGTGCTCGTCTGGCGTGCGTCGCACGAGCCGGCGCCGGCGGACGCACGGCGCGTCGAGGGCGCCCAGACCGCGGAGGCGCCCGCAGAGGGCGCGCCCAGCGCACGGACCGATCCCGCGATCGTGCGCGGGCTACGCTGGCTCGTCGCGCTCGGCGCGCTGACGATCTTCGCCGGCACCGCCGCAACGGCGGCCGGCCCGCACGCCGGCGGCTCGCCGGGCCAGAAGATCAACCGCATGAGCTTCGACGGGAAGGGCACGATGGACTTCGTCATCCACCGCCACGCAGAGATCGCGTTCGTGTTCAGCCTCGCCGCCGTCCTCGTCTGGTGGCTTGCGCGCCGCCGCCACGCCGCAGCGGCGGTGCAGCGGCCACTGACGGCGCTGTGCGTGCTGCTCGCGCTGCAGGGCGCGGTCGGGCTCGACCAGTACGAGACGCATCTGCCCACGGAGCTCGTGTGGGTGCACGTTGCGCTCGCCAGCGGCGTTTGGGTGGGGCTCCTGTGGGCGGCCTGCGCGGCCGGCTCGCTGGCGCCGTTGCGGGCTCGTAGCGGCTCCGGACGGCCCGTGGATGGGCCGTTGAGAACGGTCCATCCGCTCAAGTTCCCCGGAAATTAGGGCTTCTGCACCGCGTCCACGGGCGCTTTGCCCATGTCGTCGTCCTCACCAGCGGTTAGCCTGCTCGTAGCAACGACACTCGAGAAGGGAGTGGCATGACCAAGAACGAGCTGGGCGAGCAGGTCGCGGAGCGCACTGGGCTGTCCGCCAGCCAGGCACGTCAGGTGGTTGAGGCGGCGATCGAGGTGGTCTCCGACGAGCTTGCCGCCGGGGGTGAGGTCGCGCTTGCCGGCTTCGGCAAGTTCAGCGTCAGCCACCGAGCGGCTCGCCAGGGGCGCAACCCCTCGACCGGCGAGACGATCAACATCGCGGCCTCCAAGGCGGCGAAGTTCTCCGCCGCGAGCGCACTCAAGAAACGCCTCAACGGCTGATCAGCCGTCGCAACTGCCGGTGTCACCGGCCCATCCCTGGGCCGGTGACAGTGGCCGGCGGTTCCGGCAGCGGCGGCTGCGAGGCCGCGACCGATCTCGCGCGAACGTGGATCTTGGCGCCGCGAGCGCGATCCTTACGAATCCTTACGGCTTGGTAACCCGTCGTTTATGCGCATGGAAGAGGCTTGGGCACGACCTCTCCTCCACGCGAAGGCTGGTGTTGCCAGATGCGCCCAACAGACGTCACCGCAGAGGCTCCACCGCGCGAGCGCTACGACTCGCTGGCGCGCTTCTACAACGCCGACGAGCGTCGCATGCGCTCGCGCGAGCTCGACGTGGGGCTGTGGTGGCGCGAGGACGTCGACGGCCCGCTGCACCGCGCGGCGTGGGTCAGCGACACGGGCGAGCTGTACCTCGTGCGTCTCGGCCCCGCCGCCGACGGTGGCGGGCTGGTGGAGGTGCTGGCGCGGGTTGAGGACCGGGCGCTGCTGGACGGCGTGCTGGACGGCTGGCGCGAGCGCTGTGGCGAGCCGCGATCGCTGGAGTGGCTGCGCGCGCGGGCCGCGCTCAGTACCCCCGCGAGCGTGGATGGCGCGCGAGCCCGTCCTCGGGAAGCGGCTCCCAGGGTGCGGCCGACTCGACGAACTGCCGGAACTGCGGTCGTATGCCCGGATCGCGATCGAGTGTCCCCAGTCGCACCGCGACCTCCGGATCTGCGAATGGGTCGCCGCTGAACAGCGCCGAGCCGCATGTTTCGCAGAACAGCTTCGGCACGCCGGTCGGGGGCTTGAACGAGCGCAGTCGCTCCTTCCCCGTCAGCAGCCGGAAGCCCGCCTGTGGCACGCGTCCGTTGGCCGATGAGCCGGTGCCTGTGCGTCGCTGGCAGTGCGTGCAATGGCAGTAGCCGGCGAACAGGAACGGCGCGGTGATCTCGAAGCGCACCGCTCCACACAGGCAGCCGCCCTGCAGTGGCGTCTCGGGAGAGGGGGCGGGCTCGGCAACCGAGGCCATCTGGACACCATAGCCAGGGTGCGGCTGTCCGACGCGAGACAGCCGCGCGGCCACCGCGGCGGGCACGCCCGCGGCGCGGATCGATAGGATGCCGCCAGGCATGACCGGCGCTTTGCACGCCCACCCCGGAAACACTCACCCGACCACTCACGGGAGGATCGCATGACCTCTTACCCGGGCTGGGGCTCGTGGTCCTTCCAGCCGGTCGTGATCATCGCGCTGCTGGCAGCCGCTGTGGTCTATGCGCGTGTGTATCGCCGCGCCCGCGCGCGCTCCTCGACCTCGGCGCCGAACGCCGGCCACTGGGTCCCCTACGCGGCCGGCCTGTTGACGATTGCGGTGGCACTGCTCTCGCCGCTGGACCCGATCGGCGACAAGTACCTGCTGTCGGCGCACATGATGCAGCACGTGCTGCTGTCCGACATCGCGCCGGCGCTGCTGATCCTCGGTCTGCGCTCGCCGATCCTGCCGCTCGGCCTGTCGCGCGAGGCGCTGCTCGCGGTCGCGCCCGCGGGGGGCAAGTCCGGTCGCCTGCTCGCGCGCCTGACCTCGCCGTGGCTTGCCGTTCCGCTGTGGGCGCTGGCAACCTGGATCTGGGCGATCCCGAGCGTGTTCGACTACGCCGCGCAGCACCAGGTCGTGCACGCGCTCGAGCACGCGACGCTCTTCTACACGGGTCTGGCGATGTGGTGGCTGATCATCGATCCGCTGCCGCGTGCGCGTTTGCGCCCCAACGGCCAGCGTCTGGCGCTGCTCGGCTTCACGCGCCTTGCGAGCGCGTGTGTATGCCTTCCGTTGACGTGGATCTCGACCACCGAGTATCCGCTCTACGCCAGTGCCGTCCGCGGCTATGGCCTGTCTGCGATCAGCGACCAGCGTCTCGCCGGCGCGAGCATGTGCTTCATCGAGGCGCTCGTCTTCGGCATCGCCTTCGCCGCCGTCTTCATCAGCATCCTCGGGCGCTCCGACTCGCGTGTGGCGCTCGGCGAATACGCCGCGGGCGCGCGCGGCGAGCATCTGCCGACGTAGCGCTTCGCTCAACCGCAGCCGGCGTAACCGCGCTGCGCCCGTCAGACTGCGCGACGTGATCGCCAGTGCCGCCGAGCCGAGCCGAGGGGAGCTGTGCCTGGCCGGCAGCGGGTCGTTCGCCGTGGAGGTCGCCGAGTGGGCGTGGGACGCGGGCTATCGGATCGCCGGGCTGATCGAGTTGCTCGACCCCTCCCGCGCGGGAATGACGATCGGCGGGCACGTCGTGCTCGCGCCTGACGCTGCGGGGCATGGCCGTGCGGCAGTTGTCGCAGCAGGCGGCAGCCGCCAGGCACACTGGACGCGGATCGCGCCGTACGGCTGGCACGCGCGCACGATCGTGCATCCGCGCGCGTGGGTGTCGCCCTCGGCCGTTCTCGGCGACGGCTGCATCGTCGGCCCCGGCGCGGTCGTGGGCGCAGAGACCGTCGCCGCCGAGCACACGCTGATCTCACGCGGCGTGCTCGTCGGTCACCACGTTCGCATCGGCTCGTTCGTGTCGCTGCTCCCCGGGGCCAACCTCGCCAGTCACATCGTCCTCGGCGACGGCACGGTCGTCGGCATGGGCGCTGCGGTCGTCGATCACACGACCGTCGGCGGCGCAGCCACGATCGCCGCCGGCGCCGTGGTCTTGAGCGACGTCGCCCAGGGGACACGTGTGCAGGGCGTCCCCGCCAGGCGGTACGAGCCGTGATCCGCCGGCGAATCGGGCGCGCGCTGGATTGGCGTTTCGGCGCTGCGATCGCTCGTATCGACGCGCTCTCCGGCCGTATCGAGCGGATCGAGGCGCAGATCGAGGCACTTGCAGCGACGCTCGCGGACGACGTGCGGCCCGTCCTGCGCGCGATCGTCGATGAAGAGGCACAGAACCGGCGGCGGCTGCACTCGCTGCGCGCGAGCCCCGAGTATGAGGTCCCCTACACCGAGCGCGAGCCGCTGGTGTCGATCACGCTCGCCACCAGGGACCGTCCAGCGCTGCTTCTAAGCAGATCACTTCCGTCGCTGCTCGCCCAGACCCACACCCATCTCGAGGTGCTGGTCGTGGGCGATGCCGCTGGGCCTGAGACCGCCGCGGCGGTAGCGGGGCTCGCGGATGCGCGCGTGCGCTACGCCAATCTGAGCCAGCGGATCACCGCGCACCGCGACCCGGCGCGACACCAGCTGGTGGGTAGCACCATGGCCCGCAATGAGGCAGCTCGTCTTGCGCGCGGGCACTGGCTGATGCACTTCGATGACGACGACGTGCTGCGCCCCGACGCCATCGCTTCGCTGCTGGCGCTCGCGCGCGAGCAGCGGGCGGAGGTCGCCTATGGGGGCTTCGAGTGGCATCTGGCCGGCGCGCAGGGCACCGCAGCGCTCGCGTTCCCACCGCAGCCGGGGCAGTTCGGCTGGCAGGGCGCGCTCCTGCACGGGGGCCTGCGCTTCTTCGAGCGCGAGCTGATCGCCGCGCACCTGGGGCTCGCCGGCGACGTCTACATGCTCGATCGCATGCTCAGGGTCGGCGTGCGCTTTGCGATGCTTGGCAGAGTCGTGTGGGACTACATGCCGTCGGGAGCGACCGGAGCCAGCGTCATACCGATCACCTCGCACACCTCCACGACGACCGCCGGGTCGAGCCCCGAGTAGAGCGGCAGCGCCAGCAGGCTCTCGCCGAGGCGCTCGGTGACCGGCAGCGACGCGCGCGACACAGAAGCGAACCGCGGCATCCGATGCAGCGGCGGGAAGTACGGCCGCGACTCGATGCCCCGCTCGGCGAGTGCCGCGCGCACACGATCGCGGGCGCCGCCGACATCGGCCACGAAGAACGTCGGCGTCGACCGCGAGCCCGGTGGGACGCGCTGCAGCGCGACATCCTCCCGGAACGACAACTCCCGGCGATAGGCGTCGACGAGCTGCCCGCGGAGGTCGATCTCTGCCTCGAGCTCCTCGAGCGTGAGCACGCCGAGGGCGGCGTGCAGCTCGGAGATCTTGGCGTTTAGGCCCAGTTGCTCACTGATTCCCTGCCTGTTCATGCCGTAGTTGCGCAACTGGCGGAAGCGCTCGGCACAGCGCTCGTCGCGCAGCACAACGATCGCGCCTTCGGCAGCAGTGACGATCTTCGTTCCGCCGAAGCTGATCGCGCTCGCGTCCCCGAAGTCCGTGACGTGGCGCTCGCCGACCCACGTACCGACCGCCTGGGCTGCGTCGAGCACGAGCTTGATCCCGCGCTCAGCCGCAATGTCCTCCAGCGCGGCGACGTCGCATGGCACGCCGAACATGTGGGTCGCGACGATCACCGAGACGCCATCCAGCTGCCCATCGAGCTGCTCGGCGTGCAGGCACCAGTCGTGTGCATCCACATCCACGAAATGGGGCCGCAGGCCGTTCCATTCCAGCGCGTGCATCGTCGAGGGAAAGCCAAAGGACGCAACCAGCGCTCGCGAGCCGCGCGGCAGCTCCAACGCTGCAAGCAGAAGCGTCAGGGCAACGTCGCAGTTACTCGCCGCGAGCACATGACCGCGGCCGCCGCTGTAGTCCGCGAACGCTCGCTCGAAGTCCCGCGCACACGGGCCATCATTGGAGAGCATCGCGCGATCCCACACATCCGCGAGCACGCCGGCAAAGCGCTCGAGCGCAGGCAGCGCAGGCCGTGCCACGCGGATGCGCGGCTCAGGAATCGCGCCGACCGTCCGCAAGGGGGGTCACCTCGGCTGTCGCGCCGACTCAGCCGCAGCCGGTGTTGTTGCCGCACGACGAGCACGTGTAGCAAGATCCCGTGCGCTGCATCATGCCGCCGCACTGGCTGCACGCCGGCCCGAGGTCGAGGCCCTGCAGACGCGCGGGGACGACCGGCGGGGAGTCTGTGAGTGACGCCGCCGCGGGCGTGCCGTGGCCACCGTTGCCGGCGGATGCCTGCGGGGACGCGTTCGCCCGTGCCCCGCCGCCATTCCCGTTGCCTGGCCCGGCCCCGTCGGAGGCCGGGCCGGCGGTGTCGGTGGAGCCCATCGACTGCGCTGTCTCCTGCGCGACTTTGCGCGCGCGCACCGCGGGGGTGAGGATGCCGAGTTCCTCCTGGGCGTCGACGTCCAGGAAGCGCGAGGCCAGCCAGCGCATGATGTAGTCGGGCATCGACTTCGCGAACGGGATCTCCGGGTTGCCGGTGACGCCCTCGGGCTCGAAGCGCATGTAGCTGAACTTCTGCACCAGCGTTTCCAGTGGCACGCCGTACTGCAGCGCGATCGAGATCGCCGTCGCGAACGAGTTCATCATGCCGCGCAGCGTCGAGCCCTCCTTGCCGATGTCGGTCAGGAAGATCTCGCCGACCGTGCCGTCCTCGTACATGCCCGCCGTGATGTAGCCCTCGTGCCCGGCGATCGAGAACTTGTGCGTGATCGACTGGCGCTCGCGCGGCATCCGCTTGCGCTTGGGCCCAACCTCGGCCAGCGCCTTGCTGACGGCCTGCTCGACGATCGCGTCGACGTCCACCGGCTCCTTGACGCCCTGCTGCGCGTCGGTGCGCAGCGCCTGCGCGGTCTTGGAGCCGTCGCGGTAGATCGCAAGCGCCTTGACGCCCAGGTGCCACGCCTGCGTGTAGGCGTCGGCGATGTCCTCCACCGTGGACTCCTGAGGCATGTTCACGGTCTTCGAGATCGCCCCGCTGATAAACGGCTGCACTGCTCCCATCATCTTCAGGTGCCCCATGTGCGAGATCGCGCGCTCGCCGACAGCGACGTCGAACACCGACAGGTGCTCCTCGCTCAGGCCGGGCGCGCCGATGATCGTGCCGTGCTCGGCCAGATGCGCCTCGATCTGCTCGATCTGCTGCTCGGAGTAGCCGAGCGTCTGCAGCGCCAGCGGCACCGTTTTGTTGACGATCGTCATCTGCCCGCCGCCGACGAGCTCCTTGAACTTGATCAGCGAGAAGTCCGGCTCCACGCCGGTCGTGTCGCAGTCCATCAGGAACGAGATCGTGCCGGTCGGCGCGAGCACCGTCGCCTGGGCGTTGCGATAGCCGTTGCGCTCGCCCAGCTCGACCGCCTCATCCCATGAGCGCCGTGCGGCCGCCAGCAGCTCTGCATCCACGCAGGCCGCATCGGGGATCGTGTAGGAGGCATCGCGGTGCATGCGCATGACGCTGTTGTGCGGCTCGCGGTTCTCCGCATAGCGCTCGTACGGTCCGAGCGCGCCAGCGACCTCAGCTGAGCGGCGGTAGGCCCGGCCGGTCATCAGCGCTGTGATCGCAGCCGCCGCGCCCCGTCCGTGGTCGGAGTCGTAGGGCATGCCGTTGCTCATCAGGTACGCGCCGAGGTTGGCGTAGCCGAGGCCGAGCTGGCGAAACGCGCGCGCGTTCTCGCTGATTTCCTCGGTCGGGTAGCTGGAGGGCCCGACGATGATCTCCTGCGCCAGCAGCATCACATCGACGGTGTGCTCAAACGAGCGCACGTCCAGCGTGCCGTCGGCGCGGCGGAACTTCATCAGGTTCAGCGACGCGAGATTGCACGCGGAGTTGTCCACGTGCATGTACTCGGAGTTGTGTACGACAATGCCTGTGGCGTCCTCAGCCGTCGCCAGCACGAAGTTGTGCAGCTCTGCTACCTCCATGTCAAATACCGGCACCGGCTCCGGCAGGTCATCGGTCGTAACGCGTCGCACAGCGAGCGTTGTTAGGGCCTTTACCGCATAGGTTGCATTTCTCTCAGCTCGGTCGACAGTTGCCCGCAGGCGGATGCCCGCCATCAGCTCCGCCGCGGCAAGCCACTCACCGGAAGCAGTTAGGAAGCGATGCTCCGGTGTACAGCGGATCACATGTCCGTCAGCCAGCTCGACTGTGCTCAATCGACTGGCCATCCCCGCGACCCACACCTTCGTCACATCACGAGCGACACGCTCGTTGCTCTCGGTGTCGAAGGCCTCAACCATCGGGAGCTGAACACCTTCCACCGACATCCCGTAGAGCTCGTCAAACGTCCAATCGCCCAAGGTGGTCTTCACGATTGTCTCGCCTACGAAGCAACAAGGATTGGACGCGTTGATCCGACCGCTGTTGGGCGAGGTGTGCCACTGGTTGATCGTGGTGTCGTACTGCACGCCCGGGTCCGCGCAGCGCCACGCCGCCTCGGCGATCTCGCGCATCAGCTCGCGCGCAGGGATCGGCTCGCCGACGGGCTCGCCCGTCGTGCGGGCGAGCAGCCGCCACTCGCGATCCTCCTCGACCGCGCGCATGAACTCGTCGGTCACCCGCACCGAGTTGTTCGCGTTCTGGTACTGGATCGACTTGAAGCCCTCGCCGTCGATCGACATGTCGAAGCCCGCGTCGCGCAGCGCCTCCGCCTTGTCCTCCTCCTTGGCCTTGCACCAGATGAACTCGCGGATGTCCGGGTGGTCGACGTCGAGCACGACCATCTTGGCCGCGCGTCGGGTCTTGCCGCCGGACTTGATCGTGCCCGCCCAGGAGTCGGCGCCGCGCATGAACGACACCGGCCCGGAAGCCGTGCCGCCCTTCGCCAGCGGCTCCATCGAGCCGCGAATGTTCGACAGGTTGATGCCCGAGCCCGAGCCGCCCCTGAAGATCATCCCCTCCTTGGTGTTCCAGTCGAGGATCGACTCCATCGTGTCCTCGACGCTGAGGATGAAGCAGTTGTGGACCGCAACGTTGTTGGTGAGGAACTCGTTGGACTCGGTCTGAATGTCATAGACGTGCATCTCGCCAAGGCGTTCGATCGAGACGATCTCCTCCTCGCGCAGGTCGGGGCAGCGCTTCGGGTTGCGGAGCGAGAGCGACTGCAGCAGCTTCTCCTGCTTCTCGCTCCCGACGAAGCCGACCAGCTCGGCGAAGCGCGCCCGCTCTGAGCCGATCGAGATCGCGACCTCGTGCAGGTCGTGGCGATCGTCGCGTCGCTCGTGCTTGCGAACGCGGCGCGAGTAGATCCCGAGCGTTCCCAGCAGCAGCTGTACGTCCTCGGTCCAGCGCTCGCCGATCACCGCGAACGCGACGCGTGCGTTCTCGCAGCCCCCGTCCCGGCGCACCGACACGTAGCCGTCGGCCTGGAAGAGGCTCCGCAGGTACGCCACGATCTCGTCGTGAGACGCCGTGAACAGTCGCTGGGGGACGCGCATCGCGGTGCCCCGCGCGAGCAGGCCCCAGCGCTCGACGAACGCGCGCATGACCTCTCCGTACAGTCGGATCCGGCGCACGCGGGTCGTCTGCGTGTCGGCCTCGCGCACCTTGCGATGCACATCGGGGAAGGCGATGTCGAGGTTCTCGACGATCCAGTCGAACTCGTCGTCGGTGGCGACCTGGAACTCGAGCGTCAGCGAGCGGTTCGTCCCGTTCTCGTACTGCCCGACGAATCCGTCGGCCTGCAGCCAGCCCGCGAGCGCGGCTTCCGCGACGGCCACGCGGTCCGTCTCGTCGAGCAGCTCGAAGGCGGCGTCGGTCGCGCCTGCGCCCACCGCGACCCGCACCGGATCTGCGACCTTGCTGCGGTGCGGGTGCAGGTGCATGCGCATGCCCGGCTGCAGCTGATCCACGCGCAGCCACTGCGGCTGTGTGCGGCGATCGGCGACCGCCTTGACCACGTGGTCGGCCGTGGCTTCGACGAAGCTCCCGTTGCGCAGCTTGACCCGCCACACCGGCTTGCGCCCGTTGTCCTTGACCGCGACCACCCGCGTGGTCCCGTGCGAGTCATAGACCTCGAGACCCACCTGCTCGTTCTCGACGATCTCGCCGATCGGGATCATGCCCGCGGGCGTCGACACCAGCGCGTGATGGGGGAGGCACGCCGAGCACTGCGGGCTCTCCTCGAAGCCGACGTTGAACCACACCGGCGAGTTGAACGCGGCCAGCTGATTCAGCAGGATGTACGTCAGCTCGTGGTTGAACGCCCGCGCGTCCTCTTCGTCGGCGAAATAGCCGCGCGCGCGTCCCCAGCCGGTGATCGTGCCGGCGACGCGGCTGATCATCTCCTTGACCGAGCTCTCGCGCTCGGGCGCGCCGAGCTGTCCGCGGAAGTACTTCTGCGCGACGATGTTGGTTGCGTTCTGCGACCAGCTCTTGGGGAACTCGACGCCCAGCTGCTCGAACGCGACGCGGTCGCCGTGGCCGATGCGCGCGTCGCGCAGCTCCCACTCGACGGTGTCGAACGGATGCGTCCCCGGGGTCGTGAATAGGCGTTCGATCGTCAGCGCCCTGTCGGAGCGGACGACTTCGGCTACTGAGCTCTGCGGGGCGCCATCCATCTAACTATTCTCCTCGTCTTGAGCCGCGCGAAAACCCCAATTTGCGGCGCGAATACAGTGTTTTTGGGGGTAACAGAGGATGATCCGCCTCGGGTCGGACGGACCTTTTGCAGGACCGCTGAGACACCTGATTCGCCACCTACAGGATAGCGGTGCAGGCGGCCTCAGCCGGCTTTGCGAAGGCCCCAAACAGCGGGTTCGAGCGTCTCCAGCCAGCCTCCGGGACGGCCGCCGTCGGCGGCCCGTGCGGGCTAACGTCCCAGCCGCGCCCAGTCGCTGAATTCGGCCCACGTGGCAGATGCCCGGAAGCCGGCCTCGGCGAGCGCGTGGCGCAGCGACAGCGTCCAGTGGGGCTCGAACGTCAGCAGGCGCGCGACGCCCCAGGCGAGGCACAGGAGCGCCACCAGCGCGGCCACGGCCGCGATCGCGATGTCGCCAGTCGACAGGCCGCCGGTATGAGCCAGATGTTGGGCGTGCGAGAGGATTGCAGGGCGCATTGGGGGGGGTGCGAGAAGCTCGCGCGGCGCATCCTAGTCGGAGGGATGGGCGCCCCAGGCACCGTACCGTCTCTACGATGGCCGCTGTGACCGTCGCCGATCCCGTCGAGCTGCTCCCGGGCATCGACGCGCACCCACACGCGCGCGCCGTGTTGATGCCGGCCCTCGCGCCGAACGGCAGGCCGTCGCACGCGTATCTGTTCCACGGCCCGGCCGGCACCGGCAAGCGCGCGGTGGCGCGGGCGTTCGCCGCGGCGCTGCTGATCGACGGAGCGCGCAGCCCCGACACGGTGGCCGAGCGGGTGGCGCGTGACTGTCACCCGGACCTCACATGGGTGACGCCGTCGGGCGCCGCGGAGATGCTCGTCGCGGACATCGAGGAGCCGGTGGTGGCGGCCGCGACGCGCACGCCGTTCGAGTCCGCGCGGCGCGTGTTCGTGATCGAGGGCGCGGAGACGATGAACGACCAGGCGGCCAACCGCATGCTCAAGACGCTCGAGGAACCGCCCGCGTTCACGCACCTGCTGCTGCTGGCCGATCGCCGCGAGGACGTGCTCGCGACGATCGCCTCGCGCTGCCAGCCGGTGCGCTTCGACCCGCTGCCCTCGGCGCTGATCGCGCGACGCCTGGCGGGCGCTGACGGTGGGGATGGCGCAGCCGGCGGCAACGGTGCTGCGGGCGTCGATGCCGAGCGTGCGCACGCGTGCGCCCGGCTGGCGCTCGGCGACGCCGGCCTGGCGGCGCGGCTCGCGAGCGAGGACGGCGAGGCGCTGCGCGCGCGGGCGGAGGACTTCGTCCGCTCGGCGCTAGCCGGCGCGACCGACAGGCGCCTGTGGCTGGGGCTGCTTGACGTCGCGAAGGCGGCCGGGACCGCCGCAGGCGAGCAGGCACAGGAGCGGCTGGAGCGCGAGCTCGAGCTGGTGCCCAGCAAGGAGCGCAAACGCTACGAGCGCGAAGGCGCCGAGGCGCGCCGCCGCGGCGAGCGACGCACGCGCACGCGCACGCTCGATCTGGGGCTGCGCCTGGGCGAGCTGTGGCTGCGCGACGTGCTGTGCATTTGCGAGGACGCGCCCGAGCTCGTGTACGCCGTGGACCGCCGGTCGGAGCTCGAGCAGGACGCCGGCGGGCGCGACGGCCGCGGCGGGCTGGATCCAGTGGCCTTGCGACGGGGCATCGAGCTGATCGCCGACACGCGCCTGAGCCTGTCGGCAAACGTCTCTGAGGAGCTTGCCCTGGAGGCGCTCGCGTATCGCCTCGAAGCGACATTGACGCGCGACGCCGTGCCCGCCGGCTGACCGGTTGCCGCACCGGCCGCCGCAGGCGGCCTCCTCTAAAACGAGATCGTTACAGGTTGTAACGATTACAGATGTAAACGATCTCGCAAACGCTGATCATCCGCCCGACTGTCGCGTCTCAGCCGATCGGCCCTAGATTCGGCTCGATGCCGAACGTGTCGAACGCCATGAACTTCGAGAACTGGCGGTTCTCCGGTCCGTGGAAGTCGGCCGAGCCGGTCGTCAGCAGGCCGAGCTCGGCGCAGCGCTTGGCGATCAGCTCGGTGTTCTCGCGCGTGTGCGTGATGTAGAAGGCCTCGACGCCGTCCATCCCGAGCGCGTGGAAGCGGTCGATCGTCGCGAGCACTTCGTCGGGGTCGGAGATGTCCCAGAACGGGTGCGCCCAGATCGCCACGCCGCCGGCCTCGTGGATCGCCTCGACGGCCTCCGCGACGGTCGGCGTCTCGCGCAGGCGAAACGCCGGCTTGCCCTCGATCAGGTATCCCCGGATCAGCGAGCCGACATCGTCGATCTCCTCACGCTGCAGGCGCTCCGCGTTGGCGGGCGCGCGCAGCACAGCGCCCGCGAGATGCGGGCGGCCGATCGGTTTGCCCTCGGCGATGCGCGCGTCGATCTCCGCTTCGTCGAGGTCGAAGCCGACCTCGCGCAGGGCGTCGCGCATGCGCAGCGTGCGCTTCTCCCGGTCCGCCAGGAAGTCGGTCAGACGCGCCGTCATCGCCGCGCCCGTGTAGTCGATGTCGTAGCCGAGGATGTGCAGTTCACGGGGCACCGACGAGCCAGCGTCGACGGCCGAGATCTCGACGGCTGGCACGACGCGCACGCCGAGTCGCTCACCGGCGGCGATCGCCTCAGACACGCCGCTGATCGTGTCGTGGTCGGACAGCGCCAGCAGCTCCACGCCGGCGTCGGCCGCGCGCTGCACGACCTCGGCGGCGGGCAGGGCGCCGTCGGAGTGGGTGGAGTGCGACTGCAGGTCGAAGCGCGGTGCCACGGCGGGCAGCGTACGCGATCGCTCAGGAGCTGGCGTACCGATCGAAGATCGGCCAGCGGTCCGGAGCCTGCTCGCCGAGGCCGGTGAGCGCGCTCACCCGATGCTCGACGGCGAGGCGCAGACGCCGTACCGCGGCGTGGTAGCGGCGGGCCTTGTCGCACAGGACACGGTCGTGCTCGGCGCTTGCGCCGTCGAGTGCCGCGCGCGCCGCGTCGGTCTCGGCCGCGCGCTGGCGGGCGTCGATCCACAGGACCTCGAGATACGCGAGCGCCGCTCCGGCCTGGTCCTCGGGCATCAGGCTGCGCTGCTCGAGCTGGCGCACGATCGGCACCACCTCCGACGTCAGCCACAGCTGCTCGCCGTGCGCGCGCAGAATCAGGCAGATGTCGGGAGGATGGGAGGTGAGGGGGTGGTCCGTCATGGTCTGCCGTTTCGGCCTGCGCGAGGATCGAGGGCGTTGATTGCGGAGGCGATCGCGGTCCTGTTCTGCTCTGGTTTGGGCTTCGGCGGGCCGCTATCGCTGCTTTAGATTCCGCGCCCTCCTCTCCACGCTTCTCCGTGCGTTTCGCCTGATTTACGTGCGCTTTACGCTGCAGCGAGATCGCGCTCAAGGAACAGGCGAGGTCGGGCCGATGAATGGATTGGAGACCCACACTCCCAAGCCGATCGGAAAGCGAGATGTACGCAGTCGACACCGACCCGACCCGCCGTACGGCTGGGCAGTATGCGCGTGCGGCCGTCACGCGTCTGCGTTTGCGCACGCTGGTGACGCTCGGCGTGCTGGCGGTGGCGACGGCGCTGCTGGGCAGGACCTTCGGGCTGCACGACGTCCTGTTCCTGGCGTCGGAGGTTGCGCTCCTGGTGAGCATCTTCGTGATCTCGCGCTACGTGATGCCGCTGGTGGAGCGCCGCGACCGGGGCGCGACGGGCGAGGAGCATGTGGGGGAGCTTCTGGAGGAGCTGTCCGAGCGCGGCTGGCGCGTGATCCACGACGCGAGCCTCGGCAGAGGAAACGTCGACCACATCCTCATCGGCCCCCCGGGGATCTTCACGATCGAGACCAAGAGCCATCCCGGGCCGGTGCGCGTGACGCGCGTGCACGGCGAGACGCTGAGCCAGGCGCAGGCGCAGCGGCGGGCGATCGAGCGCGTCACGGGCCTCGAGGTCGAGCCGCTGATCGTGTTCAGCCGCGCCTGGGTGGACAGGCCGATGGCGCGCCGCAAGGGCGTGCGCGTGGTTCCCGCGCGCATGCTGCTGCGCTATCTCTCCAAGCTGGAGCCGAGGCTCCCGCCAGAGGAGATCGAGCGTGCGCACACGCTGGTGGCGCAGGCTCTGCTCGAGCATCACGCGCACGGCCGTCAGGCCGGCGGGCGCTTGCATCGCGTCCGCTCCCGCCAGCTGCCGGCGGTGCGCGGGCGCGGCGGGCGCTAGCGTTGATGCTGAGCATGGCTATCTCACCGTTCACCGCGCGGCCTGCCTCGCCCGAGGGGGAGCGGCGACGCGCGCGCCTGGCACTGCTGATCGCGACCGTGGGCATCGCCGCGATGCTGCTCGCGTACGCGATCTCGCCGAGCGTGCGCCACGCCGTCGGCCACGCCGCGCACAGCGTCAAGCACGCCGTCAGCCACGTCCTGGACAACGACAAGGGCGAGCACGAGCACGCTCACGCGAAGACCACTCCTGCGAATCCCACCAAGCCTTAGACGCAACGCAAACACGCGGCCGCGGCGCGGTAGCGTATAGGGATGGCCACGGCGATACCCACCGCACCGGCGCAGATCGGCGCGGACGGGCCTCCGATCGTCTCTGCACGGGAGCTGCCGCCCGGCCCGCGCATGCCGGCGCCGCTGCAGACACTGGCTTGGGCGCTGGCGCCGACGTGGCTGATGGATCGCTGCGCGGAGCGGCTGGGCGAGGCGTTCACGCTGACGTTCGCGCCGAGCGGGCTGCAGCTGGTGATGTTCAGCGACCCGGAGGCGGTCAAGACGGTGTTCACCGCGCCGCCCGACGTGGCCCCGTCGGCGGCCGGCATGTCGCCGATCGCGCCGGTTGTGGGCGCGAGCTCGGTGCTGGTGCTGACAGGGCCGGAGCACATGCGCCAGCGCAAGCTGCTGCTGCCGCCGTTCCACGGCGAGCGCATGCGCGAGTACGAGGACGTGATCGTCGAGGCGACGCGTCGCGACATGGCCGGCTGGCCGCTCGGCAGCCCGATGCGCCTGCAGCGGCACACGCGGCTGATCACGCTCGAGGTGATCCTGCGGGCGGTGTTCGGCGTCGAGGCCGAGCGCATGCAGCCGCTGAAGCGGGCGATCACCGAGCTGTTCGAGCCGGTGCGCTTGCCCACGGTGCTGCGTGCCGCGATGAGCCGCCCCACCGGCGAGCGCCCGACGGGCGCGATCGGGCGCGCGCTCGATCGCCTGGACGCGCTGATCTATGAGGAGATCGAGCGCCGGCGCGGGCAGAGCGACGTCGAGCGGCGCGCGGACATCCTGTCGCTGCTGCTGCTCGCGCGCGACGAGGACGGCGAGGCGATGACCGACGACGAGCTGCGCGACGAGCTGGTGACGCTGCTGCTCGCCGGGCACGAGACGACGGCCACGTCCGTCGCGTGGGCGCTCGAGCGGCTCGTGCGCCACCCGGACAGGCTGCGGCGGCTCGTCGCGGAGATCGACGCACGGCGTGCCGGCGACGCGGGCGGCGCGGGCGACGCCGGCGGCGAGGAGTACATGACGGCCGTCGTCAACGAGACGCTGCGCGTGCGCCCGGTCGTGCCGATCGTGGTGCGCAGGCTCACGCAGGAGCTGCAGGTGGGCTCCTACCGCCTGCCGGCGGGTACGCGCGTGGTGCCGTCGATCTACCTGACGAACCGCAATCCGCGCGTGTACGAGCACGCGCGCGAGTTCCGCCCCGAGCGGTTCCTTGCGGACGCGGGTGGGCGGGCGATCAATTCCTTCTCGTGGATCCCGTTCGGAGGCGGCATCCGCCGCTGCATCGGCGCGTCGTTCGCACAGCTGGAGATGAAGGTGATCCTGCGGACGATGCTGGAAGAGCTCGAGCCGCGTGTGCCGGACGGGCGCAGATGGCGTCGCGGCGAGTGGGTGCGCAGGCGTGCGATCACGCTGGTGCCGGCCGCCGGCGCACAGGTGGTGTGGGAGCGCAGGCGTCCCAGCCGCAGCGCGGGGTAGCTTCTTGGGCATGCAGACGATCGCGCCGACGCCGCCCGCCGAGCTCGATATCCAAGCCCCCACGCCCGAGCAGCTGCTGGCGCGGTTCGGCCTGGAGGAGTTCAGGCCGGGCCAGCGCGAGGCCGTGCAGGCCGCGCTCGACGGCCGCGACAGCCTGGTGGTGATGCCGACCGGCGGCGGCAAGTCGCTTTGCTACCAGCTGCCTGCGCTGGCGGGTGATCTCGACGCCACGCGGATGGGCGGGGGTCTGGTCGTCGTCGTCAGCCCGCTGATCGCGCTGATGTCCGATCAGTGGCGCAGGCTGCAGGATGCCGGCGTGCGGGCGACGATGCTGGCGTCGGGGATGGAGGACGGCCACAACGCGCAGGCGCTGCGGGACATCGAGGCGGGTACGACGCAGCTGGTGCTGGCGGCGCCAGAGCGGTTCGCGTCAAGCGCGTTCCGAGCGGCGCTCGCAAGCAGGCGTGTGTCGCTGTTCGTGGTCGACGAGGCGCACTGCGTGGCCGAGTGGGGCCACGACTTCCGCCCCGACTACCTGCGCCTGCACGAAGCGATCGCCTCGCTCGGCCGCCCGCCGGTGATGGCGGCGACCGCGACCGCGACGCCGCGCGTGGCGCAGGAGATCGCGCAGCGGTTGGGCCTGCATGATTGGGTCTCGATCCGCTCCGGCTTCGATCGGCCGAACGTCACGTTCGACGTGGTCAGCGTCGAGGGCAAGGGCGCGGTCGCGCGCAAGCGGGCGGCGTTGATGCACGTCTTGACCGCAGAGCGCGCGCTGCCGGCGATCGTGTACTGCGGCACGCGCAAGGACACCGACGAGCTGAAGCAGGACATCGCGGCGCAGGGCATCGCGACGGTCGCTTACCACGCCGGCATGAGCCCGGACAAGCGCCGCGAGAGTCAGACGGCGTTCATGGATGGCCGCGCGCAGGTGGTGGTCGCGACGAACGCGTTCGGCATGGGCGTGGACAAGGCGGACGTGCGCACGGTGGCGCACTGGGCGCTGCCGACGAGCCTCGAGGCGTACTACCAGGAGGCGGGCAGAGGCGGACGCGACGGTGAGCCGGCGCGCGCGCTGCTGCTGGCTTCGAGGATGGACCTCGGCAGGCTGATCAGGTTCATCAAGGAGCGCGACATGACGGTCGAGGATGTGAAGCGCTTCGTCGCGAGCTTGCGTGCAGGCGCAGTGCAGGACACGGTGACGATCGGCCACGGCGATCTCGGCGAGCGCCAGCGGGTGCTGCTGTCGGTGGCGGAGCGCGCCGGCGCGGTGCAGCTGCAGCCGGGCGGGCGCGACGGGCTGCTGGTGCGGCTCACGGGCCGCGGCAGCCCGCGCCTGGCGCAGACCGCGATCCAGGCGGCGCGCAACCGCGGCTGGGAGGCGTACAGGTCGATCGAGCGCTTCAGCTCCGACGCGAACACGTGCCGCAGGCGCCAGATCCTGGACCACTTCGGCGACAGCGCAAAGGGCGCGCCGACCGGCAGATGCTGCGATGTCTGCGATCCGGATGTGGCGCTCGAGCACGCGCTGCTGGCTGCGCCGGTGAGCGCGCGACGGGTGCGCGGCGCGGGCGCCGGTGGGCGCGGCGCCGGCGGCGCTCACGAGCGCGGACGCTCGGTGGCGGCGCAGGAGGAGGGGCTCGACCCGGTCGACGAGCGCGAGTTCGACGAGCTGCGGGCCTGGCGCTTGGCGCGCTCGGAAGGCAAGCCGGCGTACACGGTCGCGACCGACGCGGCGCTGCGGGCGCTGCTGCGCGGGCGGCCGCGCAGCGTGGGCGAGCTGCTCGAGGTCAGGGGGATCGGGCCTGCGTTCTGCGAGAAGCACGGCGAGTCGCTGCTCGAAGCGCTGGCGGCGCTCGATGCGGGTGCGCCGGTGGCGGCGGTTGGCGGGTAGCACGATGCTTCGCTGCAGGCGGGCGCACCGCTAGCATCAGGGGCCGCGCCGACGTAGCTCAGCTGGTAGAGCACTTCACTCGTAATGAAGGGGTCCGGGGTTCGAGTCCCCGCGTCGGCTTCCGGGAAAGCCCGGTCCTGCGCTGGCTGTGGCACGGTGGTCGACCGGCCCAACGAAGGCGGGTAGGCTGTGCGCGTCGATCAGATCCTCGTACCGAGGAACAACGCGCACAGCTCGAGGAGGGGAAACGCTCAGGTACTCGTCGTCGCGCCGCCAGGATTTGCGTGGGGCGCGGCTCGCCCGGCTGGCCGTGCTCGGCGCCGTCGTGGTGGCTCTGGTTTCCGAGGCGCCAGCTGCCGCTGCGACAGCCTTGCCCGTCTGGCCCGCCGCGAGCGAGCTCGCCCTGCCGCCGGGCGCGAACACGAAACCCGGCGAACAGAGGGCCTCGCTGAGGTCGACCAGCTGCCCGAGCCCGGGGGTGTGTGTCGCGGTCGGCAGCTACACCGACACCGGCAGCGACGACAGGCAGGCGATGGCCGCCGCCGCGACGGGCGGAGCCTGGGGTCGGGCGAGCGAGTTGAAGCTGCCGACCGGCGCTAACACGACCCCCGGCAAGCAGGACGCCGTACTCGACTCGGTCTCGTGTACGAGCCCGGGCGATTGTGTCGCCGTCGGCTTCTACACCGATACCAACGGCAGCGACGACACCCAGGCGATGGTCGCCGAAGAGTCGGGAGGAGTCTGGGCGCGGGCGAGCAAACTGACACTGCCGACCGGAGCGAACACAGCTGCAGGCAAGCAGTTCGCCGTGCTCGACTCCGTGACGTGCACCAGCCCCGGCGATTGCGTCGCTGTCGGCGGTTACCAGGACGAAGGCGAAAGCCGGCAGGCGATGATCGCGACCGAGTCGGCCGGCGTATGGGCAAAGGCGCACGAGCTCGAACTGCCCACGGGCGCGGAAACCGTCACGGGGGACCAGGATGCGGCGCTCGAGTCCGTCGCTTGCACGGGCGCTGGAAGCTGTGTCGCCGTCGGCTTCTACTCGGATGGCAACAGCGTTGACGGCGAGGACGTCCAGACGATGAGCGCGGCCGAGACGGGTGGAGCGTGGGGTCGGGCGAGCGAGCTCGTGCTGCCCGGCGGCGCAGAGAAGACCCTCGGCGAGCAGCAGGCCAAACTCGCCGGGGTGACGTGCACGAGCGCCGGGAACTGCGTAGCCGTGGGCGACTACACGGATGAAAGCCACGACGACGAGGCGATGCTCGCAACCGAGACCGGCGGCGCCTGGGCCCAGGCGAGCGAGCTCACGCCGCCCCCGGGCGCGGAAGCAGCCACGGGTGACCACAATGCCGTCCTCCACTCCGTGACCTGCACGAGCCTCGGCGACTGTGTCGCCGTCGGCAGCTACAAGGCCGCGATCGGCGCGGTCGAGGCGATGTCGGTGACCGCGACCGGCGGCGCTTGGGCCCAGGCGAGCGAGCGTGCGCTGCCGCCGGAAGCCGAGGCGGGCAGCAACCAGGATGCCGGGCTCAGCTCCGTGACGTGCATGAGTGCCGGCAGCTGCGTCGCGGTTGGCTCCTACGACGACAGCTCCGGCAGCGAACAGGCGATGACGGTCAGCGCTGTCCCGACGCTCGCTGTCGCGACCGCCAGCCCGCCCGCCGCGATCGTCGGCGTCGCCTACAGCGCGCAGCTGGCAGCGACGGGCGGAGCTGGGACTTACACGTGGGCGCTGAGCGCGGGAGCGTTGCCGGCGGGGCTGACGCTGAACTCCGCGACCGGCGTGATCTCCGGCACCCCGACCACCGCGACCATCGCGAAAGTCACCGTCAGCGTGGGCGATCCGGGGCCGCCCGCCCAGCAGGCGAGCGCCGCACTCTCGCTGTCCGTCAACCAGGGGCCGGCGCTGATCTCAGCGCCGCGGCCGCGACCGGCCGCGCCGAACACGCTGCTGACGAAGGAGATCATCAGCTCTCGCCACCGCAGCGCGCAGTTCAGCTTCAAGGCCGTCGGCGAGGCGACGGGCTTCCAATGCGCGCTCGTTCGCGTCCCCCACGGCAAGCACAAGAAGCTGCCCGCGCCGCACTACACGAGCTGCTTCAGAGCAAAGAAATACACCCATCTCAGCGTCGGCCACTACATCTTCTACGTCCGCGCGATCGGACCCGGCGGCGCCGACAGGACGCCCGCCACGCACAAGTTCGCGATCGTCTGAGCCCCGAGCCTCAGCCGCCGCTCACGTTGGCAAGGTCTCGCGAGCTGGCGACCTCGACGAAGATCATCGCGAGCGCTCGTCCTGTGCTCGGCGGCGAGACTCGTTCGCTTCCGCCTGGGTGCGCGCCGCGCTGTCCGACGCCTGGCGTCTGGCCTCGTTGATGACCGCCTGCTCGCGCGCGGCGCTCTCGGAGGCAAGGCGTCGAGCCTCGTTCGCGTCGGCCTGGCTGTCGGCTTCGCTCTCCGAGGCCTTGCGGCGCGCCTCGTTCTCGGCCGCTCGACCGGAGGCCTCGCCGGGCTGCTCGCCGCTCTGAGCTGAGCCCGCTGGAGCCGTCGAGGAGCCGCGCCCGAACAGCCTGGATATCTTCGGCATGACCCACTCAGTCTAGAGCCGCGCGGTGTCTGCGCGGCTCTATTGCGATGCGGGCAGCTGCACGATGAGCGGCTGGGCGGGAGCGAGGTCCGCCGTCAGCGTCGCGAGCGTCCAGCTGCAGCCGTCGGCGCTCGACGCCGCGAGGCAGAAGCGCCCCCATGTGACCGCGAGGCCCTTCGCGAACACGTCGAGCAGCCATGAGAACGGCAGCTCCGCCAGCAGCAACCCGCCGCCGCCTGCCGCGAGCGTCGGCACGCCGTCGGCGTCGATCATGCGCAGCTCGATCCCCTGCTCGGGCTGTGCCAGCCAGCTGCGCACGGCGGCGGTGGCGCGGCCGTACAGCGCGGCCTCGAGCTGGGCGCGCGCGGCTTGCGTCTCGCCGGTGGCATCGTCTTCCCTCAGGCGCGCGACCCACGCCGCGGCGACCGTTGCGACGAGCCGTTCCGGCAGGCCGCCGCCGAGGCTCAGCAGCGACGCGAGCTCGTCCTCCGGCGTGTCTGCGATGCCGGGCGGCGGAGTCGCGCGCCCCGCGCTCGCAACCGCGCGAGCGTGTGGCACGAACGCGAGACCGCCCGTCCTCCGCTGAGCCCTCTGAGCGCCCAGCGGATCCGCCGGTCCGCGGCTCGCCAGGACCAGTACCCGCAGGTCGGCGCTGTGCCGGGCCCATGCGTCGAGCGTTTCGATGCACGCGCAGCGCTCATCGCTCAGCACGGCGAGCGTGCGCTCGGCCTCAGCGTCCTCGTGGTCGAGTGCGCGCAGCTCGCCACACTCCCAGCGCAGCCGGTGCATCTGCCCGCCACAGGCGAGCGCGGCCTGCGCGGCCGGCAGGCCGAGCCACCACGGCTGCGCAACTGCGGCGCTCATCGCCGCCTCACGCGTCCTCCCCCGTCGATCTGGTCCACGCCAGCGGCACGCGGATCACGGCCCTGGCGCGGTCGGTGCTCGGCATCACTTCGAGCCGCGTCGCCTTCGGGTCGAGCACCGGCCAGAACTGCACAGTGCCCGCGGCGTGCCCGTCGCCGCCGCTCCAGCTGCCCAGGTGTCCGAGGTAGTGATTGCCGCGATCATCCGCCGCCCACCACGCGAGGGTTCGCTGCTGCAGGCCGGAGTCGAACGGCATGCCCCCGCCCAGGCCCGGGGTCGCCTCGACTTCGAGCTCGAAGCCCTCCTCGGTCGCCTCCAGGCTCATCACGGCGACGCTCACGCCGTCGAACGGCGGCGTGACGGCGCCGATCAGGATCGTCCCCGCCGGGCCGGCCTGCACGCCGCTGCGCGACAGCAGCGAGCGCCACGGCTCGGGCAGCCGGCGCGTGGCGGCGGTCATCGAGCGATTCCCGTGCTGCAGGCTCGCGACGACGCTGCGCACGTCACCGAGCGCGGGATCCTCGGCGGACAGCGCCCCGGCCGCGACGAGCGCGTCGATCGCCGGCTCGAGCATGTCGGGCGCGCCCATGAAGCGCCCAGGTGTCGCGGCGCAGTGCCACAGGTGACGCAGCGCCGGCTGGTCGTTCTCGAGCTCCTGCACCGAGACCTCGATGTGGGGCTGCGCGTCGACGAGCTCTATGCGCGCGCCGTCGACCTCGATCCAGCGCGTGTCCTCGGCCAGCGGTTGATCGGCGGTCAGGTGCCCTTGCCATTCCCCGCCCGAGCCGCTGCCGCTGAAGGGCGCTGTGACCGTGGTGCCGCGGTCATCGCCGAGCTTCACCGACCGTGGACCCGAACCGCCGGGACCGCCGCCGCGCATCCTCATCATGATCCCGCCTCGGCCGCGCCTTGCTCGCCCAGCCTGCCGATCAGCGGGGTGCAGCGTGACCGCGATCCTGGTCGAGCTGGCGCTGAGGCTGGCGTGGCGCACCCGCAGCGTCCCGGTGGGTTGCTCGATGACCCCGTCGCACAAGACCACGCGGCGCTGCTCGAGCGGCGTCGCGGCCGCTTGCGATGAAGCATGCCGGTGGCCTCGCATCTGCAGGTGGTGCCGCATCCCCTCGCCGCGCAGCGCGATCGCGAGCTCGTAGTCGTCGATCAAGCTCTGGGCGCCGTCCGTCGCGATCGCGCCGATCGCCACCAGCGCCCGCGCCGCCTCGGTGAGCGGCGAGTCGCGCGGGCCGCGGTTACGCCAGCTCCCACCCAGCAGCGACCGCTCCCCCGCGAGGCGCAGGTACAGCTCCGCGTCAAAGCCGCTCATCGCGGCAGCGTGCCACATCGCGGCGGGACCCGCCAGACTTGGCGCATGGAGGATCAGGCCGCCGTCGTCGAGGCGCTCGGGGTCGCGCTCGCGGCGCGCGTGCCGGTGCTGCTGTGGGGCGCCCCGGGCACCGGCAAGACGTCGGTGATCCGCGCGATGGCAGCCGCCGCGCAGTGGCCGTGCGAGACGGTGATCGCATCGATTCGCGAGCCCTCGGACTTCGCGGGGCTGCCGATCGTGACAGGTACGGGTGTCGTCGACGGCGACAGTGCGCGGGTGGATTTCGCGCCGCCGCGCTGGGCGGCGCGACTCGCGCGCGAGGGGCACGGCGTGGTGTTCTTCGACGAGGTCTCGACCGCGCCTCCCGCGGTGCAGGCGGCGCTCCTGCGGGTGGTGCTCGAGCGCACCGTCGGCGATCTGACGCTGCCCGACGCCGTGTCGGTGGTCGCCGCCGCCAACCCCCCGGAGCAGGCGGCGGACGGCTGGGAGCTCTCGCCGCCGCTCGCCAACCGCTTCTGCCACCTCGACTGGCCGGTCGACGCACGAACCGTCGCCGACGGCTTCACGGGCGGCTGGCAGACGCCACAGCCCCCCGCCCTGCAGGAGGCCTGGGAGCGCCGCGTCGCGGTCGTGCGCAGCTGGATCGCCGGCTTCGTCACGGTTCGCCCGACGCTCACGCTGGCCGTGCCCGAGGACGCCGCGGCGGCGGGACGCGCATGGCCGAGCCCGCGCACATGGGACATGGCCGCGCGGCTGCAGGCCGCCGCGGAGGCGGCCGCCGTGAGCGAGCTGGCGACGTCGCTGCTGATCCGCGGGTGCGTGGGGATCGGCGCGGGCGTCGAGTTCCTCACGTGGCTCGCCGAGGCCGACCTGCCCGACCCCGAGGCGGTGCTCGCCGACCCCGACAGCTTCGTGCTGCCAGAGCGCGGCGACCGCGCGTACGCGGCGTTGTGCTCGATCGCCGCCGCCGTCGCATCCGACGCCGGTGACGGCCGCTGGGAGCGCGGCTGGCGGGCGTTCGGCCGTGCCGCGCAGTCCACCCCCGACGTCGCCGCCGCGGCCGCGCGCACGCTCGCTCGCGCCCGTCCCCCGGGGGCGGCGATACCGGATGAGGTAAAGGCGTTCGCGCCGCTGCTGCGAGAAGCAGGGCTGCTGGGGTGAGCGTGTCGGCGGGACGTGCGAGCGACGCGGACGCGGTCGGCGAGGATGCGCTCGACGCCCGCAGGCTCGCCGCCGCGCGGCTGTGGGCGAGCACGCGCATGCCGTACCTGGCGAGCGCGCTGTTCGCGTGCAGCGTGCGCTCGAATCCCGGCTCGGGGACGATCGGCGTCGATCGCGGGTGGCAGGTGCACGCCGACCCGCTCCTCGTGCAGCGGCTCAGCGTCGAGCAGCTCGGCAGGCTGCTGCTGCACCTGACCGGGCATCTGATTCGCGATCACGCCGCGCGCGCACAGCGCCTCGGCGTCCCCAGCGACAACGCCCGCGCGCGCTGGAACCGCTGCGCCGACGCCGAGCTCAACGACGACCTCGCCGGCGATGACTGCGTGCCGGATCTCGCCCCCGAGCTGCCCGTAGACCTGGGCTGCGAGCCGGGGGCGCTCGCCGAGCGCTACTACGGCGAGGCGCAGGACGGCCCGCGGCGCTGGGACTGCGGCTCGGGCGCCGACGGCTGCCCGCGGCCCGGAGACGCCGACGGCAGGATCGACCCGCGCCAGGGCGAGCTGCTGCGGCTCGGCGTCGCCGCGGAGATCCAGCGCAGCCACGGCCGTGAGCCCGGCAGCGTCGCCAGCGGTTGGCTGCGCTGGGCCGAGACGGTGCTGCCCTCGCGCATCGACTGGCGCCGCGTGCTCGCCGCCGAGGTGCGCAGCGCCGTCGCGGCGGCCGCCGGCATGGTCGACTACAGCTACCGGCGCCCATCGCGGCGCGCGCACCTGCTCCCGGACGTCGTGCTGCCCACGCTGCACCGGCCCGTGCCCGACGTAGCGATCGTGTGCGACACCTCGGCCTCGATGCACGAGCGGCTGCTCGCCCGCGCGCTCGCCGAGGTCGAGTCGGTGCTGGCGCGCGCGGGCCTGCGCCAGGCGCAGGTCAGGGTGCTCGCGGTCGACGCCGCGGTGCAGGCCGTGCGCCGCGTCAGCCGCGCCGCGCAGGTGCAGCTTGCGGGCGGCGGCGGCACCGACATGGGGGCCGGTATCGCTGCCGCGGCACAGCTGCGCCCGCGCCCATCGGTCGTGATCGTCCTCACCGACGGCTTCACGCCGTGGCCCGAGCGCCCGCCCGCCGGGATGCGGGTCGTCGTCGGGCTGCTGAGCGAGGGGCCTCACACGCCTACTTGGCCGCCGCCTTCGTGGGCGCGCAGCGTCGTGATCGACGATGCGGGGTCGCCGGTCGCGCGAGCGGTGTAGCCCCAGGCGCTCACAATCGGCGCGGGCTCGTTTCCATGGTGTGACGATCTTGCCCGCGCTTGTACACACTGGTACTGTTCGCTGTCGCTGAGGGGCCAGACAGGGGAGATGGGAACGATGGCAAGGACGACCAAGCGAACCCGACTGACGAGCATCGCCGTGTTCGCGCTGACGCTGCTGATCGCCGCCCTGCTGAGCGCTTCGGCGTCAGCTCGGGTAGCCGGCGGAGCAGTGCCCGCTGCCAGCGAAGACAAAGCTCCCAAGATCACCAAAGACCCAGCGAGCGCGACGGTCGAAGAAGGTCACAGCGCGCTGTTCGAAGCCAGCGCGTCGGGCGTTCCGACGCCGACCGTGCAGTGGGAAATCTTGACGCCCGGCTCCAGCACGTGGAGCCCGGTCGCGGGAGCCACCGAAGACCGGCTCACGATCGCCAGCGCGAAGACCTCGGAAAGCGGCGACGACTACCGCGCCACGTTCAAAAACGTGGCGGGCAGCGCGATCAGCAAGCTGGCCACGCTGACCGTACAGAACGCTCCCGTGGTCACGAAACAGCCGCTGAACACGACCGTCGAAGAAGGCCAGATCGCGGTCTTCGAAGCGACCGCGTCGGGGTTCCCGACACCGACCGTGCAATGGGACATCTCGACCGACGGCGGCAGCACGTGGACGAAGCTCTTCCGCGCCACCTCGGACCAGCTTACGATCGCCGGCAACGCCTCGGCGAACGGCAACGACTACCGCGCCGTGTTCAGCAACGCCGCGGGCGAAACGATCAGCGACACGGCGACGCTCACCGTCCAAAAGCTCCCGGCGATCACCAAACAGCCCGCGAGTGTGACCGTCGAAGAAGGCCAGCCGGCGGCGTTCGAAGCTACCGCGTCGGGGTTGCCGACGCCGACCGTGCAGTGGGAAGTCTCGACCGACGGCGGCGCCGCCTGGAGCCCGGTCGCGGGAGCCAGCGCAGACCGGCTCGCGATCGCGAGCGCCGCGACTTCCGAAAATGGCGACGAGTACCGCGCCGTGTTCACCAACACGGCCGGCAGCACGACCAGCGCGATCGCCACGCTGACGGTCCATAAGGCGCCGGCCGTGACCGAGCAGCCCGCCAGCATCACGGTCGAACTGGGTCAGAGCGCGGTGTTCGAAGCCGCCGCGACGGGCTTTCCGACGCCGACCGTGCAGTGGGAAGTCTCGTCGAACAGCGGCGGCACCTGGAGCCCCGTTGCGGGAGCCACCGCCGATCAGCTGACGGTCGAAGACGCCCAGGTCTCGGTGAACGGCGACGAGTACCGCGCGGCGTTCACCAACGCCGCCGGCAAAGCGATCAGCGAAGCGGCGACGCTGACCGTGGCCACGCACCACTACCGCGTGCTCGACTGGGGTCAAAACACCTACGGGCAGCTCGGCGACGACAGCTTCACCCAGAGCGACACGCCGGTGGTGGCGAAAGGCCTGAACTTCGTCACCTCCGTCGCCGCCGGCAAGCGCCACAGCCTCGCGCTGCTGAGCAACGGCACCGTCGTGGCGTGGGGCGAGGGCGCGAGCGGGCAGCTCGGCGACGGTGAGGAAGCGGGCAGCGCGGTGCCTGTCGAAGTCGAAGAGCTGACCGGCGTCAAGGCGATCGCGGCCGGCGCCAACTACAGCCTCGCACTGCTCGAAGACGGCACGGTCATGGCGTGGGGCGGAAACGAATCCGGACAGCTCGGCGACGGCAATGACACCGGAACCGATCTGCCGGTTGCCGTCAAAGGGCTGACCGGCGTCACAGCGATCGCGGCGGGCGGCGAACACAGTCTCGCGCTGCTCAGCGACGGCAAGGTGGTGGCGTGGGGTCAAAACGAATCCGGGCAGCTGGGCGACGGCGACCTCACAGACAGCAACGTGCCCGTCGAGGTCAAAGACCTGAGCGGCGTCAAGGCGATCGCGGCCGGCGGCGAACACTCGCTGGCGCTGCTCGCCGGCGGCACGGTGATGGCCTGGGGCGCCGACGAATACGGCCAGCTCGGCAACAGCTCCGTCGAAGAAACCGAAAACGAAGAAGGGCGCCGCAGCGAACTGCCGGTGGCGGTCGAAGGGTTGAGCGGCGTCACTGCGATCGCGGCCGGCGCGCACCACAGCCTCGCGCTGCTGGCCAACCAGACGGTCATGGCTTGGGGCGAAGACGAAGCTGGAGAGCTCGGCGACGGCAGCATCGTTCGCGACGACGAAACCCCCGTCGCCGTCAGCGGGCTGAGCGGCGTCACAGCGATCGCGGCCGGGGGCGAGCACAGCATGGCGCTGTTGAGCAGCGGCGCCGTCGACACATGGGGCGAAAACAAATTCGGCGAGCTCGGCGACGGCAGCGCGGGCGAATCGAGCGACATCCCCGTGGTCGTCAGCGGCCTCGCCGAGGCCAAGGGCATCGCGGCCGGCGGGTCGCACGACGTCGTCTACAGCGAACCGCCGCCCAGCATCACCAGCATCAACCCCGTGAATGGCCCAGCGGCGGGCGGTACGTCGGTCAGGATCACCGGCGCCAACCTCGAGGGGGCCACGGCCGTCGCCTTCGGCGCGAACGGCGCCACGAGCTTCACCGTCAACTCCGCCAGCACGATCACGGCGACCGCGCCGGCCGGCGCGGTCGGGACCGTCAACGTGACGGTGACCACGCCCACAGGCACGAGCCCGGTCGACCCGAGCGACCAGTTCACCTACCTACCGCTGCCAAGCGTCAAGAAGCTCTCGGCCAAGAGCGGCCCGGGTGACGGCGGCACAGCGGTGACGATCACCGGCGCCAACCTCGAAGGAGCCACATCCGTCGCCTTCGGTGCGAGCACAACCACCGATCTCAAAGTCAACTCCGCGAAATCCCTCACGGTCGTGACCCCAGCGGGGGCGGGCACCGTCAACGTGACCGTCACGACGCCGGGCGGAACCAGCGCGGTCTCCGGCAAGGCGCAATTCGCGTTCACGCCGCTCGTCGAAGGCGTCGCGCCGAACAGCGGGCCGGCGGCCGGTGGCACGCGCGTCACGATCAACGGCGCGGGTTTCGCCCTGGGCGCGGGCGCGACGACGTTCAAGTTCGGCAAGGCGACCGCCACAGAAGTCGACTGCTCCTCCGAGACGAGCTGTACGGTCACCGCACCCGCCGGCAAGGCTGGGAGCGTTGAAGTGACCGCGGAGGTGGGCAAGGGCAAGAGCCCAGCCGATCCCCCGGGAGACAGCTTCACCTACGAATAGTCGGCTGCCCGCGCGCGTGCCGGGATGGCGCGTGCCGGCTGCGTACGCGTCGACGCTGGGAGCGCGTCGACGCTGCGCGTGCCCTCGGCGCGCGTCCACAGCCCCGCGAGGCGATCGAACAGCGCGTGCGCACGCGCCGGCGCGCCGGGCGCCGCGAGCTGCACCTGGCGGCGCAGATCCGCCTCGTCGACCGCGCGCTCCACGAGCTTGCGCTGGAAGCCCTCGATCCACGCGTCGGCCAGGGCGGCATCGACCTCTGGATGAAACTGCAGGCCGACGCTGCGCCCGTGCGCGAACGCAAGCGGGACGCCGTCGGTGCTGGCGAGCTCGCGGGCGCCCGGAGGCACCGACAGCACGTCTTCATGCCAGCGCAGCCATGGGCCAGGCGCGATCAGCTCGCGATCGTGGGTCTCCAGCTGCGACCACTCGAGCGCGATCCGCGGCGCGTGCGCGACCTCGCCTCCGAGCGCCTTCGCGAGCGCCTGCGCGCCGAAGCAGATGCCGAAGACCGGCACGCCGGCGTCGTGCGTGTCGCGCAGGAACTCGATCTCGCGCTCGATCCACGCCTCCTCGGCGGCCGGGATCGAGGCGTCTGAGCCGAGGCTCACGACGAGCTCCGCCTCCTGCGGCTCCGGCCAGCCTGTGAGCTCAGGGACACTGACGGTGCGCAGCGTGTGACCGCGCGCGCGGGCCCAGTCGCCCAGCAGCGCCGCGGGGACCTCGCGTTCGTGCTCGAGCACCAGGATCTGCATCGCCCTAGTGTGACGCGGACGTGATGCGGTAGATCGTCCCGGTTGCCCAGTCGCCCACGAGCAACGAGCGATCCGGGGCGATCGCGACCGCCAGCGGGTTCTGGATGCCTGTGAGAAACGGCGTCACAGAGCCCGCGTAGCCCGAGCCGCTGCGCTGCAGGGCGACGCGCTGCACCTTCGCCACGTTCCACTCCGGCACGATCGCCGACGTGCCGACGCTTGCGCTGAGCTGCCCGGTCACGATCGCCACGCCGCCGACCGCGGCATGTTTGTCGAGCACCGCGATCGGCGCCGGCACGCCCGCGCACGCAGCGCCGCCCTGTCCGTGACATTCCGGGAAGCGCCAGTCCTCGCCTTCGCGAACGAGCGCGAGCCAGTCGCCGGGGGTCTGCGCGCCGAGGTTGTCCTGCTGGTTCATCGTCACGAGCAGGTCGCTCGTGCCGGGAAAGTAGGCGAGTCCGAACGGGGCGCGGATGCGGCTGGCGTACAACCGCAGATCGCTGCCGTCGGGGCGGAACGAGACGATCGAACCCGAGTACTCAGAGCTCGGCGTGCAGTGGTCGCAGGTCGCGGTGATGCCCATCAGAAAGCGCCCGCCGGCCGCCATCACGAGCAGGTTGTTCTCGGCGCCCTTCGCGGGGCCGGTGAGGATCTTGATGTGCTCGGTGAAGCGCTTGCCGTTGAAGCCGCCGTACGCATCCACGCGTCCGACCGAGGCGACGTACAGGCGGCCCCGGTACCACGCCATGCCGAGCGGGTCATCGAGCCCGGACACGACCTTCAACGCGGGCGCGCCGGGACCGGCGACCATGTACACGCCGTCCTCGGTGTGCGTTTCAAGGCCCGCAGCCGTCAGCCACAGCCGTCCCCGGGGGTCGAACGTGAATGCCGCCGTCGTCGGCGGACCCTTCGCGTAGACGCTCGCCCGCAGCCCGGCGGGGCCCTTCAGCCCGGCGCCGATCGCCACGAGCGCGGAGCTCGGGCTGCTCTTGCCGGTCGAGCCGCAGCCAGCGAGCGCGAGCAGCGATGCGGCCAGCGCGAGCGTCGCCCGACGACCGCCAGCCAACCGCCTGGTCGCGACGACCTCAGCTGGGGACAGGACCTGCGCCCGGTTCGGGGCCGCCGTAGCCGGCTGCGGAGCCGGCGCCCGGCGGGGGGCCGGTGTAGGCGCCGCCTGTCGAGCCCGAGCCCGAGCCCATGTTCGGGCAGTGGCCCGTCGGCGGGGTCGTGGACTTCGGCGTGGGTGCCGGGGCGGTGGTCTTGGCGGGTGTCGAGCTGGTGGTGGTCGCGGCGGACGCGCCGGCGATTCCGACCGCCACGCCGCCGGCGGCGAGCGTGCCGGTGATGATCGCGGCTCTGAGCAGCTTGGAGGTGCGCATTGGTTAGAGCCTTCCGATGGGGGGTGCAGGGGTGCTGCGCACCATTATGCGCGTCGCAGCTAAGCGCGAGCGCAGGTTGCGTGTAGGAGCTGTATAAGAGCGGGACTCGTGTCGAACCTCGACCGCCTGCTGCACCGCGTGCCCGAACGTTCCGGCGCGGCCACGCACCGCCAGCTGACGATCTTCGTACGGCGCATCGCGCTGCTCGGTATGACGGCCGCATGGCTGCTGTTCCTCGGCGCAGTCGGTCTCGCGCTCACCGAGCACGTCACGCTGTGGTACGGCTTCCGCTGGGCGCTCGACACGGCCGCGACCGTTGGCGGCTTTCCGCAGCCGCGCACCACCGCGGGCCAGATCATCGAGGTTCTGCTGATCGTGCTGGGCGTCGGTACGCTCTTCTACGCGCTGGCGACGGTCACCGAGTTCTTTGTGGCCGGCCACGTCGGCGACCTGCTGGCCGCACGGCGCATGCAGAAGATGATCGACTCGCTCACCGACCACCACATCATCTGCGGCTTTGGCCGCGTGGGCCGCCAGGTCGAGCGTGACCTGCGCGCGGCGCGCGCCCGCTACGTGGTCGTGGACTCCGACAACCGCAACCGCCATCGCGCCGAGGGACTTGGCATCAGCTTCATCGAGGGCGACGCCTCCGATGATGTGGTGCTGATGCGCGCGGGCATCGAGCGTGCGCGCTCGATCCTCGCGTGCGCTGACTCCGACGCGGACAACGTGTTCATCACGCTGACCGCGCGCGAGCTGCGCGCTGACATCCCGATCGTGGCGCGGGCCGCGATCGAGGACACCGAGAAGAAGCTCAAGCGGGCGGGGGCCGATCGCGTCATCTCCCCCTACAAGGCCAGCGGCACCGAGATGGCAAGGCTCGCGCTGCACCCGCAGCTGAGCGGCGTCGTCGACGTCGACGCGGAATACCGCATGGAGGAGATCCCGGTTGGTGAGGGCTGCGACGGCCTGGGGCAGACGGTCGGGGACATCCGCGGGGGCTCGATGATCGTTGGACTGCGTCGCGGCGCTGACTTTCAGCCTCAGCCCCCCGCGGAGACCGCGCTGCTCCCCGGTGACGTGATCCTCGCGATGGGCACGCCGAGCACGCTCGAGCGACTCGAGGGGCTCCTGCAGGCTGCGTCGAGCCGGCACTGAGGACGGGCGATGGCCGTCTGCGGCCACACGACCGCGCTGGCGCTCGCCAGATGCGCTCGCCGGATAGTCTCTCGCGCGTGCGCGCCCACCACGTTCACGTCGAGCACGATTTTGCCAAGCCGCCGCAGCAGATCTTCGCGCACCTGGCCGAGCACGAGAACCTCGCGGAGGTCTTCGGCGCCAAGGTCACGCGCCTGCGCGACGGCGAGGACGGGCAGCGCAACGGCGTCGGCTCGGTGAGGAAGCTGCAGATCGGGCCGCTGCCGCCGTTCGAGGAGACCGTCACCGAGTTCGTCCCCGCTGAGCGGATCGTGTACCGCATCACCAAGGGCAGTCCGCTGCGGGGACACGTCGGTGTGATGGACTTCGTGCCCGCCGCATCCGGAGGCACCCACTTCGTCTACGACATCCGCCTGGCCGCGCCGATCCCCGGCCTCGCGCTGCTCGTGCGGGCAGCGCTGACGCGGTCGATCACGCGGTCGCTGGCCAACGTCGAGCGCGACGCCTGAGCGCAGCCGCGCGCGGGCGGACGCCGCGAGGCGGCGGCGAGCCAGGGAGGCGACGAGCGCCGCGGCGCGACGCATCCCCACCGGCGCCTATCGTGCTCAGCTCATGACAGCCGCTCCATTCTCAGCCACGCTGGCCCGCGACGAGGCCGTGCTGCGCTTCCCCTACGACGAGGATCTGCGCCAGCTTCTGCGCGCCATCCCCGGTCGTCGCTGGGATCCGGTGGAGCGGGCCTGGTGCATCCCGCTCGGGCCCGACCAGGCCGAGGCGCTGACGCAGCTGTTCGCAGCACTGGCTGACGAGCCCGACGTGAGCGAGGAGCTCGACCGTACGATCAGGCGCCGTCGCGCGCGGCGCCGGCGCGACGAGTGTCTGGTCGATCTCGCACGCCCGGACGCGGACTGGTGGCTGAGCTTCGCCACCGACGGCGCGATCGAGCCCGTGGAGAGCCTGCTCGAGCATCCCGACGCCCGCGATCTCCCCGCGATCGGACGCGCGGTCGTGCCGCTCGACGACCGTTCGGCGGCGCTGCTGGCGGAGCTGGATCGGCCGAGCGCGAGGTTGCGGCTGAGCGAGGAGGCACGACGCGCGCTGCGGGCCCGTAGCGAGCGGGAGGCTCAGCGCGCGTCCGGCGGCACACGGGCCCACGCAGAACGCGCTGCGGGCTCGCGCTACGACGTCGAGTTCCGCCGCGACCGGCGTGGCGAGCACTGGATCCTGATCGCGCCCGAGCGCGCGGACCTGGCCCGCGTGCTCGCAGCCCGCGCCGAGCTGCGCGCGCTCGAGGGCCCCGCCGGCACGCTCGGGCTGGCGGCGGTCGAGCACGATGCCGAGCGTCTGGCGGAGCTGCTCGAGCACATCGAGGACGTGAGCGTCGACCCGCGCGTGAGCGCCTGGCTGACGCGCGCGCGGACGTGGCGCGGCAACCTCGAGGTGGGAGGCCCGCCCGCCCCGAGCGACGCGCCCGAGTTCCTGCTGCTCGGCGACGAGCGGCGTCTGCCGCCGGCGCTGCGCGAGCGAGCCACGAGCGCTCCCGGCGGCGCGACGGTCCCGCTGACGCTCGAGTCGTGGCGGCTGATGGACGGGCTCGAGGCCTGGATCAGCCCTGCGGCCAAACGCTGTATCGCGGCGATCGAGGACGGTCGGCCGGCGCCCGCGGCGGTGCTCGAACGCTCGAGCGTTCACGAGGACGAGACGTTCGTGCTGGCCGCGGGCCACGATCCTGCTCGGTTGCGAGAGTTCGCGGCGCTGCGCGGCGTGCTCGCGCCGGTGGCCCGCCGTGGCGGCGCCCGCGAGCATGCCCAGCTCGCGGCGCTCCGCGCCGACCCGTTCTGCGTGCCCCAATTGGACGGCTTCCTGGCCGACGGCGCCGTGTGGGTCGACCCAGACGCGCTGGAGCTGCTGCAGGAGATTCGCGAGCAGCACGCGCGCGCCGCCGGGCTGGTGGCGCTGTCGAGCGCCACCGACGCGGCCCTGCACGTCGCCGGCCTTGGCGGTGAGCTGAAGCCGTTTCAGCGGGCGGGCGTCAGCTACCTGCTGGAGCGCCGGCGCGCGTTCCTGGCCGACGAGCAGGGGCTCGGCAAGACGATCGAGGCGCTCGCCGCGATCGAGGCGGCCGGCGCCTATCCGGCCGTGGTCGTGTGTCCGGCGAGCCTCAAGCTCAACTGGCTGCGCGAGCTCGAGCACTGGCTGGGGCAGCGCAGCGCCCGCGCGCTCTCCGGCAACGGCGGCGGCGCCGACGCCGAAGCGCCCGCCGCGGACATCACGGTCGTCAACTACGACATCGTCGCCGCGCGCCTGGACGAGCTCAGCGCGCTGCGACCGCGCGCGCTCGTGCTCGACGAGTCCCACTACTGCAAGAACGCCGCCGCCAAGCGCACGCAGGCCGTCCAGCGGCTCTCGCACGCGGTGCCCCGCGACGGCCTCGTGCTCGCGCTCAGCGGCACGCCGGTCACCAACCGGCCGGCCGAGCTGATCTCGCAGCTGCGCATCCTCGGGCGGCTCGAGGACTTCGGCTCGGGCGCGCGCTTCGGCCAGCGCTTCCGCGGCGCCGACGCCCACCTGCGCCTGCACTGGCATCTGCGCGCGCGCTGCTTCGTGCGCCGCCTGAAGGTCGACGTGCTGCCGCAGCTGCCGGCCAAGACGCGCGCGATCGTGCCCGTCGAGCTGGACAACGAGACGGAGTACCGGCTCGCCGAGCGCGACCTCGTCGCCTGGCTTCGCAGTCAGCCGCTCGACCTGGGCGAGCTCGACGCGAAGGTCGCCGCGGCGCTGCGCGCGGAGCGCCTGGTGCGCTGCAACGCGCTCAAGCTGCTGGCGGCGCGCGGCAAGCTCCACGCAGCGCTCGCGTGGATCCACGACTTCTGCAGATCCGGCGAGCGGCTCGTCGTGTTCGCTCGCCACCAGGAGGTCCAGCGCGCGGTGCTCGCACGCTTCCCGCACGCGCTGCACATCCTCGGCCAGGACAGTCCCGTCGCCAGGGACGCCGCGCTGCGCGCTTTTCAGGCGCCCGAGGCCCGCGAGGACAACCAGCTGATCGTGTGCTCGATCGAGGTCGCCGGCCACGGCCTGACGCTGACCCGCGCCTCGAGCGTCGCCTTCCTGGAGCTCGATTGGACGCCCGCCAAGCATGACCAGGCGGAGGATCGCTGCCACCGTATCGGCCAGCAGGACGCCGTCAACGCGTACTACCTGCTCGCGGCGGACACGATCGACGAGACGATCTCGGCGCTGCTCGAGCGTAAGCGCGCGGTGATCGGCGCGGTCACCGACGGCCGCCAGGAGGACGAGCAGGGCGTGCTCGACGCGCTCGTGCGCGAGCTGCGCGGCACGCCCTACCGGCACCTGCGCGCCGTCGCCTGAGCGTGCGTGGCGTCGCAGGCGCCGGCTCGCCTGATGGTCGGGAGCGCCAGGCGCTACGGGTTGATTTCGAGCGTGTTCATGATGTCGCCGTAGTGCGCCACCGCTCTGGCTTCGCCTTCGGTCAGCAGTTCTTCGAGCGGTTCGCAGCGGCTCGCGAGCGTCTTCGCGCCAGAGCTCTCGTAGCGCGCGAGCTGGGCGGGAAGGTATCCGAGCGCCACCCACGCGGGCATGAACCTGCCGACGAACGCGACGGTGCTCGCCGGCAGCGCGCGAAACCTGTCCGCCGCCCACGCTTTCACTTCGCCGCACAGGTTTGGAGCGCCGAGGCCGAGGACCGTCTGCAGCTTGCCCGCGTAGGAGCGCACCGCGCTCGTCAGCGCACGACTGCTCCAGCTGAGGCTCGACACGCTGTGGATGAACGTCCTGATCGCCTGCAGGTCAGGTTGTGCCGCGGCGATCACCATCGCGCCGATCACCTCGTCGCTCATCTGCGTGGATTCCGCGTCCTGCGGAGAGCCCAAACCCGCCCGCGGGCATTCCCGTTGAACCTGGGCGAGGACGCGCAGTGGCTCCGCTTCGGAGGCGGCGAGGTGGGACCTTGCCACGTGCACGAGCGCGTAGTTGGCCTGGACGTACGCCTGCGTGGCGGCTGCGTTCCCGGAGCCCGCCAGCGCGGCCTGCGGCGCGATCGCAAGGCCTGCCGCCGCTGCCGGCAGCGCGAGTAGCGCTCTCGCCCTCATCGATCAAGCGTACGCCACGCCCGCGACGTCGGCGCCACGAAGAAGTGCGTAAGGATGCCGTTTCGCTGCGCATCCATGCCGGTTGCCGCGGGGTTGCCCGGTATTGTCTGGCTCTGGAAAAGCCCCCTCGCGACCGCGGCCGGCGTCTCCAAACAGGCCCACACGCGCACATGAGACGCAACGGATACATCGTCCTGCTGGTCGCGGTTCTCGCATGGGTGCTCGCCGCGATCGTCACCGGCTCTCCCCGCCTCGGCCTGGGCGTGAGCGCGACCCGCAAGCAGAACCGAACCGCGCCCTCGTGCCTGCCGGCGACGCTCGAACAGAGCGCAAGCCTGCCCGGCACCGACGTCGACGTCTCGCCCGAGCCGGGCAGCGACACCGCCAGCCCAGACACCCAGATCAGCTTCCTCGGCACGAACGTCGCCAACATCCGGGCGGTCTCGGTCGTCGGCTCGAAATCCGGTTACCACCACGGTCGCGTGCGCGGCTACTACCAGGGTGACGGCGGCAGCTTCATACCCGAGGAGCCGCTCGACCCCGGCGAGCATGTGGTCGTGCGGGCCGTGATCGGCGGAGGCACAGGCGACAAGCGAATTGCGTTCGACTTTCGCGTCGACACCCCCTATCCGACCGCAACCGTCGCCGCCTTCGGCAACCCGCCGGCAGCGCCCGCCGACTACCAGAGCTTCGACACCATGCCCGGCGTCCAGGCCCCGATCCTCGCCGTCACCGTGCCCGATCACGACCCCACGGCAGGCGACATCCTCACGACCAACGGGCCCGGTCCCGGCCAGTACGGCCCACTGATCTACACGCCGCAGGGCCAGCTCGTGTGGTTCGACGAGCTTTCGCACGGCGAAACGGCGGAGGACCTCAACGAGCAGACATACGAAGGACAGCGGGACCTGACGTGGTGGAGAGGGCGCGTGCTCTCGCTCGGCTTTGGCCAGGGTGAAGACGTCGTCATGAACTCCAGCTACCAGACGGTTGCGCGCGTCGCCGCCGGCAACGGCCTGCAGGCGGACCTGCACGACTTCCAGATCGCCCCCCATGACATCGCCTACATCACTGCATTCAACCCGATCCGCTGCAACCTCTCGTCACTGAAGGGGGCACGCGACGGAACGATCACCGACACGGCGATTCAGGAGATCGACATGAAGACCGGCCTCGTGCGCTGGGAATGGCACAGCCTCGACCATGTCGCCGCCGGAGAGTCCGAGGTCGAAGTGCCGACGAACGCGACGCCGTGGGACTGGTTTCACCTCAACTCGATCGATCCAGAGCCCGACGGGAACATCTTCATCTCAGCGCGCAGCACCTGGGCCGGCTATCAGCTGGAAGGCGGTACGGGCAGGATCCTCTGGCGTCTCGGCGGCCTGGAGAGCTCCTTCAAGATGGGGCCGGGCACGGAAACGGCGTGGCAGCACGACGGCCGCGTGCTCGCGGACGGCGAGGTCACGTTCTTCGACGATGGCTCGAGCCCGCCGATCCACTCCCAGTCGCGCGTCGTGCGGATTGCACTTGATCTCAAGACACACGAAGCGCACCTCGTATCTGCCTACACGCACACGAGCCCGCCGCTGCTCGCTGCAAGCCAGGGCAACGCGCAGACGCTCGCCGACGGTAACACCGTCGTGGGCTACGGCGGGGTGCCGGCGATCAGCGAGTGCGCCAAAGACGGCGCGCTGCTGTTCGACGCCAACCTGCCCTACGACATGTCCTTCTACCGGGCCTTCCGTTATCCCTGGAGCGGGCGCCCGGGGAGTCCCCCCGCGGTGCTCGCCAGCCGCAACGACACCGGCGAAGAGACGATCGTGCACGCGAGCTGGAACGGCGCGACCGAAGTGGTCGCCTGGCGTGTGCTCGCGGGCAAGCGCAACGGGGCGCTTTCGCCGCACGCCACGATCCCGGCGAGCGGCTTCGAAAGCTCTACGACGCTGCCTGAGGCATACCCATACGTGGCGGTGCAGGCGCTCGACTCAGCCGGCCACGTGCTCGGCACCTCGCGCACGGTGCGCGCGATCAGCTACGCCGCCTCGCTTCCGAGCCAACGGCGGTCGGGATGAACCTCAGTAGGCCGGTTTGGAGTTGTGCTTGTGGGGCGCGGTCGTCGTCGTGCTCGTGCTGCTCGTCGCCGGCGTGGCGGTCGAGGACGAGCCTCCCCCTTTGCCGCCGCACCCAGCCACGGCGAGCGTGGCAGCGAGGGCGGCCACTAGCGTTAGCATGGCGGTCAGTGGCGTTCTTCTCATCGGCCGGGCTCCAAGTGTCATCGTCGTGCGGGGGTTCGGGCGCTCACCTTAACAGGCATTTGTGGCGCTGGCCCACGCCGGACGATCGGTCGCAGCTGGAGCGCTCGGCATGAGCGTCGAGACGGCGGCGAGCATGCCGGCAACCGAGACCGGGCCGGCCGACGGTAAGCAGGGCTCGGGCTCGACGTGGCTGCTGGTCGTCTGCTGCGTGGCGCAGTTCATGGTCATCCTCGACCTGAGCATCGTCAACGTCGCGCTGCCCTCGATCCAGTCCGCGCTCGGCTTCTCCGCGCCCGAACTGCAGTGGATCGTCGACGCGTACTCGATCACGTTCGCGGGCTTCCTGATGTTCGGCGGCCGCGCGGCCGACCACTTTGGCCAGCGCCGGATGTTCGTGGCGGCGCTGCTGCTGTTCGCGCTCGCCTCGCTCGCCGGCGGCCTCGCGCCCGATCGGGGAACGCTCGTCGCCGCCCGCGCGGCACAGGGCCTCGGTGGCGCCCTGATGGCTGCCTGCTCCCTGGCGATCATCACCTCCTCGTTCGCTCCTGGCCACCAGCTCAACCGGGCGATCGGCGCGTGGGCGTCGATGAACGGCCTCGGTGGCGCTGCGGGGATGCTGTTCGGCGGCATCATCACCCAGGAGCTCAGCTGGCGCTGGGTGCTGCTGATCAACCCCCCGATCGGGATCGCGGGCGCGCTGATCGCCTACGCGGTCGTCAGCGAGCGCCGCCGCGCCCCCGGTCGCAGCTTCGACCTCGCCGGCGCGCTGACGCTGACGATCGGCCAGATCGTGCTCGTGTTCGGGATCGTCGAAGCAGGCCTGTCCGGCTTGGGCACGTTCGCCGCGCTCGGGCCGATCACCGGCGGCCTCGCGCTGCTCGCCGTGTTCGGCGTGATCGAGGTGCGCTTCGCCAGCGAACCGCTGATCCCGTTCAAGGAGCTGACCAGGCCGCTGCGCGTCGCCAACAACATCGTGCTGCTGTTCAGCGCGTCGCTGTTCCCGATGTGGTTCGTCAGCTCCCTCTACCTGCAGCAGGTGCTGGGCCTCTCGCCGCTGCACACCGGTCTGATCTTCCTGCCGATGACGCTGATGATCATGCTCGTCGCCTCGCGCACCGGCAAGCTCGTCAGCCAGTTCGGCGTGCGACCGGTGCTCGGCGGTGGGCTCGTGATGTTGACAGGCGGGATGCTGCTGCTCGCCAAAGTCGGCTCCAGCGGCAGCCCGATCGTGTACATCATGATCCCCGGGCTGCTGACCGCGGCGGGCATCGCGATGTCGATCGTCCCCTCGACGATCGCCGCCACCCAGGGCGCCAGGGAGGGGCAGGCCGGGCTCGCCTCGGGCCTCGTGAACACATCGCGTCAGGTGGGCGGCGGCCTCGGCCTGGCGGTGCTCGTGACGCTTGCGACCTCGCGCAGCAGTCATCTGATCGGCACCGGCCATGGCGTGCCGCAGTCGCTGACCGACGGCTTCCGGCTCGCCTATCTGATCGGCGGCGGCCTCGCCGCGGCCGCGGCGGTGGTCACGTTCACGGCGCTGCCCAGGCCCGAGGCCGCGCTCGTCCCGGCGGTGCGACGCCTGGCGGTCGCGATCGGCGTCGTCGTCGCGGGCTTCGTGGCGCTCGATGTCGCCTTCGCGGGCTCGCACGGCGCTCCGGTCGGCGCGTACACGACGCGCGGCGCCTACAGCTTCGTCACCGCGCCGTCACTGCACCCGCCGAAGCTCCACAAGGACGGGCCGACGCTCACCGGCGAGCTCGCGCCCGGCTACATATTCACGGCCAACTTCTACAACCTCAACTATCCCCCGCTGGTCGGCCAGAGCGGACCGTTGATCCTCGACAGCAACCTGCAGCCGGTCTGGTTCCGGCCGGTGCCCGAGAAGATCGTCGCCTCCAACCTGAGCCTGCAGACCTACGAAGGCAAGCCGGCGCTCGCCTGGTGGCAGGGACTCGTCACGAACACCGGCCAGACCGAAAGCGGCGAGGACGTGGTCGTCAACCAGCACTACCAGACCCTCGCCACGCTCAAAGCGACCGGCGGCTGGGTGCTCACCCTGCACGCGATGGTGATCTCAGGCGTTGATGCCTGGGTGACCGCGAACAAGAACATCGCCAGGAACCTCTCCAACTATGGCGGCGCCTACAACGGCGCGCTGATCGACTCGGCGGTGCAGGAGTACAACCTCAAGACCGGCAAGCTGCTGCGCAGCTGGGACGCGCTGGAACACATCCCGCTGGGCGACTCCTACGCCACCGTGCCAACCAACGGCTTCCCCTGGGACGCCTATCACGTAAACGCGATCGACCTCGCAAGCAACGGCACGTTCCTCGTCTCGATGCGCAATACATGGGCCGCCTATCTCGTCAACATCGACACCGGCAAGGTCGAATGGACGCTCGGCGGCAAGCACTCCAGCTACACGTTCGGCCCGGGCGCCGCCTTCCAGTGGCAGCACGATGTCGCGCTCGCGCCGGACTCGACCGTCACCATGTTCGACGATCACTGCTGCCAGCTGACCGGCGGCGGCACCTCCGTGCCGGCGACCGGGCCATCGCGCGGGCTCGTGCTCAAACTGGACCAGAGCGCGCACGTGGCGACGCTCGTCACGCAGTACACCGGCAGCGACGACAACGACTTCGAATCCGAATACATGGGCGACATGCAGCCGCTGGCAAACGGCAACTCGTTCGTCGGCTGGGGCTCGGAACCGTACCTGTCCGAGTACAGCCCCTCGGGCAAGCAGCTGCTCGAGGCGAGCTTCCCCGGCTCCGACCTGAGTTACCGCTCGATGGTCGAGCAGTGGGTCGGCCTGCCGCTGTCCCCGCCCGTCGGCGCCGCCCGCCGGACCGACGGCAAGACCACCGTGTACGTGAGCTGGAACGGCGCCACCCAGGTCGTCTCATGGAGGGTCCTGGCCGGGGCCAGCGCCGGCCGCATGACCGCCGTGGCCACGAGCGCCAGGTCCGGCTTCGAGACCGCGATCCCGGTGCCCCAGGCCGAGCAGAGCTTCGAGGTCCAGGCGCTCGACACGGCCGGGCGCGTGATCGGAACTTCGCGGGCGTTCTCGGGTTCGACGCAATGATGAGCCGCGCGCGCCTTATCACCGCGTTGCCGGCGCTGGCCGCGATCGCGCTCGCGCTGGCGCTGGGTGGCTGTGGCGGCGCGACGCCCGCAAGCTCGGCTTTGATCACGGACACGGCGGCGCGCACCGCGGCGAGCAACCCGGTCGCCGTCTCGCCCGAGCCGGGCACCCCCGACGCGTCGCCGAGCACCCAGATCAGCTTCCTCGGCACGGGCGCCACGACCGTGTCGGACGTGCGCGTGGTGGGCTCGCGCAGCGGCACGCACGCCGGGGTGCTGCGCGCGTACTCGACCGGCACCGGTGAGAGCTTCCTGCCGGCGCACCCGTTCGTCGCGGGCGAGCAGGTGACGGTCACGGCGCAGGTCACCACGGGCGGCGCGACCAGCGCTGCGCGCTCCAGCTTCACGATCGCGCACCAGGCGCCGGTCAGCCAGACGGAGTTCCCGATCAACCCCGGCGACCCCCACGCCGTCCAGCACTACTCGACGGCGCCGTCGCTGACGCCGTCGACCGTGGACATCACGACGCCCGCCAAGCCCGGCGCGGCGCCCGGCGACCTGTTCCTCGCGCCATACCAGGGCGTGGGCACGCCAGGGCCGATGATCGCCGAACAGAACGGCGACCTCGTGTGGTTCCACCCGCTGCCGGCGGGCGAGTCCGCCACGAACTTCCAGGTCCAGCGCTACGACGGCAAGCCGGTCCTGACGTGGTGGCAGGGGCGCATCCTCGAGGTCGGCTTCGGCCAGGGCGAAGACGTGATCTACGACACCTCCTACGAGCAGGTGGGCGCCGTCCGCGCCGGCAACGGCTACCACGCCGACCTGCACGAGATCCGGCTCACGCCCGAAGGTACCGCGTGGATCGACATGTTCGACCCGATCGACATGAACCTCTCCTCCTACCACGGCCTCAGCAATGGCGTGATCACCGACTCGGTGGTCCAGGAGATCGACGTGAAGACGGGCCTGGTGATGTGGGAGTGGCACGCCCTGGGGCACGTGCCGATCAGCGAATCGCAGAACCCGGCGCCCAAGTCGCCGTATCCCTGGGACTACGTCCACATCAACTCGATCTCACCGGGTGGGGAAGGGGGATCCAGTCAAACCGGCGACGTGCTGCTCTCGTCGCGAAGCACGTGGACGCTGTATGACGTGGACCTCCACAGCGGCAACGTGCGCTGGCGCCTCGGGGGCGAGCACAGCAGCTTCAAGCTCGGCCCCGGCACGCGCACCTACTGGCAGCACGATGCCGAATGGCAGCCCGGCGGGCTGATCTCGGTCTTCGACAACGGCTCGGATCCGCCGAAGGAGAAGCAGTCGCGCGGGCTGCTGCTCGACCCCAACCTCGCGACGCACACGGTCACGCTGGTCAAGCAGTTCGTCAACCCGACCAAGACGCTGCTCGCCACCAGCCAGGGCAACACGCTCAGCCTGCCCGGCGGCGACTGGCTGATGGGCTACGGCGGTCTGCCCAACTTCACCGAGTACGACTCCTCCGGGCACGTGCTGCTCGACGGCACGCTCGGCAAGAGCGTCCAGAGCTTCAGGACATATCTGTCCCCGTGGAGCGGACAGCCGCCAGGCGTGCCGTCGGTGATCGCAACGCCGGGCTCCGGCGGCACGATCGCCGTCGCGGTGAGCTGGAACGGCGCGACCGAAGTCGCCTCCTGGCAGGTGCTCGCGGGCGCGTCGCCCGGCTCGCTGGCGCCGGTCGCGACGGTTGCCAAGGCGGGCTTTCAGACGAGCATCGCGGCGCCAGCCGCCGGCCCGTACGTGGCCGTGCAGGCGATCAACTCCGCGGGCACCGTCATCGGCACATCGGCGACGGTCAAGGATTAGTGCAGCGCCTTCCCTTTCGCTCCCGCGCACGCGCCGTGCTCGCCGGCTTGCTCTCGCTGGCGGCGCTCGCGGGGCTCGCCGGGCTGGTGGTGCTTCCGTCCGCGCGCTCGGCATCGGTCCCGCAGACGGTCTCGCAGAGCTGCGTGCCGGCCAGCCTGAACGTCTCCGCGGCGCTGGCCGATGAACGGGTGACGGTGTCTCCCGGCCCGGACACGATGGACGCCTCCGCTGCCACGCAGATCAGCTTCCTCGGGGTCGGCGGGAATACTCATTTCCAGCTGGCGGACGTGACCGTCAGCGGCTCTCGCAGCGGGCTTCACTCCGGGCGCCTGGCCGCCTACTCGCAGGGCGACGGCGCGAGCTTCCTGCCGGCGCGGCCGTTCGACGGCGGCGAGCTCGTGACCGTCCACGCCGAGCTGCGCGAAGCCGGCAAGGCGATCCCCTTCGCCTGGCGCTTCACGGTGGCGGTACGCGATGACCCGGGGTCCACGAGCAACGCCGTCGGCACCGGCACGACCACGAGCTCCGGGCCGGCGCCCGCGCCCAAGGAATACCAGAGCTTCCAGTCGCGCCCGGAACTGCGCCCACCGGACGTCACGGTGTCCCCCGAAGCGCGCTCGGCCACGGGCGAGGTGTTCCTCGCCCCCTACTCCGGGATCGGCCAGTACGGGCCGATGATCCTGGGCGAACACGGCGAACTGATCTGGTTCAAGGCGCTGTCGCCCGCAGGCGCGCGTGCCGCCAACTTCCGCGTACAGCAGTACGAAGGCAAGCCCGTGCTCACCTGGTGGCAGGACCCGCTGGTCGCCGACGGCAGCAAGACGGCGGGCGAGGTGATCGCCAACAGCGCCTACCAGAACATCGCCTACGTTCGCGCCGGCAACGGCTACCAGCCGGACCTGCACGAGTTCCAGATCACCCCGCAGGGCACCGGGCTGATCACCGTGTACGACGCGATCGACTGCAACCTCTCGAGCGTCGGCGGCCCGTCCGACGGAGCGGTCGCGGACACGCTGCTGCAGGAGATCGACCTGAAGACCGGCCTGGTCATGTACGAGTGGCACAGCCTCGACCACGTGCCGCTGCAGGACTCCTACTCCTCCGCCGCGCCCACCAGCCGCTCGGAACCGTTCGACTACTTCCACATCAACTCGATCGACGTCGAGCAGGACGGCGATCTGCTGGTCGACTCGCGCAACACGTGGGCGGCATACGACGTCGATCCGAAGACCGGCCAGGTGCGCTGGCAGCTCGGCGGCAAGCACTCGAGCTTCAAGCTCGGGCCGGGCACCAGCACGGCGTGGCAGCACGACGCCGTGCAGCAGCCCGACGGCGCGATCACGTTCTTCGACAACGGCGCCTTCCCGCAGGTGCACCCGCAGTCGCGCGCGATCGAAGTCACGCTCGATCAGGCGAGCATGACGGCGACGCTGGCGCGCAGCTACGAACATCACAACCCGCTCGTCGCCGGCAGCCAGGGCAACGTGCAGGCGCTCGCGGACGGCGACTGGGCGGTCGGCTGGGGTCAGGCCGGCTACCTGTCTGAGGTCAGCGGCAGCGGGCAGGTGCTGTTCAACGCCCATCTGCCACCCGACTGGGAGTCCTACCGGACCTTCGTGCAGCCCTGGAGCGGGCAGCCGCCGAGCCCGCCGGCGGTGGCAGTGGTGGCCTCGCCAGGCGCGCAAGGCGGGGCGACGGTCTACGCGAGCTGGAACGGCGCGACTGAAGTCGCCTCCTGGAACGTGCTCGCGGGGTCCTCCGCGAGCACGTTGAAGCCGGCGGCCAGCGCGGCCAAGACGGGCTTCGAGACGGCGATCCCGCTGGCGCCGGCCGCGGGCGGGCGGGCTCAAATCTACGTGGCGGTGCAGGCGCTCAACTCCGCGGGGGCCGTGATCGGCACCTCGGCCACCGTCAAGGAGTAGTGCCGCCCGAGCCGCCCGAGCCGCCCGAGCCGCCCGAGCCGCCGGGCCCATGCCGCCGGCGCAGGCGCGAGTTCGGCGGGAGTTCCCGCGGCTGACCGGTTTCGCGTTCGGAGCGGCGTTTGCGTCGCGCGGCGGCACTGATCGCCGCGTACCTGGCGGTCGAGAAGTAGTCGGCGAAGCCGCGCGCGTGCGCTTCGGCCAGGCGCCGGGGCAGCGGCTCGCGCAGCTCGGCCGTGAACGCGTGTTCGTATTCTTCGCGCAGGCCTTCCTCGAGCGGGCTTTCGCCGGCGCTGTTGTGCAGCTCCAGGCGCCCGCTGTGGGTGCTGTAGTCGTACAGCTCGGTTTCCTGCCCGTCCGACTTCGGCGTGATCCCTTCGTAGGGCCAGTTGGAGTAGGTGGCGAACTTGGCTTCTGGCGTACGCAGCGCGACGACGTGCAGCGGCGCGTCGGCTGCGTATGGCTCGATCGCGAACTCGGTGACGGTCTCGTCGGTCGCGTGCAGCACGAACGGGCGCCCGGGCGCCGCGGGATCGGCGAGGATGCGCGCCAGGTCCAGGCGCCCCGCCAGGTGCGAGTAGTGCGGGTCGCTGCGCCAAGCGTCGGAGCCGGTTCCGATCGTGAGCAGCAGCGGTGCGACGTCGACGCTCGAGCTGAGCTGCGTGCGAGGCACTTCGGGGGCGGCGGTGAGCGTTCCGCGCGGGTCCTTGACGAGCAGCGGCACGCGGATGCACTCTTCGTAGGCGCTCGCGCCCTTGCCCCGCAGCCCGTGCGAGGCGCCGTACTCGCCATGATCGGAGGTGAACACGATCACCGTGTTGGCCGCCACCTCCGGGCGGCTTTCGAGCGTGTGCAGCACGTGGCCGATGTGGCGATCGACCTCGAGCTGGAGCTTCATGTAGAGGTCGAGGAAGGACAGCCATCTCTCGGCTGCTTCGGGGCCGCTGAACGGCACGGGGCCGAACGACGCGGCGGCGGTGTCCTGAAACGAGCGCTGCAGGCGCGGCTTGTGGCGCTCGAGCAGCAGCTCCGGCGTCTCGAAGTTGGGAGGCAGGCGCTGCACGGTGCGCCTGGCGCTCGCCTCGGGCGGCACGCGGTCGCTCCACTTGTACCACCAGGCGATGTCGTGCGGGTTGACGAACGAGACGGTCGTGCACCACGGCTCCGCGCCACCCTCCGCGGCGAACCAGTCGGAGAACCGCTTCGTGATATACGGATCCACGCGCCAGCCCTGGCCGGGGGCGCCGTCGGGCGAGGGGAACACGCCGCCGTCGAAGCCATAGCGCTCGAGCGCCCGTTCGCCCGTGAACTCCGTCCAGCGGTTGTCGCCGTGGGTCAGGTGCCACTTGCCGAGCCAGCGCGTGCTGTAGCCATGCTCGCGCAGCATCGTCCCCCACGTTGGGAACCCGGGGTCCAGGGTGCTGCCGCCGGTGATCATGCAGCCCGTCTGATGCGTGTACAGCCCGGTCAGCAGCGTCGAGCGCGCGGGTGAGCAGTCGTTGGACGCGGTGTAGTGCCTGGCGAACGACACCGCGTCCTGGCTCAGGCGCTGGAGGTTGGGCGGCAGGCCGAGGCCGGCCGGGTCGGGCGAGCACCACTGCGGGAAGCGCAGCTGGTCGACGACGATCACGAGGATGTTCGGTTTGCCAGTCCCGCCGCCGGGTGTCGTACTCGCGACCGCGGGAGCAGGCGTGCTGGGCCTAGGGCCCGAGTCGCGGTCCGTGTCCGTGGTGATCACCCGCGCCGCGGCACCGGCTCCCGCCAGCAGCCCGCCGGCGATCAGCCCGCGTTTGATCACGGTGCGTCTGTCTACTCTCCTATCCTGCTGCGAGTCGATGTTCTCCATGCGCGTGGTCATCCTAGGGGCGGGCGCAACCCTGGGGCTGGCGCTCGCGGGGCCGGGCGTCGCGTTCGCGGAACAGACGGGCCGCGCGTGCGCTCCGTCGACATTGAACAACTCCGCGCTGCAGGACGGCGCGGTAACGGTCTCGCCGCTGCCGGGCAGCCGCGACGCGACGCCGCAGACGCAGATCAGCTTCCTGGGCGTCCCCGCCGGCGCTCTCAGCGCGATCAGCGTGGTGGGCTCGAGCACGGGCGCTCACAGCGGGCGCCTGGCCGCCTACTCCCAGGGCGACGGCGCGAGCTTCCTGCCGTCGCAGCCTTTCGCCGAAGGCGAGCGCGTGACCGTGCAGGCACGCGTGCGCGTGGGCGGCTCGGTACGAGCGCTGCTCGACGTGTTCGCAATCGCAAGTCAGGACCACATCAGCTCGACGCCGAGGGCCACCGCGCCGGGCAGCGCCACGGAAGTGCAGGGCTTCCACTCGCGCCCCGAACTGCACCCGCCCGTCGTGACCGTGACCGCGCAGTCCCCGGCGGTGGCTCCCGGCGACGTGTTCGTGGCGCCGTACGCGGGTCCCGGCCAAGCCGGTCCGATGATCCTCGAACCCAGCGGCGGGCTGCTGTGGTTCAAGCCGCTGCCGGCCAACACCGAGGCGACCAACCTCGAGGTCCAGGAATACGCAGGCAAACCGGTGCTCACCTGGTGGCAGGGGAATATCAGCATCCATGGGTTCGGACTGGGCGAAGACGTGATCGCCGACGACACCTACACCGACATCGCCCACGTGCACGCCGGCAACGGGCTGCAAGCCGACCTGCACGAGTTCCAGCTCACGCCGCAGGGTACCGCGCTGATCACGGCGTACGACCCGATCGTGTGCAACCTCTCATCGGTGGGCGGCCCCGCCTACGCCGGGCTCACCGACAGCGTCTTCCAGGAGATCGACGTGAGGACCGGCCTCGTGATGTACGAATGGACGAGTCTCGACCACGTCGCGCTCGGGGAATCCTACGAACCCGCGGACCGCTCGAGCACGGAATATCCGTACGACTTCTTCCACCTCAACTCGATCGGCCTCGACAGCGACGGCAGCCTGCTGATCTCAAGCCGCAACACGTGGACCGTGTACAAGCTCAACCCCCAGACCGGCCAGATCGTGTGGCGTCTCGGCGGCAGGCACTCGAGCTTCAAGATGGGCCCCGGCACGGGCACGGCGTGGCAGCACGACCCGCGCGAACTGCCGAACGGCTCGATCAGCATGTTCGACAACGGCGCATCGCCGAAGGCGCACGATCAGTCGCGCGGCATCGTCGTGAGCCTCGATGGGCCGGCTGGGACGACGACGCTGGATCAGCGGCTCACCCACACGCCGCCGCTGCTCGTCGAAAGCCAGGGCAGCATGCAGTTGCTCGCCAACGGCAATTGGTTCGTCGGCTGGGGCCAGGAACCGTACTTCTCGGAATTCGGTCCGGAAGGCGCACTGCTGTTCGACGCGCACTTTCCGGCGCACGCGGAGTCCTATCGCGCCTTTCGCTTCGGCTGGACCGGCACGCCCGCGCACCCCCCGGCGTACGCCTTCCAGCCCGCCGGCACGGCGGGGGGCACCGTGTACGCCAGCTGGAACGGCGCCACGCTCGTGACTTCCTGGAGGGTCCTCGCGGGCACGAGCGCGTCGAGCCTCGACCCGATCGCCGTCGCGCCCCGCAGCGGCTTCGAGACCGCGATCGGGATACCCAACGGCACGGTCGGCCCGTATCTGGCTGTGCAGGCGCTGGGCGCGGCGGGGCAGGTGCTGGGGACCTCCGCGACGGTCTCGCAGCCTTCGCTGTGAAAGCGGAAGGGGGGAGATTCGAACTCCCGAGACGGGGGTTGCCCGCCTGCCGGTTTTCAAGACCGGTGCATTCAACCGCTCTGCCACCCTTCCACGCGAGACACGAAGGCTAGTCCATTCGATGCGGCCCGCCTCAAGCGCACGGCGCGCGCCGTGGATGCGGCGCGTGAGAGTAGTGTTCGGGGCATGGACGAAGCTGACGATCGGGTCGCCGAGCAGGAACTGCGTCGCCGCGAAGCGCGCCGCGCCGTTGATGAGGCAGGCGGAGGCGAGTCCGAGGGCTTCGAGCTGGCCGAGCAGGAGCTGATCGAACACGCCTCCCACGGCGACGAGCACACGCCGGCGCGGATCATGCTCGACGCGGCATCCGAGCGGGAGACTGCCGGTCCCGCGGAGGGCGAGGCCGATGCGGGCGTCTACGGCGAACCCGACGAGGAGTCCAAACCGGACTGACTCAGCCCGCGTCGATCGTCACCGGCGTCCCCGGGACGATGCGCGTGGAGAGCCAGTCGATGCTCGCGGTTGCCAGGCGGATGCAGCCGTGTGAGGCTGCCGTGCCCAGCGTCCCGCCGAGGTCATCGCGCCCGTGGATCGCGATCTGACCGGGTCCGCCTTCGAATTCCTGCAGCACGTTCGAGCGGGCGCTGAGCGCGAGCGCAAACGGACCGCCAGGCTCGCCGGCCTGCATCTGCAGGCTCTCTTCGACGAAGAAGCCGCCGGTCGGTGTCGGTGTGGAGGGCTTGCCGACGATCGCCTGGAAGACCTTGACCAAACGGCCACCGCTGTACACCCGCAGCCGGCGAGCCGCCAGGTCGACGACGATGTTCCACGCGGTCACCGACGGGCGCGTGCCCCGTTCCGCGATCCAGCCGCTCGCGCCGTTGGGACGTCCCGGGAGCAGCACCTGCAGCCACCGCGCGCCGTCGGCCGCGATCGAGCGGGCGAGCACGGGCAGTGTCGTCGGCTCGCCCGTGATCGGCCGGCTGGCCGCGACGAGCGCGACCTGATGCGAGCTGGCTGTTGGTGCGCCGTGCGCGCCGTGCGCGCTCAGCAGCGTCACCAGTTCCTGGGTCGCCTGAACGCGCGGCGAGACGCTGGCGCCGGCCGTCGCCGTGCCGCCGGCTGAGCCGACCGTCACGCCCGCCAAACACGCCGCCGCTGCGCCAAGCGCCACACGACGCCTGAGCAGCGGGACACGTAGAGCGCTCATCCGGTGAAGCCGCCGTGATGCCCCGGCAGCGCCGGGCGTGCGCTCGGTTTGGCTTTCTTGTGTGCGCGGCGTCGTTTCGCGGCGGCCTTCTTGGGCGCGGTTGACGCGCCGGGCGTCGCCGCTGCGGGTTTGGTCGTACCGGTGGCGCCGCTGCCAGATTCGCCGACGACGCCGGGTACTTCGCCCGTCGCGGTTTCGGTGCCACCGCCGCCGCCGGTTTCACTCGAGGGGCAGTTCGACGTGGTGATCGTATTCGTGTCCAAGTTCACCGCGCCGGTGCTCGCCAGCAGCCTGCCGTGAATGGTCGCCGCCGTGTTCGCCGTGATCGTCGCGGAGGCCATGATCGTGCCGACGAAGCTCGTGCCCGTCCCCAGCGTGGCCGACGAGCCGACCTGCCAGAACACGTTGCATGCCTGCGCGCCGTTGATCAGTTTGACGCTCGTGTTGGAGCCCGTGATCAGCGTTGTCGCGATCTGGAAGATGAAGACTGCGTTGGGGTCGCCCTGGGCGTCGAGCGTCACGGATCCCGAGGACAGCAGCAGCGAGCTGCTGGCCGTGCGGACGCCGGGCAGGAACACCTGACCCGCGAGGTCCGTTCCGGCCGAGCCATTGCTCGGGCGACCGGCGGCGTCGTCGTAGGCGGTGGCGAGCGCGTTCTTGGCGCCGATCGCGACCGCGTCGTCGACGTGCGTTTCGCCGAGCACATGCGGTGCGCCGGTCACCGACGAGCCGGGGCTCAGGCCCAGGTCGCCGAACATCGTCGTGGGACCGGTGTTGGTGACGGTCGAGCCCGCCAGCACGGAGAAGCTGGCCGCCGTACCGAGGCCCACTGGCGCGGCCGCGGCGAGAGCGCTGCTTGCGAACAGCATGGTTGACATTGACAGCAACGCGAGCGCGATCGAGGTCGCGCGAAGCACATCGGAGATTCGTGGGACGCCGCGGTTCATGGGCGCCTCCTGACTGCGGTATCGAGCACCGCGATGGAAAGGGAATGGCTCCCCGGTCTCTTCGACCTGCTTGTTAGGCCGACGGTTTACCGGCACAGCGTTAGCCCGATGCTCCATGACTCGAACAAACGTCCAGTGGGCTCAGCGTGTTCAATTTATCTGTCGATTTATAACTATTCGCATGATGCTGGATAGCTGATGATCCGACTGTCGAGCCGCGCTCGCACGGCGCTGATCGGCGCGCTGATCATCACGGTGGGCCTCGGCGCCTCGATCTTTGTGGCCGCTGAATGGCGCGCCAGCGCACAGGAAGCGAACAGGAAGTCCTTCGAATCAACCGCCGCCGCTGTGGGCAGCGCGCTGGAGGCGAAGCTGAGCACCGACGTTACGCTGACGCGCACCGTGCGGGCGCATGCGGTGATGGAAACCCAGCAGGACGAGACGCAGTTCCTCCAGTGGTACAAGGAATTGCAGCGGGGGGCGCCTTCCTCCCCCGACGTCGTCGCCACCTTCATACAGGTTGTGCCCGCCTCGGGCCTGTCGGCGTTTCGGCGGCAGGTCGAGGCCGACCCCGGGTTTCGGAGGCTGCTCGGCAGCAACCTCCAGGTGATCCCGTCCGGACAGCGACCCACCTACTGCCTGACCAGGGCGATCGTCGGCGCCGCCGCGGCGACGAGTCCGTATCCCGGGCTGCTGGATTACTGCGCGCCGGTGGTCCCGGGCATCGGCCGCTCGCCGTACCCGGCCCTGGTGCACACGGCCACAGACACGGGATCGCTGATCGTGACGCCACTGCTCGCGCCTGGCAGCCGTTCGCTCGTCGCGATCGGCGCTGCGGTGTACGGCCGCGGCGCATCGATCGCCACAGTGTCCGCGCGTCGTGCGGCGCTTACGGGCTTCATCGGCACGACGTTCGACAGCGCGAGCACAATCCGCTCCGTGCTTGGGGGCCGTCGATCGGTGATCCTGGCCCTCTACCACCGGAACCTTGGCGGCCAGATGCAACTGATCGGCCGCGCCGGCGCCAACCCCAAGGGGCGCTCTCCCGGCTACCTCTCCGAGCGCGATCTGGGAGAAGGCTGGACGCTCGAGACGAGCGGGACGGCGGACGCGTTCGCGTCGCCCAACGTCAGAGGCATCGTCGCCCTCGGTTTCGGCCTGCTCGTCACGATCCTCGTGTTCCTGCTGCATCGCGTGCTGTCGGGCTCGCGCCAGCGGGCCTGGAGCCTGGTCGGCGAGCGGACCGGCGAGCTGGAGTACCGCGCGCTGCACGATCCGCTGACGGATCTCCCCAACCGGGTGCTGGCGCTCGACCGCGCCGAACAGATCCTCGGCCGCGCGCGGCGTCTGGACGTGCCGGTAACGGCGCTGTTCGTGGACATCGACGGCTTCAAGCAGATCAACGACCGCCACGGCCACCAGGCCGGCGACGAGGTCCTGCGCCAGGTCGGAGCACGCCTCAAGGCGACCCTGCGCGAGAACGACACGGTCGGTCGTCTCGGCGGCGACGAGTTCGTGATGCTGATCGACTCCGTCGGGCTCTACACGGCCCCGGAGCTCGTGGCCGAGCGCATCCTTGACGTGCTGCGCCAGCCGATCAACCTCTCCGAGCAGGAGCGCGCGCCGATCTCCATAACCGCGAGCATCGGCATCGCGACCGGGCGTCCCGGCTCGGCCGAAGACCTGATGCAGGACGCCGATCTCGCGCTGTACAAGGCCAAGGCCATCGGCAAGAACGGCTACGTCAAGTTCGAGTCCGCGATGCAGACCGCCGCGCAGGATCGCATTCACCTGGAGATGGATCTCGCGAACGCGCTCGAGCTGCAGCAGTTCTTCGTGGTCTACCAGCCGATGCTCGACCTCGAGACCGAGCGAGTCGTGGGCGTCGAGGCGCTGCTTCGCTGGCGCCATCCCATCAGTGGCGTGATCGCGCCCGACGTGTTCATCCCGATCGCCGAGGACAACGGCACGATCGTGCCGATCGGGCGCTGGGTGCTGGAGCAGGCCTGCAGGCAGGGCGCGACCTGGCACCGCAGGGGATATCCGCTGAACATCTCCGTCAACGCCTCCGCCCGTCAGCTCGAACGCGGCGAGTACGTCGAGGAGGTTCGGGCGGCGCTGCACGACAGCGGCCTGCAAGCGGCGAGCCTGACGATCGAGATCACCGAGACGGTGCTGATGCGCCAGCCCGATCGGACCGCGCGGCTGCTGAGCGAGCTGAAGGCGCTGGGAGTGCGCATCGCGGTCGACGACTTCGGCACGGGATACAGCTCGCTGGCCTACCTGCGTCAGTTTCCGGTCGACTCGCTCAAGATCGATCGCACGTTCATCACCGGCCTCGAGCTCTCGAGCGAGGCGCACGCGCTCGCGCATACGCTCATCCAGCTCGGCAAGGCGCTCGGCCTGCAGACGCTCGCCGAGGGCGTCGAACAGCACAGCCAGGTCCGCACGCTGCAGCGCGAGGGCTGTGACATGGCGCAGGGATTCCTGTTCGCCCGCCCGCTCGCCCCGGACGTCGTCGAAAGCTTCCTGCGCGACAGCCACGGTCTGGCCGACACGTTCGCTTTCGAGCCGGCTCTGAACACGACCCAGACGTGAGCTACCGCTCCAGCAGGTGCGCGCCCGCACCGGGGCGCACCTCGCGCGCATCCGCGGGCGGCTGCACGTCGGGCGCGAACAGGCCGAGCACGCTGCCGCCGAAGCCGCCGCCGACCACGCGCGCGCCGGCAGCGCCCGCCGCGAGCAGCCGCGTGACCGCCGCCTCGACGGCCGGGGTCGAGACCTCGTAGTCATCGCGCAGGCTCGCGTGCGAGGCGCTGAGCAGGCCGCCGATCGCGGCCAGATCGTCCCCGTGCAAGGCGGCGACGGCCTCCTCGACGCGCTCGTTTTCGGCGAGCACATGGCGCGCGCGGCGGCGCAGCGGCTCGGGCAGCTCCTCGACCGCGGCGCCGCCGGCCTCGCGCAACGAGTCCACGCTCAGCAGCTCGCACGCTCGCGCGCACTCGGCGCGTCGCTCGTTGTAGCCGGAGCTCGCGTGCAGATGCGCTTCGCCGGAGTCGAGCACGACCAGCCGCCAGCCACCGAGGCGCAGCGGCACCGGCTCCACCTGCAGCGTCTGGAAGTCGATGCGCAGCGCGCTGTCGGGCGCGCCGTACAGCGACGCGAGCTGATCGAGCAGGCCCGTGTGCGCGCCGACCCACTCGTTCTCCACGCGCGAGCACAGCTGCGCAAGCTCGGTGCGCTGCACGGCCCTGGCCGAGCCGGGACGCGCACGCGCGCCGACATCCACGAGCGCGAGGCACAGCGCGACCTCGAGCGCCGCCGAGGAGGACAGGCCGGCGCCGGGTGGCAGCTCGCCGCTGATCTCCAGGCGCGTGCCGACGAGCGGGAACCCCGCGCGGGCGAGCTCGGCGACCGCGCCACGCACGAACGCGCGCCACGCGGGCGCCCGCGCGGGCGCCGCCAGCGCGAACTCGTCGCGCTCGTCCAGGTCGCGCGCGTAGGCGCTGACGCGTGCGGCGGCGGGCGAGCCCGCGGGCGCCGGCTCGGCGGACACGGTGACGCCTGCGGCGATCGCGAACGGCAGCGCGAGCCCCTGGTTGTAGTCGGTGTGCTCGCCGATCAGGTTCACGCGCCCGGGCGCGAACGCGACGCTGCGCTCAGCGGGCACGGGCGATCGCCTCGCGCAGCTTGGCGGCGGACTCCTCGGGCAGCGTGTCGGAGATGAACGCGCCGGCGCCCTGCTCGGAGCCGGCTAGGTACTTGAGCTTGTCGGCCGTGCGCAGCGGCGGATAGAACTCGACGTGCAGGTGGCCGTGCTCGCCCGCGGCGTCGCCGGCTGCGACGCCGACTGCGACGGTGGGCGCCTGGTGCACTGCCATCACGTACGGGAACGGCCTGTCGAACAGCGCGTCGTATCCGCGCGTGAGCGTCTGCAGGGCCTCTGCCAGCAGGCGCAGCTCCTCGGGCTCGCAGTCGCGCAGGCTCGGCCGGTGCTGGCGCATGACGACGTGCGCCTCATACGCCCAGCGGGCGGCGTACGGGACGTACACGACGACGCTGTCGTTCTCGTGCACGACGCGCTGTCCGTCGATCAGCTCGCGCGTCAGCAGCGTGCACGGTGCGCAGCCCCCCAGGCGCGCGTCCGCGGCGAGCTCGAGCTTGGGCACGGGAGGCAGGAACGGAAAGCCGTAGATCTGGCCGTGCGGATGGTGCAGGGTGACGCCGACCTCGACGCCGCGGTTCTCGAAGATGTACACGTAGTCGACGTCCGCGCGCGCGCCGAGCTCGATGTAGCGGTGGCGCCAGACCCACATCAGCGCCTCCGCGCGCTCGGCTGGGAGCGTGGCGAAGGATGCGTCGTGGTCGTCGGTGTAGACGACCACCTCGGCCGCTCCGTGCGGTGCCTGGAAGGACGGGAAGCGGTTCTCGAAGACCGCGATCTCGAACGCCGGGAACGGGATCTCGGTCTGCGGCCCATCCGGCCGCGTGGGATCCAGCGGGCAATGGTCGCGCGCGGGCAGGAACGTGCGGTCCTGGCGGTGGATCGCGTAGACGATCTCCTCGCCGCGCAGCTCTTCGAAGCGCTCGGCGATGTTCGCCTGCTCGCTCACCTTGGGGGCCGCATGTCGCGCGTGTAGATGATCAGCGCGCGACCGTCGTCTTTGAGGTGGCGCGCGATCGTGACGGGCCCGACGCGCTCCTCTGCTGGCTCGCGCTCGCCCTCGCGTTCGCGCGCGCCGGCCTGCTGGCCGGTCTCCGATCGGTGGCCCGAGGGGGGCGGCTCGGCTGGTTGCCCGGCCATGCACCGAGGGTATACCCCTCGTGCGCTCGACCGTTCGGCGGCTCCGCAGCGGGTCGATCGGGTGGGACGATCGGGTCCTGTGCGATCACGATGGTTTGAGGATGCGGGTTTCCCGATGGGTAGGTGTGGGCATTCCGCACGGCAGGTTGACTATGGTTCGGGCTAGGCGGAAGGTAGTGGCGGGATGCCGATCGGATTTTTGTGACCTGCGAGCCAGAGGAGGAGCACCATGTCAGACACCGACCAGGCCCACGAAGCAGTAGAGCGGCTTGACTTCATCGACCGAAAGCAGGAGGTCGAGGGATCAGGATTCGACCGGCGCGCGTTCCTGCGCCGTACCGCGCTGACCGGCATCGCCGCCGGCTCGGTGAGCACCCTGTTGAGCGCGTGTGGGTCGAGCGCGTCGACGGCGAGCGGCGCGAGCAGCATCTTCGACTCGAGCACGAGCTACAAATTCACCTTCGTCAACCACGTGACGACGAACCCGTTCTTCGTGCCGACCCAGTACGGCATCCAGGACGCCTGCAAACTGCTCGGATGCACCTACGCGTGGACGGGCTCGGAAACCAGCAACGTGAGCCAGATGGTCAACGCGCTCAACAGCGCGGTGGCCGCCAAAGTCGACGGCATCGCGTGCTCGCTGATCGATCCGACGGCGTTCAACTCCCCCGTGGCCTCGGCGCTGTCGGCTGGGATCCCGGTGGTGGCCTACAACGCCGACGCCAAGGGCAACCCGCGGCTGGCGTACATCGGCCAGGACCTGGAATTCTCGGGCGAACTGATGGGCGAACACATCGTCGAACTGGTGCCCTCGGGCGAAGTGGCGCTGTTCATCGCCACGCCGGGCTCGCTCAACATCCAGCCGCGCATCAACGGCGCGCTGACGACGCTCAAAAAGCACCCTTCGATCAAGACGAACGTGATCGCCACGGGCGCCGCGGTCCCGGCCGAGCTCACGGTGATCGAATCGTATTTCGTCGGTCACCCGAACACGAAGGGCATGTTCGCCGTCGACGCCGGCTCGACGCAGGGTGTCGCGCAGACGATCGAGAAACACGGCGCCAAAGAAACCGTCAAGGGCGGCGGTTACGACCTGGTGGAAGTCACCGAGAAACTGCTCGCAGCCGGCGACATCCAGTTCACGATCGACCAGCAGCCCTACCTGCAGGGCTTCCTGCCGATCCTGGAGCTCTACCTCCACGCCGTCTCCAAAGGCCTATCCGGGATCGCTGACGTCGACACCGGCATCAAGTTCCTGAACAAAGAAACCGTCGAACCGTACAACACGACAAAGAGTCGCTACGAGGGAACGTCCTCGAAGGCCGGCGTCTCCTAGCCGAGCAGCGCTCCTACTAGGCTGCAGCCGTGGCAATCGCCTCTGGCAGCGAAGCTCCCACCAGAGCTCCATCCGAGGGTCCGGCCGGCACGAGCCGGGCCCTCGGCGCGAGCCTCGTCAAGCTCGGACGCCGCTTCCTGACGCTGCGCGAGGGCAGCGTCATCGTCGTCACGATCGCGACGTTCGTGTACTTCGTGGCGAGCACGCCTGACTTCGCAACCGTGGCGAGCTACAAGGCGCTGCTGCCCTACTTCGCCCCGCTGGCGATCTTCGGGGCGGGCGAGGTGTTCGTGATGGTCCTCGGCGAGATCGACCTGTCGATCGGCTCCGTCTTCCTGATCACGCCGTTCCTGTTCGACAAGCTCGCCACCGCCGGCCTGCCGCTCGTGCCGGCGGTGATCGTCGCACTGCTCGCCAGCGCGACGATCGGCCTCGTCAACGGCTTCTTCGTCGCCGTCATCGGCATCTCCTCGTTCGTGGCGACGTTCGGGATGATGTTCACGCTCGACGGGCTCGCGCTCGTGATCTCACACGCCGAACTCGCGGGGACGAAAGGCACTGAACCGATCCACGTGACGTCGTTCGCGCAGGTCTTCGGCGGCGGCACCTACTCGGAGCTGATGTGGGCGGTGGCGATCGTCGTGATCCTGCAGGTCGTGCTCGCGTTCACGCGCTGGGGCGTCTACACGGTGGCCGTCGGCGGCAACCGCTTGGGCGCGGCCGAGGCGGGCGTGCGCGTGAAGCTCGTGATGATCCGCAACTTCGTCATCTGCGCGAGCTGCGCCGGGTTCGTGGGGATCCTCGAGGCGGTGCGCACGACGACCGCCACGCCTGATCCCTCGGGGGCGGGCGAATACCTCTTCCTGGGGATCGCCGCGGCGGTGATCGGCGGCACGCTCCTGCAGGGAGGCTCCGGCACGGTTGTCGGCGCCCTGATCGGCGGCCTGTTCCTCGGCGTCCTGCATGACGGCCTGATCATCAAGGGCGTCAGCGCAGACTACCTGGACCTCTACCTGGGCCTGGCGATCATCCTCGTCATGTCCGTCAACGTCTACGTCCAGCGCGTGCGCAGGGGCTCCGGCCTTGGCTGAGCACTCGACCGGCGGCGCGGGCGCGCCCGAGGATCGGGACGTGCTGCCACCCGGCGAGCGCATGCTCGACGCCGAGACGGTCGCGAGCGACGAGGCGCGCACCGAGGGCGCCCAGACCTCGAGCGGCGCCCCGGGGGAGGAGGTGCTGCGCGTCGAGCACATCACCAAGAGCTTCGGCCCGATCACCGCGCTGCGCGACATCAACCTGACGCTGCGCAAGGGCGAGGTCCTCGGCCTGCTCGGCGACAACGGCTCGGGCAAGTCGACGCTGATCAAGATCATCACCGGCTTCCAGAAACAGGACAGCGGGCGCATGTTCCTGCACGGCGAGCCGTACGAGCCGAAAAGCGTCGACGACGCCCGCGCCCACGGCATCGACACCGTCTTCCAGGACCTCGCGCTCGTCGACGAGCTGTCGGTCTACCACAACATGTTCCTGCGCCGCGAGCAGGTTCACGCGGGGATCCCCTTCCTTGCGAACCGCCGAATGCAGCGTGAGACCCGCAAGGCGCTGGATGAGATCGGCATCAACATCCCGCGGCTCGACGTGCCGGTCGCGCGCCTGTCCGGCGGCCAGCGCCAGGCGATCGCGGTCGCGCGCACCGTCTACGGCGAAGCGAACATCCTGCTGCTCGACGAGCCGCTGGCGGCGATGGGCGCGAAAGAGGGCGGGCAGATCCTCGAGCTGATCCAGCGCTTGAAGGAGGAGGGCAACGTCTCGATCATCATGGTGCTGCACAACTACGTGCACGTGCTCGCGACCTGCGACCGCGTCAACCTGATTGACGACGGCGTGATCTCGTTCGACAAGCCGACGGCCGAGACCTCTGTGGAAGAGCTGACGGAGATCGTCGTCGAGGAGTACCGCCGCGCGCGCGCGGCGGCAAGCACGGCGGACGCCGCAGCGCGGGCCGCCGCGACGCCGGCTTCGCAATGAGCGAAGGCACATACGCGCTCGGCGTCGACTTCGGCACGGAGTCAGGCCGCGCGCTGCTGCTCGACCTGCGCAGCGGCGCGGAGGTCGCGGTCAGCGAGGTCGCCTACGCGCACGGCGTGATCGACCGCGAGCTGCCGCACAGCGCCGCGGAGTCAGATGGTGGCCGGCTGCCGCCCGACTGGGCGCTGCAGCACTCCGACGACTGGCTCGCGGTGCTCGACACCGCGATCCCGGCGGTGCTCGAGCAGGCGCCGCAGGCGCGCGGGGCCGTGGTCGGGCTCGGCGTCGACTTCACCTCCTGCACCGTGCTGCCGGTCAGCGCCGACGGGCAGCCGCTGTTCAAGCAGGAGCGCTGGCGCTCGCGGCCTCACGCGTGGCCGAAGCTGTGGAAGCACCACGCGGCGCAGCCGATCGCCGACCGCCTCAACGAGGTCGCCGCCGAGCGCGGCGAGGCGTTCCTCTCGCGTTACGGCGGGCGCATCTCCTCGGAGTGGTACTTCCCGAAGCTGATCGAGCTGTGGCTCGAGGATCGCGAGGTCTACGACGCGTGCGACGGCTTCATCGAGGCGACCGACTGGATCGTCTGGTTCCTGACCGGCAACGAGCGCCGCCAGAGCTGCACCGCCGGTTACAAGGCGATGTGGTCGCAGGCGGAAGGGCTGCCGTCCGCCGAGTACTTCGAGGCCGCCTACCCCGGGTTCGACCGGCCGGCGGCCAAGCTCGGGGCCGAGTTCGCGGCGCTCGGCACGCGCGCCGGCACGCTGCGCCCGGCGCTCGCCGAGCGCTACGGCCTGCCCGAGTCGGTGGCGGTCGCGGTCGGCAACGTCGACTCGTTCGTGTCGGTCCCAGGCGCGGGCGTGCAGTCGCCGGGCACCTTCGTGATGGTCGTGGGCACCTCGATCTGCGATCTCGTGATCGACTCGACGGAGGTGCGCCTGCCGGGGATCACGGGCGTCGTGCGCGACGGCATCCTCCCCGGGCTGTACGGATATGAGGCGGGGCAGGCGGCGGTCGGCGACATGCTCGCGTGGTTCGTGCAGACGCTCGCGCCGCCCGGCGCCGAGTACATGGCGCTCGAGCGCGAGGCCGCCGCGTTCGGCCCCGGGGCGAGCGGACTGGTGGCGCTCGACTGGTGGAACGGCAACCGCTCGATCCTCGCCGACGCCGACCTCAGCGGGGCGCTGTTCGGGCTGACGCTGCAGAGCACGCGCGAGCAGATCTACCGCGCGCTGCTCGAGTCGATCGCGTTCGGCAGCCGCCGGATCATCGAGAACTTCGAGGAGCACGGGCTGAAGCTGAACGAGATCGTCGCCTGCGGCGGGATCGCCGAGAAGAGCCCGCTGACGATGCAGCTGCTGGCCGACACCAGCGGCCTGCGCGTCAGCGTCCCCGACTCGACGCAGATCCCCGCGCGCGGCTCGGCGCTGTTCGGCGCCGTCGCCGCCGGCTTCTTTGCCGATATCGACAGCGCGATCGCCGCGACCCGACCGGGAATCGCTCGCAGCTACGTGCCGGACATGGACGCGCGGGCGATCTACGATCAGGTGTACGCGGTCTACCGCGGCCTGTACGAGCGGCTCGGGCGCTCAGACGTCGAGCTGCTGCACAGCCTGAAGCGCATCCACACCGAAAGGAGAGCGCCATGAAGCCTCGCATCGGACTGCTCGGGATCATGCAGGAGCTCTACGACGAGATGATCCCCGGGATCACCGAGCATCAGGCCGAGTACGCGCGCGCCGTCGCAGCGCGGCTCGCGAGCGTCGCCGACGTCGACTTCATCCGCCCGGCACGCAACCGCGAGGACGTCGAGGAGATCGTGCGCGAGTACGGCGCGCGCGGACTCGACGGGATCGCGATCGTGATGCTCACCTACGGCCCGGCGATGCGCACGGTGCGCGCGCTGCTGGAGACGCCGCTGCCGCTGATGCTCGCGAACATCCAGCCCGAGCGCGCGGTGACGGCCGCCTGGAACATGGACGACCTGACCTACAACCAGGGGATCCACGGCGCCCAGGATCAGGCGAATGCGCTCGTGCGCTCGGGGATCCCGTTCTCGGTGATCACCGGCGAGTGGGACTCGGACGACTTCGTCCGGGACTTCGACGAGTGGGCGCGCGCCGCGGCGACGGTGACGGCGCTGCGCCGCACGCGGATCGCGCTGCTCGGCTACCCGATGAACGGCATGGGCGACATCCTCTATGACCCGCCGGCGATGCTGCGACGGCTCGGCGCGCTCGTCGTGGCAGAGGACCTCGGCGCGCTGTACGCGCGGATGCAGGGTGTCGCCGACGAGCGCATCGAGGCGCTGATCGCGCGCCACGGCGAGCTGTTCGAGATCGACCCGGCGCTGCCCCACGCGGCGCACGCCTACGCGGCGCGCTACGAGCTCGCGCTGCGCGAGCTGCTCGAGGAGAAGGGCTACCGCGGGTTCTCGGCGCACTTCGACTCGGTCGGCGGCGACGGCCGCTTCGAGCAGTTGCCGCTGCTCGCCGCCTCGAACCTGATGGCCGACGGCTACGGCTACGCGGCGGAGGGCGACACGAGCACGCTGATGCTGATGTGCGCGGCGCAGACGCTGATCGGCGACGCCAACTTCTCGGAGATGTACGCGATGGACTTCGAGTTGGGCTCGGTGCTCGTCAGCCACATGGGCGAGGGCAACTGGAAGGTCGCGCGGCGCGACCGCCCGGTGCGGCTGATCGACCGAGAGCTCGGCATCGGCGGTCTCGGCAACCCGCCGACGACCGTGTTCTCGGCGCAGCCGGGGCGGGCCACCACGGCGGCGTTGGTGCAGCTCGAGGGCGAGGAGGTGAGGTTGATCGTCGGACACGGAGAGGTGCTCGACACGCCGGAGCTGCCGAACGTCGAGATGCCGTACTTCCACTTCCGCCCCGACATCGGGGTGAAGGACTTCATGGATGGCTGGCTGAGCCTCGGCGGGCCGCACCACTTCGTCACGAATCTCGGCTCCCACGGTGGGCGCTGGCGGCGTCTCGCGGAGCTGCTCGACGTCGAGCTCGAGGAGCTGTGATGGACGGGTTGCCGCTACGCGAGCAGGTGCTGGCGGCGAACCTCGCGCTGCCGGCGCACGGGCTGGTGACGCTCACGTGGGGCAACGTCAGCGGCATCGATCGCGAGCGCGGGCTCGTCGCGATCAAGCCGAGCGGCGTGCCGTACGAGTCGATGACGCTCGCGGACATCGTGCTCGTGGACCTCGACGGCAACGTCGTCGAGGGCGAGCGACGGCCGTCGACGGACACGCCGACGCACCTCGAGCTCTACCGCGCGTGTCACTGGATCGGCGGCATCGTGCACACACATTCGCCGTGGGCGACCAGCTGGGCGCAGGCCGAGCGCGAGATCCCGCTGCTCGGCACGACACACGCCGACCTCAGTGCCCAACCGATCCCGCTGACGCGCCCGTTGACGGAGTTCGAGGTGGACGAGGACTACGAGGGAGCGACCGGTCGCGCGCTCGTCGAGGTGACCGGCGAGCACGACAGCTGCGCGCTGGTGCGCGGCCACGGCCCGTTCGCGTGGGGAGCCTCGCCGGCAGCCGCGGTCGAGGCCGCGGTCACGCTCGAGCAGGTCGCCCGCCTGGCGCTGCTGACGACCGTGATCGACCCCGACGCGGGACCGCTCGCCGACGCGGTCCGCCGCAAGCACTTCGAGCGCAAGCACGGGCCCCACGCGTACTACGGGCAGTGATCGTCCTCGAAGAGGGCGCGCTCGACCAGCTCGCGGCGTACGTGCCGCGGCCGGCGCTGGTGGTGATGGACGTCAACACCGAGGCGGTCGCCGGCGCGCGCGTGGCACGCGAGCTCGACGCCGATGTGCTGCGTCTGCCGGCCGACCTGCACGCGACCGAGGACGCCGCCGCGCAGGTACGCGCCCAACTGCGCACCGGGCTCGTCGCCGTCGGCTCGGGGACGCTGACCGACATCGTCCGCTACGCCGCGCACAGCGCCGGACGGGACTTCGTCAGCGTGCCGACGGCGGCGTCGATGGACGGTTACGCGTCGAGCGTCGCGGCGATGGAGCGCGACGGCGTCAAGCTGACGCTCCCGGCGCGGGCGCCGGCAGCGATCTTCGCCGACCCGCGGATCGCCGCGGCCGCGCCGATCGAGCTGACGCGCGCCGGCATCGGCGACCTGCTCGGCAAGAGCACCGCGCGCGTGGACTGGCTGGCGACGCACCTGCTCTACGGCGAGGACTGGCGCGAGCTCGAGCCGCTGCCCGAGCTCGACGTCGCGGCGCTGCTCGCAGGCGACGTCGAGGCGGTCACGGAGTTGCTGCGCGCGCTGATCGAGTCGGGGCTGGTGATGGCCGCGGTCGGCAGCTCGCGCCCGGCAAGCGGCTGCGAGCACCACGCCTCGCACTTCTGGGACCTGCTCGCCGGTCGCGGCAGGCGGCCGCGGGCGCTGCACGGGCTGCAGGTCGGCTACGCGACCGGGTTCGCGATGCGCCTGCAGCGGTTCGCGTTCGGCGGCGGCGTGGCGCTGCCACGGCGCCCGCAGCCGGTCGCAGAGCCGCTCGATGCGGATGCGCGCGCGTGGCTCGGCGAGCCGCCTGCGGACGTGCTCGAGGCGGTGGCCGAGAAGCAGCGGATGATCGCCGCGGTGCCCGCCTCCTGGCCCGACGAGCAGGAGCGCTGGGCCGCGCTGCGCGCGCGCCTGGCGCCGTCGCTAGCGCGGTTCGACCGGGTCGCGCAGGCGCTGCGAGACGCCGGCATCCCAGATCGCGAGCCTGGCTATCTGGGGATCGACGCGCAGACGCTGCGCGCGGGGCTGCGCTACGGCGGTCGGCTGCGCTCGCGCTATACGACCGTGGACTTTCTCGAGGGTCAGGGCGTGCTCGAGCAGGCGCTCGACGAGGCGCTCTCTCCCGGCGCGGCGCGGTAGCGGCGCTACGCCCGCCGGCGGCCGGCGGCCGCTACCAGCGCCCGTGGACGTGCTCGCGGATCAGCCGGTCGTAGACCTCGGCGACACCCTCGAGCTGATCGGAGCGCAGTGGCGCGAGCGCGGCGGCGGCGACGTTCTGGCGTACCTGCTGCACGTTGCGCGCGCCCGGGATCACGGTGCTGACGCCCGGCTGATCGATCACCCAGCGCAGCGCGAACTGGGCGAGCGTCGTCCCGGGGTCGAGCAGCTGCTGGAGCTCGCGCGCCGCGGCCAGCCCGATCTCGTATGGCACGCCGGCGAACGTCTCGCCGACGTCGAACGCCTCGCCGTGGCGGTTGTAGGTGCGGTGGTCGTCGGGCGCGAACGTGGTGTGCTCGTCGTAGCGACCCGACAGCAGCCCGGACGCGAGCGGCACGCGCGCGATGATCCCGACGCCGGCCTCGCGCGCCGCGGGCAGCACCTGCTCGAGCGGCTTCAGGCGAAAGCAGTTGAGGATGATCTGCACGCTCGCCACATGCGGACGCGCGATCGCGCGCAGCGCCTGGGCGCAGGTCTCGACCGAGACGCCGTAGGCGCGGATGTGGCCGTCGTCGACGAGCTCGTCGAGCGCTGCGAAGACGGAGTCGTCCTCGTAGACCTCATCGGGCGGGCAGTGCAGCTGCACGAGGTCGATGCACTCGAGGTCGAGGTTCGCGCGCGAGCGCTCGTTCCAGGCGCGGAACGCCTCGCGGTTGTAGTTCTCGGGCAGCTGCGCGACGCGCCGGCCCATCTTCGTCGCGACGAAGATCTCCGGGTGGCGCGCGTGCAGCTCGCCGCAGAACTGCTCGCTGCGCCCGTCGCCGTAGACATCGGCCGTGTCGAAGAACGTGACGCCGGCGTCGACGGCGGCGTCGAGCACCGCGTGCGCATCCTGCGGCGCGACCGTGCCCCAGTCGGCGCCGAGCTGCCAGGTGCCGAGGCCGACAGCGCTGACGCTGCGTCCGAGTCGCTCGATGCGCCGCTGCTCCATCGCCCGCATGCTCGCAGCTCTACGCAAGCAGTGCCAGAAGCTCGTCGGGACGCTCGACGATGATGTCGGCGCCGCGGAGCTCCTCGCGATCGCCGATGCCCCAGGTGACGCCGATCGCGCGCAGGCCGCAGGCGCGCGCGGCGTCGACGTCGTAGAAGCGGTCGCCGATGACGACGGGGTCGCGCGCGCCGAGCTCGCGCTGCGCGCGCGCGACGGTCTCGGCCTTCGGCTCGTCGAGCTCGGGCGCGCTGACGACCGCGAACTCGAGCCCGAACCGCTCGAGCAGCGGCGCGACGAACTGGCGCACCTTCGAGGTCGCGAGCGCGCGCGGCAGCGTGAGGCTGCGCAGCAGCTCGGGCATCCCGTCGATCAGCCGCGTCTGCTCGAGATAGACGCGGGCGAAGATGTCGTGGTAGGTGGCGACGGCCGCCGCGACGAGCTGCGAGTCCTCGGCGGCGCCGGTCAGCTCGGCGAACGCGCGCAACGCCGGTGGGCCGATGAAGCGCGCGGTCTCGGCGCTGCTGATCGGCGCGAAGCCGTGCGCGAGCAGCGCGCCGTTGATGGCCGTCTCGACCGGCAGGCGCGAGTCGATGATGACGCCGTCGAAGTCGAAGATCGCCGCGTCGGCGGGCGGCGTCAGCGGCATGCGCGCAGTGCCGGGTAGAGCGCGCGAAACTGCTCGCGCCCGGCGCGGTAGGGCTCGATCCAGTCGGGCACCGGCTCGATCAGCTCGCGCGGGCGCACGGTCGCGGCGACGGCGGTGGGGACGTCCGGCCAGACGCCGCCGGCGACGCCGCCGAGCAGCGCGGCGCCGAACGCCGCCGCGTCCTCGACGGCGACGCGCTCGAGCGGCAGCTCGAGCACCGAGGCGACGATTCGCAGCCACTCCTCGCTGCGCGAGCCGCCGCCCGACACGCGTCCGAGTGCCGGCCGCCCGCCCAGATCGCTGATCAGATCGAGCGAGTCGCGCAGGCCGTAGGCGACGCCCTCGAGCAGCGCGCGCACGAGCGCGCCGCGGTTGTGGCGCAGGCCGAGGCCCGCGTAGGCGCCGCGCGCGTCGGGATCGTCGTGCGGCGTGCGCTCGCCGGCGAGATACGGCAGGAACGTGAGCCCCTCCGTCGTTGGCGGCCACGTGCTCGCCTCGGCGGTGAGCACGTCGTAGTCGGCGTCGAGGATCGCCTGCAGCCAGCGCAGCGAGCCTGCCGCCGAGAGCATCACGCCCATCGCGTGCCAGGTGTCCGGAATCGCGTGGCAGAACGTCTGCACGCGCACCTGCGGGTCGGCGGCGAAGCGCTCGAGCGCGGCGAACACGACGCCGGAGGTGCCGAGCACGACCGACACGATCCCGTCCCCGCCCGCCCGATCGACGCCGACGCCGAGCGCGCCGGCGGCCTGGTCGCCGGCGCCTGCGGCGACCGGCACGCCGCCGGCGGTCGCGCCGCTGACCTGCGCGCTCTCGAGCACGCGTGGCAGCCACTCGGGCGCGAACGCGAGCGCGTCGAGCATCTCCTCGCTCCAGCGCCGCTCGGCGACGTCCAGCAGCAGCGTGCCGGAGGCATCGTTGACGTCGGTCGCGTGCTCGCCGCAGAGGCGCAGCCGCACGTAGTCCTTGGGTAGCGCGATGTGCGCGATGCGCGCGAACACGTCCGGCTCGTTGTGCCGCAGCCATAGCAGTTTCGGCGCGGTGAAGCTCGTCAGCGCGCGGTTGCCCGTCAGCGCGATCAGCCGCTGCAGCCCGAGCGTCGCCTCGATCTCCTGGCACTCCGCGCTCGTGCGCTGGTCGTTCCAGATGATCGCCGGGCGCAGCACGCGGTCATCGGCGTCGAGTGCGACCAGGCCGTGCATCTGACCGGACAGCCCGATGCCCTCGGGGGCGCCGGCGGCAGCCTGCAGCCGCGCCAGCACCGCCTCCGCCGCGCGCCACCAATCCTCAGGATCCTGCTCAGCCCACCCGGGGCGCGGCGTCGAGAACGAATAGCCGGCGTCGGCGGCCGCGATCACACTGCCGTCGGCATCGAGGGCCAGCCCCTTGACGCCGCTCGTGCCGACGTCCAGCCCGAATACGCTCACGTGGGCTGGGCGGAGGGTCGCGCTCCGCTCACGCGTCTACTCCGCTCACGCGCCGAGGGCGGCGTAGACGAGCTCGTAAGCGGTGACGGCGTCCTTGCGCGACTGCGCCTCGCGCAGCGCGTCGTCGTCGATGCGCGCTGCGATCGAGTCGATGAAGTTCCACTGGATCACCGAGCGCTTGACCGCGCCGACCTGATCCTCGGTGTACGGGTAGAGGTCGAGGCCGAGCCGTTCGCCGTTCTCGCCGTAGCCGCAGCGGCGCAGCTCCAGCGCCAGCTCGATCGTCTCCATGAACGCCGTCGCGCCGACCATGTTGTCGTCGTCGAACGTGCCCCAGCCGGAGTTCCCGTGCTGATGGCCGAGCAGCCCCTCGGAGTGCAGCAGCGCGGCGTACTCCGGCAGGTGCTCGTCGTTCATCAGCAGGTGCTGCCAGTCCATGTTGATCTGGACGTTGTCGAGCCCCTCGGCGCGCAGCTTGTTGGCGACGTAGATCGTCATGCCCATGTTGCGCATCAGGATCTTCATCGCCGGCTCGGAGCACTTGTGCTCGAGGAACAGCTTGACCCCGTGGCGTTTGCAGATCTCCGCGGCCTCGCCGATGCCCTCGATCAGCCAGTGCCACGATTGCACGTAGGGTGTCTGGAACGGGTAGTTGTAGCCCTCGACCCCGGGCCAGATGATCATGTTCGCGCCCAGCCCGCCGGCGAACTCGGCGCCCTCGCACACGATCCGCCGCGCCTCGGCGCGCACGTGCTCGTCGGGGTTGACGAGGCCGCCGCGCCCGAAGCGCGGGTCGAGGTGCAGCCCGCCGGCGATGCAGTAGACGTCGTGCTCGCCGAGGGCGTCCTGGACGTCTGCGATGTTCTCGTGCGAGAGCTCCTGGGGGTAGTGGAACTCGTAGCCGTCGATCAGATCGCCGAGGCCCGCGACCGCGCGGTGCACCTTCTCTGCGACCGGTTCCGCGTCATAGGCGTGCCCCGGCTGGTAGCCGCCTGGGACGAAGCGCGTGATCATCGGACCGAACGCCCAGATGCCGAGACTCGTCTTCATCGCTCTACCTCCGTCGGTTGGTTGGCTTCGGCGCTCGCGTACAGCGCGGCGATCACGCGCGCCTGGGCGAGCGCGTCCTCGCGTCCGTAGCGCGGCGCCTGCTCACCGGCGACCGTTGCGGCGAAGTCCTGGAGCTCACAAGCGTACGGGTTGAGCGGCTCGACCGCGACATGCTCGACCGAGCCGTCGGCGCGGCGCAGCTCGATCGCGGGGCTGCGGGCGTGCCAGGGGTCGTCGAGCCACAGGACGCCGCGCGTGCCGGTCACCTCGAGCTCGTCGCGCGCGGCGAGATCGAGGCCGCAGTCGATCGTGGCGAGCACGTCGCCGGCGAAGCGCAGCAGCCCGGTGAGGCGCACGTCGACGCCGTCGCCGCCACGCACCTGCTGGGCGCTGACGGCGAGCGGCTCGCCGGCGAGCAGCCGCGCGGCGCTGACGCAGTAGCAGCCGACGTCCATCAGCGCGCCGCCGTCGAGCGCCGCCTGCAGGCGCAGATCGCCGGCGCGCTCGAGCAGGAACGAGAACGAGGCCCGGATCAGGCGCAGCTCGCCGATCTCCCCGAGCAGCTCGAGCAGCCGGCGCGCCTGCAGGTGGTGGCGCCACATGAACCCCTCGGCGAGCACGAGGCCGCCGCGCTCGGCGGCGTCGAACGCGCGCTCGACGTCGGCGGGATGACGCGACAGCGGCTTCTCGCAGAGCACGTGCCGGCCGGCTTGCAGCGCGCGCAGCGACCACTCGACGTGCAGTGAGTTGGGCAGCGCGATGTAGACCGCGTCGATCTCCGGATCGGCGAGCAGCGCCTCGTAGGAGGCGTGCGCGCGGGGAACGCCCAGCGCCTGCGCCTGCGCCTCGGCACGCGCGCGGTCGCGCGAGCCGATCGCGACGACCTCGACACCGGGCACCTCGCGCGCTCCCGCGACGAGCAGCTCGTTGATCCGTGCCGTTGAGAGCAGGCCGAGCCGCATGAGAGGCGCCTCGGTGCGGCTAGACCGCTGGCGTGTGCGGCTCGCCGACCGGCGCGGCGACGGGCGCCGGCTCCTGGGCCTGGACGACCGTTGCGGCAGGCTCCGGCGCGGGCGTGATCGCGGTGGTGGTCGGAGTGGTGAGCGACTCCTTGAACTCGCGCATGCCCGACCCGATCGACCGCCCCATTTCAGGCAGCCGCTTCGCTCCGAACACGAGCAACAGCACGATCAGCAGGAAGGCGATGTGAAGCGGATTGTCAAGACCCATGGTTCCTCGGCTCCCGAAAGTAGATTCCCATTCCGCGTGGCGGCGGGCTTACGGCGTGCACGACAACGCTACTCCCCTGCGTCCTCGAGAGCGGTGCCGCTCAGCCGCTGCTCGAGCGCGCCCAGATGTTTATCTCGCTCTCGACGGCGTGGCGGTCGATCTCGGCGAGCTCGTCGGCGGAGAACTCGAGGTTCGACAGGGCCGCGAGGCTCTGCTCCAGCTGGCCGACGCTGCTCGCGCCGATCAGCGTGGAAGTCACCCGTGGGTCGCGCAGCACCCACGCGATCGCCATCTGCGCGAGCGACTGGCCGCGTCGCACGGCGATCTCGTTCAGCGCGCGGACGCGCGCGAGGTTCTCCTCGCTCAGCAGACGCTCGTTGAAGGCCTCGCCGCGGCGCACGCGCGAGTCCGCGGGGACGCCGTCCAGGTAGCGGTCGGTGAGCAGCCCCTGCGCGAGCGGCGAGAACACGATCGCGCCGACGCCGCGGCGCTCGAGCACGTCGAGCAGCCCCTCCTCGATCCAGCGGTTGAGCAGCGAGTAGGAGGGCTGGTGCAGCAGCAGCGGCGTGCCGAGCTCGGTCAGGATCTCGATCGCCTCCTCGGTGCGCTGCGGCGAGTAGGAGCTGATCCCGACATACAGCGCCTTGCCCGCGCGCACGGCGCTGTCGAGCGCGCCCATCGTCTCGCGCAGCGGCGTATCCGGGTCGAAGCGGTGCGAGTAGAAGATATCGACGTGGTCGAGGCCCATGCGCGCGAGGCTTTGATCGAGGCTCGCCAGCAGGTACTTGCGCGAGCCCCACTCGCCATACGGCCCCGGCCACTGGTCGTAGCCGGCCTTGGTGGAGATGATCAGCTCGTCGCGATAGGGCCGGAAGTCCTCCTTGAAGATGCGCCCGAAGTTGGTCTCCGCGGCGCCGTACGGCGGCCCGTAGTTGTTGGCGAGGTCGAAGTGCGTGACGCCGAGGTCGAACGCCCGCCGCAGCATCGCGCGGCTGTCCGCAAGCGGTCGATCGTCACCGAAGTTCTGCCACAGGCCGAACGAGATCGCCGGGAGCTGGATGCCGCTGGCGCCGGCACGGCGGTAGGGCATCCGCTCGTAGCGGGCCTCGTCGGGGAGATAGGTCGGCGCGGCGCGTGCTGGGTTGTACGGCATGGCGGCAGCCTATCGCTGTAGCGCAGCTGGAGCCGGGGTCGGCGCGAGAGCCTGCGCCCGCAACGGCGTCAGCGGCCGCACGCGAAGCCTGCGGCGCACTCGTCAGCCTCTAAACTGCCATGCCGACCTCGGGAGAGGTGGCCGAGAGGCTGAAGGCACTCGCCTGCTAAGCGAGTATGGGGGTTAAACTCCATCGCGGGTTCGAATCCCGCCCTCTCCGTAGACCACACGGCGCCGCTGAGTCTCAGTTGCTCACGGGAGATCGAGCACCAACAGCAGGGCATCCTCGACGGTTCGCAGTTCCTCGTGGGATAGATGCGCGATTCGATCGCCAAGCGCTCGGGCGTCGACGGCGCCGACCATCTCGCAGAGCACCTGCGTTGGCTGGTCGGCAATCGTGACCTCAGGATGAAAGCTGGCTGCGAACGCTGAGCGCGACGTCGGGCAGATGACGACGGTGGAGAGGGCGAGCAGGTCGTCGGCTTGGACGATCACCGCGTAGCGGCGGCCCTCCTGAACGTGCCCACGCTCGCCGGGGAGCTTGATCCGGTGGACATCACCACGGACCACGCAGCGTCTCCATGAGGTTCGCGACGTCTCGCGCTTCTCGCACGTATCGCTCGTCCTGCATGAGGCGCCTCGCCTCCGCCGCGAGACCGCTGCGCCGACGCTCGCGCTCGGCCGTCTCGGTGATCGCCTGCCGCGCAGCCTCTGCGCGGCTCAAGCCTCGCCGCCTAGCGATCTCGTCGAGTGCGCTCAGCCCGTCGCGTCCGAGACGCAGTGAGAGCGGATGTGGGGCCGATGCCACGCCCATAGTGTAGCGCGGATCGCACTACAAACCTGATGTGCCATGAGCGATGACCCGTGCCCCACGGCTAGTTGCGGCCCCCAACGGCGCTTGACGCCACGCCTGGGCGCGCCGCGTCAACGCTCCCGCAGCATCCCTCGCACGGCCTCCTGGAAAGCGCCGGTGGTGAAGCATTGCGGCTCGGCGAACTCCTCCATCGCCAGCGTGCTGTCCCAGCTCCCATCAGCGGCGGCGCGCAGCAGCGGCTTGGTCATCGCTAGCGCGTGCGGCGGCAGCGCGGCGATCCGCGTGCACCAGGCGTCCGCGGCCACAAGCAGCTGCTCGTGCGGGACGACTTCGTGCACGAGCCCGAGCTCGAGCGCGCGCTGCGCGTCGAGCTGCTCGCCGCCCGCGTAGTACGCAAACGCGCCCTGGTAGCCAAGGCGCCGTGTGATCGCCCATGAGGTTCCCACCTCGGGCAGCAGCCCCAGCCGACCGAACGCGGGGACGATGCGCGCTCGCTCGGAGGCGATCGCCAGGTCGCATGTCAGCGCCCACGCAAGGCCGACGCCGGCCGCCGGGCCGTTGATGGCGGCGATGAACGCGATGTCACTGCGCGCGATCAGCCGCACGATCCCGCCGAACTCGTAGCGGATCCAGCGCCAGATGTCGGTCGCGCCCTCCGGAGCGGCCAGCGCCGCCGGCGCGCCGTCCATCATCCGCAGGTCGCCGCCGGCAGAGAACCCGGGATCGGCTCCGGTGATCACGATCGCTCGCAGCGCGCGGTCGGCGAGGAGCTCCTCGAGCGCGGTCTTGAGCTGCTGCACGAGGGGTGCGCTCAGCACGTTGAGCTTCGCCGGGTCATCGAGGGTCACGACGGCGCGGTCGGCGCCACGTTGAACTCGAACTACTGATTCGGACTGCTCGCGCCCGTCGGACACGAGCTCGTCGTAGAAAGTCATGAGGCCTCCTTGAGGGTCTGCCACGCGGCGTCGGCGAGCTCGTCGGCGATGGCGCCCGGCACGCGTTTGGCGCGCCCGGCGACCCAGTGGCGGGTGTACTCGTGCGCCGGGCCCAGCCACAGCGCGTGGATCAGGTCGAACGGCAGGTCGCGCAGCACGCCGTAGTGGACGTGCAGCTGCCACCACGCGGTTGCCTGCGCGAAGAACAGCCGGTTGTGCGCGCGGAGCTCGGCATCGTCCGCTGGGCGCTCTCCGAGCAGGAACGCGGCCGCGCTGCGATTGGCGCTCACCCAGCGCAGGTAGAAGCGTACGCCCGCCTTGACGCCGTCCTCGGCGCTTGCGCGCGAGCGAAGCTCGGCGAGGAAGCCGTTCTGAAAGTCGCTCGTCAGCTGCGCGTACAAGGCGCCCGCGAGCCCGGCCTTGTCGGGGAAATGGTAGTAGAGCGCGCCCACGCTAACGCCTGCCTCGCGGCGAATGTCCTCGAGCCTCGCCCCCACTGCGCCATCGGCGTCGAACCTCGCCAGCGCCGCCTGCAGCAGGCGTTCGCGGGCTGACAGATCCCCTCGCACGCGGGCGGCCGGCTCACCCGTGGCGCTTGCCTGTGCTGGGGGCATGCAGAAACATTATCGATATATACCGAGGAAAGCTCGGTCCTGAGCGCGCGCACGCCCCACGCGTCGAGGAGTAGCATGGCCCCGCAACGGTGCTCGCCGACAAGCGGCTTCAAAACGACTCTCTCGAAAGGCGACCATGGGACTCGCAGACCGACTCAAGGACCTGAAGACAAAGGCCGTGGATGCGACCGCAGAGCGCAGCGACAAGATCCACGAAGTGGTGGAGAAGGTTGCCAGCACCGCCGATGAGCGCACGGGCGGCAAGTATCACGAGCGGATCCAGAACGCCGGCGCCAAGGCCGGCAGTCTCGTCGACGGTCTCAAGGAGCAGGCGGGAGCTGGCGACTCGGCGAGTGCGCCGCCCGACGCCGATGCCGCGGAGACGGCACCCGTTGCAGACGCGGTGCCGGTGGCAGACGCCGCCGACTCTGCGCCGGCTGCAGACGCGGACTCTGCGCCGGCCGCTTAGCCGGCGAGCGCCGCGCGCAGGACGCCGCCCATCTCGGCGACGGCCGCGCGCGGTCCGGGGCTGCCGGTGAGCATGTGAATGAAGCCGTGCACATAGCTGGGGTGACGGCGAAGCAGGGCGCGCGCTCCAGCCGCACGCAACTTGGCCGCATACGCCTCGCCCTCGTCGCGTAGCGGGTCAAAGCCCGCGGTCACTACGAGCGCGGGCACGGCCGCGCTGAGATCGTCCGCGAGCAGCGGTGAAACGCGTGGGTCGCGCCGGTCGGCGTCGGGGCCGAGCAGCTGCTGCTCGTACCAGTCCATGGCCGGCTTGGTGAGAATGAAGCCCTCGGCGAACGTCAGCCGCGACCCTGAGGTCTCGGCAAGGTCGGTGACCGGATAGATCAGCAGCTGGAACGCCGGGGCGGGGCCGGGGCCTGCGACTGCCTGCTGGGCGGTCACAGCGGCCAGGTGCGCGCCGGCGCTGTCGCCGGCGACCGCGACCCGCGCGGGATCGGCGCCCAGCCGCTCGGCGCCGGCGACGGCGTCGTTGAAGGCCGCGAGCGCATCGTCGAGAGGAGCCGGGAAGCGATGCTCGGGCGCGAGGCGGTAGTCAACGCTGAGGACGCGTGCGCCGGAGGCGTTTGCCAGCAGCCGGCACGGTTGATCGTGGGTGTCGAGGTCGCCGGCCACCCAGCCTCCGCCGTGGTAGTAGACGACCAGCGGGCTCGCTGTCTCGCCCTGTGCCTCGGCTGGCACGAACAGGCGTGCCGGCAGCGGTCCTGCGGCACCGGCGATCGTCGTGTCCTGAACGCTCGCGATCGTAATCGGCGCTCCGGCGAGGACGCGCACGGAGTGACGAAGTTCCGCGCGCGCCTCGGCCGGCGTGCGGCTCGCGGGCGGCGGCGGCGGATTGCGCTCGGCGAGCTTGATCAGGACCTGTGTGTCGAGATCGAGCTCGAGCCCGTCGCGCGTGATCGGGGGTCCGGCGAGACGCCGCTTCGCGCTCGCCGGCAGCGCGCCGACCGTCAGCGTCGCGAGCGTCTCGAGCCTGAGGGTGAGCTCACCTGCCACGCCGGCATGCTCGCAGACGCGGGCGCGACCGCGCCTGCCCGCGCGCCGTTCGGATCCAAATATTCGGTTTGAGCCTAAAGCTCGCACTTGTATCCACTTGTCGCTTTTTGCGGCCCAGGCCGGTACGATTGGGCGATGGGGATGGCTCGCTCTGGGGAGGGGCAGCAGCCGACGCGTCCGCTCACACGGGTGGTGGGGGCGTTGCTAGTCGCGTGCGCGCTGGCGGTAGCTGCTGGCTCGAGCGCCGCCGTCGCGAGCGCATCCACCGCGCCTGCATCAGCGGCGGTTGCACCGTCGGGTTACCGCGTTGACCGCCTGTGCGGTCCACCGCGCCCCGCCGTAGCTGCGTGCGCGGCGATGCGGCTGGTGTCGGCGTCGCTGACCCCAGCCGCCCTGCAGGCCGGTGCCGCCGCGCAGGCGGATGCGGAGGCGTTGGGCGAGCGTCCGGCGGTGAACGACCCGAGCCCGATACCGGGATTCCTGACACCGCAGGACCTGCACGCGGCGTATGCGCTCCCGGACGAAACGGCGTCCTCCAAGTCGCAGACGATCGCCGTGATCGACGCGTTTGACGACCCGACCGCGGAAGCCGACCTGGGCGTCTACGACGAGCAGTTCGGCCTGCCCGCGTGCACGAGCGCGAACGGCTGTTTTCGCAAGCTCGACGAGCAAGGCAAAGCCAGCCCGCTGCCGCCCGAAAACGGCGGATGGGCCGGCGAGATATCGATCGACGTGCAGATGGCGCACGCAATCTGCGAGAGCTGTCACGTGCTGCTGGTGGAGGCCAACAGCGAAGAATTCACCGACCTCGGAGCTGCCGTGAACGCCGCCGTGAACGCGGGCGCGACCGAGGTCAGCAACTCCTACGTTGGCCCCGAGGAACCAGCGATCGCGAGCTTCTACGAGGAACTGGCGGCGCGCTTCTACGAACACCCGGGAGTCGTCGTCACGGCCAGCTCGGGCGACTGCGGCTACCTCAACCAGGCATGCCCGAAGGAACCCGCCACAGCGAACTTCCCAGCCGACTCCCCCGCCGTGGTTGCCGTTGGAGGGACCAGTCTCGCCGAGAAGAAGGAAACATGGAGCAGCACCGTGTGGGGCGAAAGCGGCGGTGGCTGCAGCGAGATCTTCGCCGCGCCGGCGTGGCAGAGCGCTGTGGCGAACTTCGCGGCCACCGGCTGCGGCGCCGAGCGCTCGCTCGTCGATGTGGCAGCCGTCGGCAATCCGAGCACAGGCGTCGACATCTACGACAGCACACCGGAAGGCAACGGCAACCCGACCGGCTGGACGGTGTTCGGGGGCACGTCGGTGGCCTCGCCGATCATCGCCGCCGAGTTCGCGCTCGCGGGCGGCGCGCATGGCGTCGCCTTCCCCGCCACAACGCTTTACGCCAGCCTGGAAGACGAAGACGAAGGGCTATACGACGTCGTTTCGGGGAGCAACGGCTCGTGCGGCGCCCTGACGTCCTGCCGGGCGGTCGTCGGCTATGACGGTCCTTCGGGCGTCGGCAGCCCGATCGGCCTGGGGGCTTTCTCCGTCGCAGAAGCTCCGCAGATCATGAGCTTCAAGCCCGAATCGGGCATCACCGGCAGTCCGGTGCTGATCGAAGGCAGCGATCTGGGGACGGTCACCAAGGTCGAATTCGGGACGCTCACGGCGAGCTTCAAGATCCTGTCTTCGACCGAGCTCGAAGCGACCGTTCCCGACGGCGCGACCCGCGGGAAGATCGTGCTGCACAGCCCCACCGGCAGCGTGACCAGCAAGCGCAACTTCACGGCGACGCTGTCCATCACGAGCTTCAAGCCGGCGAAGGGGCCACCCGGCACATCCGTCTCGATCAAGGGGATCGGCTTCAACAGCAGCTCGAAGGTCAGCTTCGACGGTGTAGCCGCCACGGTGAAGTCGGCCACCGCGAAGAAGCTCAAGGTGAAGGTGCCCGCGGGCGCGGGCGCCGGCGCGATCACGGTGACCAACACCGCGGCCCCGCTCGGCACCGTCTCCAGCGCCGGCAGCTTCACGCCGTGAGCCCCCGCCCGGGCGATCCGTTGGGTTAGAGTTGTTCACTCAGTGAGTAGACAACAGCGCGACCCACGCGCACGAGGAGGGAGTCCAGATGGCGCGTATCCTGCTTGACAACACGGAGATTGAGGTCTCCGAGGACGTGGAGGAGATCCTGTCCAGGATCGTCCGCTCGAAGGACGGCCTGCGGCACGGCCACGGCGCGATCGTCGCGCCAGCCGGCTGGCTGGTGGTCACCGCGCAGGGCAGCGACGATGAGATCTACGTGCAGGTCGCGCGCGTCGGCTGCGTACGCGACGATTAGCCCTCGCTACGGTGTATCGCCGGCGGCGACCGCGAACACGATGTGCCGGCGAGCGAGGCTCAGGTACGCGTGCAGCTCGATCGGGCCGCCGTCCAGTGGCGCGACCGTGACGTCGGTGAGCGTGATGAAGTCGCGCTCGGAGGCGTTCAACACGTCGGAGACACGGCTGCGGTAACCGTCACGCGCGAGCGTCAGCACGCCCTCGATGCGGTGGCGCTCGGTCTCGATCCTGATGCGCTCGGTGCGATGGTCGATACCCGGGGCATCGCCCTCGCCGAAAACCTCCTCGCTGACGCTCATGGGCTCATTATGGAGGTTTGGATGATCTCAGCGGCTGACGAGGTAGCTGCGGGTCACGGTCGTTCGCAGGCCTGTCGGGCCGGCGGCGACGATCCGCACGCGCGCCCGCATCGCCCTGCGCTCGCCGAGCGCTCCGCGCAGGCGCCGCAGCGCGCCCGGCCCGACAAGCAGTCGCACGTGGCCAGGCACGGCGGGCGGTAGGCCGCGGGCGGCCGCGATCAGGTTCACGCTGCCGCGACGGCCGAGCGCGGACAGGGTCGCTGTGACGAGCACCTGGCAGCCCCGCTGGCAGCTCACTTCGAGTGCCAGCGCGCGCCGGGACAGCACGCCGGCGGTGCGTGGCACGCTGACGTGCAGCACCGGCGCGACGTTGAGCGGCGGTGGCCACGTGCCCGCTGCCACGCAGCCGCCACCGGCCGCAGAGGCCCCGACGAACCGCTCGACGCGGTTGTTGTTCGTGTCCGCCACGTACACGTCGCCGTCGCAACCCACCGCTATGGCGGCCGGCTGGGAAAACTCGCCCGCTGCGGTTCCTCGCAGTCCCCATTTGGCCAGGAGGCGACCGCCTTCTTCGAACACCTCGACGCGATTGTTCGCGCTGTCGAGCACGTAGATGTCGCCCGCTGCGCTGACGGCGACGGCACTTGGTGAGCGCAGGCGCTCGGCCACCGGCAGCTTGGCGCCCAATTCGCCGAGGACGCTGCCGGCGGGTGAGAGCTCGACGACGCGGCCGTTGCCGGTGTCGGCCACGTACACGTTCCCGGATGCAGCCAGCGCGAGCGCGGCGGGGTGGTCGAACGCCCCCGGGCCGCCGCCGGGCGTCCCGTCGCCTTCGCCTGCTCCCCACTTGGCCTGTAGCGTTCCTTCGGGGCCGTACACGAGCACGCGGTTGTGGTCGCTGTCGGCGACGTAGGCCTGGCCGCTCGCGGACGACACGGCGACCGAGCCGGCGCCTGCCAGTTCGGCGCCGCCGACGTCGATCGGGCCGCCGAGTTCGCCCAGGAACGTGCCGTCGCCCCACAGGCGCACGATCCGCTGGTTGCCCGGGTTGGCGACGTACACCGATCCACGCGGATCGATGCCGATGCCTGCGGGCGAGGCAAAGCCGGCTGCTTGCTCGCCCGCGAGCGTCCACTGTTCGAGGAAGGCGTCGCTGCCGGGCGCGAACGTCTCGATGCGATCGTCGACGGTGTCGGACACGAGCAGCCGCCCGCTGGGGTCGACCGCGAGGCCGCTCGGCGCCGTCAGCTCCCCCGGCGCGCGCGCGGAGGCGCCGAGCGTGCGCAGGTAGTCGCCGTCCGGGTTGAACACCTCGATGCGATCGTTGGCGGTGTCCGCCACATACGTGTCGCCCGCGGGGTCGCTGGCGAGCGCGCGCGGGAACTCCAGCTGGCCGGGCTTGGAGCCGGCGCCACCCCACGCGCCGGCGAACGCGAGCTGCGGTGTGAGCTTGTCGACGCGGTCGTTGCCGTCGTCGGCAACGTACACGTCGCCGGCGGCGTCCAGCGCGACGCCGTAAGGGAAGCCGAACTGCCCCGGCCCGTCTCCCTGCGACCCGGTTTCGGCTTCGAACGCGCCTTCGGGGCTGAATTTCTCGAGGCGGTGGTTGTCGTCGTCGGAGACGATCACCTCGCCTTCGTTGGCCGCCACCGCGCGCGGGTAGGAGAACTGGCCGGGGCCGCTGCCGCGGCTGCCCCAGGCGGTCGCTTCGCCGCCTTCGAGGTTGAAGCGCTCGATGCGGTCGTTGCCCGAGTCCGCGACGTACACGTGATCGCCCGAGACTGCGATGCCCCCACCGGGTGGCTGACTGGGGTCCGGAGAGGAGCCGAAGTCGAACTCTCCGAGTTCGCTGCCGCCGTGACCCCAGGCGGTGATGAATTCCCCGCCCGGCCCGAACTTCTCGATGCGGTCGTGGCTGGAGTCGACGACGTACACGTCGCCCGCAGCGTCAGTCGCGAGGCCGCCGATCGGCCCGAACTGCCCGTGCCCGCCGCCGAAGGAGCCCCACTCGGTCTCGAACGCTCCGGCGGCGGTGAACTTCTGCACCACATAGCTGAGCTGGTCGGCGACATACACGTTGCCCAGCGTGTCAACCGCGACCGCCTCGGGGAAGCGCAGCAGGCCTTCCGCGCGCTGCCCGATGACCTGCACCGACGTGTACGGGCATGGGCCCGTACCGGACCCGGGACAGGCTTCAGCGGCCACGCTCGCCGGCGCCGTGGCGGCGGCAGTGGCGATCGCGGCTGAGGCAAGCGCTGTGGAGGCGAGCGCGGCGGGCAGCCAGCGTCTGAGCAGCCGGACCCTCGGGACTCGATGCCGAGCGCGTTCCATCGCCTGATCACAACACGTGCGGATCCCCGGAGGAGTGGTGGGCGGCGCGGAAAATATGCCCGCGCGGCGAACACCGTATAACCATCGCAATACCGACCTGTTCTAGATAGATAAGGGCGATACGCCGCGGTCAGATTGCTGTGACGCGGGCTGCGCGACGACGGCTACTGAACGACGCTCTCGGGCTCCCGCGCCGGCAGCCCCGCGCGGTTTGCGGGCAGCGCGGCGATGCGCCCGTGGGACGCGCTTGGGCGGTTGCGCTCTTCGCGCACGATGTACAGCGGCCGGTGCTTGACCTCGTCGTAGATACGCCCGACGTACTCGCCGATGACGCCGAGCGCGATCAGCTGGATGCCGCCGAGCAGCAGGATCGCGATCGTGATCGAGCCGAAGCCCGGCAGGTAGGAGCCGGCGATGCGCAGGCCGATCACGACTGGGATCGCGATGAACGCCACGCCTGCGGAGAGCAGCCCCACGTAGGTGGCCAGCTGCAGGGGCAGGTGCGAGAAAGACGCGATCGCGTCGAGCGAGAAGCGCAGCATCTTGCGCAGCGTGTACTTGGTCTCGCCGGCGTGACGCGCATCGCGCTGGTAGGAGACGGCGGTCTGGGTGAAGCCGACCCACACGGTCATGCCGCGCAGGAAGCGCGAGCGCTCGGTCATCGCCAGCAGCGCGTTCAGCGCGCGGCGGTCGAGCAGGCGGAAGTCGCCGGAGTTGGGCTCAAGGTCGACCTGGGCGAGCTTGTCGAACAGCTTGTAGAACCACGACGCGGTGGCGAGCTTGAAGGCGGTCTCGCCCTCGCGCTGCTTGCGTACCGCGTAGACCACGTCCGCGCCCTGGCTCCACTGGGCGATCATGTCCGGGATCAGCTCCGGCGGGTCCTGCAGGTCTGCGTCGATCATCGCCACGACGTCGCCGATCGCGTGCTCGAGCCCGGCGGTCAGCGCGGCCTGGTGGCCGAAGTTGCGCGACAGGTGCACGACGCGCACGCGCGGATCGTTGGCGGCCATGCGGTCGAGCAGCTCCGGCGTGCGGTCGGAGCTGCCGTCGTTGACGAGGATCAGCTCGTACTCGTAGTCGGCGACGGCGGCGCTGGCGCGAGCGACGAACTCCTCGACGAGCTCCTCCTCGTCGTAGACGGGCGCGACCACGCTCAGCAGGTTGGGGGTGCGAGGTTGTATATCCGACATGATCGTTGCCTTCCGGGCGGCGCTAGCGAGAATGCCGCTTGGCGTTGATATTCGACGAACGCCCTAAGCGGACGGTCAATTTATCGTTCATTCTGTCTCTGAATGGCTCCCGAGCGCACCGACATGCAGAAATCGCCCCCCAGCGTAGCGCGACGGTCGCGCCATCTGAGCGCGCCGGTGCTCGTCCAGTTCATCAAGTTCGGCATCGTCGGTGTGTCCAACACGCTGCTCACGCTCGTCGTGTACACGGTGCTCCTGAAGGTGTTCGGCGTGTGGTACCTGGCGGCGTCGGCGATCGGGTTCATCGTCGGCGCCGTCAACGGTTTCCTGCTGAACCGTCGCTGGACCTTCCGTGAGCACGTCGGCGACGCGCTCACGCCGGTCCGCTGGGGGATCGTGCAGAGCTGCGGCCTTGGCATCGACGAGGCGCTGCTGTACCTGCTCGTGCACGACGGGCACCTCGACAAGCTGCTCGCTCAGGTGTGCGCGACGGCAGTTGTCACGGTCACGACGTTCTTCGCCAACCGCGCGTGGACGTTCCGCGTGCACACGCCGGTGGCCGCCGACGCGGTGGGGGCGCCGCCGGCATAGCCGGTGGCAACCGGCAAAGCCGGTGGTCAGCGGAAGACGGCGAGCAGCGAGAGCCCTGCCGGGATGCGCCCGCCGTGGGCGATCAGCGCGGCCTCGAGCGTGAGCGGGCGCTCGAGCAGCCAGTTGACGGGTTCCGGGGGGATCCACAGATCGAGGCTCGTCTCGGTCGTCTTGGCCCGGTTGACGCGGTCGAGCACCCGCAGCACGATCGCCACGGGCAGCAGCAGCGAGTTGAAGTATGTGGTGCGCAGCTGCTTCCAGCCGGCCTGCTCGGCGACGCGTTGCAGCGAGCGGCGCGTATAGCGGCGGTGGTGTTGGTTGATCACGTCGTGGCCGCTCCACAGCCACTGGTAGGCGGGCACGGTGACCAGCAGCGCGCCGCCGGGGGCGACCGTGCGGCGCAGCTCGCGCAGGGCGCCGAGGTCGTCCTCGAGATGCTCGATCACGTCGAGGCTGACGGCCAGGTCGAAGCTGCCGTCGGCGAACGGCATCTCCAGCACCGAGCCGGCGATCACCTCGCCGACGCCCCGCGCGCGCGCCAGCGCGACGCTCGTGTCTGACAGCTCGACGCCGGTCACGGTGCCGAGGCGCGCGAGCTCGACCATGTTGCGGCCGCTGCCGCAGCCGGCGTCGAGGATGCGTGCCGGCTTGGGCAACCCGAGCTGCGCGATCACGCCGTCGAGCACCGTGCGCCGGCCCCGGTACCACCAGTGGCGGTCCTCAACTTCGTGCGTTTGAAGCTCGTAGTCCCTATCCATCCGCGAGCATCTTTTCCTAAAGGCCGGACTCCGCGCGGTGCGCTCGCACGCGGGCAGCCGTCACGGACCCGTGCCGCCGGTGCGGATCGAGTACTCGATCGTCGCGGCTTCGCCCTGCCAGACCGCCACGGCGCGGTCGCTGGCAGGGTCGAGCGCGGCGGTCGCGTCGCTGACGGGTGCAGGCGGCGCGAGCAGCTCCGGTTCGCCGAAGATCGTGTGTTCGTGGTAGCCGTCGAAGCCGCGCGCGGCGAACAGCGCCTGGCGCTCCATGTCCGGCGGGCCGGCAGCGGTCGGCAGCGGCTCGGTCCACAGGACGAGCGCGTCGGCGTCCGGCCCCGCCACAAGGTCTGCCAGCAGCGCGTCGGTGCCGGGCGCGGCGATCGTGGCGACCGAGCCCACGCCGCGCAGGGTGACCGGCGCGGTGCGCACGACCCAGTGACCCTGTGCGGAGCCGGCCCAGGCGAGCATCACGCTCTCTGAGCTCAGGCGCACGAGGCGCGGAGACGCGGCGGGGGAGGGCAGGCCATCGGGGTCGCGGAAGCGCTCGAGCAGTTCCGGCGCGCCAAAGCGCACGCCGGCGGCCGAGCGGTCGATGTAGACCGCTGTTTCGCTCCCGAGCTGCTCGCTCCACGCGACGATCGCGCGCTGATCGTCGCTGATCACGGCGGTGATCTCGGGGCGCGGTCCGACCGACGCGAGTCGCTGCAGCGGGCGCGGGTCACCCCGGTTGGGCACCACGCGCGCGTAGATCGCGTCTTCCTGGGCCCACACCGCGAGCACTTCGCTGCGGTAGTCCAGCGCGAGCGTGAGCGCCTGTAGCGGGCCCGTGCCGGCGGTGTCTGCCGTGAGGTTGCGGACGAAGGCGTGCGCGAAGAAGCGCTCGACGTGGACGTTCAGCGCATCCGTGTGCGGGCCTGCTGGGCTGTCGCGGCGGCCGCTACCGTCGCCGGCCGGCGGCGCTGCGAGCGCGACGTCGCCCAGGTAGCCGGTGGCGAGCGCCATCGGTGCGGATGAGCCTTCGCTGGGCTGGAGCGCCGCGAAGGGGCCGCCGGCGGCCCCCTGGATCAGCAGCCCGTCGCTCGCCGCTTGCGGCGAGGAGCCCGCGATCACGATCTGCCCGTGGGGAGCTCCGCTGGCGAGCAGCGCGCCGTGAGGGACGAGCGGCTGGCCTGCGGCGGTGCGCGGGATCGAGGGCGCGCCCGGCAGATCGCCCGCGCCGATCGCCGCTACGCGCGCGCCCGCGCCGCCGGGGCAGCTCGCGGAGGCGCTCCACACGATCGCGCCGGCGCCGGTCGCCTGGCTGGGGCTGTCGCTCGGGAACACGACCCGCGCGGCCGGCGCCGCGGGGCAGGCGTTGAGCGCGGCGGGCGTCGACCACAGCGTCTCCGGCTGCGGCGCCGGCGTCACATCGGGGCTCAACGCGCTGCGCGCGGGTGCCGCGGAGAGCACGGCCGAGCGCATCAGCACGGCAGCTATGACGAGCACAGCTGCGACGGTGAGCACGCCCGCCGCTGCGGGCGTGGACGTCAGCCTGGACAAGCTGAACGGTTGCTGGGGGCGATGACTCCCTGGCTCAGGACGCGAGCGCCGAGCGCAGGAAGCTCACGGTGCGCTGCCAGGACGCGTCGGCCGGGCCCGGGTCGTAGGTTCCGAGGCGGTTGGTGTCGTTGAAGAACGCGTGCCCGCAGCCGTCGTAGTAGTGGAAGGTGGTCTGCACGCCAGCGTCCCTGAGCTCGGACTCGAGCTTGTTCGCGTCCTCGATCGTGATGAATTCATCGGCGGTGCCGAAGTGCCCGAGGACCGGGCCCTTGATGCCGCTGAAGTCTGGCTTGCCGTGGGGCATCACGTAGTAGTAGGTGACCGCGGCGGCGATGTTTGGGCAGGTGGCGGCTGCCCACACGGCCAAGCCGCCGCCGAGGCAGAAGCCCAGCGCACCCACGCCCGGACCCTCGCAACCGGGCTGTGCGGCGAGGTAGTCGGCCGCGCCGCACATGTCCTTCTCGACCTCGCCCATCGACAGCGCCATCATCTTCTGCTGCGCCTCGCTGGGCTGCGTGGTCGTCTCGCCGCGGTACAGGTCCGGGGCGAGCGCGTAGAAGCCCTCGGCGGCGAGGCGATCGCAGATCGAGCGGATGTGCTCGTCCAAGCCCCACCACTCCTGCAGGACGATGACCGCCGGGCCGTGCTCGCCGCTCGGCACGGCCAGGTACCCGGGCGCAACGCCGGCGCTGGTGGGGAACTCGATGTCGGGCATGTGTGGCTCCTTGGTCCGTGAAATGGTCGGGGCGGCGCGATGGCGGCGGCGGCGGAATACTACGGCGCGAGTATGGTGTCGCGCGCTGGCGCAGGGCCTCTGCGCCGCTGACAACGAAAGGCAGCGCCATGGATGTCGTGAACCACCAGTTTCGTCTGGCAGCGCGCCCGGTCGGCCTGCCCAAGCCGAGCGACTGGACCTACGCCGAGGAGCCCGTGCGTGAGCCGGGAGACGGCGAGCTGCTGGTCAAGATCGCATACGTGTCGCTGGACCCGGCGATGCGCGGCTGGATGAACGAGGGGCGCTCCTACATCCCGCCGGTTGGCATCGGCGAGGTGATGCGGGCGTTCGCGGTGGGCGAGGTGATCGCGTCGAACGACCCCGACGTGGCGGTCGGCGAGCACGTCGGCGGGCTGCTGGGCGTGCAGGAGTACGCGATCGCGAGCGGCAAAGGCGTGTTCAAGGTCGACCCGAGCCTCGCGCCGCTGCCGGTGTATCTCGGCACGCTGGGCATGCCCGGCGTGACGGCGTACTTCGGCCTGCTGGACATCGGCCGTCCGCAGGAGGGCGAGACGGTCGTGGTCTCCGGCGCCGCGGGCGCCGTCGGCGGGCTGGTCGGGCAGATCGCGAAGCTGAAGGGCTGTCACGTGGTGGGCATCGCCGGCGGGGCCGAGAAGTGCGGCCATCTGCTCGCCGACCTCGGCTTCGACGCGGCGATCGACTACAAGTCTGAGGATCTAAACGCCGCCCTGGCCGAGCAGTGCCCCAAAGGCATCGATATCTATTTCGACAACGTCGGCGGGGACATCCTCGACGCCGCCCTCGCGCACCTCGCCCGCAATGCGCGCGTGGTGATCTGCGGGGCGATCAGCCAGTACAACAACATGGGCGGGCTGCAGGGTCCGGCCAACTACCTGTCGCTGCTGGTCAACCACGCGAGCATGACCGGGTTCGTGATGTCCGACTACCTCGACCGCTACGGCGAGGCCGTACAGGAGATGGCCGGCTGGCTGGCCTCCGGCAAGCTGGTCTCGCGCGAGGACATCGCGGAGGGGCTGGAGAACTTCCCGGACACGCTGCTGCGGCTGTTCAGCGGCGAGAACACCGGCAAGCTGGTGCTGAAAATCTAAAGCGACAGCACGTGCGCCTTGGCGGGGTCGATGCGCCCGTCGAGCAGGTCCAGGTAGGCGCTCTGCACGGCATCGGGCCCGTGGCCGTGGATCACCTGCAGCCAGCCGTCAGCCCACTCGACGTAGGGGTGCCAGGCGTCGGCCATGCGGCGCTGCAGCCCGTCCGCGCCCCAGTCGGCGGCGCGCTTGGTCACGCGGTCGGGCGCGAAGAAGAACGTCGGGCGGGGGCCCGGCAGCGCGTCGGGCACCTGCCCCATGCGGTCGTGGTGGGTGGCGCCGACGACCGCCGAGTGGGCGAGCTGCTCGCGGTAGTGGCCGTGCACGGCCGCGCGCAGCTCGGCGTCGCCGGTCATGTCCACGTACACCGCTCGCCCGTCGGGCAGCGAGTCGAGCTCGTCGTAGGTCACGACGTGGTCGTACACGCCGAGCGTGCGCGCGAACTCGGCGCTGCGGGCAGACGTCAGCCCCACGACCGCGACGCCCTCGCGCAGCGACAGCTGGAAGGCGAGCGCGCCGGCGGTCTTGCTCGATGCGCTCGACAGCACGATCGTGTCGGCGCCGAAGAAGTCGCTGTCGTCGAGGAAGTCGTCGATCAGGTAGGACGTCAAGAACAGCGGGCGCAGCAGCATCTGCGCGTCCTCGTGCTCGGCGTCGTACATCAGGTCGGCTTGCGTGCTCGCGTAGCGGTTGTAGGCGGGCGGCAGCGCGGCACGATGCGGCGAGGCGTCCGTGAAGCCGTGCGCGCTGGCGTGCGCCGGCGCCACGAGCAGCGCGGTTGACGGCGGCAGGTAGCCGAACACGCGCGTGCCGACCTCCAGCTCTGGCACGCCGCTGGCGCTCACCTCCGCAAAGCCCCACACCGGCACGCGCCCCCAGCCGTCCTCGGCGGCGGGGAAGAACTGCCAGTAGGACATCGCCTCGCCGAACATCGCGTACGTGATGTTGTTCGACGTCAGGCCGAACGCGTCGACCCGCAGCAGCGCCTCGCCCGGGCCCGGCTCGGCTGCGGACGCGGGAGCGTCCTCGAAGCGGCAGCTGTGCAGGTCGGCCTTGGCGACGATGAAGTCCACGGCGAGTGCAGCCTACGCGGCTTGACGCAGCAGGCGTGTCTCGACGGCATCGGCCGCGGTGAGCGGTCCGCCGGTGGCGGCGAACGCGGCGGCGATCCGTCGTGCGCCCTCGGTGCACGCCATGGCTTCTCTGACCTTGGCACGGAGACGGTCGGGGCGCAGGCGCCTCGCGGGCAGTCGCGTTCCCGCCTGCGCGACTTCGACGCGTCGGGCGACCTCGAGCTGGTCGCGTCCGAACGGCACCGCGCACACCGGCACGCCGTGTGAGAGCGCCTTCTGTGTTGAGCCCATGCCGCCGTGGGTGATGGCGCAAGCGGCGCGTTCGAGCACGGGACGGTGCGAGAGGAAACGCTCGACGTGCGCGCCCGCGGGCGCGTCGATGCTGGCCGGGTCGCCGGCGGGCAGGGTTGCCACGACGGTGACGGGCTCCTCGGCGAGCGCTTGCAGCGCGACTTGCACGAGCCGGCCGTCGTTCTGGAATTCCGTGGAGGTGTTCACGAGCACGATCGGCTGTGTCGTCCGTGCCAGCCATGGCGGTGGCTCGGAGGGTGGGTCCCACGCGCACGGGCCGATCATGACCACGTTCTCGGGCCAGTCCCGGCGCGGGTACTCGAACGGCTCGGCGGTCATGTAGAGCAGCAGCGGTGGACGAGCGAACCACTCATCCAGCGTCGCCACGGCCGCCAAACCCAGGTCCGCGCGAATGCTGTTCAGCGCTGGGCGTCCCTGGCTTTCGACCGCGCCGAACACGAGCGGGCGAACGAGCCGGTCGCGCGCTCGGCCGATCGGCCCGCGGGCCGGCGCGAACCCTGGGCCGAACGGCGGCGCATCGTCCGAGCGAAGCGCGAGCGGATACGGGCAGAACACGGCCCACGGTCCGCCCCAGGCCTCAGCGGCCATCAGGCCGCCCCAGGTGTTGATGTCGACGAGCAGCGCGTCGGGGTCTGTGTCGGCGATGGCCCGGGTCAGGTCGGGCGCGTCGTGCTCGGCGCGGGCGGAGAAGACCCGCGTGTTCTCGCGCACCGATTGCAGCGCGCCCCGCGCGCGCCAATCATCGAGCTCGATCTCCTCGATCGGTGCGCTGATGGGTGACGCGTCGAAGCCGCGTTCCCGCATCAGGGCGACCTGCGAGGCAAGCGTGCGCAAGACGATCTGATGCCCGCGGCGATGGAGCTCGTCCAGGATCGGAGTGAGCGGGAACAGATGGCTGCGCCCAGGCGAGGTGTAGGCGAGGATGCGGGCCATCAAAATGCCCGGAGCACCGTGATGACGGTTTGTAGAGGTCGCACCTATATTTGACCTTAGTCTATATAAAGTGAATATGTCAAGCTCATCACAGAAACGGCCCTATCGGATGACCGCCCGCGCCGAGGCTGCTGCGGCGACCGGCGAGCGCCTGCTCGCGGCAGCATGGCGGCACTTCGCAACGCGCCCCTACGAGGACGTCCTACTGCGCGAGATCGCCGCCGAGGCTGAGGTCACTGCGCAGACGCTGCACGCTCGCTTCGGCTCCAAGGAAGAGCTGTTCACTGCGGCATATGTGTGGTTTGGCCAGCAGGAGATGGCAGATCGCCCCGCCGCAGCGACCGCAGACGTGCAACAGGCGCTCGTCTCGCTGTTCGACCGCTATGAGCAGCACGGGCAAGCCGTCCTGCGAATGCTCTCCCAGGAGGAGCAGATACCCGCCGTCCGCCAGATGACCGACGCCGGCCGCGCCTACCATCGCTCCTGGGCGCAGACGACCTTCTCGCCGCTGCTGTGCGGCCTGCGGGGCGAGGCGCGCGAACGGCGCCTGACGGCGATCGTGATCGCGACGGATCTGCTTGTCTGGAAGATCTTGCGTCTCGACATGAGGCTCAACCGCAAGAAGGCCGAACGGATCATGGCGGACATGATCGAGGTCACACCCCGAGCCGGTGGCTGAAGGTCAACCCCCGACCGGTGCGCGCGGATTGGTGCCCCAGAAGACCTCCGTGCCGAGCATGCCGATCAGGTTCACGAGGATCAGGTTCAGCACCATCGACTTCGCCGTCGCCTTGCCCACGCCCACGGGCCCGCCGCTGGCGTTGTAGCCGTAGTAACAGGCCACGAGCACGATCGCAGTGGCCATGCTCATGCCCTTGATCACGCTGAACAGGAAGTCCGCCGGGTTCTGGAACTGCCAGAAGATCAGCAGGTAGCCGCCGGCGGAGGTGTACCCGATCTGGTCGACGACCGAGAGGTAGGAGGCCACGTACGCGACGCCGATCGCGGAGACGTACATGAACGGCAGCACGATCCACGCGGCGAGCAGGCGCGTGGCGCACAGGAACACCATCGAGTCGACGCCCATCACCTCGAGCGCGTCGATCTCCTCGGAGATCCGCATCGCGCCGAGCTCGGCCACGATCCCGGTGCCGACCTTCGCTGACATCATGTAGCCGAACGCGTACGGCACTGCCTCGCGCAGGTTGCACCAGGCGGTGAAGATGCCAGCGTAGGCGGGCGCCCCCTGGGACTCGGTGAAGTACGCGCCCTCGATCCCGCATGTGCCCAGGCCCGTGATGAACACGAGCCCCCAGATCACGAGCGTCGAGCCGATGATCAGGATCCCCGCCTGGCGCAGCGCCTCGCCGACGAACCTGAACACCCGCAGGCTCCACACGTCGCGCACGATGATGCCCGTGAAGCGGCCGATGACACCGGCCGCCGCCAGCCATTCGCGCGGCATCGCGAGCAGTTCGTTCACCGTGCGAACCTAGGGCAGGCGCATGTGAATGCCAACAGGAGTTTTTGTTTCGCTATTCAGGATCGATGCGCAAGACCCCTGGGCGCATCCTCGATCTCGACGACGGCTGGTCCCTCACGCAGCCGCTCGAGCATGCGGGTCTCGTGCGGCAGCAGGCCGAGCGCAAACGCGACCGCGCCGAGCGCGGAGCCGCCGAGCAGGACGTTGACGGCGCCGAGCTGCGCCGCGAGCGGACCCGCCACCGCGTAGCCGAGCGGCAGCAGCCCGAGCGAGACCATCCAGTCATAGGAGGTCACGCGCGAGAGCGCCTGCGGCGGGATGCGCTCGGCCAGCGCGGTCAGCCACCACACGTCGAACAGGGCGAAGCCGGCGCCGGCGAGCACCGAGGCGGGGACGACGACGATCAGCGTGATGCCGGCGGCGTACAGAATCGCGGCCAGCGGCCACAGCAGCGTCGCGAGCATGCCCAGACGCAGCGGGTAGCGCGGGCGCCAGCCGACGCCGGCGAGCGCGCCGATGACCGTGCCGAAGCCGATCGCCGACTCGACGACGCCGTACACGGCGATGTGCCCGTACTGCTCGCGCGCGACGACCGGGCCGAGCACGTACCAGGACGAGAGCCCGCAGAACAGCGCGACGCAGAACGACGCGAGCGTCGCCCACACCCACACGCGCGAGCGCACCTCGCGCGAGCCCTCGCGGATCGACGCCCACACCCCCGGGCGCTGCTCGCGCGCGCCGGTGGCCGGCGCGGCGCCACGTGCACGCGGGCGCACGCGCGAGAGGAACGCGGCGCTCACCAGGAACGTGGCGGCGTCGAGCGCGAACGCCCAGCCGGCGCCGGCGCCCAGCACGAGCGCGGTCGCGAGCGCCGGCCCGGCGAATTCGGCGACGTTGTTGGAGATCGTCGTGACCGCGGTCGCCGGCTGGATGTCGGCCTCTGGGACCGTCTGCGGCAGCAGGCCGTTGGCCGCCGGGCGGAAGAACGCCTCGGCGGTGCGGAACAGCATCTCGATCACGACCAGCTGCCAGATCGGCACCTGCCCAGCGAAGATCAGCACGGCGAGCAGCGCGTGCAGCGCGAAGCGCACGAGATCGGTCGCGATCATCACGCGGTGGCGCGGCAGGCGGTCGGCCCAGACCCCGCCGATCAGCAGGAACGTCACGAGCGGCAGCGCCTGCGCGGCGAGCACGAGGCCGAGGTCGGTGGCGCTGCCGGTGCGCTCGATCACGAACAGCGCCAGCGCGACCAGCACGATGTTGTCGCCGATCACGCTTGCGGACTGCGCGAGCCACAGCATGCGGAAGTCGCGGTAGCGCAGCACGCGCCGTATCTCGCCGAGGTTGGTCATACGACCCGCCAGCTTGACGCAGGCACGAGGCCGGCGGCGTACGCTGCAACAAGTGAGCAGCGCAGTCATGCAACCGACGACGCGCGAGGGCCTGGCACTGGACGCGGCGACGCTGTGCGAGGCCTTCCAGCGGACTTCCGCGTATCACGCAGAGCAAGTCGCGCTGCGCACGCGCGGCGGTGACGTCGAGATCACGTGGCGCGAGTACGCCGAGCGCGTGCGCCGGCTCGGGGCCGGTCTGGCCGCGCTGGGGATCGCGCGTGGTGAGACCGTCGCGATCATGCTCGCGAATCGCCCCGAGGCGGTGATCGTCGACACGGCTGCGATGCACCTCGGAGCGATCCCGTTCTCGATCTACAACACCTCCTCGGCCGAGCAGGCCGAGTACCTGTTCGCGCACGCGGAGTGCCGCGTGGTCGTCACCGAGGCGCAGTTCGCAGAGCTGGTGCTTGACGTCGCCGCGCGGCTGCCAGCGCTGGAGCACGTGTTCCTGCTCGACGGCCGGGCGCCGGGCGCACGCCCGCTTGCGGAGCTCGAGAGCGGGGGGCACGATGGCTTCGACTTCGAGTCGTCCTGGCGCCAGGTGAAGGGCGATGACGTCGCGACGCTGATCTATACGTCGGGTACGACCGGCCCGCCAAAGGCGGTCGAGCTGACGCACGACAGCCTGCTGTGGGACATACGCCTGATGGATCGGGTGTTCCCCGTGGACCCGGCCGGGCGCGTTGTGTCCTATCTGCCGATGGCGCATCTCGCCGACCGCAGCACCGCCCACTACGGGAGTCTCGTCTCGGGAGCATCGGCGACGTTCGTGAGCGAGCTGCAGCAGGTGATGGCGGCCGTGATCGATACCCGCCCGACGGTCTGGGGTGCCGTGCCGAGGGTTTGGGAGAAGCTCAAGGCGGCCTTGGAGGCGGGCTTTGCGGCCGAGCCCGACGAGCAGCGCCGCGCGGTCGTCGCCCGCGCGCTCGAGCAGGCGTTGGCGCTTGTGCGCGCCGAGCAGGCCGGCGAGCAGGTGGCGGCAGAGCTGCGCGCCGAGTGCGCGCGCGCCGACGCTGAGATCTTCTCCGAGCTGCGCGTGCAGCTCGGTCTCGATCAGGTCCGCTACCTGGCCTCCGGGGCCGCGCCGATCGCGCCGGAGGTGCTCGAGTTCTTCGCCGCGCTGGGGCTGTCGATCTGCGAGCTGTGGGGCATGACCGAGACCTCGCTGATCGCGACGATCAACCCGCTGGAGGCGATTCGCATCGGCACGGTCGGCCTGCCGCTGCCGGGGCTGGAGCTGTCGCTGGCTGACGACGGCGAGCTGCTGGTGCGTGGCCCGACGATCATGCGCGGCTACCGCAACGACCCCGAGCGCACCGCCGAGGTGATCGACTCCGACGGCTGGCTGCACACGGGCGACATCGCCGAGATCGACGCCGACGGCTACGTGAGCATCGTCGATCGCAAGAAGGAGCTGATCATCAACTCGGCCGGCAAGAACATGTCGCCGGCGAACATCGAGAACAAGCTCAAGGCCAGCTGCGCGCTGATCGGCAGCGCGATCGCGATCGGCGACCGTCGCCCATACAACACGGCGCTGATCGTGCTCGACCCGGTAGCCGCCGCGAGCTTCGCGGCCGCGCACGGACTCGCCGCCCGCACCCCCGGCGAGCTCGTAGCCGAGCCGGCGATCCAGGCTGAGATCCAAGCTGGCGTCGAGCGTGCCAACGCCAGCCTCAGCCGTGTCGAGCAGATCAAGCGGCACACGCTGCTGCCCGAAGAGTGGCAGCCGGGCGGCGAGGAGCTGACGCCGACGATGAAGCTCCGGCGCAAGCCGATCGCCGCCAAGTACGAAGCGGCGATCGACGCGATGTACGCGGCGTAGAGCCGCGTCTTTCAGGCTGTGTCCTTTCAGGCCGCGACCGGGGCGCCGCGGCGAGCGGCGAGCCGCTCCTCGGCGTACCGGCGTCCGCGCTCGGGGTCGCCGGTGGCGAGCGTGGCGATGTCGGCGAGCGTCGCGATCCGGCCGAAGCCGCCCCACGTGCCGTCGGGAACCTCCAGCGTGAACACCCACACGCGTCCCGGGTCGCGCTCGTGGGCTCCTTGCTCGGCGTCGAGCACCGCCTCGGTGATGTCGCGCACCATCGCCTGCCGGCGCTCGGCGTCGTACTGGCCCTCGGGCACCGACGCGATGAAGCGGTAGTGTGGCGCGCTCGCCGCTGTGCCGGCGACGTAAACGGCCTCGGGACGGTGCACGAACAGCCACGCGATCGAGCGCACCCGCGGGTTGGAGGGGTCTGCGCCCTCGTTCGTGAGCAGCACGTCTGTGAGGTCGGCGAGCAATTGCTGCTCGGCGTCCGGTGTCAGGGCGTCGGTGGGGATGTAGGCGTCGAGCATGGGCATCGTTGGACCTCCTCGCGGCCGCTGGCCGGGTTTGTCGGGGCGCTTTGAGTCGCTCTCTTGAAAGGAGCGACCATCGTGGCGGCGACGATACAGCAGTCACTCCTTTCATGCAAGCGATACACTCGCGAGCGAATGAAGCGCACCGCCCTCGACCACCATCCATGCTCGATCGCACGGGCGCTCGATGTCGCCGGCGAGTGGTGGACGCTGCTGATCGTCAAGGACGTCGCCTACGGCGTGCGGCGCTTCGGCGAGCTCCAGGAGGATCTGGGGATCTCGGCGAACGTGCTCGCCGAGCGTCTGGAGGCGCTCGTCGCGGAGGGCATTCTGGAGAAGCGCGTCTACCAGCAACGCCCGCCGCGTGCCGAGTATCGCCTCACCGAAAAGGGCACCGATCTGGTCCCCGCGCTGCTCGCGCTGATGCAGTGGGGCGATCGCTGGAAGTGGCCCCGCGCACGTGGACCGGTGCAGGTATTGCACGAGGAGTGTGGCCACGACGTGCGCGTCGAGGTGCGCTGCGAGCACTGCCAGCGGGAGGTCCAGGCGGAGGAGCTGCGGGCGAAGGCGCGCGGCGGCGTCGTGCGGGCGCCGCGCGAGCACGAGCCGGGGAGTGTCTCGGGGCGGCGACTGCTGTCAGACGTGGGCGGCGTGTCGCTCAACGCCTGAGCTCGCGACGGTCGGGCGTTTGTTGGCATCTGAAGATGCGCGGTTGTTCACAGAGGACGGCATTGCCGCTTGTTTTCCACGGCGCACGAGGCCGGGCCTTGGGTCAGAGCGTCGGGGGGCGTTTGGGATGGATCGGAGTGGCGGCGCAGGTGTGGTAGGTGCGGGTGCCGGTGATCTTCCGCCCGTGGGTTGTTTCGGCCATGATGCGTAGGACGTAGGTGCCCTTTGGCAGGCCCCGCAGGGCGACCGTAACGGTGACCCCCCGTTTCGTCGTTCTCGTCGCGAGGCGATGGCCGTTCAAGAGGACGTTGATTCGCCGATACGTGAGGCCGGGGATCTGAACGACGTGGACAACAAACCGGCGCCGGCTTGCGCACGCGGTGCTCGGTGGCGCGATGCTCGGTGGCGCGCTGCTCGGTGGCGCGCTGATCACCCTGACGCTACCGCCGACGGTGCCGACGATTCCACGGTAGTTCTGCGCGACCGAGCCGTAGACGTTAAGGTTGCCGAGTTCGGAGCCACATCCCCAGTTGTCGACGACGAACGAGTCATCGGCCGCCAGGATCGCCGCGTAGATCCAGATGTCAGGCTGCGAGCCCCAACCGTTCGGATCTTCGGAGGCGCCCACGTTTTCGCACCCATTGCTCCCCTCGTTGGCGGCAGCGGTGCGCGTGGGGTGGTAAACCCGCACGTAGTTGCCGGCGATCAGCCCGAGCGTCGCTGGGCCGCTAGGCGCAGCGCCGAGCTGGCCAGTCACGGACGTGGGGTAGATGCTGCCGTCGATGATTAGATCTTCCTGGGCGGCGATCGTCAGCGGCTGGCTGTAGCTGCCGCGTACGTAGACGTTCCCGCAGCCCTTTTCGTCGCGAGCCTCTTCGGGTCCGTCGGTGTTGGACTCCATGCTCGAGGTCGCGGTGGGCCAGCCGCAGGATTCAGAGCGCACATAGATGAGGCCGTTCTTGGGCCACTGGATCGTCTTTGTCGTCTCGCCGCCATTGGAGTTGAAATTCACCGCACGGATCGTGTTCGTGGTCCCGTCAAGTTCTAGCCGCGTCTCGCCCGAGAAGGCATCTTCGCCCTCGGCGAACTGGGCGAGGCCGGTGCTGCCTTCCGGCAGTGCGATCCGTTCGCCTTGTACGTAGCAGTGCGTGGCGGTGTGAAAGATCGGCATTCCGGTGCATTCGCCGTCGCGGTCTTCCGGATAGGTGCCGCCGTAAATTTCAACGATGTCGGGCGGGTCCACACCTGCCCGCCCGAATTCCACGCTGCCTTCGACCCTTACCGCGTCATTGCTATGAAACGGCCCTTCAATCCGGTTACCGCCAAAGAAGCCGATCTGTGTGCAGGAGTACTTGCCCTCCCATTCGCTGTAGTACTTGCCCACGCAGCCAGATGGCTCGCTAATAAGCCCTGGGTCCGCGGTTTCGAAGTTCGTAAAGAACAGATAGTTGGTTACGCGGGCATCAGGGATGGGCGTCGATGCCGCACCGGAGAAGTACGGCGGCTTGTCGGCGAGGAGACGGCTGTCGTACCGGTAGACCTTTGAATAGCCGCTGAGCTGGACGAGAGCCGGCGCCGGTGCTTCCGCTGAGGCCGTTGGATCGCTACACCAGCCGGCAGCGGTTAGCGACACCGTGACGACGGCAGCGCCGACAACCGGCGCGATCAGCCGGCGCGTGCCAAGCCACTCACGCAAGCAGACCGAACTGAGGCCAAAGCGGCGTCTGGGTGGACCGTTGGAAGCGTGCCGCATCGCAGTTAGGACATCGGCAACCCGTCGAAGTTGCGTGATAGGGATAGGGATTGCTGCGCCGCGCAACCTGAGGTCGAGCTCCGCACCCTGCCCCCTCGGACGATCGCGCATGCATGGGGTGGGGGCTAAATCACGTTGTCCGAGGACGACATTGCCGCTTGTTGTCTGCGGGGCGTGGGCTTGGCCGCCGTCGCAGCGTCGCCTTCGGGCGGAAGCGCTAGCGGGTCGGCGAGCTTCGACGGGTGCTACTTGTCGTCCCAAGCAAGGGTGACCATGGCCCTTGCTCGGACGCTCGCTCGTATCAAGAAAGCAGCGGCGCGGAGCTCTCGCCGCGACGCTCAGCCGCGTTTGCTCGCCGTGCGTTTCGCGGTTGAACTCCGTTTGGGTGCACGTCGTTTGGCGGCCGAGCTCGGTTTCGCGGCAGGACTTGCTGTGCCGGGCGAGCTCAGATCTTTCTGCAGCTGTTCGAGATCGCGCAGGACGGCCTTGTTCATCTTCTCGAGGTCGCGACGTGCGTCCCGCAAGAGCCTCGCTACGTCTTTGCGAAGGTCCTTTCTGCCTGTCCGGATGCTGCCGCGGATCGCACCCAGCTCCTTCTCGGTGGCCTCGAGTGCTGTTTTGATTCGAGCGATCGCACGTCCGTTCTGCTCGAAGCGTGCACGCGCGGCTGCGGTCACTCGTGGGCGAGTAGCCGGTTTCTTGGCGGTCGCTTTACGCGTGGATACTGCTTTGGGAGCGGCGGTTTTCCGGGCTTTGGCTTTACTTACTGGCGGCATCGATGCTCCTTTGTCTTGGAACTGCAGCACGCTTTGCCACCGAGGTTCTCACAGTTCTCGGCCGCAATGCCTCGAGCAGCGCGGGCACTGGCGGCTGCGCGATCGCGGCGACGGGTCCACCGAGGTCGGGCGCCGACGCGGGCTGGCGGCAGGGCTGCCGCTGGCTGGGGAGCGCGTCGACGAGCCGCTAGTGGTCCCAGCTTATGCCGTTCCCCATCCGACGAGGCCGAGATTGAGGTCCGCGTGAATGCGCACCGGAGGTCGAGCGAGATCGACACGCGCGCGCTAGGAATCGTCTGCCGTGTTGCGGCTGAGCAGTCGCTTGCGCAGCGGCCGTCGTGGGTCGGCCTCGCGTTCGGCGAGCAGGAAGTCGATGCCGCCTTCGATGGCGCGCTTGACCTCGTTGCGGACTGCCCGGGCGGCCTCGTCGTCGTCTTGGCGACCCTCGAAGCGGGTGGTGTCGATCGGCTCGCCGAACCAGAAGTAAAGGCGCTCGGGGTGCGGCAGGAGGGTCGGTCCGACGCCGTGCACGAGGGGCCCTGCTTTCCGCGCCGAGCAGGGCCCGTGGAGTCGCCGGCGAGATGCTCGTACCACAGTCAAGGCAGGTCTTTGTCACCGTCGACGAGCCGGGCGAGTGTGGCTCCTCCACGCGTGACACGGTCGCGCCCACTCTGCCAGCGCTGGCAGTCGGACCGAGGTCCCGATCGCTCACGTCTCGTGGCACGCTCTCGCCGGGCTGCAGAAGCCTCAGGCCGTCGCGTCGGACGGTCGGATCAGCGGCATTGCGGTGGTCTCGCCGGTGTGGCGCAACCGGGCCGCTCCGGCCTTGTGCAGGCAGGCCAGCGGATCGTGGCTCGCGGTCCGCACGCCCGGCTGGCCGCGCAATGCGGGACGGTGGGCGAAGGTGGCGGCGGTCCCACTCTCGAGCCGGCCAGCGCCCAAGTGTTCTGCTCTCTGGGTTGCCATGCTCTGGCAATGGCAGGCGCCCCTTCTCCTGATTCCCCGGTCCGCGGCTCGCGGTCGGGAAGGCCGATCATGGCGCTGCTCGATCTGCTCGGCCGGCGCTGGAACATGCGCGTGATCTGGGAGCTGCGTGACGTTGAGCCGCTCAACTTCCGGGCGCTTCAGGACCGGTGCGACGGAATGAGTTCCTCGGTCTTGAACCGGAGGCTGAGCGAGCTCCGCGCCGCGGGGATCGTGGAGCAGGTCGACCGTGGGTATGAGCTCACCGTCGAGGGCCACAAGCTGCTCGCGCTGTATCCGGAGCTCGAGGCGTGGGCACTGCGGTGGACAAAACGGTCAGCAGCCCGACGCTGAGGGCTTCAGCGGTGGCGACCCGCTCGCGCCTCGGCAGCGATGTGGACCCAGAATAGACCGCCGACGACGCCGTTGCTGACGCCGAAGGAGAGGAAGTTGCCGCGATCAAGGCGACCTTGCACGAACAGGATCACCGAGAGCACGAAGGCCCACATCTTCAACGCGGCACCGAACATCAGCAGCGGTACGACGGGCTTCTTCGCCACGTACAGGTACAGATAGAACGATCCGAAGGTCGCTGCGGTCCCGGCCGTGAAGGCCTTCAGCTGGTCGTAGTCGGCGGGAGGTTCCGGTTGGCGCTTGGCGAGCCACACCTCGCGGGCGAGCTTCGCGGCTCCGAGCCAGTTCAGCGCAACGCCGCTGAGGAGCACGCCGCGACTCTCGCCCCGGAGGACCTCCCCCACCTCAGTCTGCTTCTTTTCTGAAAGCATGGTGGGAGCCTATCATCCGCCTCGGCGCAAGCGGCCCTGAACGCCCGTACCCGCGAGCGGTGGCAACGCCTCGGGTTTCGTCCATTTGATCCCGCCGATTCCAACCAACTCGACCTCTCCCCCTCACCTCCGAGATCGAGGCAACACTTCGACGCGCCGGCTAGCGATCCGGCGCGCTGCCTGCGCGACAACCGCGAGCGTCAGGCACCGCGCCCGAACGACTGGAACCTCGAGCTGATGCGGTTCTCCGCTCGGGTCGGCGTCTACCTGGCACTGATGGAGGACCGTTATCCCTCCACCGACGAGCATCAGGCGGTGCATCTCGAGTTTCCGTATCCGGACGCGCGCAACGACCTCAACCGCTGGCTGCCGTTGGTCAAGTGGCTCCTGGCGATCCCGCACTACGTGGTGTTGTTCTTCCTCTACATCGCCGCCTTCTTTGTCGTGATCGCCGCCTGGTTCATGGTCCTGTTCACCGGCCGCTTCCCGCGCGGGATGTTCGACTTCCTCGTCGGCGTCGGCCGCTGGACAAACCGCGTAATCGCGTACGCCCACGTACTGGTCACCGATCGCTACCCGCCGTTCCGCCTCGCCCCGTAGATTCCGCGAGCGGGTCCGGGGAGGCGACCGGCCGTGAAGTGGTCAGGCCCAAATGGGCCTGACCACTTGCTGTCGCGATGCGCTCCGAACGGGACGCCTGCCGGCGCACCGAGCCGGCGGATGGGATACTCGCGCCATGCGCAGCGCTGTCCGCATCATCTCGGCGTCCTCGCGCCCAGCGCCATTCGCGGGAGCGCCGCGGGAGACCATCCGATGAGCGGGCCGGCGGACGCCAGCGACCACACGCGCGCGCTGCACGCCTCGGCGCTCGAGCAGTTGCCAGCCGAGGACCGCGAGGATTTCGAGGACGCCGCTCGTGGGCGGATCGCGAGCGAGGGGAGCCTCGTACTGCGGGGGGAGAACGGTCAGGTCGTCTGGAACATGGACTCCTACAGCTTCCTGAAAGATGGCGCCGAGTCACCTGAGACGGTTCACCCGAGTCTGTGGCGCCACTCCGTGCTGAACATGTTCCACGGCCTCTTCGAGGTCGTCCCGGGGATCTACCAGGTGCGTGGCTACGACGTCTCAAACGTCACGTTCCTAGAGGGAGCGACGGGCGTGATCGTGATCGACCCGCTCGTCTCGGCCGAGTGCGCTGCGGCGGCACTTGCGCTGTACCGTCGCCATCGCGGCGATCGGCCGGTGACGGGCGTGATCTACAGCCACACGCATGTAGATCACTGGGGCGGCGTCAAGGGCGTCGTCGCCCAGGAGTCGGTCAAGGCGGGCGAGGTGCCGATCTGGGCGCCGGCGGGGTTCATGGAGTTCGCGATCAGCGAGAACGTGCTCGCGGGGGCGGCGATGGTCCGGCGCGCCGAGTACATGTTCGCTCCCGCTCTCGCACGAGGGCCGCGCGGACAGGTGGATGCGGGCATGGGCAAGACGGCCTCAACTGGAACCGTCACCCTGATCCCGCCCACGCACGAGGTGACGGCGACCGGGCAGGACGCCCAGATCGACGGCGTGCGCTTCGTCTTCCAGCTCGTGCCTGACAGCGAGGCGCCCGTCGAGATGAACTTCCACTTCCCCGAGAAACGCGTCCTGTGCATCCCCGAGAACGCAACGCACTGCATGCACAACCTGCTCACCCCGCGCGGCGCGCAGGTGCGCGATGCGCTGCGCTGGTCGAAGTACATGGGCGAGGCGATCGAGATGTTCGGCGCCGATTCGGACGCGCTGTTCGCCCAGCACAACTGGCCGCGCTGGGGGACCGGGCGGATCACCGACTTCCTGGCCCGCCACCGCGACATGTACCGCTACCTGCACGACCAGACCCTGCGCCTGGCGAACAAAGGCCTGACCTCGACGGAGATCGCCGCGGAGGTCACGATGCCCCCGAGCCTGGCCGGCACATGGTCCTGCCGCGGCCTGTATGGGAGCACGAGCTTCAACGTGCGGGCCGTGTATCAGCGTTACCTGGGCTTCTTCGACGGCAACCCGGCCCACCTGGACCCGCTCGCGCCCGAGGAGGCGGCCAAGCGGTACGTCGAGCTGGCGGGCGGGCTCGACGAGCTCCTGGCCAAGGCCCGCAGCGCCTTCGAGCGAGGTGAATACCGCTGGGTAGGGGAGCTCGCCTCGCACGCCGTCTTCACCGAGCCGGGCTCGGCGCCAGCGCGGGAGCTGCTCGCGGACGCGCTCGAGCAGCTCGGCTACCAGTCCGAGAGCGCGCCGTCGCGCAACTTCTATCTCGTCGGTGCGCACGAGCTCCGCGAGGGGGCGCCCGAGCGCGACGGGGGTCGGCGCGTCGCGAGCCTGGACGTGGCACGCTCGCTGCCGCTGGAAAAGCTCTGGGACGGGATGGGGGCGAGCCTGGATGGTCCGCGCGCGTGGGATGCCAGCATTCTCATCTCCTGGGACTTCACCGACGTCGGGGAGCGCTGGACGGTGAGGGTTGAAAATGGCGCCCTCTCGACGGTCGAGGGCAAGCTCGACCCCGCGGCGCAGGCGAAGGTCGTCCTCACGCGTGCTGCGTTCGACGCGGTCATCCTCAAAGAAGGGGACGTCGGAGAGCTGTTTGCCTCGGGCGCCATTGCGGTCGAGGGCGACGCCGTAAAGCTGGCCGAGCTGTTCGGTCTCGTCGACGAAGCCGACGCGGCCTTCGCGATCGTCACACCCTGAGTGAAATGAACGAGATTGCTCGTCCGCCGAACCTGATCCTGCTGATCACCGATCAGCAGCGCCAGCCGCAGCACTGGCCCGAGGACCCTGCGTGGCTTGAGCGGCTCGCGCCGAACGACGCCGAGCTGCGGCGTACGGGTATGACGTTCACGCACGCGTTCACGGCAACCGCGATGTGCTCGCCGAGCCGAGCGAGCTTCCTGACCGGCAAACGTCCCTCGCGTCACGGTGTGACGCTGACTCTGACCGAGGGCGACCTGTGGCCGGACCGCAAGAACGCACCTGCAGCGCTGCGCGCGGCGGCCCGGATGGCGCGCAGCGGCGAGATTCCGCGCGGCAGGCTTGCGCGGAGCTTCGTGCGCAACGCGCTGCGGCTGGGGCCCAAGAGCGGCAACGAGCCGGAGCTGCCGCCGGGGATCGCCACGCTCGCGACGTTGCTGCGCCGCTGCGGGTACCACGTCGCGATGAAGGGCAAGTGGCACCTCTCAAAGCCCGTCAACGGAGAGAGCTGGAGTGCCGCTGACCCCGCGCGGGTCGAGCGCGACTACGGCTTCGCCGAATGGGAGCCGCCGGACGCCGGCGGCGATACCAAGGCAGAGAACTTCGGGGGCGGCAACGCGGGTGCGAGCCACCGGGGATGGGACGAGGATTACACCCGTCAGATGGAGGCGTGGCTCGCACGCGAGGATCTGCCGGAGCCGTTCTGCCTCGTCTTCTCGCTGGTCAACCCCCACGACGTGCTCGGCTACCCGGCCTCCTACCTGCCGGGCGGCTACGCGTCCGGCGAGTTCCGCGACCTCGGCGCGCCGCTGCCGCCGACGCTCGAGGAGGACCTGCGCGAGAAGCCGGCCGTGCAGGCGCTGTCAAAGCTCGGGATGGACAACTACCTCGGAGCGCTGCCGGACCGTCCGGCCCAGCAGGATTACGTGGACTTCTACGCGCACCTGCACCGGGTGGTCGACGAGAAGATCGGCCGCCTGCTCGCGGCGCTCGGCCGCGCCGATGACCCGCGGTCGCTGCGCTCGCGCACGGTGATCGTCCGCACATCTGACCACGGCGAGATGGGCCTCTCCCACGGGGGATTGCGCCAGAAGATCTTCAACGCCTACGAGGAGACGATCCGCGTGCCGCTCGTCGTCTCCAGCCCGCGCCTGTTCCCGCAGGCGCGCGAGAGCGACGCGCTGGCCTCGCTGCTGGACATCGTCCCCACGTTCCTGGGTCTCGCGGGCGCGCCGCCGCAGCCGGAGCGCCTCGACGGCCACGACCTGGGCCCGCTGCTGCGCGCCGAGACTGACTCCGTTCGCGACGCGGTGCTGTTCACCTACGACGACCACCAGGCCGGCACCGCCCTCCAGGATGCGGCCGGCCAGCCGAACCGCATCCGCTGCGTGCGCGACGCGCGCTGGAAGTACGCCGTGTATCTCGACCCGGCCGGCCGCGCGGCGCCCGAATATGAGATGTACGACCTCGCCGGCGACCCCAACGAGACACGCAACCTCCTCGACAAGCGGTCGGGACGCGCACGCAGCGCAGCGCACGAGGCCGAGCGCCGCCGCCTGGCGGCGCGGCTCGCCGAGCTGTGCATCGAGAGCGGCACCCTGACGCCGACGCTGCCGGCGGATCTCGGTGCGGTGGCGCCCTGAGCATCCGGGGCATGCGACGCTCCGCCAAAGACGCGCTGTCACGACGCGTCCTGCCGAGCGCGGTCATCGCCCTGTCCCGGGTCAGCTGGCCTGCGCGGCTCGGCGCCGACGCACGCAGGGCGCTCGGGCGGCGCGGCCGCGTGGAGCTGTTCTTCGCCTTCGACGATCCCTGCAGCGCCGTCGCGGTCATCGACCTCGCCGAGCGCATGGCCCGTCGCCACGTGCTGCTGGCGCTCGAGCCCATCGTCGAGCGCGGGATCCCCGGCGACCCTGCCGTGGAGCGCAAGCGCCGCTACGCGATCGACGACGCGCGGCGTCTCGCCAGGCGGCTCGGCCTCGTGCTCACGCGCACAGAGCCGCTGTCCGCCGAGGACACGCGCTTCCTGGCCCAGTGGGCCGCGTCGGCGCCGCAAGGTCCCTCGCTGGAGCGCTTCTGCGTGAACGCGCTGAGGCAGCTGTGGTTCGCGAGTGACGGCCCCGTCGATCCAAGCGTCTATGCGGCTGCGTGGCGCGAGCAGTTTGGAAGCCCGCCCCCGCCCGCGCCACCAGCCGTGCCCGACGACCGAGCCATCCGTCGCAACGAGCGTCTGATGAAGCGTCGCGGCCCGTATGACACCCCGGCCGTATGGGTGCACGGCCAGTGGTTCTTCGCGCACGACCGGCTCGTGCAGATCGGCGAGCGTCTTGACGATCTCGGATGGACGGCGGCGTGATGGCGACCGCGCGGCTGGACTTCTTCTTCTCTTTCCGCAGCCCGTATTCCTACCTTGCCGCACCGCGCGCGTTCGCGCTGCCCGAGCGATTCGACGTCGAGGTGGTCTTCCGCGGCGTGATCCCAATGGTGATGCGAGGACAGTCGGTTCCCCGCGCGAAGAGCCTGCACACCCTTCGCGACGTGGCACGCGAGGCGCGGCGCCTCGGCATGCCCTTCGGGCCGGTCTACGACCCTCTCGGCGATGGCGCCCTGCGCTGTCTGCTCGTTGCCGAGCACGCCGTCGATGTGGGTCGCCAGCGCGAGTTCGTGCTCATGGCGAGCCGCGCCATCTGGGCGCAGGCGGTCGACGTCTCACGCGATGAGGGACTGCGGCCGATCTGCGAGCAGGCAGGCCTGAGCTGGGGGGGCTGCGAGGAGGCCCTCCGCGATCAGCGTATGCGCGCCCGCGTCGACGCGAACACTGCCGCGCTGAGCGATCTCGGCCACTGGGGCGTTCCCGTGCTTGTCTTCGACGGCGAGCTGTTCTGGGGGCAGGACCGGATCGAGGACCTGACGATCGCGCTCAGCGACGCGGGCTTGGAGCGCACGCATACAGTGCGTCCAGCCACCTGAGCAGACCGCTGTGCTGCCCTTCGATCAGGCCGCCGACGCGCTGCCGACGTCGGGGTTCAAGCCGGTCTTCGCGCGCGACCCGATCGGCGCCTATCGCTACTCGGGCGCTTCGGAGATCACGAGCCGCAGCGCGCCGTCGTAGCTGTCCTGCTGGCGTAGGTGACCGTGCTCGGCGTCCCATGCGCCGGACTCCAGCGCAGCCGCCAGGCGAGCGACGATCCGCTCCTCGGCGCCCGGGTCCAACAGCGCCCACATCGACTGGGCGCTGCGGACAGCCGGGTCGAGCAGCGCCTCGGGGCGCCGCCAGAAGGCCTCGAAGAACCCGTCGACGCAGTCGCCCGGCGTGGGAATGCGCTCGATGCGCGTACGTCCGCCGAGCGCGGCCGCGACGTCGTCGATCGCACGAAATCGTGGTCGCTCGAGGGTGAGTCCCTCGGCGAGGAAGTCCAGCTGCCACGGTGGCAGCTCGTCGAGATCGAAGGTGAACACGACAACCGGCCCGCGGCAGACGCGGCGTAGCTCCGCGAGGCCGGCGTCGGGCGCTGCCCAGTGGTGAATCGTCACGCACGCCATGCCCGCATCGACGGCGTCCTCGTCGAGCGGCAGCGCCTCCGCGTGTGCGCAGATCGCTGGCGCGAGGTCGGCCGGGCGCTGCGCGCGCATCGTCGCGCTCGGCTCGACCGCGAGCACCCAACGATCGGTCGGCTCGTAGGAGCCCGCCCCAGCGCCGACGTTGAGCACCGTCCGCGCGCCGCCCAGCGCGGCGTGGATCCGCTCGGCGATCCGCGGATCAGCACGCCGGTGGCTCGCGTACGTGCGCCCATGCTGCTCATAGTCGACCCGGCGAGCGCTCACCAGCGTCAGCCTATCTCGCTCGCTCAGTCGATCTGGATCGCCTGATTTCCCAGCTCGAGGACGTCCCCGCTGCGCAGCGCGGTGCGACCGACGCGCACGCCGTTCACTGCCGTTCCGTTTGTCGAGGCGAGGTCCTGCAGTACCCAAACGCCGTCGCGGAACGTGAGCCGTGCATGCCGGCGCGACACACTGGGATCGGCCACGACCACGTCGCACGCCGAATCGCGGCCAACGAGCAGCTGCTCGCTGTCGGCCCGGTCCAGCACAAGCAGCAGCGTCGCCTCCAGCGGTCTGCCGAAGTCGGCGCTGCTGCGCACGCTCGCAACCAGGGCGCTCCAGGCTCGCCGCGCCGCGACTGCCGGCCGTGCGCGATCACGGCGAAGCGTGAGATCGCCGACCAGCCGCTGCGGGTCGATCAGCCGAGGGCCGAGCAGCAGCTCGAGGCGATACAGGTGTGTCTGCTCGCTCAGCAGGCCCTCGGCAAACGCCGAGTTCAAGACTCCCGCAAGACGCTGGCGTGAACGACCGAGCGCAGCCACCAAGCGAGTATCCCGCGCGAAGGCGCAGATGTCCACGTCGCCGGCGCAGACTCGTGCGCCGGCTCCGACGACCGAGCCCAGCCGTGCCGCTCGGTCAGCGCGTCGTCTCGACTTCGAGCGTCGCGAGTCGATAGATCTCGGGAATCGTGTCGGCCTTGGCGACGCCGAGCCGGCGGGCGGCCTGCGTGGTCGACTCGTCAGCGAGCAGGGTCAGGTTGCGCGCGGCAAAGAATGCCCGCGCGTCGGCGGGATCAAGCCCGGTCTGAAATGGCTCGCCGGCATCGCGCACGGCTGTCAGCCACGCACCAGGCTGCGTGCCCGACGCGTCGAGGAATCGCTCGTCGATGTAGGTGAGCAGGATCTGGCTGCCGGGCGCGCACACCGCGACGAGCGCGCCGAGAGTCACGTCGATCGCCTCCGGCGTGAGATAGCTGAACACGCCCTCCCAGAGAACGCACGCGCGCTGGCTCGGGTCCAGCCCCGCGGCGATCAATGCGGGCTGCAGGGCGTCGCGCTCGAAGTCGAGTGGGACGTAGCGGATGTGCTCGGAGCGGTCGCCGAGGACGGCACGCTTGCGCGACTGGGTCAGCGGATGGTCGATCTCAAAGACGGCGCTCGCCGCCGCTGCCGGCAGTCTGGTCGCGCGCGTGTCGTAGCCGGCGCCCAACAGCACCAGCTGGCTGGCGCCGGCGCGCATCGACCCCGTCACGAAGTCATCGATCACTCGCGTGCGCACCACGCCCGACAGGCGCGGGCCGGGCCAGCGACGGTCGATGAACGCGACGATCAGCGAATGCGCGGGAGGGAACCTCGCGGCGAGCGCCGCAGCGCGTAGCGGCGCGCGCAGAAACGACACGGCGGCAGGGTCCTCGAACAGGCGCCTGCCGCGCGGCTGCGCGGACTCGAGCGCGCGGAACAGCGCCATGTATTCCGCCGTGCGCGACGGCGCCTCGGATCTCATCGCCAAGCCAAGCTATCGATCTCTTGGATCCTGAGGCTGGTAGCGTTGCCGCGGTGATCATCTCGACGATGAACGATCTCCCCGGCTACCAGATCGAGCAGGTCTTCGGTGAGGTGTTCGGACTGACGGTCCGCTCGCGCAACGTCGGCTCCCAGATCGGCGCGAGCCTGAAGTCGCTCGTCGGCGGCGAGCTGAAGGGGATGACCAAGATGCTCGCGGCCGGTCGTCAGGACGCGACGGACAGGCTCGTGGCTGAGGCGGAGGCCAAGGGCGCGAACGCAATCATCGCGTTCCGCTTCGACACCTCCGAGCTCGGCTCGGTCTGGACGGAGATCTGCGCTTACGGAACGGCGGTCAGCGCGCGCAAGCTGTGAAATCGCAGCGGAAGTTTCGGAGCTCAGGATTTGCGCTGAAGTTGCCGACGCTCCTGTGAACGTCCCCGCGATAGAGGAGCAGAGCGCTGATGGCCACATACACCGTCGAGAAGTGTCGCCTTGTCACCCGCAGCGACTTCGACGGGTTGGTCTGTGCCGCCCTGCTCAAGGAGCTCGGGATTCTCGACGAGATCAAGTTCGTCCACCCCAAGGACATGCAGGACGGGCTGATCGAGCTCACCGACCGCGACATCACGACCAACCTCCCGTACGTCCCCGGTGTACGGCTGGCGTTCGACCATCACGAGAGCGAGACGCTGCGTCTGGAGGGGACCGCCGAGAACCACATCATCGTCCCCGGCGCCCTGTCGGCCGCGCGCGTGGTGTACGACTACTTCGGCGGCGCCGAGCGCTTCAGCCTGGTCAGCGAGTCGCTGATGGAGGCCGTCGACAAGGCCGACAGCGCGCTGTTCTCGCTCGATGAGATCAAGACGCCGACCGGCTGGATCCTGCTCAGCTTCCTGATGGACCCGCGCACGGGCCTCGGTCGCTTCCGCGACTTCCGCATCTCCAACTACCAGCTGATGATGGACCTGATCGACGCCTGCCTGCACAGCAGCGTCGAGGAGGTGCTCGAGCTGCCGGATGTGGTCGAGCGCGTGACGCTCTACCAGGAGCACGCCGCCGCAGCGCAGGCGCAGCTGCTCGAGCGCTCGAGCGTCCACGACAACCTCGTCGTGCTCGACCTGCGTGCGGACGAGGTGATCCACCCGACCAACCGCTTCATGATCTACGCGCTGCACCCCGACTGCAACATCTCGATCCACGTGCTGTGGGGCCTGGCGCAGCAGAACACGGTCTTCGCGATGGGCAAGTCGATCGTCGATCGCTCCAGCAAGACGGACGTCGGCACGCTGATGCTGTCCTATGGTGGCGGCGGACATGAGGCGGCCGGGACCTGCCAGGTGGCCAATGCCGACGCCGAGCGTATCCTGGGCGAGCTGATCGAGCGCGTCAACGCCGACGGTTAGCCGCGCTCCGGCGATCGCCGTCAGTGGATCGTGAAGCGGTGCTTGGCGGGCGTCTCCTCGATGCCGCCCGGGCCGACCGTGCGGACATAGAACACGTAGACGCCGGGCGTCAGCTTCGTATAGCGCTTCGGTGTGCGGCAGCTCGAGTAGCGCGGCGCGGGGGCTCGCTTGTGCCTACCGCGCGTCACGCGCACGAGCGCGCACTGAAAGCCGCTTGCTTCACCTTCGGCCGTGAAGCTGAACTTCGCGCTGTGTCTGCGTGAGCTGATCGTCTGCTTCGTGAGCAGCGCGAGCGACGGGACCGAGCTCAGCACCATCGCCTGCGTGCTGCCGTCGGTGGCGGTATAGGAGCCGACGGCCACACAGTCGCCCGGGCTGCTGCACGCCAGCGAATCGAGATTGGCGTCTTCCCCGGGTCCTTCGGGGCCGCCGGGGGTCGGGGTGAAGCTGGGCGGCTGTTGAAATGGCGCGGCGCCGGGGGGGAGCGTGGCGGCGCTCACATGACCCCACACGCCACCCGTCTCAGCGGCGAGCATCGCTGGATGGTCTTCGTAGGTCGCTCCCTCCATGAACGCCTCGACGAAGGCCTGTTGGCCGACGCCTGCGCAGCTGCCCGGGCCGGTGCACGCCACCGACTCGAGCTCGCTCAAAGCGATCCTGGTGTTGCTGGCGCCCACGCTGACCGTCGGCTGCCACGCCCCGTTCGTCTCGGTGGCTGCCATCGCCTCGTGGACGACGCCGCAAGAGTCTGGCGATGCCTCTTCGACACATTCGATGCTGTCGTCGGCGAACTCGCCCACAGCCGTGCAGTTGCCGACGCTCGCGCACGCCACCGAATCGAGCTTGGCGGCCTGCAGGCAGGTAGCGCCGTCGCACTGCGCGCCCGCTGGGTAGAGGGGTCCGACCCCAAGCGCGTTGGTGGGCAGCGCGAACTCGCTCGGCTGGCCCCATGTGCCGCCGGTCTCAGTCACGACCATCGCTTGCTGGCCGCCGCCGGTGACGGCGTAGTAGCCGACGGCGACGCAGCTCCCAGGGCCGGTGCACGTCAGCGAATCCAGGCGCGCGTTCTGCGCGCCCGCGGTCGTGTTCGCGTTGCTCGGCAGCGTCAGCTCGCTCGCCTGGCCCCAAACGCCGCCCGTCTCGGTCGCGACCATCGCCTGCGAGCTACTGCCGGTGTCGGTGTAGGAGCCGGCGGCGACGCAGTTTCCCGGGCTGGTGCAAGTCACCGAGTCGAGCTGTGCGTTCTGGGCGCCCGCGGCTGCAATCGCGCCGGTGGGCAGCATGAGCTCGCTCGCCTGTCCCCACACGCCGCCCGTCTCCGTAACGATCAGCGCCTGATGGTCCTTGGCCCCGTTGGCGTCGGTATAGGAGCCGACGGCGACACAAGCTCCCACGCTGGTGCAAGCGATCGAGTCGAGCTCGGCGTTCTGCTGCCCCGCCGTCGTGTTCGCGCCGGAGGGCAGCGTCAGCTCGCTCGCCTGGCGCCAAACGCCGCTCGTCTCGGCCGCGACCATCGCCTGCGAGCTCTTGCTGGCGTCGGTGTAGGAGCCCACGGCCGTGCAGCTAACCGGGCTGGTGCACGCAACCGAAGCGAGGTTGGCGGCCTGCGCGCCCCGCGCGCGGTCTGCGCCGGAGGGCAGCGTCAGCTCGCTCGCGGCAGGCCAGGCGGGTACCCCCGTCGCTGCCCAAGCCGGCATCGTGCCCGCCGATGGGATCATGACCGTCAAGGCTGCGATGCCCGCGATGAGCGCTGAAAGCGCTGGCCGCCGACGTGCGACGACCGAGCTCGGAGCATCGCAACCGCTCGGCACATATCGCCGCATCCGCGGAAAGGGTACGTGATGCGCGCTGATAGATTCGTCTCCGTGGTGGATGCCGACGGCGAGGACTGGCTGCTGGGATTCCTCTACGAGTTCGCGTCGATGTCCGAGGAGGAGCGTGATGCCGCGGTCGACGCGCTTTCACCGGCGGACAGGCACGCCCTCGTCGCGCTCGCGGAGGCGCGGGCGGCGACGGCCGATGCAGATCTGATCGAGGTTCTCGACGCCGGTCAGGGCGGGCTCGACAAGCTCTACGAGCTGACCCAGCCCGCTGACCTCTATGCGGTGATCGACCTCGCCGCGAGGGAGCACCCGAACCTCGTCGTCGAGGCGCTGTTCGCCGCCGTGGTCCTGCATCGGGGCTGGGATCAGGAGGTGCCAGCTGCGATGGTCGCGCTGCGCGAAGGCTGGCACTGGCATGTGCACGCGCAGCTCGAGGATGCCTGACGACCAGCAGTGCGCCTGCGCGGCTCGGTTCTCCGCCGCGCGTCAGGATCGCGCCATCCGCAGCAGCTCGCAGAACACGTCCACGACGCGTGGATCGAATTGCGTTCCCGAGTACCGACGCAACTCGGCGATCGCCTCCGAGACTGTGATCGCGTCGCTGAACGGCCGATGTTTCATCATCGCGACGAAGGCCGCGCATACGGCGATGATGGCTGCGCCGATGGGGATGTCTTCGCCGGCAAGTCGGTCGGGGTAGCCGAAGCCGTCGTAGCGCTCATGGTGATGGCGCACGAGCTTGGCGGCATGCGTGAGCGACGGTGAGGCGGCGAGGATGCGCTGCCCGATTTCAGAGTGGGTGCGCATGATCGCCCACTCGTTGCCGTCAAGCGGCGCGGCCTTGGTCAGGATCGCGTCCGGGATCGCCAGCTTGCCGACGTCATGCAGGCGCGCGGCGATCTCGACGCGCTCCACCTCGGACTCGGGGAGCCCCATCCCTTCGGCGGTCGCGATCGCGAAATGGGCGACCCTGTTGAGATCCTCGAGCACGCCTGGGCGGTGCTCGTTGAGCACCTTCAGCAGCAGGCCGAGGCTCTCCCGGCTACCGGTGCCGTAGCCGGCGTGAATGTTGTGACCGGCCTGGTGGTTTGAGCTGGTGAACGCTCCCATCTATCGCAATTATCGTCATTCGCTGGCATCCGCTTGAAACTTTCAGCCTCGCTCTCAACCGGCGTTTGTCTCCACCTCTGACTGTGCAATACTTAAGCGAGTGCTTAAGCAATGCGCACCCATCGACCGCGGCATGGACCTGCTCTTCCAGGCGCTCGCGGACCCCAGCCGCCGGGCGATGGTCGATCGCCTGACCCGCGGACCGGCCTCCGTGAGCGAGCTTGCGCGACCGCTCGAGATGTCGCTGCCGGCGGTCGTGCAGCACCTGCACGTGCTCGAGGCCAGCGGGCTCGTGCGCTCTGAGAAGTTGGGGCGGGTGCGCACCTGCGCCGTCGAGCCCACCGCACTGCGGGCCGCGGAGCGATGGATCTCCGACCGGCGGACGGTCTGGGAGGAAAGCCTCGATCGGCTCGGCGAGTACCTCGCCGAGGATCAGGATCAGCCAAAGAAAGGAAGCGTGCAGTGAGCCAGTCCGACCAGGCCGCCGTCGAGCGGTCAACCACACACTCGACGTTCGTGATCGAGCGGAACTACGACGCCTCGCCGCAGCGGGTCTTCGACGCATGGGTCGACCCGGCCGCCAAGGCGCGGTGGTTCGGACCGCCCGAGAAACCGGACTATTCGCTGGACTTCCGCGTCGGCGGGCGCGAGCATTTCACGGTGAAGATGCCCGATGGGACGACCTACGCCTTCGACGCGGTCTACCAGGACATCGTGCCCGGGCGCCGCATCATCCACGCCTACGACATGCATCGCGAGGATGTGCGCATCTCCGTGTCGCTGGCAACGATCGAGATCGAGGCGCACGGCGACGGCGCGCGGCTGACGCTCACCGAGCACGGCGTGTACCTCGACGGGCACGACACGCCAGAGCAGCGCGAGCACGGCACCAACGAGATGATCGACGCGCTCACCGATTACCTCCTCCAGAGCGCGGGGGCCGGCCTATGAGCGCGGCCGTCGAGGCCAAGCCGCGCGACGGGCGCTGGCTCGCGCTGTACGTGCTGTGCGTGGGGATGCTGATGATCGTGCTCGACGTGACCGTCGTCAACGTCGCGCTGCCGTCGATCCAGGACGACCTGCACTTCTCCACCTCGAGCCTCGCGTGGGTCGTCAACGCGTACCTGATCGCGTTCGGCGGGCTGCTGCTGCTGGCGGGGCGCTTCGGCGACCTGATCGGGCGCAGGCGCATCTTCCTCGCCGGCGTCGGCCTGTTCACCGCAGCGTCGCTCGCGTGCGGCCTCGCCGACAGTCAGTCGCTGCTGATCGCGGCACGCTTCATCCAGGGCGTCGGCGGCGCGATGACCTCGGCGGTGATCCTCGGCATGATCGTGACGATGTTCCCCGAGCCTCGCGAGCAGGCCAAGGCGATCGGCGTGTACGCGTTCGTCGCCTCCGCCGGCGGATCCGTCGGCCTGCTCGCCGGCGGCGTGATCACGCAGTCGATCGACTGGCACTGGATCTTCTTCGTGAACATCCCCATCGGCCTCGCAACCGCCGTGTTCGCCAGGCGCCTGCTCGAGCACGACCCCGGCATCGGCGTCAGCGAGGGCGCCGATGTTCCCGGCGCGGTGCTGATCACCGCGGCGCTGATGCTCGGCGTCTACACGATCGTCAAGCCCGCCGCCGAAGACGGCTGGAGCGCGGGGCGCACGCTCGCGCTCGGCGCGGTCTCGCTTACGCTGCTGCTCGGCTTCCTCGCGCGCGAGGCGACCGCGAGCAAGCCGCTCGTGCCGCTGCGGATCTTCCGCTCGCGCAACGTCGCCTCGGCGAACCTCATCCAGGTGCTGTCGGTCGCGGGCATGTTCGGCGTGTTCTTCCTCGGCGCGCTGTACCTGCGCCGCGTGCTCGGCTACGACGCGCTTCAGATCGGGCTCGCGTTCCTGCCGGTCACGCTCACGATGGGAACCCTGTCGATCCGCTACTCCGAGCGGCTGGTCACCCGCTTCGGTGCACGCAACATGCTCGTGCCCGGGCTCGCGCTGATCATGCTCGCGCTGATTCTGCTCGCCCGGGCGCCCGTCCACGGCAGTTACCTCGCGCACGTGCTTCCCTCGATGCTGCTGCTCGGCATCGGCGCCGGCGTGTGCTTCCCCGCGCTCATGAACGTGGCGATGTCAGGAGCCAGCCCGCAGGACGCCGGTCTGGCCTCAGGGCTGGTGAACACGACCGCGCAGGTCGGAGGCGCGCTCGGGCTGGCAGTGCTCGCGACGCTCTCCACGTCGCGCAGCGGACATCTGATCGCGCAGGGTCACTCCACTGCGGCGGCGCTCACCAGCGGGTATCACCTCGCCTTCTGGATCGCCGCCGCCCTGATCGCCGCGGCGATCGCGATCGTGCCCGCCGTCCTGGGCGAGTCCCGTCCTGAGGCTATGCTGCGGTCGCCGCGTTGAGGGGGAAGCGCACGCCGGTGAGCTCTTCCGAGACCTCCCACAGGCGGCGGGCGACGTCTATGTCCTTGGCGGCGCCCGAGCGGCCCACGAGCTTGGGTTTGCCGCGCATTTCCATCAAGCCGTCCGGTCCGGCGTAGCTGTCGCCGGGGACGTCCGCGACCGAGGCGTACAGCGTCGGCTGTGCGCCGGCCTGCTCGTCCTGGGCGATCAGGCGGTTGCCGACGGCGCTGAGCAGCTCGAGCGACCGGCGGCCGCTGTGGAACTGCAGGTTGGTCGCGGCATAGCCGGGATGGGCGGCCGTCGCGATCACGGTCGAGCCTGCTTCGCTCAGCCGTCGCTGCAGCTCGGACGTGAACAGCAGGTTGGCGAGCTTTGACTGACCGTAGGCGCGCGAGGCCCTGTAGGGCTTGCGCTCCCAGTTGAGGTCATCGAAGTCGATCCGGCCGAAGCGATGGGCGCCGGAGGCCACAGTCACGACACGACCGGTGACGTGCTCCAGCAGCAGGTTGGTGAGCGCGAAGTGGCCGAGGTGGTTGGTGCCGAACTGCAGCTCGAAGCCCTCGGCGGTGCGGCCCAGCGGTGGCACCATCACGCCGGCGTTGTTGATCAGCAGGTCGATCTCGCCCTCCCAGCCGGCGGCAAACTCGCGTATCGAGGCGAGGCTCGCGAGGTCGAGCCGGCGGACATCCGTCTCGCCGGGCATGCTCGCGGCGGCCGCCCGGCCCTTGTCGGTGTTGCGCACGGCGAGGATCACGCGGGCGCCGGCGCCCGCGAGCGCACTCGCGGCGGCGCGCCCGATGCCGCTGTTGGCGCCGGTGACGATCACGTTGCGGCCGGTCATGTCAGGCATGGGTGTGGTGCTTGAAGTAGTCATAGGCAACAATGTAGACTATGCCAACAATGATGTCAACGACAACTTCATACGGTAGGCTGCGGAGCGATGGCTGAGCGCCCGTATCACCACGGCAGTCTGCGCACCGCGCTGCTCGCGCAGGCCGAGCGCACCGTCCGCGAGCGCGGTGTGCAGGACCTGTCGCTGCGCGAGCTCGCACGCGAGGTCGGTGTCAGCCACGGCGCGCCGCGCAGGCACTTCCCCGATCGCCAGGCGCTGCTCGACGCGCTCGCCGAGTCCGGCTTCGAGCGCCTCGGGACCGAGCTGCGCGGCGCCCTCGACGGCGCCGGCGAGGATTTCCAGGCTCGCCTGCAGGCGACCGCCGCGGCGTACATCCGCTTCGCCACGCGCGACCCCGCGCTGCTCGAGCTGATGTTCGCCGGCAAGCACCGCGAGCCGGCGGGTGCGCTGCACGACGCCGCCGCGCGCGCGTTTGCGGTGATGCTCGAGCTGATCGAACAAGGCCAGGCGGAGGGCGCGCTCGATCCGGGCGAGCCCGAGCGCGTCGGCCTCGTCCTGTACGCGACGATCCAGGGCATCGCCGCGCTGGTCAGCGCCGGCATGGTCGACCCAGAGCAACTCGACGAGCTCGTCGCCGACGCGATCGCGCATTTCGTGCGCGGCTCGCGCACGTCCGCCTGAGCCTAGGCGCTCGCCCGCTCGTAGTTGAGCCGCAGCAGCGCGATCACGTCGCGCACGTCGTCATCGCCCTCGATCCTCCGCGCGGCCGGTCCCTGGCGATCCGGGAACACCGGATGGGGGACGATCCGCCCTGCGGCTTTCAGCTCGTCCCATACCGGACGCGGGAAGTTGAAGTGCGCGGAGTGATCGCCGTGCAGGTGCCCGATCTCGCGGCGGCCGACCCTGAACGCGAACTCGCCGCGGCGGCCGAGGCCGGCCTCGACGCCCGGCCAGGAGGTGACCTCTTCGGTGATCTCGATGCTCGGGGTGCGTGTCTCGCTCATCGTGTCTCCTTCGCTGTTCGGAGCAGTCGTGATCGCAGGGTAGTAGTTCAAGTTAGCTTGAAGTCAAGGGCTCGATGTGGTTTGCTCTGCGCGTGCCCGAGCTGCTGAGCATCGGCGAGGTCGCGCGACGCAGCGGTGTCGCCGCCTCGGCGCTGCGCTTCTACGAGCAGCGCGGCCTGATCACCTCAGAGCGAGCCGGATCGGGCCACCGCCGCTATCCGCGCCCGGTGCTGCGCCGGATCGCGTTCATCGTGTTCGCACAGCACGTCGGGCTGACGCTCGAGGAGATCGGCGTCGAGCTCGCCAAGCTGCCCGCGCGTCAGGCCCCGACACGCCGCGACTGGTCGCGCCTGTCGCGCGCCTGGACGGCGCGGATCGACCGCAACATCGCCGAGCTCGAGCGCCTCAAGCTCGGGCTCACGGAGTGCATTGGCTGCGGCTGCCTGTCGCTCGAGCGCTGCAAGCTCGCCAATCCCCACGATCGCGCGGCAGGGCTCGGTCCCGGCCCGCGGTACTGGATCGGCGACCGCCCCGACTGATCGCACCGGTAGCCTCGCGGGCGTGTCGGATCCAGACTCTCAGAGCGACCTGCCGGCGCGCGAGCCGAAGCTCCCGAGCGAGCGAGACTGGGAGCGTGCCGCGGTGCTCGAGCCGCGCCCCGCGCCGCGCGAGCCGGAGCTGATCAGCGACGGCGTCGGGCTGCCGTTCGCGCCGAGCGCGCTCGCCGGGCCGCCGGCTCCGCTCGATCTGCAGGACCCGGTGGTGGCCGGCCTGCTCGCATACCTGACCGAGCGCGCGATCCCGAAGCGCGCCGCGCGCGCACTGTGGAAGCGCGGGGCGCCGCCGCCGCCGGCGGTGCCCGTGAGCCTCGAGGGCTGGCGTGAGCTCGCGCGCACGGACGACGAGGTGCTGTTCGCCTATGGCCTGCCGCCGCAGCTGGGGACGGTGACCCTCAAGCAGAAGTCCCGCCGGCGCGCGTGGACGATCGCCGGGTCGAGCGTGGTGCGGTCGTTGCGTGCGACGCGCGATGGCATCCGCGCGTCCTCGTGGCGCCCCGACCCCACGCGCGAGATCACCGAAGCCGACACCGAGCTGCGCCTGCTGGTCACCGAGCAGGCGTTCGCGAGCGGTCAGAGCGCCGACGGTCGTGTGCTCACGCCCGACATCTACGAAGACGACGGCGAGCTCGTGCTGCGGATCTTCGTGTCGCCGCGGCCGGGCGGCTTTCAGACCGCCACGCGCAACCCCGAGACGCCCGTGCGGATCGCGCTGCCGCGCCCGCTCGGGCCGCGGCTGCTGCTCGACGGCGCGCTCGCTTACGCCGCGCCCGCCGAACCGGCCGAGCCCGACGAGGGCTAGCCTGGACCCGTCTCAGCCGCGCTCCGACAGCGCTGGCTGGGCAAGGCGCGACGTCGCCAGGAAGACCAGGATCGCGATCACGGCCAGCGCCGCGCCGAGGCCGCAGATCGCGCTCCAGCCGTCGGCCGCGTAGAGCGTGCTCGACAGCGTCGAACCGACGATGCCGCCGAGGAACATCGACACGATGTAGGCCGTCGTGAGGCGGCTACGGGCCTCGGCGTGCAGGCCGTATATGGCTGCCTGGTTGCTGATGTGCGCGCCCTGGACGCCGAGGTCGAGCACGACGATGCCCGCGATCAGCGCGACCACGGAGGACCGGCCGAGCGCCAGCAGCGCCCAGCTGGCGAGCAGCACCAGCAGGAAGCCGCCGAGCGCGAGCCGGCCGTGGCCACGGTCGGTGAGCTTGCCGGCGACCGGTGCGATCAGCGCGCCGGCCGCGCCGGCGAGGCCGAACAGGCCGATCACGAGCTCGTCATAGCCGTACGGCGGTGCGCTGAGCAGGAACGCGATCGAGGTCCACAGCACGGAGAAGCCGCCGAAGCCGAGCGCGCCGAGGACCATGCGCTGGCGCAGCACCGGCTCACGCGCGATCAGCGTGATCACCGATCTCAGCGCTGCGCGATAGCGCACCGGATCGGTGTGTGGCATCTTCGGCAGCATCCGCCCGAGCGTCGCCGACAGGATCAGCATTGCGCCCGCAGCGAGCGCGAACACCAGCCGCCAGCCACCCAGCTGCGCCACCAGTCCGCTCAACGTCCGCGCCGAGAGGATGCCGACGAGCAGTCCGCTCATGACCGTGCCGACCACCTGCCCGCGCTCGTCCGGGCCGGCGAGCGTCGAGGCGAGCGGCACGACGATCTGCGCGACGACCGACAGCGCGCCGACGGCGATCAGCGCCGCAGCGAGCACGCCGAAGCTCGGTGACGCCGCGCACGCCGCTAGCGCCACCGCGGTGCCGAGCAGGATCGTGCTGATCAGTCGGCGGCGCTCCACGATGTCGCCGAGCGGGACCAGGAACACGAGGCCGGCGACGTATCCGACCTGCGCGCACGTCACGAGCAGCCCGGCGGTGCCGTCGGACACGCTGAGGGCGTGCGCGACGGTGCCCAGCAGCGGCTGGACGTAATAGAGGTTGGCGACGGTCGCGCCGCTGGCCACCGCGAGCAGCGCGACGAGGCCGCGGGGCATGCGCGCGGGCGTCGTGGCGCGCGGGGACGTCCCGCTCGTTGGGAGCGCGCAGTCGGTAGCGCTCGCGGGCGCCTGGAGATCGTGGGTCGACATGGCGTCCTGGTCGTGATAGCAGCGAGGGGCTCCAGCGATGTGGACATACGACGAGGCCGGCTGCGACACAGCGCACTCGCACGCCGCCGTGCGCGGCCCGATAATTGGACTATGGACGACCATCGGCCGGGAGTGTCCGATGTGCTGCAGGTGACCGCGGTGTCGGTCGCGCTGCTCGGCTACGTGTACGCGATCGGCTGGCTCGTCACGTGGGTGCGGCTCGACGCGGTGCGCCTGCCGATCGCCGCGTCGCTGCCGGCGATCGACGGGCAGGTCGTCTTCACGACCGGCGTGCGCGCGGTGCTCGTGATGGTGGTCGTGTTCGCCGTCATGTGCGCGTTCGCGTACGCCGTTCACCTCGGGCGCTGGGACAAGCACGCGGACGCGTGGAAAGCGATCGTCGACACCGATCGCATCAGCGCGAAGGAGGAGCGCGAGCGCGAGCGGCGCGAGGGCATCCGGCGAGCGCCGCGCACGCGCCGCAAGCCGACGCCGCAGGAAGGACTGGTGCGGGTGATCGCGGGCTTCAACGTCGGCGTGCTGTCCGTCGCGCTCGGCCTCGTCGCGGGCAGGTTCGCGAAGACGCTGATCGACCAGATTCACCCCGGCTACTGGTGGGCGCTGCTCGCGCCGTGGGCGGCGTTCTCGCTGATCGCCGCGCTGGCGCTGCGCGAGGTCAACCCGCTGCGCGGCGGGCGCTTCGCGCACGGGGTCCTGTGGCTGGGCGTGGTCGTCGTCGCGATGGTGGCCTCGGCGCCGATCGGGCTGCTCGTGCTCACGTGGATGGGCATCGGCACGTTCGGGCGCTGGTACGGCAAGCGCTCGCTGCCGGCTTCGACGTTCGAGTTCCTGCGCTCGCCGCTGCCGTGGGTGCTGTTGACGATCTACGCGCTGGTGGCGCTGTCCTACGCGGCGATGCCGCCGGTGAGCTTCTCGCAGACCGTCGTCGAAACGACGAGCGGCAAGCGACTCGGCGGCTACCTGGCGCGGGGCGGCGACGGCGCGTATCTGATCTCGTGCACGCCGCTCGCCAACGCCACCTCGCTCGACGATCGCGTCGAGTTCATTCCAGCGGCGACGATCAAGTCGCTGACCAGCACCGGCACGGAATTCACGCTCGACACCGGCGCGCGGCCGTCGCTGCCGACGCTCGCGCTGCGGGCGCTCGGGATCGACACGCACACCGCCGCGTGGATCAGGCCGGAACTGAAGGAAAGGCGCGAGCCGTGCGCCGGCGTGCCACCGCCGCGCCCGAGCAACGGCTACGAAGCGCCGCAGCTCGGCAGCGGGGTGTTCGCCGGGCCGGCGCCGCCCGGCGGTCGCGCCCGCGACGGCGAGCCGCCGATCGAACAGACCTCGCCCGAGATCGCCGAACTGGCCAAGCGCTTTCAGCCGACGCTGCTCGTGTCCGACACCGATCCCTTCTGGCCGGTGCCGGTCGGCGCGCTGCTGGAAGACGTCGGCAGCGACGGGCAGCCGACGTGCCTGCACAGCGACGGCGCGGCGCGCTGCACGCTCGAGCACCCGACGCTCACCGATCTGGCGCCGCAGACGAGCAGCCCCGACGACTACCTGGAATTCCCGGCCACGCCCGCGCTCGACCAGGACCCGACGGGGCAGCTCGAAGCGTTCGTGCGCGGACAGCGCGGCCGCAGCGCGCCAATCCCGACGCTGCAGGAACGACTCGAGGACCCCGGCGTGCTCGACCCGTGGCAGACCGCGCAGATCTACTTCTTCTACGCGGGGCGAGCCAACCCGGCGAACTGGCCGGCGCGCAACCACATGATCGGAACGGGCCTGGTGGGCCTGCAGTACTGGTTCTTCTACCAGTACAACTACTACCCCACGCTCGCCACGCCCGAGCTGATGAACGAAGCGCCGCTCGCCGGCGACGTCGCCAACACCGACCTGCACCAGGGCGACTGGGAGCACGTCACCGTGCTGGTCGACCCCAAGACCAGGCAGCCGCAGTGGATCTACATGGCCCACCACAGCAACGAGGGCGAATACTTCCCCTGGAGCAGCCCGCTGCTGAGCTTCGACGAAGGACACCCGGTCGTGCAGGCCGCCTACGGCGGGCACCCGAGCTATCCCGCCGGCTGCGGTGCGCGCCCGCGCTACGCGAATGGGCTCAAAGGGCTCGTCAGCGACTGGCTCGTGTGCGGACCCGGCAGGCTCGCGTTCCGCGCGCGCACGACGCCGCTCGTCGACATCGCGAAGACGCCGTGGGCCTGCTGGAAGGGCCACTTCGGCGTCGCCACGCCGAGCGAGGTCCAAGGGGCGACGCACAGCGAGAGCAGCGTCCAGCTCGCGATCAACGACTACTACGACGTCGCCGGCCCCGTCTCGCCGCTGTGGCAGGCGGAGAACGGGGCGCTGCCGGCCGGCGGCAACCAGACCGGATCGGGATTCTGCGCGAACGGCGCCAACCCCGCGGCGCCAGAGGAAGCGGCGATCCGCGCGAGAATCGCACGACCATGAAGGCTCGACAGCTGGGTGGCAGCGGCCCGACGGTCGCGGAGGTCGGGCTCGGATGCATGGGCATGTCCGGCGTGTACGGGCCGGCCGATCGCGCCGAGAGCATCGCCACGATCCACGACGCGCTCGCCGCCGGCGTCGACCTGCTCGACACGGGCGACTTCTACGGCATGGGCCACAACGAGCTGCTGATCGCCGAGGCGCTGCGCGGGCGCCCGCGCGCGGAGTACAAGCTGAGCGTCAAGTTCGGCGCGCAGCGCGGGCCCGACGGCGCGTGGCTCGGGTACGACGCCAGCCCGCCCGCGGTCAAGACCGCGCTCGCGCACTCGCTCACGCGGCTCGGCGTCGATTACGTCGACGTCTACCGCCCCGCGCGCCTCGATCCGGACGTGCCGATCGAGGAGACCGTCGGCGCGATCGCCGAGCTCGTGCAGGGCGGCTATGTGCGCCACATCGGGCTTTCGGAGGTCGGCCCCGAGACGATCGCGCGCGCCGCCGCCACGCATCCGATCTGCGACCTGCAGATCGAGTACTCGCTGATCTCACGCGGGATCGAGCACGGGATCCTGCCCGCGTGCCGCGAGCACGGCGTCGCGATCACCGCCTACGGCGTGCTCAGCCGCGGGCTCATCAGCGGCCACTTCGCCGCCGACCGCGAGCTCTCAGCCGGCGACTTCCGCGCCCACGCGCCGCGCTTCGCCGGTGACAATCTCGCGCACAACCTCGCGCTCGTGGACGCGCTGCGCGCGGTCGCCGACGCCAAGGATGCCACTGCCGCGCAGGTTGCGATCGCTTGGGTGCTCGGGCGTGGGGCGGATATCGTCGCGCTCGTCGGCTCACGCACGCGCGCGCAGCTGGACGAGGCGCTTGGGGCGACGCGGCTGCAGCTCGACGACGAGGACCTTGCCGCGCTCGAGCGCGCGATCCCGCCCGACGCCGCGGCGGGCGAGCGCTACCCGGAGCATGGGATGGCTACGTTGGACAGTGAGCGGGGGTAGCGCGCCACTGCCCGGGTGGGTCGAGATCGGACTAGCTGCCCAGCGGCCAAGGATTCTGCGCCGGGCGACGCGGCTCCGTCCGCCAGTCGGCGTAAGCCTCGGCCGGCTCATCGGTCGCGATCTTGACGGACGCGTCGTACTTCGCCGCCACCTCGTTGACCGGGTAGTGCGGCTCGTCCTTGCGCCTTGAGCCGATCATCAGCACGGCGCACGGGCCGTCTCCCGCTCCCACGAAAACGTGCTCGACTCCGGCCGGGCAGTGCAGGAAGTCCCACTGGCGTAGGGGACGCTCCTCGCCTTCGATGATCGCGATGCACTCGCCGTGCAGCACCAGGAAGTCCTCCTGCACCGGCTCTGAGTGGTAGCGGCAGTTTGGCTGTCCCGGCTGCATGATCTGGATGTTGACGCCGGTGTCGGGCCAGGGCGAGTCGTCGTCCTCGAAGTCGATGATCGTCGCCCGGCGCGAGTGGCTCATGGCTGGTGCGTCGGCCACGTTCATGATGAACAGTTCATCCATGCGCCCAACCATAGCCTAGTCCCAGGCAGCTGCAATCCTTCTCGAGTGCTGTTCAACGGTCGTGAGCTAAAAGCTGTTTCGCGCAGTTCAGGAGGCACCGCACGACTGAACACCAAGGTGGTCAAGATCATCCGCGTACGGGGCCGCGTTAAGAAGTCCGCGGTGGCGATCACTATCGGGCGCAGTGCGTTCCCGGCTCTCCGGGTCATCGTGGATTTTGCGACTCACCACTGAAGGTCGGCGACTGCTGAAACTTGGAGACACCTTGGACTCAGCGGCGACGCGAGCGTCGCGTATCTCACCGCAGGCACGACGTAGGCACTCGACCATACGGTAGGGCCCATCTGGCGGCGATCTCGTGCGCCGACTCGACTACCGATAGCCCTCGACGGCGTACGGGTTGAGGAACTGCCGTCGCCAGAACAGCGCGCGATCGACCTCCGTCAGCGCGGCCCGTTCGCACACCTCGGCCCAGTGGCTTTCGATCACGTCGATCTGGTGATCGACGATCTCGCGTGCGTCCGGCTCTGAGAGCAGGTACGTCGACGCACGGGCGACGCAACCGGCGACTTGGCTCATCCTGTAGCCATCCTCGCCGATCGTCATCACCTGAGCGGTCTCGCCTCCCGCGCGTGGTTGCGGGCAGATGTCGTACGCGGGCGTGAGCGTGAGCTCGGCGCCGTCCCAGAACGCGGCGTGGTTGCGGGCGTGGTCGTCGTTGTTGCCAGTGAGTATGTTGAACGTGATGCGCGCAAACAGCTCGCGCAGCGTGGGGACCGGGTCGGTGAAGCGAGAGCGGATCAGCTGCGCGAGCTCGGCGTAGCTCGCGTACCTCGCGGCCACCTCGTCGAGCCCGAGGATCGTCAGCGCCGAGACCATCGCCCGGCGGCTGCCGCTCAGCGACCGGTCGAAGCGATCGATCAGCAGCACGTCCTTGCCGAGCGCGTGCGCAAGATGGACGGTTGCCACGTTCAGGCCCGCCAGACGCGCAAGCGCCATCGCGACGAACTCGCCCTTGACGACCGGGTAGGTGTCAGTGGTCGAGCTGAACTTCGCGATCAGCCGGCGTGCTCCGTCACTCAACAGCGCCTTTGGCCGCGCGCCCCCCACCGAGGTGCCGTGCAGCAGCGCCTGGTCGAGCGCGGGGGAGAGCGGGATGCCCCGCTCGACACGCTCGGCGGACTCGGCGAGCTCCGCGAGCGTCGCGTTCGCTGTCTCGCGCGCGACGTACTCCGACGCCGACGTCTGAAAGTCGAGAGCTCCGATTCGGTCCGAGCCGGACTCCAGGAGGTAGATCAAGATGTTCAGCTCGGTCGTGTCGAGTGCGTCTCGGCCGACCATCCGATTGAGGATCACTCGCCGGCCCCACGCATCCGGCGCGGCGTCGGCGATGCAGCCGGTGATCTCGCCGACCAGGGGTGAGATCGGGCCGCGCTGCAGCGGCAGCTCTGGCAGGTATAGAGCGATCCGGTCCTCGCGTTCGAGATAGCTGCGCCCGTAAGTGAACGTGACGAGCTCGCCGGCGGCGTCCAGGCGGCCGGCGACGACCGGCTCGGTGGCTCCCGGCAGCCATATCCACACGAACGCCTGCTGTGGCTCAGAAGTCATCGTCCACCTCGGCCGGCTTGCGCACGAGCTTTGGCAGCACTGCGAGACGGTCATCGATGCGGCCGCGCTCGAGTAAGCGACGAGCGCTGTTCTCGTGGAAGAGGGGCACACCGACAACGGTTGCCGCCTCGAAGGCGACGCCCAGCGCGACCGTCAGATCGCCGCGCTCGACCTTGCGCATCGTCACCTGCGTTACGCCGACCCGTTCGGCGAGCTCTTGCAGCGTCCAGCGGCGCTCACGGCGGGCCAGTCGGACACGGGCGCCGAGAAGCCGCGCCGCTTCGACGGTCACGGGCGAGTATGTGCGCACCCTCTTCATTGGATAGCAATTATACTATCTATATAGGTCTTTCTCCTACATTTACTTTTCCTTTCTTATCCGCGACTGTGCCGCCGCGACAAGCTCAACACCAGCACGACCACCCCCACCCCCAACAGCACCCGCCCGAGCAGCGAGCTGATCGACGTCCAAGCGCTCCCGGCGAGCATCCCCGCGAGCACGAACGCGACCGCCCACAGCGCGCAGCCGAGCGTCGTCAACACCGCGAACGTGACGAGCGGCACGCGCCGCGCGCCCGCGGGCAGCGACACGAACGTGCGCGCGAGCGGCAGCAGCCGCGCGACGAACACCGCGCGCGTGCCGTGGCGCTCGAACAGCCCTTCCCAGCGCGCGAGCACGACGCCCGCGCCGGGCACGCCGACGAGCAGGCGGCTGGCGCCGAGCGCGTACGCGAGCAGCGACCCGAGCAGGTTGCCCGCGGTGGCGGCGAGCACCGCCAGCGGGAAGCTCATCCAGCCCTGGTTGACGGCCACTCCGGCGAACAGCAGCGTGACCTCGCTGGGCACCGGGATGCACGCGCTCTCGGGCACCATCAGCAGGAACACGCCCAGCGCGCCGTAGCGCTCGATCAGTGCGGTCATCGAGCGGTGATACCCGTGATCGCGCGCAAGTATGTGCCGACACGAGCGCCCCCGCCAGCTACAGCTCCAGCACGGTCTCCTCGGCGGCGACGCTGACGCTGGGCGCGTCCCCCGCCAGGCGCTGCGCGAGGCCGTCGAGCTCGTCGTCGGTGCGCGTGTAGCGGTGGTGGAACAGCATCACCTGCCGCGCGCCGGCGAGGCGTCCCAGCTCGACGCCGTAGTCGGCGACGGCGTGCCCGAAGTCGGCCTCGGCGGCTAGCTCCTCGGGGAACAGCTGCGCGTCGTGCACGAGCACGTCGGCGTCGTGCGCGAGCGCGAGCGCCGCCGGGTGATACTCGCCGAAGCCGTGCTCGCCGGGGCCGAACGCGGTGGGGCAGTGGTCGGGCATGTACGTGACCGTTGAGTGCGTGTCGCTGATGCGGTAGCCGAACGTGCGCCCGCCCTTGTGCGGGATCTCGCGCGCGAGCACTGTGAAGCCCTCGATCTGGTGCTCGCCGGGCGCGACGGACGCGAACGTCCAGCGCCCGCGCAGCTGGGTGGGCTTGATCGGGAAGTACGGCGGCCGCATCACGCCGGCGAGCACGCCGGCGGCATCGATGCCGCTCTCCTGCTCGGGCAGCAGCAGGGTCGGCGTCGCGTCGGGGCGGTCGGCGGCGACGAAGAACGGCAGCCCGAGCGTGTGATCCCAGTGCAGGTGGCTGAGCAGGATCGTGCCGGTGAACGGCGCGCCCGCGAGCATGCCGGTGACCTTGCGCAGCCCGGCGCCGGCGTCGAGCACGAGCGTCGGCGCGTCGGCGCCGTCGGGGGTGAGCGCCAGACACGAGGTGTGCCCGCCGTAGCGCACGAAGTCCCTGCCAGGCGCTGGGGTGGAGCCCCGCACGCCACAAAAGCAAATCCGCAAGCGCGCGATTATCGCGCATACGCATGCTTTGCGCCGCGTGCGTCGTAGGATGAGCTCGCGATGAGAGCTGCGGTCCTGCACGAGTACGGCGTCCCGAGCGCGGATGAGTTCGAGGAGCCCTCGGCGGTGTCCGGGCAGGCCGTCGTGGAGGTGCTGGCCGCCGGCCTGAACCCGGTCGACGTGGCGATCTGCGCGGGGCGCTTCTATGCGGGCAAGCCGCCGCTGCCGTGTGTGGCGGGGCGCGAGGGCGTGGGGACGCTCGCGGGCGAGCGCGTGTACTTCGACGGCCCGATCGCGCCGTTCGGGTCGATGGCCGAGCGCGCGCTGATCGATCCAGTCCACACGTATCCGGTGCCCGACGGAGTGCCCGACGGCGTGGCGGTGGCGCTGGGGATCTCGGGCCTGGCGGCGTGGCTGGGGCTGACGTGGCGCGCGCAGCTGCAGCCTGGCGAGCACGTGCTGGTGCTGGCGGCGAGCGGCGTGCTGGGGCAGATCGCGGTGCAGGCGGCGAAGCTCTTGGGCGCCGCGCGTGTAGTCGCGGCGGCGCGCTCGCCTGAGGGCCTGCGGCGCTGCCTTGAGCTCGGCGCGGACGCCGCTGTGCGCCTCGATGAGCCGGAGGACCTGTCGGCGGCGCTCGCGCAGGCGGGCGACGGTCGCATCGACGTCGTGATCGACCCGCTGTGGGGAGCGCCGCTGGTGGCGGCGCTGGGCGCGGCGAGCTTCGGCGCGCGCATCGTGCAGATCGGCGCCGGCGCGGGCGCGGAGGCGACGATCCCGTCGGCGGCGATCCGCGGCAAGATGCTCGTGCTGATGGGCCACACGAACTTCGCGGCGCCGCCGGAGGTCAAGCGCGAGGCTTACGAACGCATGGCAGAGGTGGCCGCGCGCGGCGAGATCAAGGTGGAGGTCGACCCGCTCGGCCTCGAGCAGGTGGGCGAGGCGTGGCAGCGCCTGGCGGCCGGCTCACACCGCAAGATCGTGCTCGTGCCATAGGGCCGCGAGCCGCGCGCTACCTGCGCTTGGCCTGGTGCTCGAGCACCTTGCCGAAGGCGTCCTCGAGCTGGGCGGTCATGCGCTGCTTGAACAGCGCGAGCAGCGCCTCGGAGGCGAGCGGGCGCAGCGAGCCGACGCCGGCGATCAGCTCGTCCCAGCCCTCGTCGGGCTGGCCGGCCTGGTCGAACGGCTCCCACAGCTCGCGCAGGAACAGCCTGGTGAACGCGCGCGAGATCGACTCGCAGTCGTGGCTGACCTTCTCGACGAGCACCAGCGCCGCGTGCAGCGGGATGCCGAGCGCGACGACCTGCTCGGCGGCGGCGAGCAGCGCCGGGCTGGGAACTTCGAAGCGCCCGTCGCCGAGCGGCACGAGCAGCTTCAGCCGGCGCACGCGCTCGGCGTCCTTGGGGTCGACGTCGCCGAACCGCGCGGCCAGCTCCTCGGCGGTGATGATCTCCGGCGACTCGGCCTCGAACGGGGTGGTGACCGCGCGGCGCAGCCCGAGCAGGCGCTCGGCGAGCCCGTGCGAGCCGCTCAGCAGCCGCTCGATCGCGGCGAGGTTGAAGCCGTCGGCCTGCAGGTCGAGGATCAGTCGCAGCCGCGCGACGTGCTCGGCGCTGTAGTAGCCGACGCGCGCTCTGACCTCCGGCGGCGGCAGCAGGCCACGCGTGTGGTGGTTGCGGATGTTGCGCACCGACATGCCCACCTCGGCGGCGAGCTGCTCGACCGTCAGGTCGTAGGCGGATCCGTTGGTCTCGGCGGGTGGAGCGGTCTCGGCTCTCGCGCCGGAGCGCGTGTGTGCCGCCGCCTTCGTACGCGAGGCCCGTTTGGGCCGTGCTGTCGGTCTCGTGTCTGCCATCGCGATCTCAGCGTATCACCGGAGGAAGACCAGGGTACCTATATCTATGTTCCCTCGTTTGAGGTAGCATGATCTCGCGTCGGCCGCCTCCACGGTGCACAGCGCGATCCTCCTCAGCTGCAGCCGGTGATGCCGCCGTCGAGCGGGATCACGGTACCGGTCATGTACGCGCCGGCGCGCGAGGCGAGGAACAGCGTCAGGCCGGCGACGTCGTCCGCGCGCCCGATGCGCCCGAGCGGCACGCCGCTTTCGATCGCTTCGCGGGTCTCGGGGTCATCGAGCGCGTAGGACATCATCTTGCTCTGAAACGGCCCGGGCGCGATCGCGTTGACGGTGATGTGCTCGGCGGCCAGGCGCTTGGCGAGATGGCGGGTGAGCATGTGCACGGCGGCCTTGCTCGCGCTGTAGCTGTAGTTCTCGACCAGCGGCGGCTGCAGGCCGTTGATCGAGCCGATGTTGATCACGCGCGCGGGATCCTCGGCGCTGGCGGCGGCGCGCAGCTCTGCCAGCAGCGCCACGGTGAGGTGAAAGACGCCCTCGACGTTCGTGCCGAGCACCTTCTGCCAGCCGAGCGCAGGGAACTCCTCGATCGGCGCGCCCCATGCGGCGCCGGCGTTGTTGACGAGGATGTCGAGCGACGGGAACCGCGCTCGCGTCGCGGCGGCGAGCGCCTGCGCGCCCTCCTGTGTCGATATGTCCGCGGGGATCGCGTGGCACTCACCCAGCGCGCCGAGCTCCTCGGCGGCGGCTTGCACGTCGGCGCTCTTGCGCGAGGAGACGATCACGCGCGCGCCGGCCTGCACGAAGCCGCGGGCGATCATCAGGCCGATGCCGCGCGAGCCGCCTGTCACGAGCGCGGTCTTGCCGGAGACGTCGAACAGGTCGCTCATGTCGCTAATCGGCGAAGCTCGCGGGGCGCTTCTCAAGGAACGCGCCGACCGCCTCGGGGAGGCCGTTGCTGAACGTGGCCATGATCTGCTGGCGGTCCTCGTACTCGACCGCCGCGCGCTCGGATGGGATCTCCAGGGCGCTCCACATCCCCCGCTTGGTGAGGCGCACGCCCCACGGCGCGAGCGCAGCGATCTGCTCGGCGGCCGCCACCGCGCGCTCGAGCAGCTGCTCCTCGGCGACGACGTCGGCAACCAGACCGATCCGCAGCGCCTCCTCGGCGTCGAACCTGCGCCCGGTGAGCATCAGCTCGTGCGAGCGCGCGGCTCCGATCAGGCGCGGCAGCAGCCAGCTCGTGCCCATGTCGCAGTTGGACACGCCGATGTTGATGAACGCGGCACGGAACACGGCCTTGGTGCTGGCGTAGCGGATGTCGCAGCCGAGGCTCAGCGCAAAGCCGAGGCCCGCCGCAGGGCCATTGACGGCGGCGATCACCGGTTGCGGCAACTCTCGCAGCCCAAGCACGAGCTTCGACATGTGCTCCTGATTGATGAGACGGTCGCGCGGCAGGTCGCTTTCGTCGTTGCCCGGCGCCGCTCCGTAGCCGTGCAGATCCACGCCCGCGCAGAAGCCGCGGCCGGCGCCGGTCAGGATGACCGCTCGGCACGCGCGCTCAGCGGCGATCCGGCGCAGCTCCACGTGCAGCGCCTCGCACAGCTCGGCAGTCATCGCGTTCAGCTGGTCGGGTCGATTGAGCGCGAGCTGCGCGACGTGGGGCGCGGGTTCCTCGACGAGCACCAACGGGGTCATTGCCGCGGGATCCTATTGTCCTTCGCATGCGCGCGCGAGAGCCGGCTGCGCTGGCAGGTGTGCGGGATGGGTGGGCAGTGAGCCGATCATAGGTGTGTGTGTGAGACTGGCGCGCGTGTCGTCGAGTCATCTGCATGTGGCCGTGGTGGGCCACGTCGAGTGGGTGCAGTTCGCCCGTGTCGAGCACGTGCCATGCGCCGGCGAGGTGGTGCACGCGAGCGACCCGTTCGAGGAGCCGGCCGGCGGCGGCGCAGTCGCGGCGGTGCAGCTGGCGCGCCTCGCCGGCTCCGCGACGCTCGTCACGGAGCTCGGTGACGACGATTACGGCCAGCGCTCGGTGGCGCGTCTGAGCGAGCTCGGCGTCGACGTGCGCGCGTCGCTCGTCGCGGCACCGAGCCGGCGGGCGGTGACGCTGGTGGACGATCAGGGCGAGCGCACGATCACCACCTTCGGGCCGCGTCTGGAACCGCGCGGCCAGGATGCGCAGGACCGCTGGGGCACGCTGGAGGGGATCGACGCCACGTACTTCACCGCCGGCGATCTGGCGGAGCTGCGGATCGCGCGTTCACTCTCGCGCGTGCTGGTCGCGAGCCCGCGCGCCCGCCAGGCGCTCGGTCACGGCGTTGCGCTCGACGCACTGGTGCTGAGCGGCGATGACGAGATCGAGCTGCGCGCGGCATCCCACGCGCTCGAGGAGGCGGAGCTGGTGGTGTGGACGGAGGGTGAGCGCGGCGGGCGCTACCGGCATCGCGATGGCGAGACCGGCAGGTGGGCCGCCGTCGCGCCGCCCGGCGAGCGCGCTGACTCCTACGGCTGCGGCGACTCGTTCGCCGCGGGGCTCACCTACGGCCTGGGCGCCGGCCTCGCATTGCCAGACGCCCTCGCGCTCGCCGCGCGCTGCGGCGCGGTGTGCCTGACCGGGCGCGGGCCGTATGAGCGGCAGCTGAGTGGGCGCGAGCTCTAGAAGGTGTTCGGCAGCGAAGATCCGGCGAAGAAGAAGAACCAGATCAGCAGCGAGATGACCGCGAGGTAGACGCTCGTCATCACGATTCGCTCGAGCAGCGTGATGCCCACGCGCGCGCTGATGTGGCCCTCCGCCTCGCCGCGCATGCTGCGCAGCCACGGCATGCGCCGTTCGGTCTGCGGGCGCCCGACGAGCTCGTCGTAGGTGTTGTTGAGCCAGGCCAGCGCCAGCGCCATCACGAACACAAGCACCGCCAGCACGAGCACCACGACGAACACCGCTCGCATGCTCAGGACGGCGTCGTCGGAGCTGTGAGAGCCGATCCACAGCGCGAGCAGCGGCGCGCCGGTCCACAGGTTGATCGACAGGAACGCGCTCGCGGCCGCCATCGCCAGCCGCTTCAGTGTCACGAACCGTGGCGGCTGGTACGGCCCCGGTTGGCGCCGATAGCCTCGCGGCTCGGTGTACCTGCCTTGGATGTCGCCGGCGAACATGTTGAACCCCCACGCCTCTGCACGCACGATAGCGCGCGGCATGAACGCCGGATGGGCATATGATCCCGCGGCGCCATGGACTTCGAGCAGATCAACACCGAGCTGGCCGACGGCGTGCTCACGATCACGCTGAATCGTCCCGAGCGGCTCAATGCCTGGACCGCGCAGATGGGGCTGGAGCTGCGAACGGCGTTCGATCAGGCCGACGCCGACGACGAGGTGCGGGCGGTGATCGTGACGGGCGCGGGCCGCGGCTTCTGCGCCGGCGCGGACCTGGCGAGCGGGGGCGACACGTTCGACGCTCGCAAGCGTGAGGCCGTTGCAGGCGCCAGGCGCGACAACGGCGGCGAACTGACGCTGCGGATCTTCGAATGCAAGAAGCCCGTGATCGCGGCGATCAACGGGCCGGCGGTGGGCGTAGGCGCGACGATGACGCTGCCGATGGACATCCGCCTGGCGGCTGAGGACGCGCGCATCGGCTTCGTGTTCGCACGCCGCGGCATCATCCCCGAGGCCTGCTCGAGCTGGTTCCTGCCGCGCGTCGTGGGCATCAGCCAAGCGATGGAGTGGGTCGCCACCGGCCGCGTGTTCTCGGCGCAGGAGGCGCTCGAGGGCGGGCTCGTGCGCAGCCTGCACCCGAAAGGCGAGCTGCTCGACGCCGCCCGCGCGCTCGGACGCGAGATCGCCGAGAACACAGCGCCCGTGTCCGTCGCGCTCGCCCGGCAGCTGATGTGGAGGATGCTCGGCGCCGAGCACCCGATGCTCGCCCACCGCGCCGACTCGCGCGGCATGGTCGCCCGCGGGCAGTCCGCCGACGCCGTCGAGGGCATCACCGCGTTCCTGGAGAAGCGCCCCGCGCGCTTCCCCGATCGCGTCAGCGATGGGTTGCCCGACGTGATGCCGGGGTGGAGCGCGCCGGGGTTCGAGTAGGTGCTTTCCGGTTAGCACCGCTTATCGGCGCTCGGTGTGTCCGAGCTTTTTGCGCTCCTTCGCGGACCCGCCTTCCTGCGTAGGACGTTGACGGGCATGTGGTAGTCGGGTCCCCACCTGTAGACGCCCCATCCCGTCGCGACGATAATTGCGGCGGTCGGCGCTAGTGCAGCATCCATGCGGGTGAGCGAGGGTTGGAGAGCTATTTCGGTGAGAAGGCCGCCAATAATGACGGCTGCGCCCAAGACCCCCGTATAGAGCGCGGCTGCACCGGATCCGCCGCGCAGACGCCACTCTCGGACGAACGGCTCGAAGTGGACGAGCCACGCGTAAACGCACAAGAACATGCCAGCACCCTCCAAGAGGGCGTCGGATTCCGGACCGAGCTGCTTGTGTAGTGCGTCTAGGAGTGTCACTGCGGCATAGCCTGCCATTACAAGCGAGAAGAACGTCAAAGCGCGTTCGGACCAGACTCGGGCAGGGTCGGAGTCCTCGGTTAGCTTCTCCATCCATCCAAGTCGTGGACGGGTGAGGGCCAAAGTAAGCAGGGTGCCGCCTACGATCGCGACGATGACCTCACGGCCGTTGACGCTGGTGGCAGCTGTCCGCACCGTAGCCAGCATCTTGGCTGATTCGGCATGTTGAACTCGTAACTTTAGCCAGGCAGCTCCTGCACCAACGACAGCACCGGCGCGAACAGGTCTCCGCGCTCGGCCACGCGCTCGAGCACCTGTCCGGCTTCGAATGCGAGGCTGGCGGGATCGCCGGAGTCGCGCCCCGCGCGAACCTCGTCCCAGTCCAGCGGCGTCGAGACGGTCGGGCGCTCGGTCGCGCGCAGGGAGTAAACGCACACGGTCGTCTTCTTGGCGTCGTTCTGACTCCAGTCGATCAGCACCTTGCCCGTGCGGCGCGACTTGGTCATGCGCGAGACCACCGTGTCGGGCGCGGCGCTCTCGAGCAGCTCAGCCACGGCCTTCGCGAATGGCTTCGTGCGCTCGTACGTGACATCCGGAGAGTTCAGCGGCACGTACACCTGCAGTCCCTTCGAGCCTGAGGTCTTGGCGAAGCTCTCAAGGCCCAGGTGCTCGAACATCCCCTGCAGCTGCAGGCCCACGTGGCAGCACTCCACGATCGTCGCTGGCGCGCCCGGGTCGAGGTCGAACACGAGCGCCGTCGGGCGCTCGATCGCCTCGGCGCGCGCCAGCGGCACGTGCAGCTCGATCGCCGCCAGGTTCGCGAGCCACACCAGCGTCGGCAGATCGTTTGCCTGCGTGTAGTCGATCGGCTTGCTCGCGCTCGTTACGGTCGCCGTGCGCACCCACTCCGGGCGATGCGCCGGCGCCTGCTTCTGGAAGAACGACTTCGCCCGCACGCCGTCCGGCCAGCGGGTGACCGTCAGCGGACGGTCCGCCAGATGACACAGCAGCACCGGTGCGATCGCCGCGTAGTACGCGATCACGTCGCCCTTCGTAAAGCCCGTCTGCGGATACAGGACCTTGTCGAGGTTCGACAGCTTCAGCTTGCGGCCCTCGACCGTCGTCTCCGCCGACCCGGCGCCGCGCTGCTTGTCCACGACCGCGTCCTCGCGCACGACCTGCCGGGCTGGCTTGTCCTCGCGCAGGCCCTTGTAGATGGGCGCGCGCAGGTTGCCGCCGGCGGTCCAGTTCGCGAACTCGACCTCAACCACGAGCTGGGGTTCGCAGAACAGCGCGCCCCGGGGTGGCTGCTGTCCGCTGGTGAACGGCGACGTCGGGCGCGTCAGTGGTGCGAGCAGGTCGGAGAGGCGCTGGAGCTCGCTGTCACTCAGCCCGCTTCCGACGCGGCCGACGTAGCGCAGCTGTCCATCACCCTCGTACACGCCGAGCAGCAGCGCGCCGATGCTCCGGCTGCGCTTGCCCTTGCCCGGCATCCAGCCACCGACCACGAACTCCTGGCGACCCACACGCTTGACCTTCACCCAGTCGCGCGTGCGCACTCCCGGCTGGTACACGGAGTCCAGGCGCTTGGCGACCACGCCCTCCAGGCCCTGCTCCGCCGCAGCCGCCAGCAGCACCTTGCCTTCTGCGACCACGTGATCCGGCGTCTGCCAGCTCTCGCCGTTCAAGGCCAGCTCGGCCAGCCGGCGGCGGCGCTCGCTGTAGGGCTCGCGCATCAGTGAGTGGCCGTCCAGCCACAGCAGGTCGAAGATCACGTACGTAACCGGCGTGCCCTGCGCCAGCTTGCGCGCCCGCGCCCGGCTCGCGATGTGCATACGTTGCTGCAGCGCCTCGAAGCTCGGGCGCCCGTCCGCACCGAACGCCACAATCTCGCCGTCGAGCACCGCGCTGTGCGATCCCAGCGCCGCGCCCAGGCCGAACAGCTCCGGGTAGGCGTCGGTGATGTCTTTGAGATTGCGGCTCTCCACGTGCAGCTCGCCCGGCTGCGAGTACGCGATCGCGCGCACGCCGTCCCACTTGACCTCGTATGCCCAGGCGTCGTCCTCCGCGGGCAGCGGGCCGGCGCGCGCGAGCATCGGCGCGATCCGCGCCGGCAGCGGCTCGCGGTCGGGATCCGCCGGTGGGTCGATGCGGTGGATCAGCCAGTTCTTCGGCGGCTCGCCCTTGTCGATCGGGAACAGCGCATAGCGCGCATCCACGCGCTCGCCGTGCAGCGCCACCTCGACCTTGCGCGGCTCCCACTTCAGGCACTCATACGTGCCGCGATCCCAGATCGTCACCGAGCCCGCGCCGTACTGGCCCTTCGGGATCTCCGCCTCGAACTCCAGGTACTCGAGCGGATGGTCCTCCACCGCCACCGCCAGATGGTTTTCGCCCGGCGCCTCTGGCAGGCCCTTCGGCACCGCCCACGACGCCAGCGTGCCGTCTCGCTCCAGGCGCAGATCCCAGTGCAGCCGCGTCGCGTGGTGCTCGTGGATCACGAACCGCGGCGCGCCGGCGGGCTGCGGCGTCTTGCCGGCGGGCTGCGGCGGAGCGCCGGCGGGCTGCGGCGGAGCGCCGGCGGGCTCCGGCGTCGCTGTGAAGTCGCGTTTGGCGACATAGCGCTTCAGAGGGGCGGGCTGGCCAGTGTCTTCCTGCGACTTCCGTATAGCCATCGTTATACGGTCGTCGCGAGAACAAACAACGAGCGCGGTGTGGTCATCCGGGCGAACGCGGTCATCCGGGGCGAACGCGCCGCGCGGGCCGGGCTCCCCACCTAGCGCTTGGCGGTTGGCTTCTTTGCGGCGGGTTTCTTCGCCGCGACTTTCGCAGCAGCAGCAGCAGCAGCAGCCTTCGTCGTCGCCGGCTTCTTGGCGGCTTTGCGCGGTTTGGCACCGCTGCCCGCGCCTTCGCGGGCGCGCACCGCGTCGAGGCTCGCCTTCAGCGCGCTCATCAGGTCGGGCGCCGGCGCCGCCACCTCCTCGGGCGCCGGCTGCACGGCGATCGCCTTGCCCTGCGCCTTGCGCTCGATCAGCTCGAGCACCTGCTCGCGGTGCGTGTCACGGAAAGCCTGCGGATCGAAGTCGCCGGCGAGCGAGTCGACGAGCTGCTTGGCGATGTCCAGCTCGCGCTTGGTCGTCTTCACCTCCGCCGCCTCTGCCACCTCATCGAGGCGATCGGGCGACAGCACTTCGTCGGCGAACAGCATCGTCGCCATCCCCAGCACGTCGCCCATCGGGCGCACCGCCACCAGCTGCTCCTTCGAGCGGATCACCACGCGTGCGATCGCCACCTTGCCGGTCTCGCGCATCGCTTCCAGCAGCAGCCGGTAGGGCTTCACACCGCCCGGGCCCGGCGCCAGGTAATAGGGATGGTCGTAGTAGACCGGGTCGATCTGTGAGAGATCTACGAACTCCTCGATCTCGATTGTTTTCGTCTTTTGCGGCTCGAGCGCCTCCAGCTCGCCGGGCTCGATCACGACGTAGCGGTCCGGCGCCAGCTCGTAGCCCTTGACGATCTCCGCGTACGGGACCTCCTCGCCGGTCGACGGGTCAACCCGCTTCTGCGCCACGCGCACGCCGGTCTTGCCCGAGAGCTGGTGGAAGCGCACCGTCTTGCGGTCCACGGCGCTGTACAGCTTCACCGGGACCGTCACCATCCCGAAGCCGATCGTGCCGGTCCACATCGCGCGGGGCATACGTGAGTAGTACCAGCTCACGGCGCTCGTAAACAGCCCTGCAAAACCAGTGGCGCTCTCAGTCTGCGGGTGCCCCTTGCGCGTGCTCCGCGTCCCGGCCGGCGAGGCCCGCCGTGCGCGTGGCCCACCAGCCCAGCGGCACGATCGCGTACGCGAGCTCGCGCGAGCGGTAGTCGAGCTCGGTCGCGAGGTTGATCACCGCCAGGATCTGATCGTGCAGCCACTCGTCGTCGCCGAACTCCTCGGCGTGCTCGCTGGCGACGTTGCTGCGCACGAGCACGCGGTCGCGCGTGCTCTGCCCCTCCGGCGGCTCGTTGTGCGTGAGCACGCTGCTCAGCCACTCGAGCCTGCTCGCCAGCTCGACGTGGCGGTTCAGCACCGCCGCGTACGGGCTCGCGTTGACCATCACCGAAGCCCATCGCGCGATCACCTGCGAGGCATAGTCGGCCTGGGTGACGGTCACGCGCTGCAGCACCGCGCGACGTTGCTCGTCGGCCAGCAGCTCGCGGATCGCCTGCGACACGCGCTCGCTGTCGCGCGCGAGCGCCGCGCCTTCCAGCAGCGGCTCGACCGCACCGCTGTGCACCTCACCCAGCCGCAGCACCTCGACCAGCCCGCTCCACGTTGCGCGCGCGCTCTGCGTCAGCGCGAACAGCACGCTCTGCGCCAGCAGGTTCCAGCGGCGTCGATCGCGCCGTTCGACGAACTCGTTGACCACCGCCAGCGTGATCGCCACCACCAGCACATTCGCTACCAGCGACGTCAGCAGCGAATGGCGCTCCCAGAAGGAGCCAACCAGGAAATCCGAGCCGGCCGCCGCCACGATCAGCGCGAGCCCGACGCACGTCGCCAGCACGAGACGGCGCTGTTGAGTCATCGGCCCAGGTTAGGCGGGATCTCCGCGTCGGAGGCGATCCGCGCGGCCGCGGCGTGCACCTCCTCGGGCAGCGCCGACAGGCGCGCCGAGTAGATAGACGGCGCTCCGAGGACGCGCGCGAGCACAGTCGCCTCCACAACCGCGATCAGGATCGGCACCATCAGCGCGTCCGCGTGGTGGGTGAGCTCGAGCAGCAGCACCACCGCCGCCAGCGGCCCCTGCATCGACGCGCCGAGCACCGCCGCGCCGCCGATGATCGCGTAGCCGCCCAGCGGCGCGCCCGGCCAGATCTGCGCCCAGCCCTCGCCCAGCAGGCCACCCAGTAGCACGCCATACGCGAGCGTCGGCGTGAACAGCCCGCCCGGCGCACCGCTGCCCAGGCACGCCGCCGTCACCAACGGCTTCAGCACCAGCAGCACCGCCAGCAGCGCCACGCTCAGCTGCGCCACCAGCGCCAGCTGCACGACCGGTTTGCCGTTGCCAAGCAGCTGCGGGTAGGCGATCGCGAGGGCGCCCAGCGCCGTGAACACGACGATCGGCGCCGCCAGCCTCTGCCACGCGGACGGTCGCAGCGAGTGCGCCAGCGCGATCAGGCGGATCCAGCCGATCGCCGCCAGCCCCGCGATCGGCCCCACGATCACAGCCCACACGATCTGCGAGCCGCTCACCGGATAGCTCGGGATCGTGTACGTCGGGGCGGTGGGCAGCGCGACCCACGCGACCGCCGTGGCGATCAGCGACGTCGCGAGCGCCGGCAGCACCAGCGGCAGCGTCAGCGTCCCCAGCAGCACCTCGAGCGCAAACAGCGCACCGCCCAGCGGCACGTTGTACACCGCCGCCATGCCCGCGCCCGCGCCGCACGCCACCAGCAGGCGCCGCTGCCAGTGCGGCAGTCGCGCCCACTCGCTCACCGTGCTCGCCACCGCCGCGCCGAACTGCTGGGGCGCAGCCTCGCGGCCGAGCGACGCGCCCAGCGCGACGATCACGATCGAGTGCACTCCGCGCGCGATGCTCGCCCAGAACGGCACCCGCGCGCCGCGCAGCCACAGCGACTCCGACACCTCGCCCGGGCTGTGGCCCGACAGCGCCAGCGCGCCCGCCCCCGCCACGACGCCGCCGATCAGCAGCACCAGCACCCGCCTGGTCGAGGAGGTGCGCTTGACCGCGTCCAGGAAGTCGCCCGAGTGATAGGACCACGCCAGGTGCTGAACCGCGCGCAGCAGCTCGATCAGCGCCGCGCCGCCCAGGCCCGCGCCGAGGCCGATCAGCACCACGAGCGCCCAGAACCGTATGCCGTACGAGGCCACGATCCCGCGGCCGGGCACGTTCGGTTGAGGCGTCGGTCGGATCACTCCACGCAGCAGTCTGACGGTGGCTGCAGTTGGCACGGCGCGCCCGCTCCCAAACTGGCCAGCCAGCCAGTATGATGCGGCGGACCATCCGGTGGGCAAATCTTGGAGGATCGAAAATGGCGACGGTCGGGCGCGACATCGAGTCGGTGGAACTCACGGAGGAAGAGCTGTGGACGGACGGACCGCCATACGAGCTGTTCAAGGAGATGCGCAGCAAGTGCCCGATCCACTGGACCGAGAGCTTCGAGCTGTTCCCTGAGGAGGCAGGCTTCTGGTCGGTCACGACCGCCGACGACGTCTACACGGTCAGCCGTGACTGGAAGACCTACTCCTCGGAACGCGGCGGTGTGCTCGTGGCGGCCGCCGGCTTCCCGATCGAGCTCGCGCGCGCGATGTTCATCGGCATGGATCCGCCCAAGCACGACCGTCTCAAGGCGCTCTTCCAGGCGGGCTTCACGCCCAGGCGCATCGCCGCGCACGAGGATGCCATCCGCGCGATCGTCGTCAAGGTTCTCGACCGGCTCGACGGTCGGGAGACCTGCGACCTCGTCAGCGACGTCGCCCAGCCGGTCGTCTCGCGCGTGATCGGCAGCTTCATGGGCGTCCCCGAGGAGGACGACGCGATCTGGGCGAGGCTGATGAACTCGACGCTGGGCGCCGCTGACCCGGATCTGAACCCCGACGGCTTCGAGGGCGCGGTCGAGAAAGACCTCCCGGAGATCTTCGAGCGCTGCCGCAAGCTGATCGCCGCGCGCCTGCAGAACCCCACCGAGGACCTCACGAGCGTGCTCGTCCACTCCGAAGTCGACGGGCAGAAGCTCGAGGAACACGAGATCGTGATGGGCTTCTTCCTGCTGATGGCAGCCGGCAACGACAGCACCAAGGCGACCTACTGCAGCGGCATGCGCGCGCTGATGGAAGACCGCGAGCAGATGCAGCTGCTGCTCGATGATCCCTCGCTGATCCCCGCCGCGGTCGAGGAGTCGCTGAGGATGTTCCCCGCGTTCGCGCACTTCCGCCGTACGGCCACGCGCGACACCGAGCTGCATGGACAGAAGATCCGCGAGGGCGACAAGGTCGTCATGTGGTACGTCTCCTCCAACCGCGACGAGACGCGCTTCGAGGACCCCGACCGTTTCGACCTGCGCCGCGAATGCGAGCACCAGGCGTTCGGCGCCGGCGGGCGGCACTTCTGCCTGGGCACCGCGCTCGCGCGCCTGGAGCTCAGGGTGATGATCGAAGAGACGCTCAAGCGCTATCCGAGCATCGAGATCGCCGGCTCGCCCGCGGCGGTCGAATCGCTGTTCATCAACCAGCTGAAGACGCTGCCGGTCCGGCTTTGAACGACTTCAACAGCAAAGTCATCGAGGAGTTCCGCGCGAACGAAGGCAAGGTCGGCGGCCAGTTCGAGGGCGCACCCGTGCTGCTGCTGACGACGACGGGAGCAAAGAGCGGGCAGCAACGCACGACGCCGGTCGTCTACCAGCAAGACGGCGACCGGCTGGTGATCTTCGCGTCGAAGGCCGGCGCACCGCAGCACCCGGCCTGGTACCACAACCTGTGCGCCAACCCGACGGCAACCGTCGAGGTCGCCAGCGACACGCTCGAGGTAGAAGCCATCGTGACCGAGGGCGACGAGCGCGAGCGGCTGTTTCGCAGGCAGACCGAGCTGATGCCGCAGTTTGCCGAGTACGAGAAGAAGACGACGCGGCAGATCCCCGTCGTCGCACTGCAGCCGAAGCGCTGAGAAGCCGAAGCGCTGAGCCGGCCGCGCCTACCCGTGGCCGAGCACGGGGTGCGGCACGTAGGGCTCCTCCAGGCGTGCGATCTCGTGCTCGCTGAGCGTCAGCGACTCGGCGGCGAGCGCGTCCTGCAGATGCTCGAGCTTCGTTGCGCCGACGATCGGCGCGGTCACGCCGGGCTTGTGCAGCAGCCACGCGAGCGCGATCTGCGCGGGCGGAACGCCACGCTCGCCCGCGACCTCGACCACGCGGTCGACCACGTCGAAGTCGGTCGGCTGGTCGTACAGGTAGTCGGTGAACTGGTCGCTGCCGGCGCGCGTCGTCAGGCGCTCGCCGGCACGGGTGCGGTTGCCGGCGAGCACGCCGCGCGCGAGCGGGCTCCACGGGATCACGCCGACGCCCTCCTCGATGCACTGCGGGATCATCTCGCGCTCCTCCTCGCGGTAGACGAGGTTGTAGTGATTCTGCATCGACACGAAGCGCGTCAGCCCGGCGCGCTCAGCGACGTGCTGCGCCTTGGCGAACTGCCACGCGAACATGCTGCTGGCGCCGATGTAGCGCGCCTTGCCGGCGCGCACGATGTCATGCAACGCCTGCATCGTCTCCTCGATCGGCGTGCGCGGGTCCCAGCGATGGATCTGGTAGAGGTCGACGTAGTCCATGCCCAGGCGCTGCAGCGACGCGTCGATCGCGCTGAGGATGTGCTTGCGCGAGAGCCCGCCGCCGTTCTCGCCGGGCGTCATCGGCATGAACACCTTGGTCGCGATCACGAGCTCCTCGCGCGTCAGCAGCTTGCCGAGCAGTCGCCCGGTCGCGACCTCGCTGGCGCCCTGCGAGTAGGTGTCGGCTGTGTCGAAGAAGTTGATGCCGCCCTCGACCGCCGCCCGCACGATCGGCTCGGCGGCCTGCTCGTCGATCACCCACGGTCTGTCGCTGTCGTTGCCGAAGCTCATCATGCCGAGGCACACGCGCGAGACCCGCAGGCCTGTCGCGCCCAGGTTCACGTACTGCATGGGCCACCTCCAGATGGTCGTTGCCGCGAGCGGTACTGCATGGGCTGCAGGTTAGCCGCGCGCAGTGCCCCCGGCGGCGAGCGACAGCGCAGCCACGACCTGATCGACCTCGTGTTCGTGCAGGAACGCATGGATCGGCAGCGACAGCACCTCGCATGCGATGCGCTCGGCGTTCGGGCACGTGGGTGCGCCCGCGTCGGCGGCGGCCTGCGCGCCGGCGAACAGCGGCTCGCGGTGCAGCGGGCGCGCGTAGTGGATGCGCGTCGGCACGCCCGCGCGCGCCAGCCGCTCGCGCAGCAGGTCGCGATCGCCGCTGCGAATGACGTACTTGCTGAACGCGTGCGTTGCGTCGTCGTCGTGCTCGGGCGCTTGGATCGCCGATACCGCCGCGAGCGCCGCCCCGTAGCGCGCGGCGATCCGCTGGCGCGCGGCGCGCCACGCGGGCTCTCGCTCGAGCTTGTGACGCAGCACCGCCGCAGAGACCTCCGGCAGCTGGGAGTTGTAGCCGAGTTCGGCGTAACGTCCGGACGCATCGCGGCCGTGCCAGCGCAGGCGACGCACGCGCGCGGCGAGCTCAGCGGTGTCAGTGAGCAGGGCGCCGCCGCTGCCGGCGGCCGCGAGCGGCTTCGTGGGGTCGAACGAGAAACAGCTCACCGCACCGATCGCGCCCGCGTGCGCGGCCCCGAGCGCCTGCGCCGCGTCCTCGATCACCGCGAGCTCGTGCCTGCGCGCGAACTCGTCGAGCCGCCGCGGGTCGGGTGTCTGACCAAACAGGTCGACGGCAATCACCGCGCGGGTCCTGGCGCTCACAGCGTCGCGCGCGCTGTCGAGGTCGAGCAGGTAGCGCTCGTCGACGTCGACGAACACTGGTCGCGCGCCGGCGCGCACGATGCACGACGCCGACGCGATGAACGAAAGCGCCGGCACGAGCACCTCATCGCCGGGGCCGATGCCGAGCGCGCGCAACGCAAAGAACAGCGCGTCCGTGCCCGAGCCGAGGGCGACGGCGTGTGCGCGGCCGACACGCCGCGCGAGCTCCTCCTCGAAGCGGCTCACCTGTTCGCCCTGAAGCGTCTGTCCGCCCCTCAGCACCGCGCTGATGCGCTCCAGCAAGTCACGCTCGTGAGCAGCGAACTCGCGCTCGGCGGCGAAGAATGGGATCGCGCCGGCGGGCGCGCGCAGCGTCTCGGTGCTCACACGGCGACCGGGAGCGTTGCCGCGAGGTAGCGCTCGAGGCCGCGCTCGAGCGAGTGGCGCGGTTCGTAGCCCAGCACCCGGCGGGCGCGCGAGATGTCGAGCGTCCCGCGTCGCGGGCGAAACCGGAAGCGTTCGACGCCATGCTCGACGTTGATCGCGTAGCCGAGCTCGCGCACGATCGTGACGGCTTCCTCGAGCGAGCGCCCCTCGCCGTAGGTCATGTTGAACGTGGCCGTGGCGCCGGCCGGGTGCAGGACCGCGCGGCGCAGCCCGTCCGCCAGGTCCTCCACGAACGTGAAGTCCAGCCGCGTGCGCCCACCGGCGGTCAGCGTCAGCGTCGCGCCGCTGTGCGCTGCTCCAACGAGCCGTTGGACGAATCGCCCGCCGAGGTCGCCCGGGCCATAGACCGCCGACGGCCGCACGATCGTGACGGTGTGCCCGGCCGCGAGGCCGTGGCTGCGCACGAGGCTCTCGGCGGTGTGCTTGAAGCGGCCGTACGGCTCGCGCGGTCTGCATGCGGCGTGCTCGGGCATCGGCTCGCGCTCGAAGTCGCCGTAGACCATGCTCGAGGACACGTACACGACGTGGCCGAGCTCGGGCGCGTCCGCAAGCGCCCGCAGCAGCGCTTCGGTCGTGCCGAGGATCTCGCGCCGGGCCTCGTCGGGTCGTTCGAACGCGCGCTGCGCGAACGGCAGGTTCGCGAGCTGCACGACGATCTCGGGGGAGCAACCACGGATCAGCTCGCGGAGTGCGCCGGTGTCCTCGGTTGACAGCGTTCGCACGTCTGCGCCCTCGAGTAGGTGCTCGCGCCGCCATGCGAGCGTCAGCTCGCGCTCGTCGCTCGCCGGCGCTCCGTAGGAGCACCACGCGTCCACCACCGTCACGGCCGCGCCGTGATCCACCAGCGTTCGCGCGAGGTGAGCGCCGATGAAACCGCCACCCCCCACAACCAGCACCCGCGTCATCGGGCGGGAATGCTGACAGAATCGTCCCGCGGTGCCGCCGTCCGCCTCGCTCGCGCCCCACGTGGGCAACGCGTATGACAAGTACGCGAGCCGCAATCCGCTCGCGGCGCTGCTCACGCGTCGCTTCCTGGCATCGCTCGATGGGCTGCTCGCGAGCGCCGCGCCGGGCTCGCTGCTCGACGTCGGCTGCGGTGAGGGCGTGCTCGCGCAGCGCTGGGCGCGGCGCTGGCAGGCACTCGAGATTCTCGCCGTCGATCGCGAGCCGCTGAGCGCGGATTGGGAGCGCAATGGGGAGCCGAATCTCAGCTTCGCCGTTGCCGACGCGTGCGCGCTTCCGTTCGAGGACGGCGCGTTCGACGTCGTCTGCGGGATCGAGCTGCTCGAGCAGGTGCCCACGGCGGCGCTCGCCCTCGCCGAGCTCGTGCGCGTGGCGCGGCGCGCCGTGCTCGTGTCGGTCCCGCGCGAGCCGTTGTGGCGGGTGCTCAATGTGCTCCGCGGCGCGTACCTCGCTTGGCTCGGCAATCCGCCGGGCCACGTCAATCACTTCTCGCGGCGGGCGTTCGTGCGTCTGGCGAGCCAGCACGGCCGCGTTCGCGAGGTGCGCTCGCCGCTGCCCTGGACGATCGTGCTGATCGAGGTCGCCCGGTGAGTGCCACCGCGGTGCACGAAGCGCCCGGCGCCCCATCAAGGGCACGTGCCGAGCGCGAGTGGCTGGCCGTGTGGCTCGCGTTCGCGGCGCTCGCGGCGATCGCGCTAGCGCTGTGGGTCGCCTACCCGGTGGCGCCGACGTTCGATTCGGCCTGGGCGCTGGTTTGGGGCCACCAGATCCTCGCCGGGCATCTGCCGAGCTTTGCTGCCTACCGAGCCCCGACGGAGCACCCGCTGTGGGTGGCGTTCGGGACGCTGTGTGCGGCGCTCGGCGCGGCCGGCCCGCGCGCGATGACGCTCGTCGGCGTGCTCTCCCTGCTCGTGCTCGTGGCCGGCATGTACCGGCTCGCGCGCGCCGCGTTCGGGGGACTGGCCGCGGTGCTCGCCTGCGTGCTGCTGCTGTCGCGCTTTCACTTCGCGTTCTATGCCGAGTTTGCGTTTCTCGACGTGCCCTACATCGGACTGCTCGTGTGGGCGGCGGTGTTCGAGGCCGAGCGCCCGCGACGCGGCGGCGTCGTGTGGGTGCTGCTCGTGCTGGCGGGCCTGCTGCGCCCGGACGCCTGGCTGTACCTGCTTGGCTACGCGGTGTGGGTCGGGCATGACGCGCCCTGGGACAGGCGCCTGCGGCTGCTCGCGATCGTCGCCCTGCCGGCGCTCCTGTGGGCGCTGCTCGATCTGACCGTCACCGGCGATCCGACGTTCTCGTTCACGTTCACCACCGGCCACGCAGAGGAACTCGCGCGCTCAAAACCGCCGTTGCAGATCCCCGGCGCGGTACTCGACGGTCTGCTCGACCTCGCCAAGCCGCCGGTGCTGATCGGCGCGCTCGCCGGCGTCGGCCTGGCCATGCGTCGGCTGCCGCTGCGCCGCTATGGAGCGCCGCTGGCGCTCGCGCTCGGCGGCGTCGGTTCATTCGTGATCACCTCGTTCGCCGGCTTCGCGGTCGTCAGCCGCTATCTCGCGCTCGCGGCGGTCGCGCTGATCTGCTTCGCCGGCTACCTCGCGGCTGAGTTGCTGCGCGTGCTCACCCGTCGTGTGCGTGTGTCACGGGCGCTCGTCGCCGTGACGGTCGCTGCGCTCGTGGCCGCCGGCGCGTGGTCCGCGGTGCACCTGCACCCGGCGGGCGCCGTCAGCGAGCTGCAGTTGCGCCTGGACGTCGAGTCCGATGTGCATTCCTTGCTGCGCACCCCGGCGGTCAGCGCGGGTCGACGCTGCGGGCCGATATCCGTGCCCAACCACAAGCTGATGCCGCTGATCATTCTCGACCTCGGGCCAGGCAGCGTGAGCGACGTGCTCGCACGCAGCGACAGCGAAACGGCCCGTGCGCGCGAACGCGGTGTCGCATTCGTGATGCAGGGCGGAAAGCGCGCGCTGTATGACAACGAGTACGGGCCGTTCGGCAACAACAGCCACGATCCGCACTCGATCAACGACGTGCCCCACGGCTTCCGGCGTGTGGGCAGCCTGCGCTACGTCGCGGCGTATGTCCGCTGCTGAGTAGAACGAACGTCCAGTTGCCGCCGGCAACGCTCAAGCAAACAGGAGCGCTGCCATAAAGGAAGGGTGAGCGTTAGCCACGGTTGCTCCCCGGGTAGTGCCTAAAGAGCTTCGACACGATCGAGAATGTCGGAGGAGCGGATGAGCCTTTTCTACATCACCGATGACGCCAGCGTCGCGGACGCGAGCGAGCTGCGCCTACCGGCGCGGCCCTCGAAGCTGGGTGTCGCGAGGGAATACGTGCACGAGGCCGCCGCGGCGTTCGGCTTCGACGCCGATCGCTGCTACGAGCTCGCGTTTGCCGTCAACGAGGCGGTTACCAACGCGATCAGGCACGGGCGACCGGACGCGCAAGGTCATATACACCTCAGCGTCCGCGCGCACGGCGACCTCCTCACCGTTGCTGTTCGCGACTACGGGACGTTCGTGGCGTCCGCGGTCGGCGGCGCCCCCACTGCGGAGAGCGGCCGCGGCTTCGCGCTGATGGCGCGCATGATGGACGCGGTGCAGCTGTGCGTCTCGCCCGGAAGCACGACCGTGCGCCTCTCGAAGGCTCGTGTGTGAGCGCTCGTGGCGCGCCCAACTGGTGGGCGATCGTGAAGCGCAGCTCGCTCGTCGCCGAGCGCCTGCCTGGCGCTGTTGCGGCGAGGAGCAGCGTGTAGCAGGCGGCAGCGACGCCGCAACCTCAATAAGCGAGAGAAGTCCGATCACTGGGATATGTGTCCAATGCGCGCGCAATGCTCACCCCGGCGAGTGGTCGCACACGATGAGGACGCATGACCGCGCGTCGTCAGCTGGAGCGTCCACGCTCATCGTCCTACTGGCAGACGCTCGACGGCCCACGGACCATCGTGGCCGCACTTGTGCTGTTCGTGGGGTTCTACGTGGTCCAAGCGCAGGACACGCGCCCGGCCGACGCTTTGGAAGTGCTCTACACGTTGCCGATCGCGCTGCTCGCGCTCCGGTTCGGCCTTCGCGGCGGGCTGGCCGGCGCGCTTGTCGGGCTCGCGTTGATCGGCACCTACGACTACACAGCTGCCATGTTCGACGCGACCGTGCTCGGCGATCTCTGCTGGGCGATCGCGTTTCTGCTGCTCGGCCTGCTGCTCGGCAGCTACGTCGATCATCGCCGCAGGTTGGAAGCGGATCTCGCGCGCTGCTTCGAGTCATCGCTCGATCTCCTGACGACGATCGATCAAAGCGGCAGATTCACAAACGTAAACCCTGCATGTGAACGCATCCTCGGCTACTCCGCCGAGGCCATGTACCTGAGACCGACCGCCGAGTTCGTGCATCCCGACGATCAAGAGGCGACCGCCGCCGAGCACTGCTTGCTGACGGGCGGATCGCACGAGACGGTCGCGTTTCGCAACCGCTTTCGCTGCGCCGACGGCGACTACCGCTGGCTGGAATGGAGCGCCGCCACGTCATCCGAGGGCGTGATCTTCGCGACTGCGCGCGACATCACCGTCCAACACGAAGCCGAGGAGCGGCTTGCCAACCACGCGCAGATCCTCGAGGCCGAAGTCGCCGAGCGAACAAGTGAGCTGGAAGACTCGCGCGCGAAAATGCTGCACAGGCTGGCGCTGGCCGCCGAGTATCGCGACGACGACACCTTCGAGCACACCGGGCGCGTTGCGGCGACGTCGGTGGAGATCGCAACCCGCCTCGGGCTCGACCGCGAGCGGATCGCGCTTCTGCGGGAGGCCGCGCCGCTGCACGACGTCGGCAAGATCGCGATCCCCGACTGCATCCTGCTCAAGCCCGGAAAGCTGACCCCGCAGGAGTTCGAGGTCATGAAGACCCACGCCGCGCTTGGCGCCCGCCTACTCGCTGGTGGCGGCTCGCCTGTGCTGCAGATGGCCGCGGTCATCGCCGAAAGCCATCACGAGCGCTGGGATGGCGCCGGCTATCCAGCCGGCCTGACCGGCGAGGCGATCCCATTCGTCGGGCGAGTGGTTGCCGTAGCCGACGTCTTCGACGCGCTCACAAGCGATCGCCCGTACAAGCCCGCGTGGCCGGTCGAGCGAGCGCTCGCCGAGATCCAGGACGGGGCGGGGAGTCAGTTCGACCCCGAGGTGGTCGCGGCGTTCCTCGCGATCCAGCGCGAGCGCACGGCGGGCGCGCAGCACAGCAGGCCACGAGTGCCCGCGCACACGATCGACGCCGCATTTGCCGGCGGGTCGGTGCGCGGTCCTCGCGCCGGAGCGCACGCGTGAGCTACAGCGGGCCCCGGGCGCGGGTGGGCGGAGCCGCACGAGAGGTGGCTTCACACACAGTCCGTTGACGTTGCGGCCGGTGCTCGCGTGTTCGACCGCGAGCGGCTGTCTCCCGTGTGGACGCGCCGCACGGGACGCGGCGTTGGCACGCATCGCTCGCCGATCGAAGTTCGCCTTGCTCCTCCTCGCCCTGAAAGACCCACACGCCAGTCGCCAACAGCGCAAGGATCAGCACGATGCCGCCTGCCGCCCAGATCACCTCAGCCAGCAGCATCACGTCACGTGCCTCTCCTGTCGCTCGATCGCGCTGAGGAGTCGGAGGTGGGCGAGGTCGAGCGTGCCGTCGTCACGAGGGAGACTCGCGCTAGAGCAGGCAGCGCGGAGAAGCTCCGCGGCGTGAGCCAGCGCACGAGCCTCACGGTGGCTGAGTACGACGGTGACCATCGGCTCGCCCGCTTCCGTCGATGCAACTGGCTCGTTCCGCGCATATGGTCTCACGGCAACTGCCATGTAATCAGTGTTGGCGCCAGCTCATCATCCGTAGTCGCCCGAATGTGAGATCCGTGGTTTTCTCCAATGCGCGCCGTCGACTACGGCTGTTGCCCGCAGAACCCATTGAAGGTCGGCGGGCGAAGCGGTGTGGGTGGTGTCCGGGTTGGAAAGTGGGACTTGACTGGCCAGAGGTCGCGCGGCCTCACACGACCTCCACGTGCAGGCGCTCAACTGCCTCTCATCACAGCGGCCACGGGTCGAGGAGATCGATTCCGGTGTCCTCGAAGGAGCTGGTGTTGCGCTTGGCGAGCGTCGCTCGCTGCTTGCATGCACCAAGCGCTGGTCGCTCGCCGCATCCCGGCGCCGATAGGCAACCCCAGCCAGGCCCGGCAACAGTGTGGGGCTCGTGATAAGTCGGTTGCCTTACTGTCGAACAAACGGCTGTCGCCCTTAACGTCCAACGGTCGCCGCCCGATACTGCCCGTGTAGTACGACAACCAACTTCACTAAAAGGGCAGCGGGTCTCGAAGCGAACGGAATGCGTGCCCGACGCCGCCCTTCGCACTATGTCTCTGCCTCCCAAGTCGAAGGGATCTGACCATGGCTCGCATTCTCGTAGTGGATTATTCCCCATTTATGCGTAAGGTCATAACTGATGCACTCAAGGCAGGAGACTACGAGATCGCTGGAGAAGCCTCCAACGGCTACCAGGCCGTTGCACGCTTCCAGGAGCTTCACCCCGACCTCACCACCCTCGATATCACGCTTCCCGACGTGGACGGCCTCGTGGCGCTCCGCGTAATTCTCGCGCTGGACGCAACCGCCAAGGTGATCATGTGCTCGGCTCTCGGGGGAGAAGACAAGGTGGTCGAGGCAATCCGCAGCGGGGCGAAGGACTTTGTCGTTAAGCCGTTGCACGCTGGCCGCCTACTCGAGGCCGTCGCCAAAGCCTTCGTGTGAGCTGCCGTATTGCTTGGTGCAGGGTTCGCTCGCGATCGCCAAGGCGCTTGAGTATCTCGTCTGCTCGACAGGGGCGTCATCGGCGGGGCGGAGCTCGGTGCGGCTGGCTTTCAGATTGGCTCCTCGATGCGAGTGATGACCGCGATGGAGGACGTTGGCCGTCTCGTTACGGGACGTCCGGCGGCGTCCTTTGCACGCAGGGTCGTGCCTGACTATCCCGAGGTCCCCAGCGCGCTGCCGGCGGACTGGCTACCGGTCCTCAGCGCGTAACATCGCAGCGCTGAAGGATGGCGTTCAGGCCGCCGTCGACGCCGGTGAGCCGGCCAGCAGCGACGTCACTCACCACCCACCTCGTGCTCGCCGCGCTCATCGACGAGGGGTTGCTCACCGCCACCGACCCCGAGGCAGATCGAGCGCTAGCCCGGATCGAGGCCGAAATCACTCGTCTGCTCAATGGCTTGCGCGCGCTCTGAGCCGAGACCGGACGAGATTGGGCTTGGTCCGCGGACCCCGCGCACGTCTCGTGCGCCCGCATGGGCCGGCGTTTGCGCGCTCAGCGCCAGCGTCAGCTCCTCGCGCGAGTGGATGTCGAGCTTCAGATAGACGTGGCGGAGGTGGTATTCGATCGTCTTCGGAGAGAGGAACATCGCCGCGGCGGCCTCGCGGGTTGTCTTCCCGCCGGCTAGCAGCAGGGCGATCTGGAGCTCCTGCGGCGTCAGCTCGTCGATCGTGCTTGGGTCACGGCGCCGCAGCCGCTCGCCGGTTGCCGCAAGCTCGGTGCGGGCGCGGTCGGTCCATGGGCGTGCGTCCAGCAGCTCGAACGTCGCGAGCGCGGCGCGTAGCTGCTCGCGGGCCAGCTTGCGGTTGCGCGCTCGTCGCAGGCGCTCTCCGTACGCGAGCTGCGTGCGTGCGGTCTCGAACGCATCGGGCGTACCAGCGTGTTGCGCCAGGGCTTCCTCGAACAGCGACGCGAATGACGCGTCCTCGGCGACTAGGCCGCGCACCCGCAGAGCGCGCGCAACCGACCACGGCTGTCCCTTCGCGTCAGCTGCGGCGCTGAAGTCGTCGGCCAATCGGCGTGCCTCGTCATGATGGCCCCGCCTGGTGGCGGCGTCGATCAGCTCGGGTGCCGGCGAGAGGTCGGGGTCCGTGATCCCAAGCTCATCCACGAGTCGTCGTTGGTGCTCCAGATGCTCGACGGCTTGCTCGGTCTCGCCCAGGCCCAGCGCGAGCATGCCGAGCGCCTCGATCGCCCACACCTCGTGCAGTCGCGTGCCAACGCGCCCACAGAGTTGGAGTACCTCTGCGACGTTGGCACGGCACTCCGCGTCACGGCCCCGGCGAGCCTGCAGCCGCGCGAGCCCCGAGAGCCCGAATACGAGGTCTGTCCGTTGCCCCATCTCCCGGGCGAGACCGATCGCCTCCAGGTATGTGGCCTCCGCCACCGCCCAACGGTCGGTGGTGGCATGGTCGAGGGCGATCAAGCCGAGGACGAGCGGCAGTGCCCCGACCGCCGAGCGCATGCGCGCGCCCTCGAGCGCGTGGTCCAGCAGCGCGCGCCCGGTGCTGGCCTCGCGCAGGAAGATCGGCGCAGTCGCGAGCCACGGGAGCAGCCGCAAATCCGCGAGCAGCTCCGGTGAGCGATTGGCGAGAGCGACGGCTTCCTGGATCGCCTCCGACCCCGCGGCCGCGTCGCCGCCGGCGACGCGTGCCATCCCGATCGCGATCGAGGCCAGGAAGCGCGCGCGCACCGAAGCGCAGTCCGCAACAAGATTCCACGCCCGCTCGGCGACAGCCAGCATCTCGGCGGGATCGCCGGCATAGAAGCAGGCGGCGGTGGCCTCGGCGAGCATGGCGATCGCACGCTCGGGGTCAGCGTGCTCGGCTGCCGACGTGAGGATCGCGTGACCTCGCATCACAGGGCCCTGCCGTGTCGCAATGTGGCCGGCCAGCTCGTCGATGTCGAGCGAGCTCGCGTCGTTGCCGGCGGATGCGCGGGCCTCGTCGAGCAACGTGACGGCGCGACGAGCGAAACCTGCGTGCCAGCTCTCCTGCGCCGCGGCGAACACCAGCCGCCCGCGACGGTTGCGATCGGAGGTCAGCCTCCCGGCGCGCTCAAACGCGAGCGCAGCGCTCGAGTAGGCGCTCCGGTCGCGCGCTCGCGACCCGGCCTGCTCGAGCGCGGCGGATGCCTGCTCATCGACACCCACGGCCGCGGCGGCCAGATGCCACGCGCGGCGGTCGCTGTCGCGATCGGGCAGGGCGGAGGCAAGCGCCCTGTGGGCGGCGCGCCTTGCCGCGGGTGGTGCGTCGGCGTAGATCGCCGAGCGCGCCAGCGGATGGCGAAACTCGACCGAACCGGCATGCACGGTGATGAGGCCAGTTCGCTCTACGGCGGCCAGTGCTGAGAGCTCGATGTTCAGACGCTTGGCGGCGCGCTCGAGTACGGCGAGGTCCCCGCTGTCGCCGGTCGCCGCAAGCAGCAGCGCCTGGCGCTCGCGTTCATCGAGGTCGCCCGTCCGTTGCAGGAAGGCGCGTGAGATCCGCGCGGAGACGAGCAGCGGGGCTCCGCCTGGAGTGAGTGCGAGCTCATCCGCGTCGCGGGCAAGCTCGAGTAGGCCAAGCGGATTGCCGGCGGTCGCCTCATGCAGCTGCGCTGCCATCTCGGGCGCGAGTGTGGGAAGCAATGACGCGGTCTCGTCGCGGCTGAGTCCTCCGATCCGCACGGTTGGCAGGTCGGCGCCGTCGAGCAACGACGGCTCGTCATCGCGCACCGCAAGCAGAACGGCGATCGGATCCGCCAGCAGCCGTCGGACGGCGAAAAGCAGCGCCTCCGCGCTGGCGCGATCAAGCCAGTGCGCGTCGTCGATCAGCACGGCCACCGGGCCCTGCTCAGCGTAAACGGCGAACAGGCTGAGCGTCGCCGCGCCGACCGCGAAGCGGTCTCGCGCCCGCGCCGGCCTCAGCGCCAACGCGCCCTCGAGCGCCAGCGCCTGCGGCCGCGGGATGCCCTCGAGCATGCCAAGCGCGGGGCGCAGCAGCTCGAGCAACGACGCGAACGGGATCTGCGCCTCTGACTCGACCCCACGCGCCCGTAGCAGCTGCATCCCGCCGGCTTGGCCGGCAGCGTGCTCGAGCAGCGCGCTCTTGCCGATGCCCGGCTCACCGAGGAGCGCGAGCGTCGCGCTCTCGCCCGATCGCGCGCGCTCGAGCGCGCGCTCGATCTCACCTCGCTCACGCTCGCGCCCAACCAGCATCGGCCGATTCTGGCACCTGGTGTCACGCCGGCAAAGACTAGGTGGCCCCCGGAAGCGAGCGGCGACGCCGCTGGCGTACGGTCGTCGTGAGTCAACCAACCAGGAGGTCTCTGATGAGCGCAACAAACGAAGCCGTGGCGGTCGACGGCGAGAAGCTGATGCAGTTCGTGTTTCGCGCGGTCGACGAGGTCGGTGCGACGCTGAACGCGGCCCTGGTCGTGATGGGCGACAAGCTCGGCCTCTACCGCGCGCTCGCCGGGACGGGAGGCCTCTCGCCGGCGGAGCTCGCCGAGCGCACGGGCACCGCTGAGCGCTACGTGCGGGAGTGGCTGAACGCGCAGGCGGCCGGGGGCTTCATCGCCTACGATCCCGACAGTGGCCTCTACTCGCTACCGCCGGAGCAAAGCGTCGCGCTGACCGACGAGTCGAGCCCCGCCTACCTGCCGGGCTTCTTCCAGATCGCGCTCGGATCGGTGATCGACTCGCCGAAGATCGTGGAGAAGGCGCGCGGCGGCGACGGGCTCGGCTGGCACGAGCACGTCCACGACGTGCACGAGGGTTGCGAGCGGTTCTTCCGCCCGGGCTACAACGCCCACCTCGTGGCCGAGTGGCTGCCCGCCCTCGACGGCGTCGTCGAGAAGCTGGAGCGGGGTGCGCTCGTCGCCGATGTCGGCTGCGGGCACGGCGCCTCGACGATCCTGATGGCAAAGGCGTTCCCGAGCTCGACGTTCGTCGGCTCCGACTACCACGAGGGCTCGATCGCGACGGCGCGGGAGCGGGCGCAGGAGGCCGGCGTCGCCGATCGCGTCAGCTTCCAGGTGGCGCCGGCGGCGGCGTACACTGGCGGCGACTATGACCTGGTGACGATGTTCGACTGCCTGCATGACATGGGGGATCCGGTGGGGGCCGCGCGCCATGTGCGCTCGACGCTCAAGGGCGATGGAACTTGGATGATCGTCGAGCCCCACGCGGGCGATCGCGTCGAGGAGAACCTCAACCCTGTGGGGCGCGCGTACTACGGTTTCTCGACGCTGTTGTGCACGCCCGCGTCGCTCTCGCAGGAGGTCGGCCTCGCGCTCGGCGCGCAGGCGGGGGAGGCGCGGATCGGCGACGTCGTCAGGACGGGTGGCCTCAGCCGCTTTCGCCGGGTGGCCGAGACGCCGTTCAACCTCGTCTTCGAGGCGCGCCCGTGAGCACGGCTCCTGAGGAGACGGCGGCGCCCGCGGGCCTCGCGGGCGCCCTGCCCCGGGAGCAGACGCGCGCTCGCTATCCGGACGAGACCGGGTATGCCGAGCGCGACGGCGTGCGTCTCTACTACGAGGTGTACGGGTCGGGCGATCAGGCGCTCTTGCTGCTGCCGACGTGGTCGATCATCCACTCGCGCTTCTGGAAGGCGCAGATCCCCTACCTCTCGCGTCACTTCCGGGTCGTGACTTTTGACGGGCGCGGCAACGGCCGCTCGGACCGGCCGGTGGGCGGGGACGCGTACGTCCCCGATGAGTTCGCCGCGGACGCGCTCGCCGTGATGGACGCGACTGGCACCGAGGGCGCGGCGCTCGTGGCGCTCTCGTGCGGCGCGCTGTGGGCGACGATTCTCGCCGCCGAGCACCCCGGGCGAGTCGACAGCGTCGCCTACATCGGCCCTGCGGTCGGGCTCGCGCCCGGTCATCCGGAGCGCGAGGTGCCGTTCGACGAGCCGCTCGAGACCGACGATGCGTGGGCCAAGTACAACAGCTACTACTGGCAGCGCGACTATCGCGGGTTCCTCGAGTTCTTCTTCGCCAAGTGCTTCAACGAGCCCCACTCGAGCAAGCAGATCGAGGACTGCATCGGCTGGGCGCTCGAGACTGATCCAGCGACGCTCGCCGACACCACCCGCGGGATCGGCCTGCGTTGCAGCACCGAGAGCTTCAGGGACATCTGCTCGCGCGTGCGCTGCCCGACGCTCGTGATCCACGGCGACGAGGACCTGGTCCGCCCGCATGCACAGGGCGCTGCGCTCGCCGAGGCGACCGGGGGCGAGCTGGTTACGCTGCAGCGCTCTGGCCATATCCCCTCGGCGCGCGACCCGGTGAAGGTCAACCTGCTGCTACGCGAGTTCGTCGACGGCCGCCGGGCTGCCACGTCCGCTTGGAGGCGCGCGCGGGCGCGTGGGCGGCGCGCGCTCTACGTCTGCTCGCCGATCGGCCTTGGCCATGCACAACGCGACGTCGCGATCGCCGACGAGCTGCGAAAGCTCCACCCCGACCTCGAGATCGACTGGCTCGCGCAACATCCGGTGACGACGGTGCTCGAGGGACGCGGCGAGCGGATCCATCCCGCAAGCAAGGAGCTCGCCAACGAGTCCGGCCACATGGAGTCGGAGTCGGCCGAGCACGACCTGCACTGTTTCCAGGCGTGGCGACGGATGGACGAGATCCTGGTGGCGAACTTCATGGTCTTCCACGACCTCGTCGCGTCAGAGCAGTACGACGTATGGATCGGCGACGAGGCGTGGGAGCTCGACTACTTCCTACACGAGAACCCGGAGCTCAAGAGCGCCGCGTACGTGTGGCTGACGGACTTCGTCGGGTGGCTGCCGATGACCGACGGCGGCGCGCGCGAGGCGTTTCTGACCGCTGATTACAACGCCGAGATGATCGAGCAGATCGCACGCTACCCGCGTGTGCGGGACCGCGCCGTGTTCGTCGGCGAGCCTGAGGACATCGTCCCGGAGCGCTTCGGCCCCGAGCTGCCCGCGATTCGCGGCTGGACCGAGGAGCACTACAGCTTCGCGGGCTACGTCACCGGCTTCGACCCGGCGGCGTTCGGCGACCGCGACGCGCTGCGCGCCGAGCTCGGCTACCGCCCCGACGAGCGCGTGTGCATCGTGACGGTCGGGGGCTCGGGCGTCGGCGCAGATCTCCTGCACCGGGTGATCGCGAGCTTCCCGGAGGCCAAGCGCCTGGTCCCGGAGCTGCGGATGATCGCGGTCGCTGGACCGCGAATCGACCCCGCTTCGCTACCAACATGCGACGGGCTCGAGATCCGCGCCTACGTGCGGGACCTCTACCGGCACCTCGCCGCCTGCGACCTCGCGGTCGTCCAGGGCGGGTTGACGACCGCGATGGAGCTGACCGCCAACCAGCGCCCGTTCATCTACTTCCCCCTCAAGCACCACTTCGAGCAGAGCTTCCACGTCCACCACCGTCTGAGTCGCTACGGCGCCGGACGCCGGATGGAGTTCGACGACTCGCCACCAGATGCGATCGCTGAGGCGATCGCGGCCGAGCTCGGCCGCGACGTCGAGTACCGGCCAGTCGCCTCCGACGGGGCCGCGCGCGCGGCCGCGATGATCGCCGAGGTGCTCTGATGCTCATCGATACCGACTATCTGGTCATAGGGGCAGGGGCAAGCGGCCTTGCCTTCGCCGATGCGCTGGCGGCCGAGGCCGACGTCGACGTGACGCTGATCGATCGTCGCGAGGCCCCGGGGGGTCACTGGGTTGATGCGTATCCGTTCGTCCGTCTGCATACCCCCTCCGCGTATTACGGCGTGAACTCGCTCGCGCTCGGCGAGGACCGCATCGACCAGGTCGGCGAGAACGCGGGGTATTACGAGCGGGCGACCGGCGCGGAGGTCTTCGAGTACTTCGCCGAGGCTGCCCGGCGGCTGACACAGACAGGCCGGGTGCGCATACTCGCCCGCCACGAGCACCTGGGCTTTGGCAGCGACGGTGAGCAGGTCAGGGACTTGAGCACCGGAGCGCTCCACGATGTGGCGGTACGTCACAAGGTGGTGGATGCTCGATACCTGGAAGGGTCGATCCCCGCAACCCACACCGCCCCGTTTGAGGTGGCGGCCGATGCACGGCTCGCGCCGATCAATGACCTGCCCGCAGCCGCGCCACCGGCCTGCTCCTACACAGTGCTGGGGTCCGGCAAGACGGCCGCAGACGCGTGCACCTGGCTACTGGAGAACGACGTGCAGCCAGATCGGATCCGCTGGATCCGTCCCCGCGACGCGTGGTTCTACGACCGCCGCCACTTCCAGCCGCTTGAGCAGGTCGGCGCGATCATGGAGGGGCTCTCGCTCGATGCCGAGGCCGGCGCGCAGGCGGCGGACGTCGAGGAGCTCTTCGAGCGGCTCGAGGCCTCGGGGCGCCTGGTACGCATCGACCCGGCGTGGCCGGCGACGATGTACCGCGGCACGATGCTCAGCGCCCGCGAACTCGAGGCTCTGCGGCAGATCGAGGACGTCGTCAGGCTCGGCCGCGTGCGCCGGATCGAGGCCGACCGCATCGTGCTCGAGCACGGGGAGACCGAGACCGGTCCCGACGTCCTACACGTGGACTGCACGGCGATCGGCCTGAACAACGCCCCCGCCACGCCGATCTTCCAGCCTGGTCGGATCGTGCTCCAGCAGGTGCGACTCCTATCGCCCTGCTTCAACGCGGCCCTCATCGGCTTCGTCGAGGCGCGCCGAGACGATGACGCCGACAAGAATCGGCTATGCCCACCAAACCCGTACCCAAGCAGCACCCGGGACTGGCCGCGCCAGATGAGGTGCACATGGATAGCGGCGGAGCGGTGGTTGGGCGAGCCCGACGTCTCGGAGTGGGTGGCGCAGAGCCGGCTCAACCTGCTGCGCACACTTCCCGACCACGCGGCCGAGCCCTCCGTGCAAACGGCAGTCGAGCGATATCTCACGCACCTCAGGGCGGCGATCGAGCGGCTGGGTGAGCTGGGCGAGGAGCAGTAGGGCTGGAACTCGCCCACGCGCTTCCGCTCCGGCGCGAAAGACCACATCTGCCGGGTTCGTCTGGCGTTCAACTTCTCGCTGACGTGGAGTGCCCCGCCAATCAGCAAATCAGGCAGATTTGCAGGCACTTCGCAATGGGCGCGGCGGGTTTCGAACCTGCGACCTCTCGCGTGTGAAGCGCCACGTCGCCCCGGCGAATTTGGGCCGTTTTCCCTGCAAATTCGTAGTATCTAGGCTCCCAGCCGATCTATGGAAACCGGCTGATTTGGGCTCAATCTGGCTGGGTTTGGGCCCACGGCTGGCTCCATGGGCCTAAACATTCTCGGAGTCCCGGTTTCTCTCCTCGTCGGACGACGAGGCGTTGCTCATCAGGATCCTGCTGGCCGATCTGCGATCGGCTGGGGTCATCGTCGTGGGCGATCTCGGCGAGCAGGTACGCGGAGCGGTAGGAGCCGGTCAGGCTCCGCGCCCACTCTTCCGGATCGTCCTCCCAGCGGATCGCCTTGCCGGTGCTGACACTGAGCACCACGCGCTCGAGATCGACGACGTGCGGCTCACGGCCCGCAATTTGAGGTTGCTGGTGCCCGGCCTGCGTGAGCGTGGCGACGCACTCGGATCGGCCGATCTCGCTGCCCGGACGCCAGAACTCAACGTGAACCATCTTCGTCTCTCAGTCGATCACGCAAGGACATCATCTATGGGCGGGGCTTGTTCGTTCTAGCCATTAGTCGGCGCAGACGCTCCAGTTGCCGATCGAGCGCCTCGCGATCAACTGCCTGCGACTCGCCGACCGACGGCGGTGTACCGAGCAGTGGACCATCGTCGGGCACGCTCCAACGCTCACGATATTCGGCGATCAGCTGTGCGCCGTGATCCCACAGACCGCGCGTGCGGCGTCGCGTCGGTCGGGGGCCAAGCACCTGCTCGACACGCGAGTCGGGCGTCACCTCTGTGGGCAACGATGCGACCGGCCCACGTACATCGCTCGCTTGCAGGGCGCCGCTCGCGAGTAGCTCGGCGCGGATGAGCGGCAGGGCGTCGGTGTCCTTCTCGCGGCCGGCGTCCTCCTTGGCGAGCAGCAAGTGCGATGCGCTGCCAACCTGAACATCGAAGCCGGGCTTGAGCTCGATCTTGGTTGCCTCGCGCGTCCAGGCGTCGTAGTCGCCGACGCCGTCGGTCCAGCGCATCACCTCCAGCTGGCCGAGGCGAGTGCTGTAGGCGACGCCGCGCTCGCCCGTGAGATATGGCTTCGCTCGGAGTGCCTCGAGCGCTTGATCGAGTCGGCGCGTGTTGAGATCATCGATCGCGATCGTGATGTCCAGGTCGCGAGTGGCGCCTGAGAAGCCGCGCAGCTGCAGCGCCACGCCACCTACCAGCACGAATTGAACCCCGGCGCCGGCCAGGGTTCGCAGGAGCTCGCGATGGCGATCGTCGATCTCGATCACGCTGATGCCAAGTGCTCCTTGCGCGCCGTACGTGACGAGTAGCGTCCGGATGCCAGCACGGCGCGCAGCCCGGCACGGCACAGTGCGTCCTCGGGCCAGGGCGAGTGTTCGACCAGGTCGAGTAGATCCTCGACCAAGGCGACGCGAACACGACCTGCATCCTCCCGGTTGAGCAGCACAGGGTAAGCGCGATCCCGCAGCGCAGCTATGTCATCGATCCCGGCTGCCTGGGAGCGGACCGTTAGCTGGCCTCGGCCAGCCCGCCAGCGCTCGCGCCGCTCGCCGCTGTTCGGTGCCTGCTCGACGCCATCAGGCCACGCATCAGCGCGCAGCAACCACTCGGTCAGCTCCTCGCGCTGCTCCGCAGGCACGAGCAGGTCAACTCGCCCCGACCCCGGACGCTCGGGCGCACCCCTGAGAGCGGCCGCCACCGGTCCGACCACGACGGCCAGCTCACCCGTCTGGTGGGTAGCGCGCAGCGCATCGCGACAACTCCGCCAGCGGTTCCCGAGCACCGCCTTCAACCGCTCGGTAGGCGACGCGATATCCAGCTGCTCACCTACCAGCTCGACGAGCTTTGGCTCGGGCAGGACCACCTGAACATCCAGCCTTGCGCCAGCTGCCGTGACCACCTTCTCCAGGTCCTCCAAGCTCGGGCGCTGAGCACCGGTCTCCCAGCGCGACAACGTCTCGCGCGCCATGCCGGCCCGCTCCGCGAGCTCACCGTGGGGCAAGCCCAAGTCACGCAACACTGCGATTATCTCGGCGGAACGCACAGGCTCATTATGGCACACTACCTGTGATTGATCAGTCACAAGTAGGCCGAGATCACGCCTGTGCAAGCGAGCGTCTGCCGAACGGACGCCGGGACGACTCGAGCTCGTCCAAGCATGCGTCTTGACTCGGACCGGCGACGTGCCTGCTTTTGGCGAGAAGCGGGTCTCTCGTGGCTTCGGCCGAGAGACCCGGGTTCGCGTTCTGGCAGGTCATCTGGTCCAACCGTCTCATGGCCGGTCTCGTTCTGCGCAGGGGAACCGTATCGACGGCTTGGTTGGCAGCAGCGTGGATGCTTCTGGGCGGCGGGATGAGCCGGACCGGCTCATGCCGCCAAGGTCGGACTTGAGCATGGTCTTGCCCGAGCCGCGCCACATCTCCGCTACGCCACCCGCGGATGGGGTGCACTGGCTGTCATGCGCCCCTGGCTCTGGCGCTGTCTGCTATGCGATAGCGGATGTGGGTGGCCTCGGGAGTGTCGATCACTCGAACGATCTCCAGCTCGACCCTCGCCGGCAACACATCGAAAAGGCGGCGACCGCTGCCGAACAGCACCGGGATTAGGTGTATCTGCAACTCGTCGAGCACGTCTGCCTCAAGAGCCGTCTGCGCCGTATAAGCACCATGGACCAGCACGTTGCGATCACCTGCAGCGGCTTTCGCTTGGGCCATCGCGCTGGCGATCCCATCCGTGACATACGTCACCAACGGATACTTGGAGACCGATGTACTCGGCGGCCGGCGACTCGGCACAAAGATTGGGACGCCGTCGTGGTGATCACCGCCCCAGTGATCTGTCTGTTCCACTGTGTGGCGACCGGCGAGGACCGCGCCGGTCCCTCTGATCTCCTTGAGAAATTGAGTGCCAATTCCCGACGCATCAGCGGTCTCAGCGGTTGGCCCAGCGTCGGAAGCAAACCCATACCACTCGTGCAGTCGCATGAAGCCATCACCGCCGGGGTTGCCTGGTTCGTCATGGGGGCCAGCGATGTACCCGTCCAGCGACATGGACATATAAAGCACTGATCTAGCCATTTAGCGGACCTTTCTCGTGTGAGCGCTTGATCTGATAACCGGCAGAGACCTTCGCTGGCATTCTTCATCCGCCGACGAGCTGCCCGAGTTGCTTCAACGTGTTCTCTGCCGTGGGCTGATCCATGTCGCTCTCGCTCTTCTCAGTGGTTCGCCTGTAGGCCGGCATGGGTCGGTTCCTTTCGAGTGGTTGCGAATGACTGTTGCCTTCTGCTCACACGTCGAACGAGCCCGCGCGAAACCGACACGTCCCGGCCAAAAGATTCTGAGCGTGCCCACAGTGCGGACAAGGCGACGCCCGCCGCCCAAGGATCGCGCGGCGAGAGGACGCCTCGATCCGCGTCCTTGCCGCTGCCGAGGATCTGACTTGACCCGGCGGCACGCTTCCCGCGTTCGCGCGGAGGCGGGCTTTGTACCTCCTGCCAGTCCTGGGCGAGCGCCGCCTCAGGTGCTGCACGCGAGCGCCCGCGAGAGCAGCAGCTGGCGCTCCGGGGTGTTGTTGCAGAGGTCGGCTGCGCGCAGGAATTCCTCGCGCGCCTCGTCCAATCGGCCGAGGCGGACGAGTAGGTCGCCGCGCACGCTGGGGAGTCGGTGGTATCCGCGTAGCACGGGCTCGGCGGCGAGCCCGTCCACGAGTTCCATGCCGGCCTCTGGGCCGAAGGTCATGGTCACTGCCACGGCCCGGTTGAGCTCAACGACCGGGGAGCCGGTCAGTGCAGCCAGGCCGTCGTAAAGCGCCACGATCCGCGGCCAGTCGACCTCCTCGACACTGCGCGCCCGTGCGTGGCAGCCGGCGATCGCTGCCTGCAGCGTGTAGGGGCCCAGCGCGCCGCTGAGCTCCTCGGCGCACCGCAGCGCCGCCAGACCGCGCTGCACAAGCAGGTGGTCCCACGCTGCGCGATCTTGATCGGCGAGCAGCACCGGCTCGCCGTGCGGCCCGACCCGCGCCCGCAGCCGCGAGGCCTGCAGTTCCATCAGGGCCAGCAGGCCGTGGACCTCGCCCTCGCGGGGCATCAGCGCCGCGAGGACCCGCCCGAGGCGCAGCGCGTCCTGGCAGAGCTCCGGTCGGACCCAATGCTCACCGGCAGTCGCGGCATAGCCCTCGTTGAACACCAGGTAGACCACCTCGAGGACCGAAGAAACTCGGTCGGCCATCTCATCGCCGCCGGGAACCTCGAAGGGCACATGGGCCTGGGTGAGAGTGCGCTTCGCGCGGACGATGCGCTGGGTGATGGTCCCCTCCGAGACAAGGAAGGCCCTGGCGATCTCCGGCGTCGATAGACCGCCGAGCAGGCGCAGCGTCAGCGCGACCCGGGCATCGCGTGAGAGGACCGGGTGGCAGGCCATGAAGACCAGCCGCAGGACATCGTCCTGGACCTCATCGACCTCTGCGACGAGATCAGGCTGGTCGAGCTGCTGCAGCATCTGCAGCTCGCGCCCAATCAGCTCCTGCGTACGCTCGAGGGTGACGCGACGGCGCAGCGCATCGATACCCCGGCGCTTCGCAGTAGCCATCAGCCACGCACCTGGGTTCACCGGGATCCCTTCTCGCGGCCACTGCTCTAGAGCCGCGACGAGCGCGTCCTGCGCCAAGTCCTCGGCCACCGACACGTCGCGGACAATGCGCGTCAGGCCAGCGATTAGGCGAACCGACTCGATCCGCCAGACGGCATCGACCGCGCGATTGGTCGCGGAGGACTCCACAGCTAACCCCGTGTCTGGTCGGGCGGCCTCCGCTCCTCGTCGACCAGGCGCAGCTCAACTTCCGTGCCACCGTCAAACGGAGCCCGCTTGAGCCACTCGATCGCCTCCTCACGCGAGGCGCACTCCCAAATCCAATAGCCCGCGATCAGCTCCGTGGCCTCAGTAAACGGACCGTCGATCACCGTGCGCTCGCCGCCGCTGAAGCGCACCTTCGCGCCCTCAGAAGTCGGGAGCAGCCCGTCGCCCGCCAGCATCACACCCCCCTTGACGAGATCCTCGTTGTAGCTCGCCATCGCTGCTATCGCGTCCGTGCTCGGCATCGCGCCCGCCTCTGACTCGGGGCTACCGTGGACCAGAACCATGAAACGCATTCCTGCCTCCTCATCGTTGTTGCTCATTGTGCGCCGAACGGCGGGTCGACGACCTCCCGCACGGAAACTGCCGCCGCTCATACGTCGAACGAGCGCAGTCGAAACCGACGCACACCGCTGACTTTCTTGCAGCCGTCTGAATACCGGCCGGTCGGGATCCAACTGCGCCGTGTCTTCGACGGCGCCCACTGCTGACGCGTCACAACGATCACTCGCGCGAACTCCCGGAGGAACTCCCGGCGTCCCGCCACCTCGTGTATGGCGCGACAAGTGATCATGCAACGCTCCTCGCGCGGCCAGCACCACACGGGGCTTGGTCGGGCGACCTGCCTTCAAGCACGCCTCACGCCTATCCACACCACCCACCTGGGACCCGGTCCGCGCGGTGTGCAGGGATCGACGCTCTTCCAACGCCGGGTGACAACCCGCGGAGCCCGTAACGGCACCGCCCCGTCTGGGGCTTTGCAGTCCGTTCGAGACTGAGCACCGCTTCGAATCGTGGCCTGGGCCCTGCTTTCGCTCGATTAGGACATCTGAGGTGGCCCCCACTGGAGTCCCGGATTGCGCGGAAAGCGACACCCTGGAGCTCGCGAAACGTGGCGCTCGCTCCTCGTCCAAACCGCTCGTCTCGTGGCCGGTGCCCAACACGCCTCCTGTTCGCTGCAAAGCGCTCGTCGGCGGTCTCGAGCAACGACCCGCGTGGAGACTGAGACTCGCCCGTACGTGTCCGCCCGCGAGTGCAACACTCTTTCGGTGTCCCTGCATCGAGGTGTCGGCGAGCAACGCGCGCGAGATGGCCGGCGCAGGCGCATGGTGGACGCTCGTCTTCTCGCGATTGGAGCTCTCTCGGCGCTGTGGGCGGGGGGTGTCGCACAGGCGCAGGCGGCGGTGCAGGCTCCCGGCTATTCTCGCGGCCCGAGCGTCGTGAGTGCCGGCCTGCTCTGGGCGGCGATCTCTTCGGACAAAGAAAGCGTCTATCTGAGCACGGCCACCAGCACGCGTCTGCTTGTCCCGGACGCCGAATTGTCGGCGGTCCGCGTGGAAGCTGGTTGGGTGGTCGCTGGCGAGGCGTCAGGACCGAAGGTTGGGAGGATCGGGCGGCGACTGCGGGCAGTCCAGGGGCTGCGCCGCTGTCCACCGATCGAAGCCGACAACGAGGAAAGTGATCGGCTGGAGGCCGTCACGGACGGCGACCTCTACGCCGTCGTGCGCGCGAGCTGTTTGCGCCGGCGGCCGGGCTACGCCCAGTTCCTGGTGCGGGTTCGCCTGGGCACGGGAAACCTCCACGTGGTCGGCAGGGTGCCCAGCGGCGCCATCTCGCTGGCGGCCGCGGGGCCCCGGGTCGCGCTGACCTACCACGTCGGCGCAGGCCGTGGCGAGCGGGTGGAGGTCCTTGATTCACGCAACGCACGCCCGCTCTATCGCGTGGGCCCACCACCTGAGGAACGTAGCTGCGGCTACTTTAACGGCGAGACCCAGCTCGACTCCGAAGGCGACGTGCTCGTCACCGGCACCTGCGGCGAGGCTCCGTTCCTCGTCGAATTTGGATGGTGGGGCGGCCCTGAGACGCCAGTCGGCCGCCCAGTCGCTAGCTTCAGCGAAAGCACGCGAGTCGCTGCCTCACTCTCCGAAGGACGCATCGCGTACGTCACGGCCGGCGAGGGCGAAAGCGAGAGCATCGACGTGCTGAACCTCGCAACGGGCAACATGCGAACGGTCGTCACGTTCTCCGGCTCGGCACGCGTGGACGGCATCGGCTTGGGCCAGACCGTGCTTGCCTGGGCACACGACAGCTACGAATATGCGCTCGTGAACGTCGGAGAATATTTGACTTATCCCGACTTCTGTGTCGGCACGAAGCCTGCCGGCTCCACAGAACTAACCGAGACACTGCTGTCGGCATCCGCACAGCCGATCGCCGTCAGCGCCAATCCCGGCCCCCGCCCTGCAGGACCGGCATGCGAGGTGCTATAGGCGGCTAGATAGAGTTCCGAGCCTTCGCGCAAAGAGACATTCCCGACACTCGCCCAAGCAAGTGAGTCCATCCGCGGCGCCAAACGCAGCTCGCCCTGACTACGCTCGCACTGCTGGTCCGCACGCGATCCGAGCGTCTCAGAAGACACTCGCCCGCTGCCGCGTGGGACGAGGCACGAGAGCGCGGAAGCTCAGACGGTCGCATTCGCCTGCGTAAGCGAGCATCTCGCACGCTGCAGTACGAACGAGTGCTCCTCGTCCGTTCCGCTCGTCTCCTCGGTGCTCGGTCGGACGCTCGCTCGCCCAGCGAAGCGCAAGCGTGGGGCATCCGCCTGGGATGTGTCGGGACCTGGACGCTGGCGTCGACGCCACTATTCCCACACGATTTCAGGCACGCCAGTGCTGCGGAGCTGCCCGTTCCGCGCGAGCGCTCGCCGCTAGCTGTTGTGCCCGGTGACGTCCCGAACGCGGGCGCGTGGTGGCCGGTTGCCGAGCGCTGAGTGGGTGCGGCGCTCGTTGTAGTGCTCGATCCAGTGTGGCAGTGCTTGCGCGCGGGCG